>Ga0210031_1000033_pt1:0-47500 | contig 70887 bp, 71 predicted proteins | sample CryGeyCG2014_080_FD_185455 | JGI IMG/M metagenome (GOLD analysis project Ga0210031, IMG submission 185455) | Groundwater microbial communities from aquifer - Crystal Geyser CG03_land_8/20/14_0.80 (SPAdes) (version 2) | ecosystem: Environmental > Aquatic > Deep subsurface > Groundwater... | reverse complement strand
AGTTGTATATAATAGACCCGAAACCAGGTGATCTATCCATGGCCAGGGTGAAGTTCGCGTAACAGCGAATGGAGGCCCGAACCAGTGTCGGTTGAAAACGGCTTGGATGAGCTGTGGATAGGAGTGAAAGGCTAATCAAACCTGGAGATAGCTGGTTCTCCCCGAAATATATTTAGGTATAGCCTCAGGAATTACTAGCAGAGGTAGAGCACTGGATGGGCTAGGGGTCCTACCAGATTACCAAACCCAACCAAACTCCGAATGCTGCTAAGTATAATCCTGGGAGTCAGACTGCGGGAGATAAGTTCCGTAGTCGAGAGGGAAACAACCCAGACCGCCAGCTAAGGTCCCAAAATATGTGCTAAGTGTAAAAGGATGTGGAAACGCTCAGACAACCAGGAGGTTGGCTTAGAGGCAGCCATCCTTTAAAGAAAGCGTAACAGCTCACTGGTCAAGTGGGTCTGCGCCTAAAATGTAACGGGGCTCAAGCACATTACCGAAGCTGCGGAGGGGCGACTTTGTCGCCCTTGGTAGGGGAGCATTTCAGTAATCGGTGAAGGCAGACCGTGAGGACTGCTGGAGAAACTGGAAGAGATTATGCTGACATGAGTAGCGATAATGCCGGTGAGAAACCGGCACGCCGTAAGCCTAAGGTTTCCTGAGGAAGGTTAATCCTCTCAGGGTTAGTCGATCCCTAAGCCGAGGCCGAAAGGCGTAGGCGATGGAAAACAGGTTAATATTCCTGTACCACCAGATTAGCGTTTGAGTGATGGGGGGACGTAGAAGGGTAGGCCATCCTACTGTTGGAATAGTAGGTTCAAGCTCGTAGGAGGATATTCCAGGCAAATCCGGAATATCACAACTCCGAGAAGCGATGAGGAGTCCATTTGGACATAAACTGGTTGATCCCATGCTACCAAGAAAAGCCTCTAGCGAGTTATTTTGGTGATCGTACCGCAAACCGACACAGGTAGGCAGGGAGAGCATCCCAAGGCGCTTGAGATAACCCTCGTTAAGGAACTCGGCCAATTGACTCCGTAACTTAGGGAGAAGGAGTGCCCACACTAGGTGAAGGAACTTGCTTCTGGAGCCGAAGTGGGTCGCAGAGAAACGGCTGTAGCGACTGTTTATTAAAAACACAGGTCTCTGCTAAGTCGCAAGACGATGTATAGGGACTGACGCCTGCCCGGTGCTGGAAGGTTAAGGAGAGATGTTATTTCCGCCTTTGGCGGAGAGAAGCTTCGAACCGAAGCCCCAGTAAACGGCGGCCGTAACTATAACGGTCCTAAGGTAGCGAAATTCCTTGTCGGGTAAGTTCCGACCTGCACGAATGGCGTAACGACTTCAGCACTGTCTCAACGAGGGGCTCAGCGAAATTGAAGCGGCGGTGAAGATACCGTCTACCCGCAACTAGACGGAAAGACCCCGGCACCTTTACTATAGCTTGACATTGGATTTTGGGATAGCTTGTGTAGGATAGGTGGGAGACTGAGAAGTTCCGACGCTAGTCGGGATGGAGTCATCCTTGAAATACCACCCTGGTTATTCGGAAATTCTAACTCAGATCCGTTATCCGGGTCGAGGACAGTGTCTGGTGGGTAGTTTGACTGGGGCGGTCGCCTCCTAAAGAGTAACGGAGGCGCACGAAGGTTCCCTCAGGCTGATTGGAAACCAGCCGTAGAGTGTAAAGGCATAAGGGAGCTTAACTGCGAGACCTACAAGTCAAGCAGATGCGAAAGCAGGTCTTAGTGATCCGGCGGTCCCGAATGGAAGGGCCGTCGCTCAACGGATAAAAGGTACGCCGGGGATAACAGGCTTATCTCCCCCAAGAGTCCACATCGACGGGGAGGTTTGGCACCTCGATGTCGGCTCATCGCATCCTGGGGCTGAAGCAGGTCCCAAGGGTTTGGCTGTTCGCCAATTAAAGCGGTACGTGAGCTGGGTTTAGAACGTCGTGAGACAGTTCGGTCCCTATCTGTTGTGGGCGCAGGATACTTGAGGGGATCTGTTCCTAGTACGAGAGGACCGGAATGGACAAACCTCTAGTTTACCAGTTGTCACGCCAGTGGCATAGCTGGGTAGCTATGTTCGGAAGGGATAACCGCTGAAGGCATCTAAGCGGGAAACCCACCCCAAGATTAGGTATCCCCTCCACCCAAGGGTGGACTAAAGACCCCTTGTAGACCACAAGGTTGATAGGTTGGATGTGTAAGTTCGGTAACGAACTCAGCTAACCAATACTAATAGGTCGTGAGGCTTGACCATAACCTTATTAAAAATTTAAAAAAAGAATAATTTAATTTTTCGGTGGTTATAGCAGAGAGGATACACCCGTCTCCATCCCGAACACGGAAGTTAAGCTCTCTAGCGCCGATGGTACTGCTCTGGCAACGGGGTGGGAGAGTAGGTCACTGCCGAGAAATTAACTGCTAAAAGGCCATCTTATGATAAGATGGCCTTTTTTGTTATTTTCCTTTTTCCCTTTGATATTTACATTCCTTATTTATGCATTCAAGTATCGTCCCTCTGTTTTTTACAACCTTTTCTACCAAAAATGGAGATCCACAATCAGGACATTTATCAGGTATAGGTCTGTTCCAAAACATCAGGTTACAATCAGGATAATTACTGCATCCAAAGAAAAGCCTTCCTTTTTTTGAACCCCTCTCTACTATATCCCCATTGCAATCAGTCATTGAACATTTAACCCCTGTGCTTAACGGCTTGGCGTTATTACACTTTGGATAATTCTGACAAGAGAGGAATCTGTTTCCATAACGGGTTCTTCTGATTACAAAATTACTGCCGCATCTTTCACACTTTTCAGCAGTTATCTCCTGCCCTTCTACTTGAGAATCTCCATCTTTACTTTTAGAGATTCGTTTGGTATTTTTACACTCAGGATATCCTGAGCAAGCCAGGAACTTACCAAACCTCCCATCTTTTATTGTCATAGATTTGCCACATTTTTCACACCTCTCTGCATTGGAAGACACATCTTCGACTATTTCTTTTTTCTCTTTTAAAGGTCTTACAAACTCACACTCCGGATACCTTTTACAAGCATAGAATTTACCATAGCGTCCTAATTTAATAACAAGATCACCATCGCACTCCGGGCATTTTTCCTCTGTTTTTTCATCAATTACGTCTGACTTCTTGATTTCAACGTCTTTTTTCCTGATCAGCTCAATAAACGGGGTCCAAAATTGCTGTATGACTGGTCGCCATTGGGTATTACCCTTGGCTATCTGATCAAGGTCCTCTTCCATTTTCGCTGTAAAATTATAATCAACATATTTATTGAAATGGCTAACCAGTAACCTGTTAACCGTTATTCCGGTATCTTCTGGATGAAAATTCCGTTCTATTATCTTAACGTAACCTCGAATTAGAAGGGTGTTCATAATTGCAGCATAGGTAGAAGGACGTCCTATCCCGTATTCTTCTAGAATCTTTACGAGAGAGGCTTCAGTATAGCGAGGGGGTGGCTGGGTAAAATGTTGATTAGAAAGGAGCTCTATTAGATAAAGACTTTGGCCTTTGGTAAGATAAGGTAACACTTCCTCTTTCTCTTCCTTGTCAACGTCTTTGCTTTCCTCGTATACCTTCGTAAAACCAGGAAATTTTATTATCGAACCTGAGACACGAAACGTATGCGTTTTTTTTGCAGTTATGTCAACAGAAACAGTGTTCAGGATAGCTTTGGCCATCTGGCATGCAATGGTTCGTCTCCAAATGAGTCTATATAGCTTCCATTGATCGGAAGTCAAGAAATCCTTCATGTCCTCTGGTTTCTTTGCCAGATCAGTGGGTCTTATAGCCTCATGGGCCTCCTGTACATTCTTTGCCTTATTTTTAAAGTAACGAGGGGCATTTAATGCATATTCACTTCCGAAAAACTGGGTTATTATGCTTTTTGCATGTTCCAGGGCGATTGAGGAAATATTCACACTGTCTGTTCTCATATAGGTAATTAAACCAACACTTTCATCCTGGATTTCTATCCCTTCATAAAGTTTTTGGGCTATTGACATGGTTTTTTTTGCAGGAAAACGCAACTTTCTAAATGCTTCCTGTTGTAACGTACTGGTAGTAAAGGGAGGAGGAGGTGTCCTTGTAACCTCTTTCTCTTTTATTTCTACAACCTCATATTCTGCATTTTCAAGTTCTTTAACAATCCTTTCAGCAGACTCTTTATCACTGATCGAAAATTTACTTTGTTTCTTGCCATCTATCCCAACTAACGTGGCATTGAAGCCAGTCTCTGGTGTTGGTTCTTTTGTTGTTGAAAGCCTGGCATTGATGGTCCAATATTCTCTGGGTTTAAATGCTTGAATCTCCTCTTCTCTCTCACAAATCAACCTCAGAGCAACGGATTGAACCCGTCCGGCAGAAAGCCCATAACGGACCTTTTTCCACAAAAGTGGACTCAGGTTAAATCCATAAAGGTAGTCTAAAATTACCCTGGCTTGCTGAGCATCCACCAGGGATTGTATGATATGCCGAGGGGCTTTCATCGCCTCTTGAATAGCCTCTTTTGTAATTTCATAAAAGGTTATCCTCTTGACTGAAGGGGAAGATGCCCCCTTTCTTTTAGTGTAACCATTTCCATCATTTAGATTCAATATCTCCAACAAATGCCAGGCAATAGCCTCTCCTTCTCGATCTAAATCGGTAGCCAGGTAGAGATTTTCACATTTTTCTAATGTCTTCTTTATTTTAGAGATATCCTTCTTTCGCTGAGGCAATATCTGGTATTTTGGCTCAAAGTCATTTTCTATGCCTACAGACCCGGACTTGCTGGGGAGGGCTCTAACATGTCCCATGGATGCCAAAACTATAAAATCCTTACCCAGGAATTTGTTAATAGTATTTGCTTTAGCAGGCGACTCAACGATAACCAGAGATTTAGGCATTTTTTCTCCAAGAAGTATATCCACAAGAAAAGGCAATTCTAATGGGGTTTATGTGTTTCTAATAAATATTTTTCCAGGTAGTTGGGTGATTAAGCCACTGAGCTCCAAGTTCAATAATATACTTGAAACCTCGTTAACATTTAATCTGCTTCTAGCAGCAACAGTATCTATATGTAAGGGGCCCTCAGTCAAAGTAGTCAGTACCTGTTTAGCGCTCTCAGAAAGATTCTCACCTTTTTTAACCCCTCCCCTGTCCTCTTTATAATCCCTGTATTGGGGTAAAACTTGTCTTGAACGAAAGTGAAAGATTGCACTCATAACATCATCAGCACTCTCTACTAACCTTGCCCCTTCTTTTATAAGTCTGTTCGTCCCTTTACTTCCCACAGACCCTATCTGCCCTGGCACAGCAAAGACCTTTTTGCCCTGACTCACAGCAAACTTTGCAGTAATTAGAGACCCACTTTTTACCCCAGCCTCCACAATTACCACCCCTAAGGATAGGCCACTTATTATCCTGTTTCGATTTGGAAAGTTTACGGCATCAGGGGGTGTTGAAACTGGAAACTCAGTAACAACAGCTCCGTTCCGGCAAATCTTATTGAAAAGTTCCCTATTTTCCGGTGGATATATTACATCTATTCCACTTCCCAATACAGCAATAGTCCTTCCTCCTGCAGATAAAGCCTCTCTGTGAGAAATGGCATCAATTCCTCGAGCCATACCGCTGACAATGGTTATTCCTTCGGCTGCTAGGTCACGACTTATCGACCTGGCAGTTGATTCCCCGTATCCTGATGGGGTTCGTGATCCAACAACAGCAACAGCAAAGTGATCATCCTTTTTAATTTCGCCTTTCATGTAGAGCATTGGTGGCGGATTATTGATCTTCATTAGATTCGCTGGATAACCCTCGTCTTCCAAAGTCAATATACAGGCATTGACCTTTTTGGCCATCAATAGCCTATTCTCAACCAGGCCCCCTTGATCAAAGTTTTTAATTGCCAAAGCAGTTTCATGCCCTATTCCATCAATGTTTGTCAATTCCTGAAAAGATGCATCGAATACAACTTCGGCCTTTTTGAAATAATCAATCAGCCTCTTATACAAAACACAACCTATCCCAGGTACAAGACTCAGTGCTATTCCAAAATATTCTTTATGCATTTTATCTTTATAATAAGAGAATTTTTACGATGGATCAGTCAGACTAAAAAATAGGGATAAAAGCAATAATTACTTAAATCCCTTTCTAAGAGATCAAAAAGTAGAATAATACGCCGCCAGCACAATATTATATGATTATTCACTTGTAATCGTTATCATATCTCCTACGTATAATGTATATATGCTATAAGTTATTAGAGCTGTTGAGGTATGAGTTCCGGTGAATAATATTACTCCTCTGCCAACGATAGTTGGCGAAAGGATGACTTCTCTTTTTGTTATCTGATCATAGATTTTCTTCCCCTCTTTTTTGACAACAAAACTGTTGCCCCGACTCACCCCATTTTTCTCTCCCCTATCCACATAGACAATACAGCCTTTCGATATATTATTGATTTGATCCCGTGTTTCAATGATATATCCCTCTATTTTAGTATCAGGTTTCGTAATCGTAACCTTTTTATCCATCGGTTTTAATGGCATGATTTTATCTCCGATAGATATGGCATCATAAGTGGTTGTTATCGTTGCAACAAACAACTCACCATCGATGCCAGAAACCTGAAGTTCTCCCAGTATCCTATGCACATACCCAAACTTTTTTCCTGAGACCGGATGTTTAATTCTTTCTGATGTGTTGAAGATAGCAAATGTGTCTCCTATCTTTACTTCAATGCCTCTTTTCATACTGATATATATTATGTCATCTTTGGTAAGCACCACTTTTTCATCTTTCGCCTCGATTATAATACCTAATGGTTCTTGCGGATCTGATGAAACAAAGCCACTTGCATTTATCTCTTGATAAAATATGGAATCCTTGTCTGAAGATATCTCTGTCCCAAAAGATGGCTTTATGTGAATTGTTAATAATACAGCCATACATAAAAGCAGATTGAATGTGATACATGTCTTTGATCTCATCGTCTCCCCCCCCCTGTAACATCTCTAATAATTCATTTCTCCATTTTCAGCCCCAGCTTTTTTCCATATTACTAAAGGAATACATGCCTATATCTTTCAATTTTTGAATCAATAGATACCTGCTAACCTTATATTTGTCAAGGGAAATCTGCCCTTCGGGCATAGACTTAAATTTATGATTTCGGATTGCGGATTTCGGATTAGTCTCGGTTTTTTTGCTTTTGCTGATTTGCAGGCAGCAGTGAATATTGCGGTTAGTTCATTAGCTTCCTTTATTAAGTCTTCAATTGCCTCTTTATTAATCAAGCCTGATTCAACAAGTAATTCCAGCCAATATATCGTCTCATCAGCCTCTTCTTCAACTATACCCATTTTCGAAATAAAATCGGCACGTGATCTCGCCCTGCATGCCGCTCTATAATTAGCCCCAACTGATGTCGCAGACCTCAATAGCTGCCTACCAATTACATTTCCAGCCTGGTGTTTCGGTAGGGTTTCAACTGATTGAATTACTTTTAATGCAAACCTTTTAGTCCGGTCTTTTAATTCCTGTGAATTCATATCAAAAATCCGAAATCATAAATCATAAATCCCACCAATCCCGCGAACGGCCAAGTCATTTATGATTTTTGATTTTGGATTGCGGATTTGCCTCCGTTTTTTAATTCATATCAAAAATCCGAAATCATAAATCATAAATCCCACCAATCCCGCGAACGGTCTTAACTTACCTTAATCCCTGATTTCTCTATCAAATCCTGACACACCATATCCCAATTCAACCGCTCTGGCAAGGAATTTCTAGTTACATTCCAGGGTATTACCTCCTTTGGTAAAATTTCCTTCGCAAATCTATTGTCAAATCTCTATAGAAAACCGATTTTCGAAAACAGGCATCTTCTCCTTTTCCCTAACACATTAATCTATAAGCAATTTTTTATTTGCAAAAGGGAGCATTTTCGCAAATCTCCTCTGTCCGTTCATGGGAAGGACTGTTTTTCGAGAATTCATGGTGGTATTCTGCCCCATTTCTAACCCTAATATTTACTGTAAGTTACTGGAATTAAAAGAAATCTGTCAATTGTGTCATTTTCGCAAATCTTTCAAGCCTTCAGAAGACTTTAACTACTGATTTTTCCTCGGGAAAACTGCCTACCCGCTCTACCTTCTCCAGGCAATCTTTACACAGATAGTAATAAAGAACGATATCTTCACCCTTTTTCAAATACCCCTCGATTTTATTCTTTAGCCTGAGTATGTCTCTTGCCCCGAGAAAACATTCAAACACGCTGTAATTTACCCGCTGACCATAAGCGGAAAGAATGTCACAGATTTTGTTTCTTCTTTTATCATCGGCAATATCATACGCAACTACAAGATATTGTTTCATTACCATTTCGCTATGTAAGGGCGATAATGTGTTAATTTACCCTCAAGAAATGCAACCACGGCATGGGCTTGCCCTTTCATAATCTGTGAAAGTCTCATCTCTCTGGCTCTGAATATCTCAATGGTATTTATCCTTTCGAGCACCTTTTCTGCCACCCTTTTCCTGGTCTCGTTCGTTAAAAAACCTTTTTCCACCTCAACCTCTTCCCCTTTGGTGATAAGCGAAAAAACAGACCTGTCTATACCGCCCGCAGAACCCTTCTCCTTGATCTTTGCCCAGGCAGCGAGCAGGTTTTCCATCCTGCATATATTGGTGTATAAGTTTTCCGTTGTCATTTACGAATCCGAAATCCGAAATCCGAAATCTAAAATCCTATTATCCGATATTTCCCCAGGCCAAAGGTCGTATTTTTACCTACATGGATATGTTCTCCAAGCCTTAAAAGGGGTAAGAACCTTTGAAAGTCACCCTGGTAGATTATCTCACCAACCCACCCACCAAATTTCATTCTGGTCTGCTGCCTGGACGAATACCTTTCCCAGTCTTGCCAGTGTAATTTATTTCTCACAATTCGAACTTCCTCGGAGCCTTTAGCAAACTTTCCAAAGTTGTCAAGCTCTGCCCCACAGTGGAGGTTGGCAAGCAGGAACGCCCTTTCTGAGAGCCTCCTGATAAGGAGCTCAAAGGGGATGTCCGACGATAACCTCTCATTTACCTTGATTCTTACCGGGGTTTCAAAAGACAGGGTAATTTCCTCACCCTGGAATTTTTCATCCTTAAAAGATTTGTAGTCAATCCTGTTCTCTAAGGACGCAAGGAGCTTCGTGCCATTAAATATCTCTTTCTCTTGGTCTTTTAAATCCAATGCCTGAACAGATGTCACGTCAAATTTACCCTTCCCTTTCCCGATGCCAAGCCGGCCCATCTCAGTGAAGGCATAGATGAAATAGGGGAGGTATTCGTTTGCCTTGCCGATAAGTACAACCTCAAAAGACATTCCATCACCAGGCTCGAAATGCTGCCTGCTGGTAAGCGGTGGAATAATGATGTAAGGATGAGGGGCGTTTTTGTATTTCCTGGAGTCAGGGTGGTCTTTCGGGATTGGTGTTTCCATGATGGCTGAATACACGCAATTAAATTTAAAAGGGCAATCAACACATGTGGACTTTTTCAATATGCAGACAGTCCGTCTCAAAGCAGAGCCGAAAACACCCCGCAGGGCTGAACCCTTGTAGGACGGAAGAGAGATGGGTTCTTTTGCCTTAAGGATTATTCTGTATTTAAAAAAATAGAGATAGTCCAGGGGACTGGGGGTAAAAATGGCGGATCACCTACCTTAAAGACCTGGATGAAGATGCTGCTCTTCCTATTTATCTCTTCGTTTAATAAGGGCTATGGTCAAAGATCACCACATCACCAGTTACAGGAGAACGATAAATCAACTTCCTTGCCTTACCGTGCAGGGCATGGGCAACCTTCAGATAAAGCCAGACAGGTGCCGCGCCAGTAAGCACAACCTCATTGCCCTCACCTGCCAGTTCTTTAGCTTTCTGTGTGTATGAGTCAAGCTCAGAGGGACTGGAATAATATACATTTTAAAACAAGGCTTTTATTTTTCACTTGCAAGGAGTTTCTCCAATTTTTCTTTTAGCATCCTGATTATTATTTTTGCCGATTCTATTGCACCATTAGCCTCGTCTTCGGTTATCTCAGCAAAATCCTGATAATCTCCTTCGTGTCTCAAATCCATGAGTGACTGGATGGACTTAAAGCTGACTTCAGGAACAGAACCTGTCTGTATAAAATGTTGATTAAAAAGAGATACGACACCAGAATGTTTTGAAGAATCCTTATCTACTGTAGCGAGGAAAGCTCTCATTGCATAGAAGACTGAATAATAGGCTCTGTTCACTGTTAATCTAAAATTCTTGCGAGACAGTTCATCTATTGCTTCGGTTAGTGTTGTCTCAGCCCTTTCAAATCTATGTTTTGCAAGTGCCTTTTGCTCAGGAGTTAGAGCCATATTCCCTCTTTTCTTACAGATTTACCAAAAGGAGAGGCTTTTACTGCTGGATTTTCCCATGTAGCCACGTCATACCTTATAGTGGATATAAGCACATTGTGTTTTAAATTCTCCTCTGCTGCCAGTTCCGAGATTGACTTCTTTATTTCCCATGATAAATTGGTAGAGACTATTAGTATATCAATATCTGATTCTTTATCACTGTCTTTTCTCACCTTAGAGCCAAATAATATAATCTCTTTGACCATCGAACCAAACCTGTCTCTTAGAAGTCTTGCAAACTCCAGCACAGCAGTCCTCTCTTCCGGTTTCAGCACGAAAAGTTTCTCCTGCGAAATTTCATTTTCTTCGTGTCTATGTAGCTCTTCCATTACATTTCCTCACAAAGGCTCCGTAATCGTCTTTTCCTCCCAGAAGACCTGGATGAAGATACCGATGAGGAGGGCGGCGCATTACTTTTCTTTCTCAAGTACCTGCAAATAATCTTGAAGTCTTGTCTTAAATCTATTAAATACATCATCAATACTATCAAGTGCCTCCTGCATGCGGCTCCAGTCCATCTGAAAACCGTATCCGTGATAAACAACATGCCTGAATTTCCGGAAAGACGACATGGCTAATGCCAGAGTTTCATCAAATAGGACAGGCAACGATTTGTAAGGTGGCGAACAAAACCTTTTAAATAAATCTATATGCCATACCTCACCAGTTGGTAGAGGGATAGAATTGAACCGGCTGATACGCTTGAGGATATTCTCTATGCCGTTGTAAAATTGCGCTAGAAAAGAAGCCGCTGCTGTTTTCTCACGAGTAGTAGGCTCTCTTCCCACCGTGTCTTCACGCAAAGATGAGAGTTCATGTAATATGGTTTCGATCTGTTCTAACTCAATGCTGATTTCGTTGACGAGGTCGTTTAAGGTCATAATAAGATCTTACCTTTTTTCTCAATATATCTTGTAAATCTGGATGGAGGGCTGAGGGGAACTATATCCAGAGGTGTTTTTAATTCATCCTCAAGTCTTGCTGCCAATTCATAGAGTTTCCATCCCTTAACTCCATCACATGCCAGGTCAATATCTTTCGCTTCTGATGGCGTTTCTGCTGCACTGCCAAAAAGGATCAAACGAGTTACTCCATATATCTTTGCCAAGGTAATTATTTTTTCAATCTGTAACTTGTCAATTACCATTTAAGCCTCCTGCAAAGCCTCTATTATTTACCCTTTTTCTTTCTTGTCACAGCGGCTCCGTGATTGTCTTTTCCTCCCAGAAGACCTGGATGAAGATGCCGATTCCGTTGTTTTATGCTTCTATCAAATTACCATACCCCACATTTCTCTTTGCACCTATGCCGAAATCAAGTAAAATCTGTTTAAAAAGTTTAAGTTTTTCGTTGGAAGATATTTTTTGACTATTCTTAAAGCAACCATCTTTGAGTTTAAACTGAAAGGTGAAGGTTACATCAGGGGCTATCTTCAGAAAACGGATCGGGATAGGATTTTTGAATATGTTTTTGTGGGGTGTTATATAATCTTCAGCGAATACCCTGCCATTGTCAGGAATGGCTGATATAAAGGCATCAAAAAAGATATTTCCTTTTTCAAATAACTTTCCCCAATTGTTATCATTGAGCAAGGTGTCTTTGCCTGTTATTTGCTTTATCAATCCATTAAAATATTTCAGTTTCTCTCTTTTTATCTCGTCAGCCTCCCCCTTTTTGGGGAATACACTTTTGAGTATCCCTTTTACAGTTGAACCAGGTATTACAGGCATGCCTGTAGTATGGTCAAAGTAAAAGCCGAGTTGAAAATCACCCTCTTTAAGAGCAGGGTGAGTATAACCAGCCCCGATGATGAGTCCGGGGTAAGTAGTTTTCAAATTAAAGATGAGGGTTTTGTCTATCTTGAAATAATCGGCATAGTTGATGCCTTGTATTGCGGCAAGTTTAAATTCTTTTTCATTAAGGTCTCTGCCAAAATTCGGACTTCTATAATAGACAAAAGAAGCGTTAGTCATGGGATCCGCCCTCTGGTTTTTCTTTCTTGAATGTCCTCATTGCCAGCTTGCAGGCTGTAATGGCTTCAAGAATCAATATCGTTATTTTTGACTTTTTAGCGGGGTCAGAATCGTAGTTCATCACCAGTTTGCTTAAATTACTGGATTCATCGCCGCCTATAAAACCGGAATCCTTAAGTATGTTAACTATTAGGTCGTTAATCTTTTTCCTGTCCCCTGTTTTATGGTTTTCATGGAAGTTCACAGCTTGCATGAGCCCTGACTGCCTGATTGTTGGACCATATGATGCAATATAGCCGTCGTATTTTGATATAAGGACTTTCTCACCATCTTTTTTTTGAATTATATCTTTAATTTCTTCTTTTTCACTGTTGAGTATCTCCATTGCAATGGGAATCATCTCTTCTATCCGTTTTTTGTTCATACACCGCCTCCTGCCAGACTTATCCTTGTAACCCCATAGCCTATGGATGCATTTGCCCCTATCTGTATGAGGTCAGATGTTAGTTTTGTTTCAAACTGTCCATTAACCGTAATATTATTATCAAATCCCAGCATGAACCAAAGCCTGCTCCTTCTCGGAAGCACCTCCTCATAGAAAAGGTTTTCACTTGTGCCATCCTCTCCAATCTTATTCCTTGCTATGACAGGCAGAGAGTCCTTGCAAATCCTATAAAATATATCATCTGTGAATACAGCAAGATTATTTATATCAACCCCCATGTATTTAGTAATTAATCCATTTATTGATATGTCAGTTATGGAATATTTCTTGTTTTTCCCATAGTCTTCGATCTCCAGATACCTCTCGTTATTTGCATCATTGTTAAAGACAAGAAATTCACTGTCGTCAAATTGGGATTTCAACCCATTAAAAAGATTTAAAAGTTTTTCCAGATTGTCAAACCTTGTTGCGTCCCCGAAGGTTTTAATGGCACTCAAATAGTCAAGAATAATTTCAGGCGATGTACAATGGTAAAAGACCCTGCGTGTTGAGCGGAGGGGCAAGGTTAAAAGCCTTGCATCGTAGAATTTTACCACGCCAGGTCTATCTTCTGCCTCACCAAATATGAGGTTAAAATCTGCAGGGGGTATTATGGCAGGAGGTTTTACATATTGCTCCATATGCTCTTTTATTGCACCCTTGATGCTGGAGGAATGGAATACGGGAAGGGATGTAACAGGGTCTTTCTGGATAAGGTTATCCACCGTTCCAAAACTCGTATCCCCTGAGCCCACATGGGTATTTGTGAGAGCTTCTATTATGTAGGAGTTGTGTATAAACATTTTTACCCCCTTTCTGTTTTTATCACATAGTTATAACCAATCTTATACGGTATTTTCCAGCCAGTAAGGTTTACTGATTTTTCAGGATAAAGGACAGAGCCTGCTGGTATCATAGAAACCGCCTCAGACTTCACAGGACCAATCTTTTTTATTGTTTTTATAGAATGGATGCCCCTTACAACCCTATGCTCCATAATATCATTCAGACTGGAGTTTATTGTTTCATCAAAGACAAGGGGAGATAGGGCAATCAATTTGTCATTGTTAGTGCAGGAACTTACATTATTAAAGAAATTACAATTATCCTTAATTATGGCATCTGTAACAGGATGGGATGAGAATATGCTATTAGTGGCAGGAGTAATTTCCATGTGAAAAGCGGACTGTTCACCGCCCATAAGCGCTATATCATCTTTCAGGATATTGTTATCACTCAGCCACACAATAACTCCAAAGGAATAGCCTTTATGCAGAGAGTAATCAATCTTTGTATAGAACATCCCTTTTATTGTTGTCTTCTTGAAGTAGCGTTTCCCTCCACCTGCATCTTTATTTTCACAACCTATTCCAATGCTTATATGGGTTTTAAAAATCTTGTCATCAGTATAATCAGGGTTATAAAAAATCTGCTGATTGTTTAGATATGCATCCCAGAAGTCTTTTCCCCAAAGACTTGATGGAGGGGGGAGTTTCGGATTCTTGTCTGATAATATGGCAAAAGACTTTCTCATGCCTGAGTAGCTTGATATGGCGTTATCTTTTTTCTTATACTTAATGTATCTGAAAAAGCTGTCTATCTGCTCAATATCTGCTGGGATAGAGAAAAGAATGTCATCTATTCCGACATCACTTTGTTTAACCATAAAGACAGGTGAAACTCTCTCTATAACTCCAAAATTGTCGTCACTGTCATCAAGTCCATTTATCGCAGATGTGCCGGTGAGTTCTTTGGCATCACTATTATCTATATCAGGGATATGTCTGCCTGTCCCATCATCTTTTACTATACCTTCTTGTATGAGGATTGTATTTCTCAGACATCCGAGTATTGTCGTAGGTTGAGGATACTTCATGGACTCTACATAAAATCCCTCTGCAAAGGAGTGTGAACTTCCGAAAAAGAATCTATTAACAGGCGTGAATCTTATGAGATAAGGCGTTGACATCTACTTTTCACCCCTTAAAAACTTTATGAATGCCAATTTGCTTAGTATTTCTTCAACACAATTAAGCCTGTTGCCTTCATGCTCGCACAACATAACCTTTTTGAAGTAATCGGCTACAACGGCAATGCCCTTATCATACTTGCTATGCTCTGGCTCATTAAAATTATTTTTAAAAAAGACATTTAATCTATCTTCATCAGGTGTATGGGCAATGACAGTTTTAAATCTTGAAAGGTTATGGTGCAGTGAATGGGGAAGGTCTATTTGCCCTGCAAGTGTCTCACCCAAAAGTTTGCTGAAGATTTCAATCTCTCGTGTGTTAAATCTGAATTTAAAGCCTATCTGATGTCCTGAATGTTTGGTAAGAAGCATAGCAAGGGCATTTTTACTGCCCGCCTTTGCTTTATTAAAAAGCTGTTCTCTTGTATTGCGCATCGCCCTTGAAAGAGGATGTTTGTAATAAGCGATGTTTATACCTATGGAGAGTGTTGTTTTTCCATTTTTCTTATCTACAATGTCTCTGTATTTATCTGAAAGGTCCATTGCAAGGTCAAAGACCGTTTTTGTGCTGCTGTCATCCCCCTTAATGGCAACGGGCATAAAGGCAAGGATGTCGTCACCGCCAATGTAGATGGGATGACCTCTGTATGAATTGATAATCCCTCCAGCCTCTTTTGCAAAGTCCAGAAGGGGCTTTGAAAACTTGATGGCTATATCATCAGGATTTGGATATTGTTTTAAAACCTCTCCGAGATTGTCACCATCTGCCTGAACTATGGCGAGGTATTTATGGTAAGGCTTAATAATTTCCTTTGCTTTCTCTTTGTCGTATACACTCGTAACAGCTTTTTCTATATCCTCAAAATCATAATCCTTTTCGGGGTCGTTAAATAAGTTAAGATTTGTGTTCTTTACCTCAGCGGTAAGCAGTTCCCCTGCTGATATATCAAGGATTGGTGGATAGCTGAAGTCCTTTTGGTTGATTTTCTTCTTTATCTCATCGCTCTTATAGCAGAAATACTTGATAAAGCATAAGGGGCAGAGTTTTTCCTTTTGTCTGTCCTCATCGTAAACCCAGCCAGTCTCAGTTTTAACCCATGTTCTAACCCATATCTTATTCTCCACAACAGCAGGCAAGGTCTTGCATATAGAGCATGTTTTGTCTAAAATGCCTGTATTGAAAAACCGGTTTTCCTCCATTGAGTCAAGATAACTGCTTATAGATTTAACCACATTGCCTTCATCAATAGCCGATGGCTCAAGGACTACAAAATTCCTCTGGATATAGCCCTTGAGTTCATCTCTAACCCTGTCTTTATCCATCTTTGCTACATATTCGGCAGGAGGTTTTACAATCGCGTCTATCAAATCAACAAAAAGCTCCAGTGCTTCATCGCTTGCCTTTTGTATTTCGTTATAAAGGTTATCCTTGTCCAGTGATGACCGTATAATAAATCTGTCATGATATTTGCCTGTTATGGAATTATTTGGCTGAAATGGTTTTCCTACATACGGCACAAGAAACTCAATAGCACTGTTCTTTGCAAGCTCCTCAATTATCTTTTCCATGAACCATGAAAAGAAGTAAGAGCCAAACCACAGCTCCCTCGTCTTCCTCGCATAAGAAAGGACATCATAGATGGGCCCTATGGTAAAACCTGTATAGAATTGAAAGTTATTATTTTGAGAAGACATAACTCTATAATTTCTTTATTTGTGAACTCTTAACCTTTGTTAAAATATAATCAACTTTTTTTACCAGTCCTGTCGTAACACTGCCGTTATTGTTTATGTTCAGATTATTGATCTCACCAACTGCATATTCCATATATTGGTTGATGTCAAAATAATTTGGAATATCAAGGTCTAAATCACCCCCACATCCTGACATGGTAAATTTAAAAGTTTTGCCAAGTAGGTGCATATAAAAATCTTTTGCAAAAAAGTAAATCCTTGTTTGACCATTGTCTTTATCAAATACTTTAAAGACTATTGGTGATGGAACTCTTTCAAACATATTGCTCTTGATTGTCAATGTCTTATTATATGTATGCCAACTCTGGACATCAGATATGCCCAATAATCCCCTTACAAATTTTTGATCATTGCTATACCATTTATCAGAATTGACAGTTGGAAGGAATTTCATTTTAATCGCCTTTTTGTCCCATGTGATATTTTTGTCTTTGAAGTATTTGAACAGAAGGGATTTGTAGTATGTTTCTTTTTTCATCTTTTTAAGGAATCCATAAGCAGAAGATGATAATTCTATTTTCTTTTTCTTTGCTGTATTAAGAAAAACCTCGTAATATCCAGTGCTATTTATTTGTCTTATTAGCGTCTCGCTCTTGAGAAGATTAAAATCAATCTTATAATCTTTTTCCAGCGTATTGTACGCTGTTTTAGACAGAACGGGATTAGATGTTAGATTAATACCTGATTTTAATAATGAGTAAACTGTTTTTATGGAAAATATGGCATCTGAAAAATTGCAGTCCCAGTAACAAACAGAAGATGGTGCTGCATACTGCTTTAAAACAGCTTCAAAATCATTTATCGTTTTATCTTTATAGAAAAAGCACCCGTTGCCTTTATTATTTCTCGTCCCAAAGTTTTCAAGGGCAAGACATATTGGTAAGGTTTCTTCAATCTGCGTTTTAAGTTTTGTGTCAAAATGGGTATTAAACCGTAACTCAAGCTCACTGCCGTATATCTCAAATTTTTTCTTATGTTCTGGTTGATTTAGATTTCCAAAAAACATACTATCTTTATGCAGGTTCTTTTGTGTTCCATTAATAGTTAGAGGAGATAAATACTTTATTCTCACCTGATATTTAAGTCTGATATTTTGATCATTTCCATAATATTTTTTCTTTATATACCTATCCAACTTCGGCTTGAACTCTGTTGCCCGCAGGGTTGCACCCTTCTGGTCCCACTGGAAGTGGATTATTGGGGTATGCTGTTTAAGTCTAACGATTAATTCCATGTTCAATCTCCAATGGTATGCCTTCCTTTTTTATTTCCCATACAAGCGGGTCTTCGTCAACAAAGGAATCAGGATGATATGCCACCGGCTCTATGGATAGGTCAATTTTTGACGCAATTTTCATAAGACGCAGGCTGTTCTCAAATCTGCCTGATGAAAAATCAGGCGAGATTATAGCTATATCAATATCGCTCCATTTATGAGGATTGCCCTTCGCATAGGAGCCGAAAAGATAGGCTGCTGTAACATTAATCCTCTGCTCCTTCAGCACAATGAGAAATTGGAGAGCCTTATCCATTATATCAGCATTGACCGAACCCATTTAAAAATCTCCTCTATTTGTGATATTTCATTTTGGGTGAATTCTTCTGTACATAGTTTTCTAAACTCTCGCATATCATCAGGGTATCTGGATTCAATATTATAACGAGAAATTTTCTCAAGCTGGCTACTCATATCGTCAGTTAATTCAATTCCTGAAAGCACCGCCACGCGTTCAAGATTATGGCTGTAGGGGGCATGTTCCTTGTTCCTAACAACATAAAGGGCTTTCAGGATTTTCTCTGCGGTAAGATGTCCAAAAAACAGGGCATAGGAATAATCTCTTGACTCAAACAGATGATACATAACCCGCAGGTCATCCTCCGCCTCTTCTAACCAATAATTTTTAACTTTTTGAATATCCATCAGTTTAATTTTACAGCATTTACCCTTCTTTAATACCTCTTTTTTCTATAGTACCGCCCCAGAGATTTAACCACAGCGTATGCAACTATAGTTAGTATGATTGGTAAGCCTATCCTCCCATACCAAGAAAAAGGTATATCTTCCGGGGAAAAAATATTCATGCCAAGCAGACTTGCAACAACTACTATAGGAAGAAAGATGAATGCAATTTTATCCAATAAGGCAAAACTTCTATTTATTTCTTTTTCGTATTGCATATCAATAAACTCATATAACTCTTTAATCTCATGTCGCAGCTCGTTTAACTGTTCAGTTAGCCCCATATTGTTAACTGCCATATTATACATCTCAATCCCCTGCTCCTGCGGAGTTACCTCTGTAAACCATAGTCTGTTTACAAAGTGGATAAATGACGAATGGAGGTCTCTAACCTTTTTTGCAATTTCTTCCAACTCCCCATGTTCATCCTTGCCTTTCATGCTCTCTATTTTTCCACTGATTTTTGAGACATCATCAGAAAATTTCAGTATTGACGCCCTCTGGGCAAGGAGGATTATCGCTATCTGGTAATACATCCTCTGCACATGATTCCTTATAGTGTTGTATCCGAAATCCCCTCTATCTGTTACACACACAAGACTATAGCGCGATACCCCGTAAAGGGTGCCATATTCAGCCCACCTGCCGTAAGTTGCCTGTTTTATTAATTCCCTCTGCATGTCTTTATTTGCTATTCCTCCTCTTACACTCCCATCAACATAGATTAAACTATACCAGATGTCTGATGATTCATATTCATACCCATTCCCTTTCTTTCTCCTGAGGCAATGGCTTAATCCATCATCTCCATACCAACATACAGTAAACATCCTGTCATCAATAACAGGTGTAAATTTATCTTTAAGTGTTTCCCCGAGCAAATGTGCGATATAACTTGCAACCCTCAATTTCTTTTGCAGGAAATCTTTACATCTGAAATCCTCTATAATTGGCTCGCCACCAAAATAAAACTCTATTTTATCAGCGAGGAATGTCTTTTTTGTCTTTTCAATCCCTTCCCATTCGTCAATAAATTGTGGGTAGATTCTCCTGCCGAACTCATTTATGTGAAAAATGTTATTTACAGCGGGATAGTCATAATAATTCAAAAGTTCAAGAGTCAAAATACCGACCTTCGTATCAAATAGCCTTAAAGAGATATGATGAATAGGAAGAGTGTAACTTTTTTTATCTTTTATGTGTAAAACAATCCTGGCTCCATCAGGAATCGCTCTTTCAAAATAATATGAAATATCGTCACTGCCATCACTAAATATTGCCTTTCGGACATATTCATGGAAGTATACATATTCGCTGTACTTAACTGCTGCATCTGGATCGCCAAATTTAAAATCAAATGGTTTATGCTGCCATCCTTCCTTTTCTATCTTACTTTTCAATTCTTTGACGGTATCTTCTGTGTCTAATCTGAATGGGAACATAAAGATATGCTGGGAAATGATTTTCTTTTCTGGGGCGTTTAATATCTCTTTAACATCATCTTCATTTATTTGAGATTTAGCCCCAAAGAAGCCATAATCCGGCAAATCTCCGCCATACCAGAATTCAAGGGATGGATTTTCTTTTTGTCCTTCTTCATATCTTTTAACCAGAGAGTTTACTACTGCCCCTGTGCCTGAATAATTCATCTCACCGTCAGGGGTAAAGACAAAGATATGCGTATATTTATCATAAAGAAGGTCAAAAACAGGTGATGTTTTATTTGTTAAGCTATTCACGATAACGGCATCGTCAGTTACTTTTTCAATATGCTCTTCAATTGACTTCTCTGCAAGTCTTTCATCATCTTCGGTGACACCTTGAGCCTTTCGGTCCAATGCCCTGATTTCTACGATTTCCTCATCAGTAGCGCAAAATTTCCTCATTTCCCTTATATGTCCTTTGTCGTTGGCGCTGATAAGCTGCTGTCGTCTATTTAACTCAATACCAAGAAGATCGGCTACTTGTTCAATAGAAGTTTTTTTATCCTTTCCTGTTTTTTCATCATGGTGATCAATAATCTTAAAATTCTTTGGAGGTGTGACATCGAGTTTTAACTCTATGAAAACAGGAATCGCATCAGCTGATAATCCATCAATTTCATTCTTATAAGCTGATAAGTAGGCTCCCCACGAAAGTTTTCTGTCGTAAAACCACTCTCCACGCTCCTCAAGGGTATTGCGTATCTCTAACATCTCAGCATCATATCCGCCTAAGAAAAAGACATACTTATTGCTCATTCTCCAGCCCTCTCACCCTCTCCTTCACCCTATGAGGGTCTCTTATCCTTTTGAACATGACTTCCACTCCGCCACCTGCTGCTGAACTCATCTCAATAGTTCCAATGCTGAGTAGCCTTTCTATAATCCCCTGCCTTACATTCATTGCCCTTATATGTCTCAATTGTATCTCATTTGTGTTTTTAGCAATCAACCCTACTCTCATAATGACCCTATCATTGGTCATAGTGAATTTATATCTGAGCCTTAATACTGCCGCAACACATAAGACGAAAACCAAAACAAAAAGTCCTTCGACTATATGTCCTGCATTTTTGAAAATGGCAAACAGAACAATACCGGCCACATATAAACCAATGTAGCTCAACCAGGAAGGTCGCCCTTGATAAACAGTCTTCTCATCAACTTCATTCATCGCAACTCATCAATACACTTCCATAATTTTCTTTGGAAAGATTCGCCCCGCATTCACTGAAATACCTGAACCAGAAGTTCTGGATGGTGAAGAATCTCTTACTACCTCCTGCCCCGGCCGCAACAACATAAACTTTAACACCTTTAAGATCAGGCATCCTGTTTCTTGTTTTCTCCCTCTTTATTATTTCCTCTATTCGCCTGTCTGCTAGATTCTCCTTCCCAAAATTATACTCGGAGGAGTCCTCAATCATATCGGACAGGATTACAAGGATAGCCTTATCACGATTGTAATTCTTGAAAGCCTTCTCTTCTGCCACGTGGAGTGAACTCATAATATCGGTATGCAGTATTCTTTTGCGATTATCTCGTTTAGCAAAGAGAATATAGTTTGCGATCTTGACGAGGTCTTCTTTTTTCCGCTCAAGTCCCTCATCTGCTTCTTTTTTAGCCTTTTTCACTAAAAGGGGATTGTCTGTAGGGTTGCCCATTTTATCCAGCGGAGCAAATTCAGGAAATGCCTCGTTAACAGGTATCTCGGGTTCTGTGATAGATGCGTCTGTAATTTTTGCAGTTATGATCACATCTCCATGTCCGATTGATGATATTGCCTTTTTAAAACTACGAAGATAAACATCTCCAACGTTTCTTGTGCTTTCGGAGAAGTCACATAAAACAACAACGGTCTTGTTTTGGGGTTTTTTTTCTTTATGCCTTAATTTATCGCAGGAGGTAAGGTTTATAGCAATTAAAAATATTACTAAGGCTAATGCCGATAGTTGTTTCATCTCCTCTCCTCTTCGTAACAACAGGCATTACAATCGAGATTCTGCAAAATTTCAGGGATCAGGATCAACCCCTCAAGATCCACGAAAAATGATTTCGGTCTGGTCTTATCTCTGCGGGCAACCATGTTTGATGCTCTATATAGCTGAACCAATCCTATCCATATATCCCTTTCTTCCTCTGCTTTATATTTAATCTTTTCAAATTCATGTACCCTTTCGGAGTGAGTCCTGTTAAATTCTATCCTCGCATTGGCTAACCCCTCAGCAGCCTCTTCAAGGTCTGCCGCTTCTGCTTTAAGTTCTTTTGCTCCATCCTCAAATGCCCTCTTCGTCTGTTTGTATTTAAGCGGGTCTTTGTGTCCTGCTTCGTAGGCAAGAATCACTATAGCGGCAAATAAAAGAATATTTACAACAAAAAACGCAAAAATAATACTGTTGATGTCCCATCTTATGCCCAGGGCTTCCACTATTTTATTGGCCTCAAAAAATTTTTCCCTTAATACTGCAATTACAAGAAGACCAGCAAGAACCACTAAGGCGGCACCTATCATCAATACTATTGTGGTTTTTGATTTATTCTTCATGCGTATTTTCTTGCCAATAAAATCTGAAAGCCATGGTATGGCCACCACTACGCCAATTGCCATTACAAAGGTGTGTAATTGACTCTGTCCAAAGACATTGAACACCAATGCATTAAATGCCACCTCTGCAACCGTTATTATTAGAAGGAGTACCCAGAATAATGTGTTTGATATGTGAGGCATTGGGTAGTTATAAAAACGTGCTTTAGCAGTTTCGTAATATTTAATGGCCTCTTCGTGTTCACTGCTTTCTCTCTTAACTGCCGCCTTTGCCGTTCTATATTTATCTTCAGCATCTCTGCAATTCTTATGCAGTTCTTTATCAATATCAGACCATTTCTGAGAGATACGGGTCAGGTTTTCATTTGCTCCCCTAAGGAGTTCTTTTTCAAATTCGGTGGGTCCTTCATGGTCAATGGAAGGGTCTGGTTGTTTGGACTCTTGAAATGGCCACTTGGGAGGGAAAAACTTCCACTTCCAATCCCTGCCATCCTGCTTACCCCTTTTGTTAACCTGCCGGCTTGAATAATAACGGATTTGCTTCCTTCCCATATTACATCCCCTTTGGATGGATTATTTTTTTCGCAACCTGCTTTTGGTTAGCAGGATAAATTTGACCCCTCTAAAGAAAAAACCTCAAATAGTTCGCCCTGAAAAATTCCCTTTTCTGCTCTCTAGTGCAGGCTTTTTGACCCATCTATGACTCGCTCCAGGCATTTTCAGGAGCTCGCCCTTCCTGCCTGTGCGTAGCACGCAGACAGGCGGGCTCCTGAAAATGCTTATCTTTCGCTTTGTCAAGATGGGTGCCCCAAAAATCCTGCTCATGTTCGCTCCAAAGGAAATTTTTCATTTTTCAGGATGAGCTAAATAGGGAAAACTTATTGAATATTGAAAGGTTGAGCTAAATACTAATGGGAGCAATAGGTGGAAGAGAACGAGCATCTCTAGTTTTCATACTTGTCGATAATAACATAGCAAAATCAAAACACAAACTATTTTTTACGCACTAACTCTCCCTAAATTCGATATAGAGGGGCGAATTAAGGGGAAAATTCTCAAGGAATGCTTCAGGAAAACCTCAAGCAAGAGACTCTTTTAAGTGAGACAAATAGAGAGCTGGGAGAGAAAGATCATAATGTTACAAGAGAAAGTAAACTCTTGTCTTTCAAATATGACTATGATAGTTTTTACAAACAGATTACTCTCTTATCTGCCCTTTGGGATGTAAGAAGATAACGAACAAATTGAGGGTTCTCATGAAAAAACCGGAACTCCTTGCACCGGCAGGAAATTTAGAGAAGCTGAAGGTTGCCATTCACTATGGTGCTGATGCAGTTTACTTAAGCGGTAAATCATATGGACTAAGAAGCTTTGCCGGGAATTTTACCATTCCCCAAATGGAAGAAGGTATTAAACTTGCGCACAAAAAAGGGGTTAAGGTATACGTTACAGTCAACATATTTCTACGCAATGATGATATGGAAAAGCTTGCTGATTATTTAAGTAATCTGGAAGAACTAGGAGTAGATGCCATAATTGTATCAGACCCTGGAATTATTCTTATAGCAAGAAATTTGGTTAATCATGTTCCTCTCCACCTGAGCACGCAGGCAAACACTACGAACCGGCGAAGTGTGGAGTTCTGGAAAGATCAAGGGATTTCTCGTGTCAATCTGGCCAGAGAACTCTCATTCTCAGAGATTAAATATACCAGAGAAAAGGTGGACATAGAGATCGAAACCTTCGTCCATGGGGCTATGTGTATTTCATACTCCGGCAGGTGTTTACTCAGCAACTATCTTACTCACCGAGATTCCAACCGTGGGGAGTGCTCGCAGCCGTGTCGATGGAAATACATGCTCATGGAAGAAAGCCGTCCTGGCATTTATCTTCCAATCTTTGAAGACGACAGAGGCAGTTATATCCTGAGTTCTGAAGATCTTTGCCTCATAGAGTATATACCAGATCTAATAGGTGCCGGTGTAGATTCCCTTAAGATCGAAGGAAGGATGAAGGGGATAAACTACGTGGGAAATGTGGTAAGGGTTTATCGTAAGGCAATAGACGAATACCTGGACAATCCTGATAAATACGAATTTCGGAAGGAATGGCTGGAAGAGTTGAAAAAGGTTAGTCACCGCAACTATACGACAGGCTTTTTTTGTGAAAAATCTACCAGAGGATCACAGAACTATTCGTCATCCTCTTATGTTCAAACCCATGACTTGGTTGGAGTGGTCAGGGATGTCTTAGGAGATAACGAGATAAAGGTTGAGGTTAGAAACCAGATAAGATTGGGCGATGAGGTTGAATTTATAGGTAAGTCAGGAGAGATCAATCACCTTTTTTTGGAGAAAATGACAAATGAAGATGACGAGACAATCGAGATTGCCCAGCCAAATCAGATTGTCATCTTAACAGTTAACTTTCCCACATCCGTAACTGACCTCATACTAAAACAAAAATAAAGAAAGGGTCTATTAACCCCTCCCCCACTCTTCATCAGTAACTCCGATTACGGCTGCCTCTTTCCCCTGCTTCTCCTTTGCAGTTCCTCAAGAGATGTGTCTAAAAATTGAAGTCAGGACAGCCGAGGAATACAAGAGGAGTCAATAATTTCATTGACAAAATTAAAAGCAAACTATAAAATGTAAGGAAAAATAGAAAGGGAAGGAGAACTAAAAATGTCGGTATCAGTCCTAACGAAAAAGGGGCAGACTACCATTCCAAAAGATATTCGGAATCTTTTGGGAATTAAACCCAATGATAAAATCCTCTATTTGATTGAAGGGGAAAAGGTCGTCTTAAGCCCCCTTAAAGGAAATATTCTTGATCTCAGGGGCAGCTTAAATACAGAAGAGAAACCTATTGATTTTAAAAGGCTAAGAGAGGAGACCAGGAAAAAGGTTGTCCGAAATATTATTGAGGAGATGAAATGAGGTTTGTCGATACCAATGTGTTCATTAGGTTCTTGACCAACGATATTCCCCAAAAAGCAGACGCATGCGAGGAAGTCTTCAAAAAAGCAGTTGAAAAAAAGGAGATTATCTTTACTACTGATACGGTGATTGCTGAAATTGTCTGGGTTTTGGAATCATTTTATGAATTACAGAAGGAAGAAATTCAATCTAAGGTTGAAAAGATCCTAAACACCCCCAATCTGGTTTGCCCTAATAAAGACCTGATCCTAAGAGCCCTTGCTCTATATAGGGAAAAGAACATTGATTATATAGATGCTTATAATGCACTAATCTTAAAAGAGAAAGGCGTAGACGAACTCTACTCCTATGATAAGGACTATGACAGAATCGACTGGCTTACAAGATTAGAACCATAAAATGGCATTTAATCTATATCCATCTCTTCTTTCTCTTATGTCTCTGACAACCATTGCAATGGAATAGGACATTTACTGGTTAAAAGCCAGAGAACTACAGAATCTTGTTGAAAGATTAGTGGTGCTTTTCAGACACAATAAGATAGTTTATTTGAGCGACCTTCCCATAGAACTCTTTATGGATGAAGCAGAATTTAAACTTCCTCCGTAGTTGCCTACTAACGTAAACAATGCTATGCCCATTTTGCATACTAAAGTATGCATCCAGCCACCTATTGGCCTCTTTGTTTCCCGCTAATAACAGATTATTCCAAGAATTTTAAACGAATTCTCCTGATAACAATCTTTTTAAATGTATCTAAAATATCAATCAGTTATGGCCAGGCTTGATTATGTTTCAAAATTATTACGTATGGCAAACCTGCTCAGAACTACACTTGGTATCATTCTTGTAGTAGAGATTCCCAGACTTTAAGTTTTCACGCACCTCATATACAATAATTACAATAATTCATTGGGAGGCATATATGTTTAAAATAATTGATCTGAACACCTTAGGGTTAGGACAGGAATTTCCAGAAAATATCTACTTTGTTCTGAGGGGCTGGATGGACTCAAACAACATAATCATAAAAGGAGACCCAAATGTTATTATTGATACGAGTTACTGTAAATCTGAAAAAGAGACTGAGTCTATATTCTCTTTTTGTGGCATGAAGCCCGATGACCTGGATATGATTGTTAATACCCATAACCATGCTGATCATACAGGGGGTAATAATAAACTTCAGCTTCTATCAGGCGCAAAGATTGCCATGCATGAATATGACGCACATTATGTCAATCTATGGGATGAAAGTGGCCTCAATCTGGACTTTTCAGATTGGGAATTGCCCAAATTCTCCGTTGACAACATTCTGACAGACGGGGACATATTGTCATTTCCGCCTTTTGACTTCAAGGTAATTCATTCCCCAGGGCATTCAGGAGGCAACATTGTTCTCTATGACAGCAAGTACGAACCGCTCTTAAGCGGAGAAACCATACTCAACGGTGATTTTGGATCAGTACACTGCTTCCGGGAAGGAAACAGGGCACTGTTCGACTTACGAGACAGCATCAAAAGGCTTGCTCAATTACCCATAAGACTCATTCTACCGGCACATGGAGGACCCATTACAAATCCCCAAAAATGTATTGATGATTGTTTAAGGAGAATCAACATCCTCATCAAAGAACCCATAAAGATGGGTTATCATTTTATTCGAAGGTGGTTTATTCATGCGGTGCTGATAAGGGGAGAAATGGAACGAGAGAAACTATTCAGTCACGTTTCTGAGATAGAAAACTTTTATGCTATAAATAAGCGTTATATAAAAATAAACAATAAGGATTTGTTTAATGAGATAGTTGATGACTTTATCGAAAGGGGTGTCCTAGTTGACAGGGATAATAGATTGTCAGTTATTAATCCATGAATTCTTAGGGCATTCCAAGTTCACTGCAAAATGTCTCAACAGGAAGCACCCTTATCCCGTTTTTTTCATAGTCTCTTATACCCTGATGCACTTGATATAATTTGGGAATGTCTGTTCTTTCCTTGAAATAGAACAGAGAGGGGTTGATGTTTTTCTCACCAGTCTTGCATTCCACTGCAAAAAGGGGCCGGCTCTCCCTTAACACAACAAAATCTATTTCCCGCTTATCGGTATCACGAAGAAAACGGAGGTCCATACGAAAGCCTTCAGTATCTTCAATAAAATGACAGTATTTTAGGAGCTGGGAGGCGATGAAATTTTCGAACCTTGGCCCTGGTTCAGGAACCAACGACCAGTCCCACAAATACAGTTTTTGTTCCTTTTTTACTGCCCTGATCCTCGGAGGACCGTATGGAGGGATACGGAAGCAATAGTACATTCTGTCAAAAATCTTCAACCATCGCTCAACAGTTTCATGAGCAACCTGGAGCAGTTCTTTCAATTTCTTTATTGAAAGAGGAGCCCCTATACGGTTAGGAAGCTCTTCTGCCAACAGTTCAAGGAGGCTTATTTCCTTAACATTTTCCAGATCTCTGATATCTTCGTAAATAACCCGCTGTAGTCTCTCTCGTTGCCATCTTCTCCAGAATCTTTCTTCCCCTTTCAAGCAGGGTTCAGGAAATCCTCCAAATGTTAATAACGTTTCAAGGTCACCTTTAGTCGGTTGAGCGTTCAACTCCCGGAGGGAAAAGGGGTGAAGTCGGTAGTAATGGTATCTCCCCTGTAAGGAATCTCCCCCTTTTCTATAAAAGTCCAGTCTTGCCGAACCTGTAATAATGAAGGAGATTTCCGACTTGTTTGTGTCATAAAATCCCTTGATCAGATTGCGCCACCGAGCGAATTTATGAATTTCGTCAAGAATAATACACTTTTCATTGGGGGGCAGTTCCCCTCTGAGTAGTGATGACCGGGTAACAGGATTGTCCCAGTTCAGATAGGCAGGATGTTTCTCGCCAGGGTATGTCAAAAAAGATAAGGAAAAAATAGTCTTGCCGACCTGCCTTGGCCCACTCACAAAAACCATTCTTTCCTTCAAATCTTGTTCCACTGGTTTTTTTATGTATCTTGTGTAATATTCTGTCATTGTAAAGTCAACTACCATCGGCTAAAGCCGATGGCTTGAGGGTTCAGGGGTTCAAGGATTCAAGGGGTCAAGTGATCAAGGGAGAATCTTTTCTTCATTACTCTTGAATCCTGGAATCCTCGAACCCTCGAACCCTTGCGGAGCAAAAGATCAAACTGAAGTCTTCGCCTAAAGGCGAGGGTTTTTCTCCCATTCCCCGAGGGGGACAATAAATATAGCACGATTTTACTCATGAGTAAAGTAGAATATGCACGATTTTGGTAAGCTTTTGCCGTTGCACTCATAAAACCTTTTCAGGAGACCCTTCTATCATACCCTTTCCAGTATTTCTCCCTCAGCTCTTTCTTTAAAACCTTTCCAACGGGGTTTCTGGGCAGAGCACCAACAAACTCAACTGATTTTGGTTTCTTATAGCTTGCCATGTTTTTCTTACAAAAATCTATAATTTCCTGCTCTGAAACCTTCTCCCCCTCTTTAAGAACCACAATCGCCTTGACTGATTCACCCCACTGTTCGTCAGGAACCCCGATTACCGCTGCCTCCAGGATAGCTGGGTGAGTGTAGAGGACATCTTCAACTTCCCTGGGATATATGTTCTCTCCGCCATTTATTATCAAATAGAAAGTTGGTTATGAAGGACCGAAGGCTCTTGGCTATTGGCTATTGTCTTTGCCCCCTTATTTTGCAAAAGGCAGGGTTTTAATCCTGTAACATCTTCTTGTGATAATTGTTATTGATGATCTCTTAAAAAGTCGGATTTGCTGAATCTGTCATTTTGGATGTTGGGGACACCCTTTTGTATATTTTAAGATTCAAGTATTTTCCTCGCTATTATCATCTTTTGTATCTCACTTGTCCCCTCTATAATCTGGGTACATTTGGCATCCCGCATAAACCGCTCTACTGAATGGTCTCTCATATAACCATAGCCACCCAAAACCTGAACAGCATCGGTTGTCACCTTCATAGCCGCCTCTGAAGCAAAGTACTTTGCCATAGAGGAATAAATCGTTACATCCTCATTACCTTTATCTATTAACTGGGCTGCTCTATATACCAGGCCCCTTGCCGCCTCTATTGATGTCACCATATCCGCAAGCTTGAACTGGATACCCTGAAACTCGGATATAGTCTGCCCAAACGCAAATCTGGTCTTTGAGTACTCAAGGGCATACTGATATGCCCCTTCAGCTATCCCCAGAGCCTGGGCTGCAATTAGTGGTCTAATCTTATCGAAAGCCTTCATGACAACCTTAAATCCTTCCCCTTCACTACCAACCCGGTTTTCAACAGGAACCAATGCATTATCAAAAATGATCTCAGATGCCGATATGCCCCGCATCCCCATCTTCTTCTCATTTTTTCCTACACTTACCCCATGAAAATCCTTCCCAACAATAAATGCCGATATCCCTTTGGAGCCCTGCCCGGGCCCTGTTACCGCAAAGGCAAAATGGTAATCAACTACGGCCCCCTGAGTTATAAAACATTTTGTCCCGTTAATTATATAGTGGTCCCCATTCAATACAGCCTTACTACGAATGCCAGCCGAATCCGATCCTGCATGCGGTTCCGTAAGGCACAAAGACATTAGCTTATCATCAGCCATTTTAGTGAGATATTTCCCTTTTTGAAATTCATTAGCATGAAGCATCAAAAGTGTAGTCGCATAAGAGACATAAACTATCTGTGATACCGCAGGAGAGACCTTATTTATTTCTTCCACAACAAGACAAGCAGTCGTGATATCCCCTCCAAGTCCCCCATATTGCTCAGGAACAAGAAGTTTTAACACCCCTTGCTCTCTTAAAATATCTTCTAAATCCTTCGGATACTCTTCCGTTTCATCAATCTCTGCTGCTCTTGGTGCTATTTTCTCAATAGAAATCTTTCTAACAGCTTCTTTCATTGCCTGTTGTTCTTGATTAAATTCCATCATCTATTGTTCTCCCCTTCATATCTACTCAGAGATTATTCATCGTTTAGCCTCTTTTCAAATTCCCATTCTCAATCAGGCGGATTATCTAATGGAATGTCCCTTTAATACCTTTACTATGAATTACTATAAATATTCCCTCCCCCTTGATGGGGGAGGGGCAGGGTGGGGGTGAAGAATCGCTATGTTGCCCCCTCCCCTTAATCCCCTCCCACCAAGGGAGGGGAGACATTTTTGGTAAAGTTATTTATGAGTCAAAGCACTAACTAATAACCAATGCCTTTACGCATATCCTTTTTTACTTATTTCTAGTCAAGATAGTCACCACCGAATTCGATATACCCCTTCCGCCCACATTATGCTGCAACCCATAGCCGTTCTTTATTTTTACTTGCCGCTTCTCATTGACGCTGGGGTCGCCGCCGCCATTGGAATCCCTAACGTCTTCTCTCAACTGCCAAAACAACTCTGCTATCTGGGCAATACCGGTAGCACCCAATGGATGCCCTTTCGACATGAGACCACCACTGGGATTGACCGCGACCTCACCATCGAGGTCAGATTTGCCTTGTTCAATGAACTTTCCTCCTTCGCCCTTCTTGCAGAACCCCAGATCCTCATAGTTGATTATCTCTGTAATAGAAAAGCAGTCATGAACCTCTGCCACATCTATATCCTTCGGCTCTATCCCAGCCATAGAATATGCCTGTTTAGCTGCCCTGACAGATGCTACAAACTCTGTAAAATTTTCCTTCTCATGGACGTAAAATACATCGGTTCCCATACCAAAGCCTGCAACGTATATAGGTTTGTCAGTGTATTTTCCAGCCAAATCAGCCCTGCATATTATCGCTGCAGCCGCACCATCTGTCTGAGGACAACAGTCCAAAAGGTTCAATGGACTGCAGACCATGGGTGATTTGAACACATCTTCTACGGTTATCTCATACCTGTAGTGAGAATACGGATCGTATACACCATTTCTATGGTTCTTTACTGCAACCATGGCCATCTGTTCCTTGGTGGTACCGAACTCATGCATATGTCGCATTGCCTGGGGAGCAAACATGGTCATGGCAGTCTCCCCACGCTGAAGCACAGGATGCCCCTGCGAAGCCAGAGATAACATCTCTGCCGTTGATTTGTCCCGCATCTTCTCTGCCCCAAGTACTAGTGCTACGTCATAGACGCCGGAAGCAACCCCTAGACAGGCATTCCTGAATCCATCACTCCCCGTAGGACAACCGTTTTCTATATGGGTGCAGGGAATACCAGCAAGCCCGATATTTCCTACGAGAGAAACCCCAGCAATGGTCTGGGTACCATGGGCACCCGGCCTACAATCGGCAATCCATGCCGCTTGAATGTCCTTAGGATTAAAACCTTTGTCTACATGGTTGATGGCATTGAGGTAAGCTTCCTCAACCATAACCTCCCAATCTTTGTCAAATAATTCACCAAACTTTATTATTCCTACTCCGACTATTGCTACCTTATTCCATCCCATCTCTAGTACCTCCAGCATACCATTTATTTAATCCTTATCTGCCTGAATACGTTCCCGTACAGGTCCACATTACCCTCGGAAGTTAATTTCCTTAGAACCAATTCTACCGGCATATCAATCTTTACCTCCTCAGGGCTCATCTCTGTACCCAATGCCCTGTGTCTCACTCCGTCATCCAGGTCAGCAATTATAATAGGTAAAGGGGACTCAAAACCTGGCGGCATGTAATAGTTTACACAGAAGGTATGTATCTTCCCTCTCCTGCTGAATATCACCTCTTTAAACTCTGTATTGCCACACCTTATACAGATCTTCCTCTGAGAAGGTGGAAAGTTTACATATCCACAGTTCAAACACTTGGCACCGATCAGCCTATAAAGCTCGGCACTAGCCCTCCACATAAAAGGAGATAAGGGAGAAACCCCCAAGCTTGCAGGTTCTTCGTCTTTTTTTAAGACACCTTTGCCCCTCAGATACCGAGGATAATCTATATATGAATTGTTAGCCAGATACGATTGATACGATTTGCACCTGTCTCTTGCCTTCTCTATGGGTTCTTTTACGGTTAAGTACAGGGCATCACTTGCCCCCGATCCGTAAGATACAGCAAGGACTCTATTTCCTGAAACTGCCCTGTCAAAGACTGATGACAGACCTATGAATAAACAGGCTGCTCCTGTATCACCTATGTCATTAAAAATAGAGCCCAGTTCGGTTTGTTCAGACGTTACCTTAAGCTTTCTCGCTATCTCCATGGGAAGTCTCGCATCAGGTTGCTGAAATACAATATGCTGAAATTGGTCGATGGCTAATCCTGTTTTTGACAAAAGCCCTACTACAGAACTGAATACGTATTCCGAATATCCATACTGTCGGGTAAACCTTGGTTCATAGTCCTTTACATAGGTGTCTGCCAGACTCCTCCAATTATCTCTAAAATTACCCGAATAGGTATAAACTTCTTCAAGATCGGCTATAGTATCTTTATCTCCAACTATAAAAGCCCCTGCCCCACCACCGAAAAACATCTCCATGTTGCTCCCCGGTGAAGCCGGACGATAATCCGAAGCGATTACTAAACCATATTTAATCCTACCTGCCTTTACCGCATCTACACCTGCCTTCAACGCAGCAATACCCGCCCTAGTGGAGGTGGTAAAGTCCATTACTTCAATGTCCTGTCTTGCCCCCAATGTCTGGGCGATAATACCTATGGACGAATGCTCTATATTGGGAGGAGAATCGGTGCCTAAATATATGGCATCTATCTCTTTGACATCAGCCAGTCCCGAATGTTCCATCGCATTGACCGAAGCCTCTATTGCCATTGTTATAATGTCCTCATTTTCATTAAGAACGGCATTTTCGCCCTTACCACGCCCTCCCCATACCTTTGCTATTTCTTCTCTTTTAATGCGAGATTTGGGGATATAAACTCCATAACCAACTATTCCTACTGCCATATGTGCCTCCTCTCTATTATCATTCATTCGACTTTACTTCTATCCATTGTAACTATTCAGGCAGGCGCAAAGGCACAGAGTACCAAAGGCACAAAGAAGGAAAAAACAACGAAACGACCCTGATCTGCTTTGTGCCTATGTACCTTTGCCACTTTGTGCCTGAGTAGTTACCAGCCAATTTACCTGAGTCAAGAGATACCGTCAATAATTTTTTGTAATTGTAACTGCTCAGCCACCGATCTACGCTGATCATCACTGATATTTTTTCTTTTATTATCATATACAAATCGTAACTACTCAGGTTCAACGTTCCAAGGTTCACGGTTCAAGGTTAGAGCAACCAACCGTGAACTGTGAACCTGACAACCTGAACAGTTACTTTGTATTTAAATCTATCTGCGTTTACCCTGTTGAATAGGGTTCCTTACGGGAAATTCAACAGGGTGAATCTGTGTGAATCTGTGGCTGAATAGTTACGTTTTTCTTTCGTTTCTCAACCTCCCTTGACACATAGTCAACCATGTGTGCCAAAGGAGCCCCGGGCAAAAACACCTCAGCAATACCTAATTCCTTCATCTCTGGAATTTCATCATCATAAATAATTCCGCCCACCAAGACCAAAACATGTTCCAAATTTTCTTCTTTTATCCGAGTCATTAATCTTTTCATGACTTGAATATGGCCACCACATAAAAAGCTCAGTCCCAAAACGTCAGCATCCTCTTGACTCAATGCCTTTATCACTTCTTCGACTCTCCTGCCCGCACCTAAATAAACTACCTCCATCCCGGCATCACGCAATGCCCTTGTTACTGCCTCAATCCCTCGATAATGACCATCAGTACCGATCTTACCTGTTATCACCTTTATCTTTCTGTTGCTCATGCTCATCGGCCCCCTTATCGTAACTAGTCAGGCACAAAGTGGCAAAGGTACATAGGCACAAAGCAGATCAGGGTCGCTTCGTTGTTTTTTCCTTCTTTGTGCCTTTGATACTCTGTGCCTTTGCGCCTGCCTGAATAGTTACCCCTTATCAACCTCTAAAAAGGATATTCTCTCTCCCCAGCCCAATCGTATTCCAATCCATCAACCATTCTCAACACCCCCCTTATCTCAGCAAAAGTGGCGTCGGCTCCCAGAGCTTCAAACACAGGAGGAACTAAACTATCATCGGTCTTCTCTGCGGTATGGCGTAAATTCTCCAACGCCATCTTCACTTTTTCTTTGCCCCTCTTTTTGTCTCTCCATTCTACATATTCAGCGAGATACGGCTCGACTTCTTTGGATACATCAGGCGCATACCTTTTTGGCTTGAAATCTTCTTCAGGTGGAATGGTGAAGCGGTTAACACCGATAACTGGCTTCTCCCCGCTTTCTATTTTCCCCTGTATTGCTATCTGACTTTTTTCCAGTTCATTCTTAACCCAACCAGTCCTCATTGCCTCTAACCAGCCACCTAGCTTTTCAATCTTGTCAACCTCCGCTTCGATCCTTTGCGCCATTTCATTAGTCAGAGATTCTACATAATAAGAACCTGCCATTGGATCAACCACCCTGGGCACACCCGACTCATACCTTATGATCTGCTGTGTTCTCACAGCAAGAGTTGCTGCATCCTCTGACGGGGTTGCCCATGCCTCATCGTATGATGGGACCTGGATGCCCAGGGCGCCACCAAGAACACCAGCCAGGCAACTCAAACTCCCCCTCATAAGATTGACCAGGGGTTGCTGACGTGTAAAGCTTGACCCCGCAACATTGGCATGAAATCTAAGGCACAACGCATTTGGGTCGGCAATTCCAAAGTCTCTCTTTAATGTCTCAGCCCAAACCCTCCTCGCTGCTCTGAACTTTGCTACTTCCTCAAAGAAATCCTGATTTACGTTCAAGACTGGCATAAACCTCTGAGCTGCAACATTTATATCAACCCCCCTTTTCACCATCTCGCGGAGCGTTTCATTACGAATGGCAATCGTATATGCAATCTCCTGAATGGCATCACAAAATGCCTCACGTAAATCATAGCCGCTGCTATACCACCCGTTCCATTTGAATAGATTTCGGCAAATATATTCCAGGAAATCATTTGACCATCGGAATATCGTCGAGGTGCGGCCGTTAACAAATGTTATATATTCCTGATCCGGGATACAGGTGTTGAATAAATAGAACTGTGGAATAAGGGCTAAGCCCCTCAGTTTGCCTATGTCAAAGCCATGCTTCATGGCAGCCAAAATATAGGCTTGCGAAAGTTCCGGCGTAGAAGGAGCTGAAGAAAAGCTGAGTACATCCAGGGGCAGACCATCAACCATTTCCTCTACGTCTTTCAAGGAGTGGAGACAAGTGCCACATACCCCAAGATGACCATCAGCAGATGGTTGGTCCGGCTCGAGCCCATAGAATGTAGGGCTGTCTAACTCACACTCTATGGCTGTCATACCCTGCTCTATCAGATATCTTAATCTCTCGTTATACGCCTTCGGTGTGGATAAGCCGGTAATGTTCCTGATATTCCATAATTTACCCCGATACATCAAAGGATGATGACCACGGGCAAATGGATACTGTCCCGGAGAACCGATATCCCTGCCGTAATCAATATGGGCAATATCCTCTGGAGTATATACCTCCTTCACCGGAATGCCAGAGGAAGTAGTATTCTCGGTCACTTTTTCACGATACATCTCGGTAATCTCTTTAGTGCTAACCATTGGACCTCCTTTGTTAAATAACTTTACCAATAAGATATTCTTTTACTTTGCAACCTTTACCCACCCACTTATAGGGACCATTCTACCCTTTTCTACATCGGCCTTGAAAAGCCTACAATACTCTCCTGCCTTGTGGTTAGTAGGAGTGTAAGTGATAGGGGCTGATAGACCATTGGTGTCAAATTCTTTTAAGCTTTCCATGGCTTCTATCATGTTCTCAGGAGTCAAGTCTTTGCCTGCTCGCTTCATGGCTTCAGCAAAGATCATAGACATAACCCACCCCTGAATATAGTACCTGTTCCGCATTTTGGGGTCACCTGGTTCATATTTCAAGGTTACGTTCCTCAATTCTGCCATTGCTGGCGTATCATCATACCAGGAGTTGAAGGTATGCGACCCAATGTAATCTTTCGCAGCACTACCCGCTGCCCTAACGATATCCTCATCACAGGAATAGTAATCTCCCAACATCCTGGCACCCATATTATACCTCTTCGTCTCCCTGATGAAGGCAATGGAGGTTGTTATATCCAGATGAACGATAACATAATCGGCCTTTGCCCTCTTGATATTCAGTATCGTTGTGCTGGCATCTACGGCCCCCACTGGCATTATCTCTACATCTACCAGATTAAGGCCATGGTGTTTCAGTCTTTCCTTGGCAGCAGCCAGGCCTACCTTGCCGTATTCAATCTCCAGGGTAACAAAGGCTATCCTTGGGTCTTTAGCTTTGAGATCCTTGATTATATAGTCTATCAATATCGTAATCTGATCCTGATAACTGGCACATGGAATGAATATATATCGTTTCTTTTCAACGGGAGTAATCACAGTTTCTGACAGGCTTGCGGTAATAGTCGGGACCTTCTCCTTCAGTATCTGGGGAGTTAGAGCAAGGGTCTGCCCTGTTCCAGGTAAAAAGATAGCAAATGCATTGTCTCTATAGATAAGCTTTTTAAAGCCAGCTACGGCCCCGGGTATGGCGAAACGACAATCATGAATAATCGGATCTATCTTTCTCCCATTAATCCCACCCTTTTCGTTTATATTCTAAAGAAATTCCTAGCACCTCCGGTTAGAGCCAATGCCCCCTCAAGCGGAGCAATTGGGCCTGTCATAGGCATTATTAGACCAATGGTTATAGCCTTGTCAGTCACACCCCTGACTTCTCCACCATAAGAGGTAACCCTCATAAAAACAACCAAAAGTGAAAACACTATTGCTGCCATTATCAAAAGACTATGTTTCCTCATGACACACCTCCATTCTTAAATGTTGTGCTTAGCACTGCTTCGCTCTCTGAAGGAATCCTGCAACGACTTGAATCTTCAAAAAACCGGTCTTCCCGATTTCAGTGGGCAGGCCTTAACCATCCAGAAATTGCTACAAAACGTTCCTTTTCCACGTCAGCCTTGCAAAACCTACCACAGTCATTTGCCTTTCGTCTATTGGGTCCGTAGCTTATAGGACCGGTAAGACCACCGGTATCAAAGTTCCTTATCTTTTCCAATCCTGCAACCAGGGTTTCATGATTCAAGTCTTTGCCAGCCCTTTTAGCACCCTCAGCAAGAATCAAGGCCGCAAGCCAACCCTTGGTGTAATACCTGTTAGACCCAAACTCTTCAGCATACTTAGGCTCTTTTGATTCCGGATGGTATCTCAATGTGACCTCCTTCATTTTAGCAATTCCAGGATCAGTATCATACCAGGATGAGACGGTACTAACCCCCATCAGATTCCTTGCGCCCTCTTTTGTTATTCTTATAGAATCTTCTGCCATTAAATGGAAAGAGGACATAAATGTAGGGGTGAAGCCATACTTTCTGGCATCCTTTAACAAAGTAATGGCCCCTCTGACTGCTGTCGTCGAAATAACGTAATTGATCTTGTCCTTCCTTAGAGTGAGTATCTGAGAGCCTGCATCAATATCCCCAAAACCCACAACCTCTTTGGACAAAAGCTCCAGACCATAGTGTTTAAGACTCTCCTTCAATTGCTCCATTCCAGATTTCCCTGCCTCATTATCCGCATAAACATAAGCCAACCTCAGCCCCTCTTTCTTCACATTATTTGCGATATAATCAACCATCATTTTTATCTCATCTATATTGTCGTTTGTGGGCTGAAAGCTGTATCTCTTAAATGGCCTGCTCACATGGTATGACCAGGAACCAGAGATAACTGGTACCTTATCCTTTTCTATTTTATTATATAGCGTCTTATGCGGCCCACTTCCTCCCATGAAAAGGATGGCCAGTACTTTGTCTTTGAATACTAGTTTCTTGTAGGCAGCAACAGACAAAGGTATTGTATAGCGGTCATCCTCCAAGATCAATTTTACCTTTCTCCCATAGATACCCCCTTGCTCGTTTACATAACGGAAGTAGCTTTTGTATGACTCCCAGCATGGAATTAATAGATTGCTAGCAGCGCCTGTCATATCAAGTACTACACCCACTTTAATAGTATCGTCTGTAACCCCTCTCACCTCTTCAGCATAAGAGGGTATGCTTCCCAAAATAATTATGATTGAAACCAAGGCAATCATTCTTAAAAAAACATATCTCATTTTCATGACATCCTCCTTTTTTGTTACGGGTTTTTTATGTTATCTCTTTTTCTTCACCTCCTCTTAAGAAATCTACCTCTCGAAAACTCTAAACTTCTCTTTGTCTTAAAAAGTTCATACGTAAGAGTAACTATCCTCTTTTTAACTGATTAACGTAGAATTCTAGCTGCCTGATTGTGTGCTGCCAAATATTCGGATTTTTTGTCGCCACAAATAAGCTAGTGGCCCCGTTAAGGGATATGAAAATAAAGTTTGCAATTTCCTTGAGATTCAACCCTTCCTTCAACAATCCTGCGTCTGCCGCTTCTTTCAACCAGCGGTACAGCAAGTTCGAGAATCCTTCGAATCCTTTCGAGATTTTATCTGTCATGTTTACAGAATGTCCAGAAAACTCAAAAAGCATGGGCACAAAAAAAGCCCCTTTTTTGAAAACCTTTGCCCCGATGTAGTTCTTCAGAATGTTTTCTGTGAGTTTCCCTATCCGATCAATTGGGTTCGAGATCTCCCTGGTTCCTTTAAACACCTTACTTCTCCAGATATTGACAGCTTCGTCATAAGCTGCATGCCAAATTTCTTCCTTACTCTTAAATTGGCCGTAAATTCCACCTTTTGTCAAACCTGTTGCCTGAACGATATCTTGCATAGATGTATTGTAGTATCCCTTTTCCGAAAAAAGCCGTAGCGACTTTTCTACGATACTTTTTCTCGTTAGCTTTCCCTTTTCTCTTTTCATAATAGATGTATGCCTTTGATTAATTATACCAACCAGTTGGTTTTTTATAATATGATAATAAATAAAAGTTATTTGATTTGTCAATATCTTTTTTCAAAAATATTCCTTGAAAATACTTAGTGTCTCTGGTAGGCTAACGAAACTACCCAGGCACAAAGGCACAGAGTACCAAAGGCACAAAGAATAGTTCAGTTACCATTTATCAGTTACCAGTTATCGGTTAATTATTAACTGTAAAACTGTTAACCGTAAACCGTATTTTTAGTGCCTTTGCCACTTTGTGACTGAGTAGTTACGATTACATAAAAAACCATAAAGGGGGGATATGTATAGATGAATTCTAACGTAAAAAAGCTTTTGGATTTAAGGGAGCGCAAGGGCAGAATCCTTCAGATGGGAGGTTCAAAGAGCGTAGAGAAACAGCATGAGCGCAGTAAACTGACAGCCAGAGAAAGGATTGACCTCCTGTTCGATGCCGGCACATTCATGGAGGTTGATGCACTGGTAAAGCACAGGTGTACCCTTTTTGGCATGGAAGGTAAGGAACTCCCTGCAGACGCAGTAGTTACCGGAAGCGGAAAGATAAACGGGAATAATGCCTTCGTTGCAGCCGAGGACTTTACCGTTATGGCAGGGACATTTGGGGAGATGCATGGTAAGAAGATATGTAAAGTCATTGACGCAGCGGCAAAATGCGGTTCCCCTTTTATCCAGATAATCGACTCAGGGGGAGCAAGGTTACAGGAAGGACAGGACTCCAGCGAGATATATGCTCAGTTGTTTAGAAGGCATACTCTATACTCAGGTGTAATTCCTCAGATCACCCTCTTATTGGGCAGTTGTGGAGGAGGAGCTGCATATGGTCCCGCGTTAAGCGATTTTATCATTATGGTGGACGGTATCAGTCGCATGTACATGGGCGGCCCTGCCTTTGTAAAGACGATGCTGGGAGAAAACAAGACAGAGGAGGAGTTGGGCGGAGCAAAACTTCACAGTGAGATAACAGGGCTATGCGATTTTGTTGCGAAGGATGACAGGGAAGCAATTGGGATAGTCAAGGAGCTTTTGAGTCTGCTCCCTTCGAACAATCGGGAGAAACCGCCGATTGTAAAGACAGAGGATGACCCGGGTCGCCTCAATAAAGGTATAATAGACATCCTGCCGGAGGATTCCAGAGTCCCCTTTGATATGTACAGGATAATTCGGGAGATTGTTGATAACGGGTACTTTCTGGAATACAAAGCCAGGTTTGCAAAGAATATGATAACGTGTTTTGCAAGGCTCAACGGCCAGCCCGTCGGTATCCTGGCCAATAACTCCATGGTTATGGGAGGCGTGATAGATGTCGGCGCTGCAAACAAACATGCCCGTTTTGTGAGGATCTGTGATGCCTATAATATCCCCATAATCCATATACAGGATTCGCCAGCGGTGATGATTGGGCAAAACGAGGAGAAGCGGGGCATAATAAAACACGGATCCAAGATGCTCCATGCCGTTACCGAGGCTTCAGTACCCAAGGTAACCCTTGTCATCAGGCATTCCTATGCTGGGGCACAACTATGCATGTGCAATGTACCTCTGGGGGCTGATTTTGTCTTCGCCTGGCCCACGGCTGAAATAACCCTTGTTGGGCCGGAGACAGCGGCGAGTATCCTCTTTGCCAAGGAGATTGCCGGGGCAGAGAACCCCAAGGAAGTGGAAGAGAAACGGATAAAGGAATACAGGGATGTCTGGGTCAACCCATATATGGCAGCCGAGAGAGGATACATCGATGATGTCATAGAGCCTGAGTCAACCAGGGCTGTGCTGATAAATGCACTTAACTTGCTGAAAGACAAGGTAGATGAGAAGCCATGGAAGAAACACGGGATTATCCAATTGTGATTAATTAGTTCACACTGAAAAATAGGACTTTTAATAGTATTTTGTCGTTCTGAACTTTACGAAGCCTGCATTTTAACCGACAAGGACCTGCCAGGATTTTCGTCCGACTCCGGGGAGAGATTCTTCTGGCTGGTTGAAAGAATTGTTCGGAGGGAAGGGGTTGGGGAGAAAGGATGAGAAGCCTCCTGAGGACCATTGGAAGCATAGAGATCCTGAGACGGAAACCAAGCTGCTTGACGCGTATTATAAATTCAAGGGATGGAATAATGAAGGCATTCCTACCAAAGAGACGCTGGACAAACTGGGCTTGGACTACGTGAGCGAAGACTTCCTGCAGAGGGGGAGGATGCAGGATTTGGATGGAAATTCCGAAGGGTGAAAGATTCTCCGACCTCAGCTTAGAACAGGCTGCCGAAGTCGGGGCTGAGGTGCTGGCTACTGCCTGCCCATATTGCATCACCAATTTTGAGGACAGCAGGTTAAACCGGGAGGATAGTAAGGCCATAGAGATTAAGGACATCACAGAGATTCTCCAGGAAGTGATTTAGAGGATGAAAAAGCTAAACAGGCAAGAAGCGATTGGTGCATGGATATGAAAGGTGTAGCACCGAACATAGTCTGCGATCGCTTTTCGGACGAGGGATGGGTCAGGACCTCAGTTCATGTGCCGTGCGAGATGCAGCTTACAATCTATGTAAATCGCCAGGAACTGGTCACCATCCTCTGCACTCCAACCAGGCTGAATTGCCTTGTCCTCGGATTCCTGTACACAGCCGGAATCATCTCAGGCATCGGCGACGTGGCGAGTATGCGGGTGTGTGAGGAGGAATCGCTGGCCGATGTGACGCTGAGCAACCCCGAGTATAAATTGCCAACGAAGCGGACACTCATCTCTGGCTGCGGTGGCGGTGTGGCTTTCAAAACTCAGGGACAGAGGGTTGATTCGGGTCTTGTTGTTACACCAACGGAAGTGCTGTCACTGATGAAGCAGTTCTTAGAGCAGATGGAGCTGTATCGGCTTAGTGGCGGCGTGCACGCCTCAGCTCTGTCCGATACCAGGAACCTGCTAATCGTGGCTGAGGATATCGGACGACATAACACCTTTGACAAGATACAGGGCGAATGTCTATTGAGGGGACTATCAAGCAGAGATCGACTGCTACTGAGCACCGGTCGCGTTTCGTCCGAGATGTTGCTCAAAGCGGCAGAGATGCAGGTCCCGGTTGTTGTTTCGCGGACCTCGCCGACGGAGCGCGCCATTTCGCTTGCTCGTGATCTGGGCATTGCCCTGGTTGGCTATGCGCGTGGCAGCCGCCTGTCGGTGTATTCCTACCCGGAGCGACTTGGTCGCTCACCATATGAAGACAGCTAACCCTGCCAAACCGGACAGTACGGACGCATCAAACCTGATGAGGTGATAGAAAGTGGAAAAAGAACAAATTGAACAGCTTTGTAAAAGTTTTGCAGACAGTAATTTTGGAGATGTTATGGTTGTCGGTGGAGGGATCAGCGGTATTCAAGCCTCTCTTGATCTTGCCGCTGCGGAATGTAGAAAAACAATAGAACACATAGGGCTTAACCCAGAAAGGTTAAGTATCAAATTTATGTTTTAACAATACGCTCAGGGGCATAAGGAGGTATAAGATGGATTTTAGTTTTACCAAGGAACAGGAAAGGCTCAGACAGGAAGTTCGGGACTTTCTTGAGACAAAGGTAACAGATGGAGAATTTCAGGTCAAGAGCAATGGTTGGGTCGAAAGCCATTCGCAGAAATTTTCCAAAGACATGTCCAGGAGAGGCTGGATAGGGATGACATGGCCTAAAGAATACGGAGGTCATAACCAAAGCTATATAGACCGGGCGATAGTTATGGAGGAGATGCTGACATATCAGGCTCCCATTGGTTTTCACTTCCTGGCTGATAGACAGGTTGGCCCTGCCATAATCCATTTTGGGAATGATGAACAGAAGAAAACCTATCTGCCAAAGATAATAAATGCAGACATATCTATAGCCATCGGTTTGAGTGAGCCAAATGCAGGCTCGGACCTCGTATCGGTAAAGACTACCGCAATGGAACAGGGGGATTTTTATATAATAAACGGTCAAAAAGTCTGGACCACTGGTGGCCACAGGGCTGATTATATCTGGTGTCTGGTAAGGACAGACCTGAATGCCCCGAAACACAAGGCATTGAGTGAGTTTATCGTAGATGTGAAGACTCCGGGTATAACTGTACGCCCTATCATAAACATGGCAGGGGTTCACTCATTCAATGAGATATTCTTTGAGGACGTTAAAGTGCCTAAAGAGAATCTTGTTGGTCCAAAAAATCGTGGATTTTATCAGCTTATGGCACAGGTGGACTATGAGAGGGCAGGACTTGAACGCCTCATGCAGAACTACCCGCTGTTTAAAAACCTTGTGGAATATGCAAAGAAGGAAAAGAGAAACGGTAATCCTCTGTCAAAGGACCCCTTTATAAGAAACAAGCTGGCTGAGCTGGAGGTTGAATACCAGGTTGGGAGGCTCTTTTGTTACCAGGTTGCATGGACACTGTCGCAGGGGCGTATCCCCAATTATGAGGCGGCCTTGTGTAAGGCATTTTGTACCCAGTTTGAACAGCGTCTGAGCGATGCTGCAACAAGGGTTCTAGGACTTTATGGCCAGCTCATGCCTGGTTCTAAATATGCTCCCATGGATGGGGATGCAGCAGATTCATATCTGTGGAGTGTTTCCTATACCATACAGGGTGGAACCTTAGAGGTTCTGAAAAACATCGTGGCGACCAGAGGGCTTGGACTGCCCGTAGCAAAATCTTAAGTTCTGACGTAACTACTCAGGTAGGCACAAAGGCACAGAGCACCAAAGGCACAAAGTTAGGAAAAAACAACGAAACGACCCTGCTCCGCTCTGCTTTGTGCCTATGTGCCTTTGCCACTTTGTGCCTGAGTAGTTACGTTCTGACAAAACCATAGGAGGGAAATAAATGGATTTTAGTCTTAATGAGGAACAAGAAATACTCAGGAACATGGCCCGGAACTTTCTGACCAAAGAGTGTCCCAAATCCTTTGTAAAAGAGATGAACAATGATGAGAGGGGCTATTCTCCTCTCCTGTGGAGGAAGATGGCGGAGTTGGGATGGATGGGATTTGTCTTTCCTGAAAAATATGGGGGTATGGAAGGAAGCTTTTTAGACTTAACCGTCCTTATGGAAGAGATGGGCAGGGCATGTTTACCCGGACCCTTCTTCTCAACGGTTATCCTTGGGGGGATAAGCCTTTTGGAAGGGGGGAATGAGAAACAAAAAGAGAGGTTCCTCCCCAAAATAGCCAAAGGAGAGATAATATTGACCCTTGCCGTTACAGAGGTCTCAGGGAATTATGAACCTGAGGGCATAGAAACCAGGTCTGTTAAGACAGAGGAAGGGTATACCATAGATGGCACCAAACTATTTGTACCCGATGCCCACATAGCCGATTATATTCTCGTTGCTGCGAGGACCGAAGAGGGTAAGGGCAATAATGGTATTGCCCTTTTCATCATAGATACCAAAAGCCCTGGCATCACTGTTACTCCCCTGAAAACAATCTCAGGAGACAAGCAGTGTGAAGTAAGATTCGAAGGGGTAAAAATAAAAGAAGATGCCCTGATTGGGGGACTGAATAATGGATGGTCTATTATTCAGAAGGTCTGGCCCAAGATAGTGGTGGCCAGGTGTGCCGAGATGGTTGGCGGTGCGCAGGAGGCACTGGGGATGACTATAAATTATGCAAAAGAAAGGGAACAGTTCGGGAGCCCCATAGGAACCCTTCAGGCGGTTCAGCACTACTGTGCGGATATGGTTGCTGACGTTGACGGATGCCGTTACATAACATATCAGGCTGCCTGGATGCTCAGTTGCGGGCTTTCCTGTGACAAAGAGGTAGCAATGGCAAAGGCCTGGTGTAGTGATGCCTTCAGAAGGGTTACTGCCAAAGGTCACCAGATTCATGGGGCCATTGGATTTACTGAGGAACACGACTTACATCTCTACTATAAAAAAGCCAAGACTTGGGAACTCTTCTACGGAGACAGTAATTTTCATCGGGAAATAGTTGCACAGCAGATGGGGCTGTGAGGCTCTTTCCAGACAAAGAACCCCGTGCTTCCGCACGGGGTTTCCTGCTTTTTTACCCCTCTATCTCGGCTCCTTGCCAAATATGTTTACAAGCACAACAGTTCCCAGACCGCCAAGGTTATGAGTACAGCCTATTTGAGCATCTTTTACCTGTCTCTCCCCTGCCTCTCCCCTCAAATGCCACCAGAGTTCACAGATTTGTGCAACACCTGTAGCACCTATGGGATGCCCCTTTGCCTTAAGACCCCCGCTGGGATTGCATGGCTTGGTACCATTAAGCGTTGGGTGCCCCTCTTCTATCCATTTGCCGCCTTCGCCCTTCTTACAGAAGCCCATGTCCTCATAGGTTAGTAGCTCCGTAATGGTAAAGCAGTCATGGAGTTCAGCCAGGTCAATATCATCAGGACCAATGCCCGCCATTTCATACGCCACCTTAGCAGCTTCCTGTGTTGCGGGAAACTCTATGAAGTTCTTCTTCCACGGCAGGAATAGAGGGTCGGTCGCCAACCCGGTTCCCAGGAAATAGAGAGGCTGATCCGTATACTCCTTCGCCCTATCCTGCCTTGCCAGAAGGATAGCCGCCGCTCCGTCGGTTGTAGGACAGGAGTCAAACAACCCTAAAGGCCACGAGATGATGGGGGCATTTAATGCCTGCTCCACAGTGATCTCAAAATTGAAATGGGTATAAGGGTCTAACGTGCCGTTATGATGGTTCTTCACAGCTATCATGGCAAGGTGGTCTCTTTTCGTGCCAAATTTATCCATATGAGCTGTAGCGAGGGAGCCAAACCTTTGAGGGGCTGATGCCCCCCTGGGGTGCCACCATGAATGATAGGCAACACCGGTTTGAGCAATGAGTGAGTCCCTTGATGGTATGTCCCGCATCTTTTCCGCGCCGACAACCAAAACCAGATCGTACACCCCCGCTGCTACAGCAAAAGCAGCATTTCTCACTGCATCACTGCCTGTACAGCATGCATTCTCCATTCTGCTTACAGGTCTTGGAAAGAACCTTATGGGCTCTGCCAATCCGGCTCCTGTAACTATCTCTCTCCGAAACCCGGTTCCAGGGATACATGTCCCCAACCACGCTGCCTCTATATCCTTCTCATCTATCCCTTTATCAACGCTTTTTAGACATGCCCTGTAGGCGCCTACTATCATATCTTCATAGCTCTGATCGAACAGTTCCCCGAATTTAATCATTCCAGCGCCAACAACGGCCACTGGCAATCCTTTTTGCTTCGCCATAACAAAAGTCCTCCTATCCTTTCACCGGTCTGAACTTATACCCATACCTTACCAGCCCCAATTCCTGACCACATCTTCTAAAGATAAGCTCTACTTTACCACCTACCGTCACATCCTCCGGTTTGCAGTCAGTCATCATTGAGGAAACATTGCCGCCATATTGCCCTTTTGCCCCTTCCATCTTGGCAGTACAAATGGGTATGGGAGCCTGTTCCGGACTTACCGCTACAACGTACTGGAAATTGAAGGTTATTATATTCCCCCTCCTGGGAAGGGGAACCTCTTCAAATTCCTCTCCCCTGCAGTCTATACAGTAGTGCCTCTTGGGGAAATTCAACGACCCGCATCCTTTACATTCCAACGCCTTTAGCTTCAATTCATAGTCCTTTTCTCTCTCTCCGGAAGGCTGGGTCACAATAGCTGACATAGGCTCAGGAAGCCCCTTCACCTTGAGGAGACCGATGGTCTTTTGATAAGTGTAGTAATCTATGTACTCCTTATTTTCCAGGTAATACTTAACAGGGGCTGCCCTGTCTCTTTTTGCATTTATATCTTCTGAGACGAGGAGAGAAAAGGCGTCGCTCCCTGCCCCTGAACCATAAGATGCAAGGAGTATCCTCTCGCCAGGTTCAGCCTGATCAAGGGCTGTCGCAAGTTCAAGGAAAGCAGAGCTGGAACCCGTGTCCCCGCAAAGAGGAGAAACGATGGACGAAGGCATCTTAAGGGACTTTA
>Ga0210031_1000027_pt1 | contig 78054 bp, 72 predicted proteins | sample CryGeyCG2014_080_FD_185455 | JGI IMG/M metagenome (GOLD analysis project Ga0210031, IMG submission 185455) | Groundwater microbial communities from aquifer - Crystal Geyser CG03_land_8/20/14_0.80 (SPAdes) (version 2) | ecosystem: Environmental > Aquatic > Deep subsurface > Groundwater | place... | reverse complement strand
GCCTATAAACCATCTGTCTCACTTTGGCTTGTCTAAGCTTAGACCCTCCTGCATAAGAAAAAGGTTTCCGCACCCAAGATTCTTCAGTCGCTTCGCTCCTTCAGAATGACATCTAATCGCTGTTTGCTATTTGCTATAAGAATGACAACTAGTCGCCGTTCACTGTTTGCTATAAGAATGACATCTAATCGCTGTTTGCTCCTTCAGAATGACATCTAATCGCTGTTTACCATTTGCTATAAGAATGACATCTAATCGTTATTCGCTTCGTTCAGAATGACAGGCAGCGGTAGCTAGTTATAGTCCGCGTTTATCTTTACATAATCGTAGCTGAAATCGCAGGTCCAGACGCGGGATGTTGCTTCGCCGATTTTCAAATCGACGGTAACTTTTATATCTTTCTCTTTTAACAGTTCATTTACCTTGGCCGTGTCATGGGCGATTGGATGGCCGTTTTCGACCAGCTTTTCGTCCCCGTAGAAGACATCGATTTTGGACTGATCCATGGTTGCGGATGAGTAGCCGACCGCGCAAACGATTCTGCCCCAGTTGGCATCCTGTCCGAAAAACGCGGTTTTCACCAGGTTTGAGTTTGCGATGGCTTTTGCGGCCTTCTTGGCATCCGCATCGTCTGCGGCGCCCCGCACCTCGACTTCGATAAACTTGGTCGCGCCCTCGCCGTCTCGTACGATAAACTTGGCCAGCGCAATACAGACCCGGTCAAGGGCTTCTTGGAAGAGCCCGCTATTATGCGCCGTAATCTCTACGCCCGATGCGCCGTTGGCCAGGATCGCCACTGTATCGTTTGTGCTGGTATCACCGTCGACGGTTATCGCATGAAACGATTTGTCGACCGCTTTTTTAAGCATATCCGCCAATATATCTGAGGTAGTTCTCGCATCTGTCGTAATGACGGCGAGCATCGTTGCCATGTTCGGCTCTATCATACCCGATCCCTTTGACATACCGCCAATTCTGACTTCGCGGCCATCAACATCAAACGAGACGGCATATTCCTTTGAGAAGGTATCGGTGGTCATTATCGCCCGAGCGGCGTCACACCCACCATCCGGTGACAGTGCATCGACCGCCGCTTGTATTCCGTTTGCGACCTTGTGTATCGGGAGCGGTACGCCGATGATGCCGGTCGACATAACGATAATATCCTCGGGTTTACCGCCTATGGCTGAGGCGGTAAGCTCTGCCATGCGCGCCGCGTTCTTTTCGCCCGCCTCTCCGGTACAGGCGTTGGCGTTTCCGCTGTTGATGGCAACCGCCTGTGCCTTACCATCCGCAAGATGCGCTTTACTCACATGGATCGGTGCGGCAGACGCCTTGTTGGTTGTAAAAACCGCCGCGGCGTTCGCGATTGTGCCAGACGCAACGACGGCCACGTCCTTCTTACCGCTCTGTTTTATATTGCAGGCAACCCCCGCCGCCTTAAAACCCTTCGGCGCCGTTATCCCATTATTCATTTGCTTTATCTCATATGTTTTATTCATGTTATTTATCCTTATATCTTCTTAACCGTTACGTTGTTGAGTTTATCTAAGCTTAGACGCTCGCGCCTTAAAAAGGTGCGTATCAATATCTAGATTCTTCGCTATCGCTCAGAATGACATTTATATGAGGGGGACGTTGTTTCCTGTGCGTCCTAACTTGTTGGTTAGGACGCACAGGAAACAACGTCCCCTTAATTTTTATGGCATCAATCCCGCATACCTCAACCCCATATCCTGCGGCAGCCCCAGCATGATGTTCATGTTCTGTACCGCCTGGCCGGATGCGCCTTTTACCAGGTTGTCTATGGCTGAGATTGCGATTATTCTGTTGGTTCGCTCGTCGTGGGCGAGGCCGATTTGGCAGTAGTTCGAGCCCATGACGCTCTTTGTCTGCGGATACTGCCCTTTCGGCAATACCGCCACGAAGGGTTTATCTTTATAGAACGACTTGTAGAGGTCGATCAGCTCATCAAGGTTTACGGTGGTGGCCGCTTCCGCATAGGCCGTCGTCAAAATCCCGCGGCTTATCGGCATAAGGTGTGGTGTAAATGAGACTGTTATCGCCTCACCCGATATATCCGACAGGTATTGCTCGATTTCGGGCGTATGCTGGTGCACGCCACCGACTTTGTAGGCGGTAAGGCTCTCATCGACCGTGCAAAAATGCGTGCCCGGCTTGGGGTCACGCCCGGTGCCGGATACACCGCTTAAGGAATCTACGATAATCCCGCCGGTCTTGGCGAGCTTCTCCGAAAGAAGCGGGGCCAGTGCAAGTAACGCGCTGGTCGGGTAGCATCCCGGATTTGAGATGAAATCCGCTTTCTTTATTTTTTCTTCATATAATTCAGGAAGGCCGTAGACGGCTTTCCCGATAAGCTCCGGGTTTGTGTGACGTGTTTTATACCAGGATTCGTACACCGCAACGTCCGAGAGCCGGAAATCGCCGCTTAAGTCGATTACTTTGTGCCCTGCGTTGAGCAGCTCGGGAGCGACCTCCATGGCCTTTCCGTGCGGGAGCGCCAGGAAGAATAGATCGGCTTTTCCGCTTGCCGTATCCAAATTATACGCCTCGTATACGGCATCGCTTATCCCGGTAAACTGGGGATAAAGATCCCGTACCGCAGTGCCCTGATACCGGTTTGCGGTTATGTACTCGATTGACATCTCTGGATGCACCGCGGCCAGCCTGATAAGCTCCGCCCCCGTGTATCCCGATGCCCCGATTATACCGACCTTTACTGCCATGACCGCTCCTTTCTCTCGATGTTAGTTAAAAAGCATATAATATACCATATGATAGCATAATCGGCGTATTTTATGCAACACTAAACCATATATTTTCGATTAATTTTAAAGATTATATGTATAAATAAGGAAGTTTATGCGCTCGCTCACAATAATTCGGGTTATTTGCCCGAAATAGAACCCAACTGGCTTCTAAAGATTGAACATGGGTTCTGCAACCCCGCCGTGCAAAATCGTCCTTCGTACCTTTTGGGCTGAGGGAATACTCTGGTCGCAGGCGATTACCGAGCTTTCAACGAGGGCGCTGCCTCCAATATTGCACTTATCCCACACGATGCTATTGGAGATTTCGGCTTTCGGTCCAATGATCGAGCCCTCGCCGATGATCGCGTAGGGGCCGATCTTGGCGCCACGCTCGATGCTCACGTTTTTGCCGATGAGCGCCGGCTCCTCTATCTCAACAGTCAGGTTGATTTCAGCGGATTCGTTTATCCATATGTTGTCCCCGACAAGGCGACCGTCGATGGGCATCCCGGTCTTGCCGCTTATAGCGTCCTTGTTGGCCTGGATATAGCGCTCAATCCGGCCGATATCCGCCCAATACCCGTCCGCAAAATGCGTGTAAAGCGAGCCCTCGCCGGCAAGAGGTATCAGTACTGATTCAAGAAGGCTTGAATATCCCTGCGGTATCATGTCGACGACCGATGGTTCAAATATCGCTATCCCCGAGTAGACACCCGTTTTAGTCTGGTCCCCGGGTACTTTATGAAGGAGTATCCTGCTATCAAAGCCCACGCCGATCTCCTGGAAATCCGGGTCTTTGGGTGGATTTACCATTACAAGCGTGGCTTTTGCGCCGCTGTTTTCGTGAGCTTCAATCGCCCCGCCCAAATCGATGTCGGTAGCGATGTCGGTATTCATGAGGATAAACCTGTCACCGGCAAGAAGTCGCGCTATTTTACGCATGGCCCCCGCGGTACCCAAAAGCTCTTCTTCCAGCGAGTAATGAACGCGCATCTTCCATCGGCTTCCGCCGCCCACAACGTCCTTAACTTCATCGGGAAAGGAATGCAGATTAACAAACACTTCCTCGACACCGTTGGGTTGCAAAAGCTCCAGCAGCCTAACAATAGACGGCCGGTTTGCAATGGGCATCAGGGCTTTCGGTTTTGTGAGGGTCAGCGGTTTCAGTCTCTCCCCAAGACCCGCCGCAAGTAGAAAAGCACGCATATCGCGTTAAGTATACACCCTGCGATGGGTGGGATGTAGTGTTATGCTCGAACTTGTGCTCCCAGTTCTTTCTCGAGCTTTCTTATGATACGTTCCTGAGCGTCCAGGGCCTCCTGGTCGGTTAGCGTGCGGTCGGGTGCGCTGAAGAGCATCGAGTAGGCCATACTTTTCTTGCCTTCCGGGACGCCTTTGCCGGTATAAAGATCGAACAACCGAACCTGCTTAAGCAACGAGCCGCCCGCCGATTTTATAACATCCAGCACCCGGTCGTTTGAAATCGAACCGTCGACGAGAATCGCTAGATCGAGCGATATGCCCGGGTATTTTGGTATCTCGGTAAATCCCTTGACCGTGTTGGCCTTATCGATGAGCTTATTAAGGTTAAGCTCGGCGACATAAGCCCTCGGTACGTCATAGGCCGCCTGCACCTCCGGGTGAATTTCGCCGAAGAAACCGATGGACTCGTCGCCGATAAGAAGCTCGGCGCTGCGTCCCGGATGAAGGACCGGGTGCGTGAACTGACGTACCGACCAGCCCTCGGCATCGACCTCATCTAAAACCGCCTCGATAACGCCCTTGAGATCAAAGAAGTCGACACTGCGCGCCTTTTCATACCACTCGTCGGGTATCCGGGCGCCGGTCATGGCAATGCTTACCATTGTCTCCTCATCCGGCAGCTCTTTGCCTTGTTCGTGCCAGAAAATATGGCCGACCTCATATATCTGTACGTCGTATTGCTCTCGGTTGACATTATATTTAAGCACCTTTAGCAAATTGCCGATGAGGGTCGTGCGCATCACCGAAACCTCTTCGCTGAGCGGGTTCATCAGGCGAACGAACCAGCGCATGGGGTCACCTTCCGGAACTTGCAGCTTGTCGACATCATGCGGGTCGGTAAAGCTATAGGTTATTACCTCCGACAGCCCCGCCGCCACCAAGCGCAATTTTATCGACTCGGCAATCTTCTGCCTGAGGCTTAATCCCCCCTGCTTATCGCCGCTCTCGGGGAGACTCGACCTGATGTTGTTGTAGCCGTAAATCCTGGCGACTTCCTCGATGAGGTCGATCTCGCGCTCGAGGTCGGGCCTGAATGTCGGAACGCTCACCCACATCTCGGTTGTCCTATCTATCACCTCAGGCGTAAACTCAAGCCGCCTACAAATTCTCGATATTTCGTCAACGCCCAGTTTGGTGCCTAAGATAGCGTTTACCCTATCCGTCCTCAGCGGCAGTCTCTTGGGTAGTATCACGCGCGGATAGACATCAACAACACCCTTATTTACGATGCCGTCTGCCAATTCTTCCATGAACCTTGCCGCGCGGTCGGCCGCGTAAACGGTGCCGTTGGGGTCTATTCCCTTTTCAAAGCGTGAAGACGATTCGGAAAGCAGGCCGAGGCTTCGCGACGTCCTCATTATCGACGTCGGCTCGAAATATGCGGATTCAAGAAGGATATCTTTGGTCCCATCCGATACCTCCGTGTTCTCGCCGCCCATAACACCGGCAAGCGCGACCGGCCTGTCGGCATCGGCTATAACCAGCATAGTATCGTCAAGCTCGCGCACAACGCCGTCCAGCGTCTGCATGTGCTCGCTATTTTTAGCCCGGCGCACGATGATCTTGTGCCCGTGCAGGGTATTGAAATCAAAGGCATGAAGCGGTTGCCCCGTCTCAAGCATCACGTAGTTGGTGATATCAACGATATTGTTGATCGGGCGCATACCTGCCTTTTGCAGGCGTTCCTGCATCCAGGTCGGGCTGGGGCCGACTTTTACGTTGCGGATAATCCTTGCCGAGTACCTCGGGCAAAGGTCCGGGTCGAGAATTTCCACGCCTGCCACATCGGAAGCCTTCTCCGTCGATTCGGTCACGGTAACTTCCGGCTTGTGCATCGTGCGCTGGGTAATCGCGCCGACTTCACGCGCCATGCCGATCATAGAGAGGCAGTCGGGGCGGTTTGGCGTTATCTCAAGCTCAAGGACGGTATCATCCAACCCCAAGGCCTCAGCCAGGGGCTTTCCTACCTCAACATCCTCGGGAAGAATGTAAATACCGCTGTGATCCGCCCCCATCCCAAGCTCGGCCCGCGATGCGAGCATGCCGTATGAGGTAACACCCCTCAGCTTGGCGGGCTTAATCACCAAACCGTTTGGAAGGTGTGCGCCGATTAACGCAACCGGCACTTTGTCGCCTGGTTTGATATTCTTGGCGCCGCACACGATCTGCAGCGTCTCCGGTTGGCCGATGCTCACCGTCGTAACGCTGAGCTTATCCGCATCCGGGTGCGGCTTTACATCGAGCAGCAACCCGACTCTGACATTGTCGAGCCCTTCTCCCAGGGTTTTTATGCTCTCAACAGCTGTTCCCGTTAAGTTAAGCAGCTCGGCAAGTTCATCGGGGCTTACGTCAACATCTATATAATCTTTCAACCAATTTATAGGAACTAACATTCTCTATCCTCCTCCTAAAACTGTTTAACAAACCTCATATCGTTTTCGTAGAACATCCGGATATCCGGGATGCCGTACATGAGGGATACGATGCGTTCTACGCCCATGCCAAACGCGAAACCGCTTACTTCTTCGGGGTTGTAGCCGACTTCGATGAGAACGTTGGGGTCGACCATCCCGGCGCCCAGCACTTCGAGCCAGCCGCTGCCGCACAGCCTGCAGCCCATTCCGCTGCAGATTCCACACGATACGTCGACTTCTGCGCTCGGTTCCGTAAACGGAAAGAAGTGCGGGCGAAGCCTGATCTTGCGGTCCTTGCCGAACATCTGCCGTGTAAACTCCTCAAGCGTGCCTTTAAGGTCGCCGAAGGTAATATGCTTATCCACCGCCAGTCCCTCTATCTGGTGAAACATCGGGGTATGGCTGGGGTCGGCGACGTCTCTTCTAAACGCCCGACCGGGGGCGATGATATAGACCGGCGGCTGTTGTGACTTCATCACTCTTATCTGAACCGGGGAAGTATGCGTACGCAGCACGATGTCGTCATCCGCCGGTTGGACGCTGTGTTTCTTGATATAGAATGTATCCTGCAGTGTTCTCGCCGGATGGTCGGCCGGCGTATTAAGGGCTTTGAAGTTGTAATAGTCGAGTTCAATTTCCGGGCCCTCCGCCACTTTGTATCCTAAACCGATGAATATATCCGTAATCTGCTTTATCGCCTGCGAAATCAAATGCCTGTGGCCGTAGACGGGCTCGCGTCCCGGAAGCGTTATATCGATGGTCTCGGTTGCCAGGCGCTCGGCGACTTCGGCCCTTGTAAGCTCCTCATGCTTGGATGCGATGTCGCTCTCGAGTTTCTGCCTGACCTCGTTTGCGACTTTGCCGGTCTCTTTTCTCTCTTCGCCAGAGAGCTGTCCAAGGGTTTTTAGCACTGCCGTGACCTTGCCTTTTTTGCCCAGGTACTCAACCCTGACATCGTCAAGCTCTTTTAAGTTGGAGGCCTGTAAGACTGCCGTCTCCCCTTCTTTTAATATTCTCTGCAGATCTGCCTGGGATGACACGTTATTCATCACCTTCCCTCGTTTTATGTCGAATATAAAAAGTCCTTTCTCGCATATAAGGACGAGAAAGGACCCGCGTGTACTTTAAACCCCGGTCCCCGGCCTCCGGACCCCGGACCCTGATCTAAACAGTAAGTTTTTCTTTTGCTAGCGTTGCAAGCTCTGCAAAAGCTTCCGGGTCGTGAATCGCCATATCGGCGAGGATTTTTCTGTCGACCTCGATTTCGGCCAGCTTAAGACCGTTTACCAGGCGGCTGTATGAAAGGCCGTTAAGCCTTGCGCCCGCATTAATCCTTGCAATCCAGAGCTGCCTAAAGTCGCGCTTTTTGGCTTTCCTATCCCTATATGCGTATGACAGGGAGTGGAGCACCTGCTCGTGCGCCGCCTTATATTGCTTGCTTTTCGCGCCGCGATATCCCTTTGCCAGCTCTAATACCTTTTTATGCCGTTTCTTTGTGCTTTTCGCATGTCTTGTCCTTGGCATTAGCTGTCAACTCCTTTACAACAAAATTGCTTACATCCCCATTATGCGCTTGAGATTTCTCTCATTCGTCGTGTCAACTACAGCGTCTTTGCGTAGATGCCGTTTGCGCTTGGTACTCTTCTTGCCAAGAATATGGCTTGTAAAGGCATGCTTATATTTTAGCTTGCCCGTACCTGTAACCTTGAAGCGTTTTGCCGCTCCGCGGTGGGTTTTCATCTTCGGCATAACTTGCTCCTTTCCAGCTTGCACTTCGTGGGTTGCCGTTATGACAACAACCTCACCTAGCCCCAGACATGGCATCTGTTTGGGACGATAATTCAAGCACTTATAGTGATAAAGTGATTATCTTAAGTTGCGGTTTACCTTATTCAGGCACAACTGCCTTCACTATCGGGGCCAATACCATAATCATATTTCGCCCATCCAGCTTCGGGTATGCTTCAACCTTACCCAGTTCACTTACTTCTTCAACAATCCGATCGAGAAGCTTTCTGCCAAGGTCTGTGTGGGCCATCTCGCGGCCCCTGAACATTATGGTTACCTTGACTTTTGCGCCATCCTCAAGAAAACGCACGATGTGTTTTTTCTTGACCTCGTAATCGTGGCTGTCGATTTTAGGGCGGAGCTTCATCTCCTTGAGCATCATCGTCGCTGAGTGCTTCTTTGCCCTCTTCATCTTCTGGGTCTGCTCGTACCTGTACTTGCCGTAGTCCATAATCCTGCAGACCGGCGGGTCGGCTTGCGGAGCGACCTCCACCAGATCCAAACCCGCATCATAAGCGATTCTCAGAGCTTCGTCAGTCGGTTTAATACCTAGCTGAGTCCCATCATCCGAGATAAGACGAACCCTTGGGGTCCGAATTTTCTCATTTACTCGCGCATCTGTTGCGATGCTTTACCACCTCCTTGGTTATTGAACATGTAATTAAATATCAAATAATAAACATTAAATAAGACTATCACGAAAAAAGGTAGACAGCAGTTGCTGCCCACCTTACGTGGTTCCACAATCAAACCCGTTCGACTGCTCTAATTTAACGCATCTCGGGGTGAGAAGCAACTTAAAGACTTCTTCTTTCCTGTATTTGATTTCGACGTAATTTATACACTTATAAATCCTAATACTCTACCAATCATCAGTTGACCGGCATGAAATTAGAAATTAGATCGAACAATAGTATACTATGTTATCTTTTATGTTGTCCAGCAAGTTTTTATCCCTTACGCTTGTTTTTCTCCTCCATCGGCGGCCTTTATCGACGACTCTACCTCCGGGGGCTGCATGGCTGTCTTTAACTCAGCGATAAACGCGTCCAGTGCAACAGGGCCGCGGTTTCCGGTGCGGTCGCGAACGGCAACCTGGTTGTTCTCAATTTCTTTATCGCCGGCCACAAGCATGTAGGGCACTTTCATAAGCTGTGCGTCTCTTATCTTTTTGTTGACGGATTCCGTGCGCAAGTCAACCCGCACCCTCGCACCGATATCCCGTAACTTCTCGGCCACAGCCAAACAATAATCGTTGTGGCGATCGGCTATCGGCAGGACAACAACTTGATCGGGGGCTATCCATACCGGGAAAGCGCCGGCATAGTGCTCGATAAGCACGCCGATGAAGCGCTCGAGCGAGCCTAAAATCGCCCTGTGTATCATAATCGGACGGTGCTCCCGGTTGTCGGCGCCAACATAAGTGACGTCGAACCTCTCGGGGAGGTTAAAGTCCACCTGGATGGTCGTGCACTGCCAGCTTCTGCCCAGCGCATCGCGTATTTTTACGTCGATCTTCGGACCGTAGAAGACGCCTTCACCCGGATCGATCTCATACGCGAGGCCCGCTTTCTTAAGAGCGGAGCGCAGCGCGTTTGTCGCCTTATCCCAGTTCTCCTGCTCGCCGACGAACTTCTCCGGCTGAGTTGAGAGATAGACGTCATACTGATCGAAGCCGAATTTACGCAGCATGTAAAGCATAAGATCGATAACCGAGAGTATCTCTCCCTCGATTTGCTCGGGCGTGCAGAAGATATGCGCGTCGTCCTGAGTAAACCCGCGAACCCTCAGCAAACCGTGAAGAACGCCGCTTCTCTCGAAACGATAGACCGTGCCAAGCTCGGCCCAGCGCAGGGGTAGCTCGCGGTAGCTTCGCTTGTGGCTCTTATATATCTTGATGTGGCCGGGGCAGTTCATCGGCTTTACGACGTAGTCCGTGCCCTCGACCTCCATCGGTGAGAACATGCTTTCGCGGTAGAAATCCCAGTGGCCGCTCGTACGCCACAGGTCGACCTTGGCGATGTGGGGCGTCATAAGAAGCTCGTAGCCGCGCCTGAGGTGCTCGTTTTTCCAGAAATCCTCGATAACCTTGCGCAACATCGCGCCCTTGGGATGCCAGAGCGGCAATCCCGCGCCAAACTGATCATCGATGGTGAAAAGGTCGAGTTCGCGGCCAAGCTTTCTGTGATCGCGCTTCTCGGCTTCCTCGAGTTTTTCGATGTGCTCTTTGAGCGCTTCTTTAGAAGCAAACGCCGTGCCGTAAATCCTCTGGAGCATGGGACGGGTTTCGTCGCCCCTCCAGTACGCGCCGGCGACGCTTAAGAGCTTAAACGCCTTGATCCTGCCGGTCGATGGGATATGCGGGCCGCGGCACAGATCGACGAACTCACCATCGCGATAGACGGAAATCGTCTCATCTTCTAAACCCTCGATGAGTTCTAGCTTAAACGGCTGATCTTTAAATATCTCGCGCGCTTCGTCCTTGCTTACGGTCTGGCGCTCGAATGGGAAATTCTGTGAGATAATATTTTTCATCTCGTCTTCGATTTTCGAAAGGTCATCCACAGAGATGCGCTCCGTAAGGCCGAGGTCGTAATAGAACCCGCCTTCGATGGTCGGGCCGATGCCAAGCTTGGTGCCGGGGTAAAGACGGCTTACCGCCTGCGCCATAACGTGCGAAGTGCTGTGGCGCAGGATGTCGACGCCCTGCTCAGCATGATCGGTTACAATAGAGACGGTGTCGCCCTCGTTCAATTTCGTGCTCAAGTCAACCAGGTTATCGTTAACTATGGCCGCTACAGAAGCCTTTTGCAGCCGCGGCCCGATTGCCCCCGCCAGGTCATAAGCAGTGCCCCCCCGGTCAAGCTCGATCTTCGCCCCATCCGGCAGGGTAACAGTGATCTTTTCCATCTATACCTCCGTTTTGTTGTGATAATAGTTCTGTTTGTGATAATAGCAGACACAGACTGTGATGTATCGTTCTTAAGTGTAGGGGCCGAACCGCCTATTGAATCCTTATGCCTAGTTAAGCTTATTATACCGTTCTATTAAGGAGTTTTCTTCCTGCCGCTTCGCTTCATATGCCTTACGCATGGCTTCATACTCACCGACTTTTTTATTGAATGCGGCTATCTGCGAATTATATGTCGCAACCAGGTTGTTGTGCTTTGTAACAAGGCTGTCATATGTCGCAATATCGGTGTCTTTGGCTGCTTCAATCTGGCTCTTTACTTGTTTGATCGAGCTCTTGGTCTGGTTTATCTGAGCCCTGTCCGCCTCGGTAGCGGCGTAAAAAGCATCCAACTGGCTCTTCATCTGGCTTAGCTCGGGTTTGTATTTGTTAATGCTTGCCAACATTGAATTAAGGTAATCCGCCCTATATGAGCTGATGGACGCGCTGTAGTCGATATCAACCGGCACTCCATAATAGCTGTAGCCGAAGATATCGGCGTTGTTAAGCATATCATCGTTTCTCACATCGCTCAAATAGATGTACGAAGGCCTGAGCTTGTAAAACGTTGCACCCTTTGATTGGCCCCATGTCGGGTCGAACGGAATCCAACCGTATTTCTTCGTATACGCCTCCACCCAAGCATGACCTTTCGTCGCGGCCGTGCGCTCGGTCGTTATGCCGCCGATACAGCGCGCCGGTACCCCGTTCGCCCTGCAAAGCGCCACGAACAAGTCGGCAAACTCGACGCACACACCCTTCTTTACCCTGGCTGCCTTAGCGGCCCCCAGGGCCTCCCAGTGCGTGCTGTTAACCTTCTTCATATCGTAAATCATATTCTTCGTGACAAAGCGATAGGTCTTGTTAAGCGTTTCCATTTCGTCTTCGCCCTTCACCTGCTGCGCAAGCGCCTTAATCGTCGGATCACCGGTCTCGATATATTTCTCGGCCTTCAGATACTCTTTAAGGTCTTTATTGTTTAAAGTTGTTACCGCTTTGTTATTAAGCGCGACAGACAGGTCGTACCTGAACAGCTTGATCTTTGTTATGACCCGGATAGTAAAGTCCTGCTTCGCATTCCCTACATCGAACTGCGCGTACCGATTGTCCCCCAGATCAAATACCTTTGTCGGTTTTACATTAAAATCCGTGCTTAGTACCTTCTGCTTACCCTCCACCGTTTTTGGGATCAGCGTCGTCATAACGACCTTTGAATGCCCATTCCAACCCGACGTTCCCCCCGCATCCGCTTGGCCATGAGCTGTTACCTTGTACGACGTGGTCAATGTCACAATATCCGAATCGGCTACCGAAGCCGGATCAAACGGTTCTTGCGAGGCCTCATTCACCAAGGTCACCGGCTTCGGCTCACCCCTGCTCGAGATAGCTTTCTTTACATCAGGTTTTTTATTAGAAAAGTTTAACGCCTCTACCCGCTTTTTGGCCTCAAACACAAGCTGCCTCGGGGCCGAAGAACACCCGGCGACAAACAACACAATACCGGCCATCATAATCAGTGCCATATGTAATGATGTTTTCCTGTTCGAATTCTTCAAAATAATATACTCCCTTCTCTAGTATAAAATGCTGGGGGTGGGTTGACTATCCATAGACGAGATTTACCTAAAATAAGCCCTGTGCACACAGCCTACGTCGGGTTCCTCATGACGTATGTTTAACCTTACCCTCCTCTAGATTTGCGTTTATTTAAGCTTTTGGGAGTAACTTTTAGGGGCGGTTTATAATCGTGCGGTTTGAATTGAGAGGATGCGGGGTAACCACGGGTTAGCTCTCTCGATGCCTATAAGATGATGCGTAAAATTAGGGAGGCTAAGGCCATTAGCTGCATAAATGCTAGATTTATTGGTTTGATTAAACAAGAATAATTAGTTCGATTAGACAAGAATAGTGCTTGGTTTATTGCTCTTGGGCCTTAGCCCCCGGTGGTTCCTCTTCATTATATTGATACGCGGGCTCCTCATCCTATACCTCCCCAGGCATAAATCACGTAATACTTTTTTAGCATAGAAACAATGGCTCTCAGGCCAAGCTAATCAACTTCTTTACCTGGTATATCTCTTTTCAAGAATGCGTGAGGATGCGGAATAATTTTTTTTAGCCATACTATTAGTAACGTTCGGCGTGTTGGCAAGAACGAGTCCCGGAGCTATCTCCGCTTGGTTCTCCCGGAGACACGGCGTGGGAATGTCCCCTTTGTTAACAACCGGAACGCGAATTATGTGGTGTTCTTCCAAGATTTTTGCTGTTAGCTAGGCTTCCGCTGAATCGTGTTGTTGGGTGGCAGCAAAGAACCTTGCAAGCCTCAGTGCGGCGTCTGCGGTAATGCTTCGCTTGCCGAGGACTGTCACCGCCCGCTGGAGTGATTTGTTAGGCGCTTTGTTGATAATTTAAAGCATGCGATCAATACGTAACAAATCATCACGTCGGCCTGTAGTTATGCGTCTTTCCCAAGCATTTTTATAATATGTCTGGCAAGGCTTTCGTTGATTTCTCGATGTCTTGGGATAGGCTGGGAAATTTTAGTCTCGGGATTTTGGTACCAATCGTGATTTCCACCGCGTCTTATAAATGCACATCCCATTTCCTCGATTTTCTTAATTAAGTCTTTTCGTTTCACGAGACTTTCAGCTCAGCAACTTTACGAACTGACGGAATCGAACTACTGGTTAATTCCTTATATATATCTTTTAAGTTTTCTTTTAATTCATCAAGGGTTCCCCCTTGGGTCATATAATCAGGATATTCGGCTAGATAACCAAGCCACATTCCCTCGTCTTCCCAATAAACATATTTTATTGTTTTCATTATCTTTTCACCTCAAATAATTTATCAATTATCCTTTGCTATTTAATAATGTAGTCTTGTTTGCGAAAAATCAAGATTTTCTATTATAATTTTTCAGACGCATAACGGGGCCGCGGATGAGCCGTGCTGGTTCGTTCGCCGCAGGCGGGCGGACGAACAATGTTTATACTAATCCGCATAATACTCCAAAATTGCTGCTTGTGCCCGTATAAGACGCCTCTAGAAATACATCGCTTGTTGCTATAACCAGTGCTAAATGAACCTGTTTTAACTAAACGCTGTTTTACTATGGTGTCTTATACGGATCGGTATATAATCCTCTCTAAACTGCCTTATTTAACCTTACAACATATCGATTGGGCTGCGAACCCCAGCCGGTCCACGGTTGAGGACATGTGTGTAAATCATGGTTGTTTTTACGTCTTTGTGACCCAGGAGTTCCTGGACCGTTCGAATATCATAACCGCCTTCCAATAGGTGGGTTGCGAATGAATGCCAAGATGCATGGGCTTCCCTATCCTATATACGTGAGTGAAGTAATTGAGAAGAGAGCGGTTTCACCCTCTGCCACTCATTTGATGCATGCTCGGCCTGCCATAAATCATAATTCTTTTGCAGATTAAGCCAAAAATCAGGGGTCGTATCAAACGCGCGAGATAAACGAAGTGCCATATTCGGAGTAACAGCACTTCTTTCATTTATAATCTTTGATAATGTCTTTCTTGAGATACCAAGAATCGATGCTAACTCGTTTATGGTTAGGGATAAAGGTTTTAAATAATCTTCTTTTATAATCTTACCAGGATGCGTTGGTTGTCTTTTCACGCTTTCACCCCTTAATGATAATCGTCATAATCGACGACATAAGCACCGCCATCAACAAACTCGAAAAACACTCTCCAATTCCCGGATACCTTCACAGCATATTGGTCTTTTTTATCTCCTGTTAGTTTGTGCAAGTTAGAACCTGGATAATTCATATCTTTTATTTCATTTGCAGCATTTAATCTATCAAGAATTCTCTTAAGCCGATCGGCGTGTTCAGGTTTTATCCCTTTCTTCTTTCCTGTGTAGAAGAAGTCTTCGAGACCTTTATGTTTATTTTATCCTTTTTTTCCAATAGCCAGGTTTTCTGTTTAGCTGCATAATCGCGATAATTATAATTTCATCATCGACGACTTGATAGACTACCGCAAAAGGGAATCGGTTTGTTAGGCAGCGCCTCGTGTTTTTCGAAAAACCGGACCAAGCCAAAGGGAAACTAATTATTCTTTGAATTGTCGAGTAAACTTCTTTTGCAAATTCCCGGCCAAGATCGAAACGACATTCTTCAAAGTAATCGGTCACCTCTAAGAGCTCTTTCTTTGCGTCGGGGTGAAAGGAGTATTTCATTTCGCGAGCTTCTGATTGATTTCTTTAAAAACGTCTTTGCCAGGTATGGTTTTGACTTTACCGGTTCCGATTTCATCGATCCGTTTTTCAGCTTCTTTTGCCCATAACACATCTATCTCTTTTTGCGATGGATGCAAGCTATCTAGAATTTTTTCAACCAGTTTCGTTTTTATGTCTACAGGAAGCGACTCAACCATGGAAATTAATTCATTTGTTTTGATAGTCATATTGTCAACTCCTTTTTCTTATTCTTACTTTAGTATACCGCTATGATTCATAGACTGCTATTCGATATTAATTTTATTAATATCGTTGTTATCATTTGATTTTAATTCCTAACGCTTTAATTCAGTGGTGGTTAAACGGCGTGTTTTTGGCCGTTTAAGCATCCGCTGGAATGGATTGTTAGGTTTGCACTTCATTTTACAACGACCGGTTAAAAGAACAACGGTTGAGTGCAGGGCATTCGGTTTAGTAAAAAGCGCCAATGAGAAGTGTCATTTGCATATCTCTTTGACTCGTCCTATCTCTCCACTAGTTAATCTTACTTTTATGCCATGAGGATGTGAAGGAGACTTTGTCAAAATATCTTTGACAACTCCTTCGGTTAGTTTGCCGCTTTTTTGGTCTTGTTTTAATACTATTTTGACCTTAATGCCTTGCTTTATATTCAATATTTTCCCATCCATAGGTAGGTAGGTATTTTATTTATTAACATAACTATGCTTATACCGACCCGCATAATACTCCAAAATTGCTATTTGTGCCCATATAAGACGCCTCCAGAAATACACCAATTGTCGCTATAATCCATGCTAAGTGCATCTGTTTTGAAGAAATGCTGTTTTATCATGGCGCGTTATATGGATCGGCATATAATCCTCTCTAAAATTATCTTCGAACGTACCCTAAGAGTTGAACTGCTATTGAAGAATCATAAAGTGAAGGCGGTATTTAAAGGTCGGCCGGTGACGGTTACCGTATCCAAACGTCCTATCGGCACACTATAAATCCTCTGGTCGCAATCCGGTATGTTTCGAAATGCGTGAAAGCATCTTAGGGCCGATTTCCTCTTTGTCATGAAAAGCAAAAGTGTAATCTGGATATCCCGATCTTGATAGGACCTTGTGCGAGGAACCCGATTCGCGTTTGACCACCCACCCTATTCGTAGTAGAGCAGCAAGCACTTGCCTCGCGCGTGTGCTCGGCCAGGTACTTATGCGGCCGCAAAGGTAATGTTTTGTAAATCTGGGCTTTCTTCGCCGTGTTCGAGGCGATCAGCTATAACGCGCAAAGCAAGTGCTTGAGCCTTTGCCCTTGCCTCATTTGGCGTCTGTCCGTAAGCCATTACACCGGGAAGTTCAGCGATTTCAGCTAACCATCGCCCATCAACTTCTTGTTCAACTTGTAGAACCAATCTCATATCCTCACCTCTTACACGTTCGCTCTTTAATTTTATCATATTTTTCAATAGGTTTGTTTGGTTTCCTTACTTCGAAGACCTAACGCTCGGGCGTCAGTCGCCCTATTGACTGCAAGACCAGCGAATACTTCCCTTTGTTGACTACGCGCGTTGGTTAGGCCACGGACTCTTCGTTGACATCCCAACCTGGAAACAATAACACTGCAGGATGACACTTTAGAGCGCGAGCAAGAGCCTTTGCACGCTCAACTCCAAGATTTACTCGATCGTTCTCTATTGCAGAAATTGTTGACTGGGGGATCTTTGTCAAGCTTGAGAGTTCATTTTGACTTAGACCTTGAAGTTCTCGGATAATACGTACAGATTCACCAATTGAGACATCAAGAGTCTTCGTCGCTTTACGATATTCCTTGAGATTCATATTTTTACCTCCTTCGATAGTCGTGAGCAGTTATATCAATCACTAAGACAATAACTTCTTGAGAAACCACTTTATAAATCAGCCGATACTGGTATCCCAATCTAGAAGCTCGATGTCCTTTATGTTCACCATGTAAAGCTTCATCATGGAATCCCTTGATGAGTCTGAGCCCCTCCGGTCCCGTTATTCTTACAATATCTTTCCATTTTTCATAACGTTTGAGGACCTGAATAGGTAATTGTTCCATCTCTTTAGCAACGCGCCGGTGCTCATAAATTTCCCACATATCATAAATGTACTATACCATATTGTGTATGTCAAGCAGCCTCTCCGCCTAACGCCCCGAGTTGAGCTGCTGCCCGTAGGGCTGAGGGGTAAACGGGGACCAGATACTTTGGCAACCTGATGCAAAAGGAATATCCACGTTTTCGTTATTGGGGCGGTCATAATTGGATAATGTTACAAGTCCGGCCAGATTAATAGCATCCACCCACAAATTAACAACTTCAATTCCTGTACGTTCATCGGTGTTGTCAATGGTTTCCCAAATCAAGGATTCAGCTTCCGCAGCGTGGGCACCGATATTTTCGTAAAAAGCTTGTCCGAGGACGGCGTTTTTCTTAAACCTCTCTTTTCGGCCAGAAAACGGCCTGCGGTTTTCGATGGAGCCTTGAATCCCAAATAACATGATGCCCCGCTACACCCGGCATTTTGAGCGGGAAGGCAGCCCGGTTTACCATTTGCAATCACGTTCAACTGAACATGCACGTCCATGGTTCGTTTTCAGGAATTACTGCATCGGCAGGGGGCGGTGCATGCAAACGACCATCCTGTGGACGGCATCTTTACCGGGAGATGCTGAAGCAATCGATTTAGACTGTCTTTTACTTTTCGGGCATCCATTCCTTTATCCATTTTTCTGCAATCAAGCCATGAACGATAAAAGGGTCTTTTTCGATTATCGCCGTAGCATCTGCAAGGCCCATAGCCTCAAAAGATATTAAGCCACCACTTCTGTCGGCAAATGGTCCCCCGATATACTTTTCAAAATTATTATTTTTCCAATATGCAATATGAGCGGGAACAACTTCCCGAATTTTGTCAGGGTCGTTTTTCATGAAATAGAAAAAGTCAATACAAATAGACATTGTTGTTTCTCCTTATGAATTTGTTCGGGCATAACGGCTGGCGTTAGTGGCAGTGGGGCGGGCGTGTACTCGCTCCGCGAGCAGGATTCTGCTTGGGCGTAGCATAAATCCAATTTAGCGGGGTGAATCCCCACTGTCCACTGCACGCTTTGTTAGCCTGCTTTAACAATTCAGAATAGCAATCGCGCTATGTACCATACTTGCCCATTTATCAGAGCCCAAGCAATCATAGGTCCGACTACGTTTCGGGTGTATTTGTAGATAAGACCCAGAACAAGAAAAATCGCACTAGTATAGATGGCGTTCGATATGTTTGTGGTTAAGATGTGTATCAGAGCAAAGAGCAAAACGGTTATGATGAGTCCCCAGGGATTTGCTCTCATCCTGCTCTTGAATATGTTGTCGGTATTGACGACTAGCCAAACGAAGAAGAAAACCTCCAATGGCCCCCAGGCGATTATTCCCAATAGAGCATACCAAAGATTCCAGGGAAAACCTAGATGTAACGTTGGACGACTGTCGGTTATCAATCGCCCCGTCATCAGATAGCCAAAACCAAACATTACCACTACGAATAGCGATGATAGCAACAGGGACTTTGCCAACCCCTGACGGGCAAGCCCATATTGCGCCAATTCATCCCTGCAAATCAAAGTGAACAACAGAGGAAGCAAACCTACGGAGACGATCTCGATGTATACAGCAAGGTATGCTCTCTCTCCCGCCAACACTTTCGAAGCCGATGCCAGTTGCACTCCTTGGATTGCCAAAATGATTAGTACTGTCAATGCTGCACCGACGAACCACCACATCCAAGTTGCAATAACTCGGAACAGAGGGTTGTATGCAAAAGTGAACTGTTTGTTCTGTTTCATCTTTCACATCTCTTCGATATATGAGAATACAGATGTCTTAGTAGCGCACCCGACCTTGCTCAATAAAGCGGCATAACGTCTGAAATCAGCGGTGGCGCTTAGCCGTCCGCTGGATTTACTTGTTAGGCGCTTTTTAATTCTCCTTCATTTTTCTACTTCAAGTGCTATGCGACACTCAATGGATTGATACGCTCAATCTTCTTCTTGCTGGCCCGCGCTGCCTCCCAAAGATCTACGGCACGCTGAGCTTTGAGCCAAAACTCCGGCGTATTGCCGAACAAGCGGGCGAGGCGAAGCGCCATCTCGGGGCTGACTGCCCGACGTTCCCGGACCAACTCATTGACCGTCTGGCGCGACACACCAAGCGCCCTAGCAAGACTCGACACGGTGAGGCCGTAATCCGGCAAAAAATCCTCGCGCAGCATCTCGCCGGGATGAGTCGGTCGAATTTTACGCTCTCCAATATTCTGAATACTCATATTTTACACCTCATCTTAGTGGTAGTCCGTAAGTTCTATGTCGTAGGCGTCGCCGTTGACAAACCGGAAACATATGCGCCATTGATCATTGACGGAGATCGAATACTGTCCCTGCCGTTCTCGTTCGAGTTCGTGGAGTCGATTGCTTGGGGGAACCTTCAAGTCATCCAAACCCGTTGCCAAGTCGACGTATTCCAGCTTGCGGATTGCCCGCTTATTGATTTCCGGCGGAAAACGCTTTGATTTACCCTTTTGGTAAAACTCTTGCGTATGCCTATCGGCAAACGTCTTGATCATGCATCAATAGTAAGCTATCACGTGACACTTGTCAATGCAACATGGAATTGTTATGGCCGCCTAACTATGTTTATACTGATCCGCATAATACTCCAAAATTGCTATTTGTGCCCATATAAGGCGCCTCTAGAAATACATCACTTGTCGCTATAATCAATGCTAAATGCACCTGTTTTGACTAAACGCTATTTTATCATGGTGTCTTATGCGGATCGGTATATAATACTGTCTAAAACTGCCTTATTTAACCTTACAACATATCTACCGGGCTACGAACCCCAGCCGGGCCACGGTTAAGGATATGGGTGTAAACTAATGTTTCATGTATATGATGACGGCCTTCTTTGCCGGCGCTTAGATCTTTATGGTGAATCGCCCTGACTTTCCTTAAAGAGAATTAGCGGGGAACGCTCACGCCACGCTGCACTTAGTATGCACCCACGGAAAAAGCCTAGAACCCCTATCTTGGTGATCCTAAGCCTCTGACCTGTGGGCGCTAGAGGATTTGAACCTCTGACCCCTTCCGCGTCAAGGAAGTACTCTCCCCCTGAGCTAAGCGCCCTTATTGAATTGGAGGCGACGACCGGAGTCGAACCGGTGTACATGGTTTTGCAGACCATTGCCTAAGCCACTCGGCCACGTCGCCGTGATGTGATAAATATGGGAGAGAACATTCCCAAAGAGTTCCCTCCCAAACTATTGAGCGGATGACGAGACTCGAACTCGCGACCCCGACCTTGGCAAGGTCGTGCTCTACCAACTGAGCTACATCCGCACTGCGAAAAAAATTTTACCATTAATTTCGGATTTCTGCAAATCCGACGGCATAATTAACGCCATTTTTGCCGGGCTCTGCAAAACCGATTCTATTCTTCATCTTATAGAAAAACTTACTACTGGAGATGTCTTACGTACTGCTCAAAAAGGGCAATGGCCGATTCAATACTCTCACCGGGAGTCTTATCATCAGATTCCTTTTTAACACAATTCCGGATTGTGCTGGCTAGAATAATCTCACCTACCCGCTGAAACGCCCCTTTCGCCGCTGCAAATTGCGTGAGAACGCTCTCGCAGTCCTCACCCATTTCTACCAATCGCTGGAGACCTCGAAGCTGGCCCTCAAGCCTTTTCAGCCTCGTTATAATCCGTTTGGCCTCTTCTTCACGATCATAAACTGCCATGCCCTCACCTCTCCTTTATTGCAATAAGGGTCTTAATTCATAATTTTCTTAACGTTCTTGTCTAACACATCTTTAGTTGTTTCGCCGACTATCTTGTTCACAACGTTTCCGTCTTTTCCGATGAACACGAGCGTCGGGATGTATTGTGCACCGTATTTGTTGGCCATATCGGCATTGGCCTGATTATCCACATCATAAAAATCAAATGGGACTTTGCTCTCGAACTCGTTCTTAGCCTGCTCAACTAGCGGCTTTACCTTTCTGCATGACGGTCACCAAGTGGCCGAGAACAACAGCACGCGAGGTCCCTTTACAACGGTCTGCTGTGTCGCGCTTTGCTGCACGTTGGTCTGTTGGCCTTGCGTGCTATCGGCGGCTTTGTTGCCCCCGCAGCCTGCGGCCAGAATAAGCAAGAGCCCGATTATGGCAACGATTCCTAGTACTTTTAATACGGTCTTTCTTTCCGACAAAACAATCTCCTTTCACCAAACCTAGCCTTGATGAATACTTCTTGCTACACACCATAGTATAACATGAGTACCGTTGCCAGGCACAGTATAGCATAACTCGCTTAGTGCGGATATTCATGGTAAGCAGGCATGTTTAACAATGAAGGCCCTCCGAAGAAGGCCCTAAATATTCCCAGCCCCCGCATACGCGGGGTGTATGTTATCACTCAGGCCTCCGGCCCGAATGTACCTATCCTCCTCAGCTAAAGCCGCCGGTTCCGCAGCCTCCGCCGGAGTATCCACCATCAGAACAACCGCCGCTTGACGAACGACCCGTCGCCGCATATCCGAAGAAGTCGCGATAGACCTGTCTTACGTTTCCTCCCCCGCAGCTCGGGCATACTTTATCCGTATCACGGGCCATCCTCATCAAGAAAAACTCAAAGTCTTTGCCGCAATCATCGCAAAAGAACTGATAAGTTGGCATATTCCCTCCAATCAACCGGTAGAACCGGTTCAAACTTTAAAAAACAAAAATCAAACTGCAGAAGTTAGATAAAAAACTAAAACTTAGAACTAATAGTGCTATTAAAGGCCAAACTGGCGAATAATCTCTTCTTTCGGGACTGCGCCGATAATTTGACCGGCCGCCTGCCCGTCTTTGAAGAGCATAAGTGTTGGGATGCTCATTACGCCGAACCTGCCCGCCCATTCGCGCTCGTCATCGACGTTGATCTTGGCGATCTTCACCTTTCCGTCATACTCCTTGGCAATTTCCTCGAGCCTCGGCCCGACTATCTTGCACGGCCCACACCAGGGAGCCCAAAAATCAACTATTACCGGCTTATTCGATTTCAATACTTCGGAATCAAATTGAGCGTCACTTATAGTAACGATATTCTCTGCCATCAACCAATCACTCCTTTTTCTTTATTTATACCCCCTAGGGGTATTTTTGTCAATAGTATTTTGCTATTTTTTAATCGAGCAGGCATACATCGTCGGTGTCCTGGTGGAATTTAACAGTCAACGCAGGTATTATTGCTGGTAATAAGGCTAATGTATCAGATTTCTAGCCGGCGCGCAACCGACCGGTTTTACCCATTTGGCCTATTTTCCGCCCGATCGCCCAGTATGCTTCGGCCGCAAAGACGATCGGCCTGAGGGCTTCGACATTAAGCTTATCATCCTTGAGAACCAGTTCTTCAACGTGAGTCGCCACGACACGCCCGATATAGTAGTCATGGGTTCCCAAACGTAAAACTTCCTGGACTTTGCACTCAATGCTGATTGCGGCCTCAAGAACGGTCGGCGCTTTAACTTCTTTTGCCGGATACGCAGTGAGGCGCGCTTGCTCGAACTTATCGACATCCCGCCCGGACAGCCTTCCGAGAAGATCGATTTCCCTCTCAAAGCCCTCCTCCATGATATTGACGGTAAATTCGCCGTTATCCTCAATCAGCGAATGCGCGTAGTGGGAAGCGTTGATGCCCACGCCGATATAGAGCGGGTCGGTACATAAAACCCCGATCCATGAGGCCGTAAATATGTCGGAAACATTTTCGTTATTTGCAACGGTTACCAGGGTTAACGGAAGCGGCAGCAACCCTATTATGCCTGACACGAGCTTCTTAGCCATAGTATCACCCCTATGTCAAATACCTGAAGAACTTAAACACTGCTTCTATCCGGTCTATTCCCATAAACACGCTTAACAAAAATAGGACGGGGCTTGACTCCGCCCTATGTCTTCTCGTAATTTGCTTTTTGTTACTATTAAGAATTAACTGCCCCTTGAGGCCTACTTTAGTTTGTCTTTTACATAGCCGGCGATTATATTGATCTGCCCATCCGAAAGCTCTCCGCCCTTGAAGCCCGGCATTACGACATCCTGGCCGCTCTTGGTGCCGGTCTCGATTTGCTTCTTGACCTGCTCAACGGTAAACGCCGTCCCTTTTATGGAGGGGCCAACGGTGCCGCTTCCATCGTGCCCGTGGCAAGCGCCGCAGTTGTCGATATAGAGCTGCGAAGCGTCCTTAACATCTTTTACCCGTGATTCCTGTGCTTGTTCCTGCTTGGCGATCGGTGAGCCTCCTTCAGATGCCCCGGTTGTCTTCTCTTCGCCGCCCCCCGAGCAACCTGCAACCACAAAACTCGCGAGCGCCGCTAGAAGGAAAAGGACCAGAATGCTCATCCAATTCTTGTTGTTCTCTTTTTCCAGTTTCAAAAGATTCCCTCCCCGCTTACCGTATGCAATAATCCATTAGTAACTTATGTGACAATTTGTGATTAATAGCTATCTATAAATTACAGCATTATGCTTGCCAGCGCTAGTACTTGTTCATAAATTATCAATGCTAAATGTAATAAATTAGGGATTCTATGCTAAAATATTTCTTCTTTGCTATACGCCGTGAAAATATCTTCCTGGATAAGCGATACCGGTCCGATCGTAGTTGAAAGTTCCTTGCGGTGTAATTTTCTAAGCTGTCTGCCGTTGAGGAGGTTTGCGCCCCTTGCCGACGTTATCGCCACAGTTCCTATCGCAGCCAAAAGAATAGCCAGCCGTCTTCTTATGATCATCACTTAGCCCCCTAAGCTAGTGTCTGCCAAATAAAAAATCCCGGCCACTTGACACCGGGATTACTAACGCCGTTATGACTCTTAGTATCCACCCCAGGCCTCGAGAGTGGTCGTTACGTGAATTTACAGGTCTCCTGGCTTCCGGATCTTTGTTTACCAACGCCTTCCCGGTTTCAAACGAAACCAGTGGCATACCGCGGCTTACTCCCCGGTTACAGTGACGGGCTCGCGCTGGACTTTCACCAGCTTCCCTGACTATGCGCCGGTATATCACAGTTTTACCCGAACGCAAAACCGCTATAGTACCATTTTATGGATTAAAACGATTTTAGAATCGATTCGTAGATCTGGATGACCGCCGGGCCCATGATTACCACGAGAATCGCCGGAAATATGCAGACTACCAGCGGAAATACTATCTTTACCGGCGCTTTCTGGGCCATTTCCTCGGCCTGTTGCCGCCGCTTGATTCGTAACTCTTTCGCCTGAACTCTCAGGACTTTTCCGATACTGATACCGAAAACCTCCGCTTGAAGCATGGCCAGGATAAATGAGCCGAGTTCGTCGACCTCTGTGCGTTCCCCCAGGTTCCTAAATGCTTCGCCGCGTGACGTGCCGAGCTGAACCTCCTGAAGCAGGCGGTAAAACTCCTCCGAGAGAGGCCCCGTAGTATTTCTTACCACTTTATGTAGTGCCGCATCAAAGCCCAGGCCCGCCTCGACGCTGATAGTTAAGAGATCGAGCGTATCAGGCAGGGCGAGTTTTATCCCCTTTTGCCGCGCCGCCACCTCTCGGCTCAACCAGATATCCGGCAGGAAGAAACATAATCCGACAAATAACACACCAAGCAAGACCTGGGCGGCGCTTCTTCCGGCGAACGTGATAAATACAACCGCCAGGCCGGCGCTCCCGAGCAAGCAAAACCCTTTATATGACAGAAATCTATCGGTATCAAAATCCCTGGACATCCCGGCGAGAACCAGCCGGTGCCTGATATTTTCCAGAAAGCCTGCCGGTGTAAGCCTCTTTCCGACCCCCGTACAGGTCTTCATAAAGGGCATGATAACCCTGTTTAAAAACGGCTCGGACAGCTCGTCCTCAACCGCCGAAATGTCCCCGTAAACATCCAGTTTCTTAAGCGAGCTTTTCACCGACATCCTGTTGCTTGCGACTACGGTCGCAGACATGCTGATCAGGAATACGGATATGAAAAGCGATATAAGCGACAGCATTAAGACAATGGTTATCATCGTACTTCCTCCCCTACCGGTTATACCTCGACCTTTACGACTTTCTTCAGCCAAAAACCGCCCGCGACAAGCATCAATGACGCGGCCACCAACATCGCTAAACCCAGCGGATGATTGAATAAAAGCATTAAATAGCCGGGATTGATTACTGCGAGAAGCAGCCCTACGGCAAACGGCAGTATAAACAGTATCAACGCCGAGAGCCGCCCTTCGGCCGTTAGCACATCTATCTGCCGCGAAACCCGGTCGCGCTCTCTTATAGTATCCGCCAGGATCTCAAGTATCTCCGCCAGGTTACCGCCGACTTCACGCTGGATCTTGACGGCCATGACCGTCCAGTTAAAGTTGTTGCTATCCACACGCTTTGCCATATTATCGAGCGCCTGCTCGAGGGGCAGACCTAACCTGGCCTCGGTGAGCACCCGGTTAAACTCAACGGACATCGGCGGCGACGTCTCTTTCACCGTCATATCGACCGCCTGCAAAAAGCTATACCCGGCTTTCAAAGCGCCCGCTATAAGCGACAATGTGTCGGGGAGCTGGTCGTGAAATCTCTTCTCCCGCTGGCGTTTTACGTGTTTTAGCCCGAAAACCGGAAGCCCGATAGCGATAGTCGTCAACGCTATCACGCCGATGGGTCCCGCAAACGTATATCCTATTGCCACCGCCGCCGCCACGGCCAAGCTATGGAAAAAGACAAACTCGGATGCCCTCAACGGTATCCCCGCCCGGTCGATCACATTTTGCAGGTTCATCGCAAATGACTTACCGCTGATGAGCGGCGAGATAATATCGATGAACTTTAAGAGGGCCAGGCGTGCCGATACCTGCGGCTCGTCGTCGGTTTTCGTAAACTTAATATATTTCTCAACCTGCCGCCCGAAGAATTTGCGAATCGGCGACCGTATCAGGAGCATCGCAAACGCAAAGAGGAAAAATCCTAAAAAATAGAGGACGAGAACCCATTTCATCATGACGCCATTCCCCTTCCGATATACTCGAACTGGAAGACCTCAGCCGGAAGCGATATCCCCTGGTCTTGCAACCGCTGTGTAAATTTCGGACGGATACCTGTTGATTTGAGCTTGCCCTTAAACTTGCCGCTCTCATCGAGGCCCATAGAAAAATCGAAGAGGAAGAGGTCTTGCAACGTGATTATATCGCCCTCCATGCCCTGTACTTCGGTTATATGCGTAATGCGGCGGGTGCCGTCGCGAAGGCGCGCCTGTTGGATAATGAGATCGATGGCCGAGGAGCACTGCTCTCTGATCGCCTTGATGGGTAGCTCCATGCCGCTCATCAATACCATGGTCTCAAGCCTCGAGAGCACGTCACGCGGGGCGTTGGCATGCACCGTGGAGAGCGAGCCGTCGTGACCGGTGTTCATCGCCTGCAACATATCAAGCGCCTCCCCACCCCTGACCTCGCCGACAACAATACGGTCCGGCCTCATACGAAGGGCGTTTCTAACAAGGTCGCGGATGGCCACCTCGCCTTTTCCCTCGATATTCGCCGGACGCGACTCGAGCTGTATAACGTGGTCCTGGCGAAGCTGCAGCTCAACCGCATCCTCGATGGTGAGAATCCTCTCATCTGTCGGGATAAAGGATGAGAGCACATTAAGCGTCGTCGTCTTTCCCGAACCTGTACCGCCGGAAACGATAACGTTCAAGCGACCGCGGACACACGCCTCGATAAACATCGCGACCTTCGGCGTTATCGTGCCGAAGTTAATCAAATCCTCGACCTTAAACGGGTCGGCGGAGAACTTTCGAATCGTAAGCTTCGGTCCGCCTATCGCAAGCGGGGGGATAATCGCATTAACACGGGAGCCATCCTGCAGCCTCGCATCGACCATCGGCACGCTCTCATCGATGCGCCTCCCCACCTGCGCGACGATTTTGTCGATAATCCTGCGAAGGTGCATGTCGTCCAGGAATTTCTCTTTGGAAAGCTCTATCTTTCCGAAACGCTCTATGTAGATCGTCTCCGCGCCGTTGATCATGATCTCGGTTACTTCCGGGTCTCTAAGAAACTGGTCGAGCGGGCCGTATCCGAGGACATCGTTCGTTATCTCATCGATAAGCCGTTTCTTCTCGGCCGGCGAGAGCTGGGTCGGCTCGACTGAGATCAAATCCTTCAGCCGGTTTTCAACTTTGATCTTCAACTCATCGCTGCTCGTCGCCCTATCATAAAGCTCGGGGCCAAGCGCCTCGATCAGCTGGTGATGAATCCGCTTGTTTATCTCATCGAGGATCTGCCGTCTTGGGACTTCCGGTACCTCCGCGGCGGCCCTCGCCTCGTTAAGCCGTTGATGAAGTGACATGTGTTACCAATCCTTTCTTAAGAGCAATCAGCTGCCGGCCCGTGGCCTTCAGCAAAATCTTTCTCTGCGCCTTAGCTGCTCTAGCTGGTCTTGCGCAGGTCAACCCAGTCGGGTTGGTACTTGCTTACATAGAAGAGCGCCAGATCTTCGAGTTCTTTGCTAACGGGAAGTTTTGGCGCATCGACTACGACGGGCACCCCTTTGTTGACCGCAAGAGGCACCGCCTTGTCCGACTCTATCCTCGCGATAGAGCGCATCCCGAGGACTTTCTCTATCTCGCTTACCTTCAGGCCGACATTGCTCTCGACACGGTTTACCACCAAGCGCTGTTTTTCACGTGAATACCGCAGGTCACCTAGCGTTCTCAGGCAGAGTTTTATATTCTTAACACCCGGCATATCCATGGTAAGCACTATGCATATCTCATCTGTCGCATCCAATACCGCCAGCACGTTGTCGTTAAACGATGCCGGAGTATCGACGATGATGAAATCCGCATAATTCTTGAGCACCGACATGATCGAACCCACGCACTCGCCGGAGATAAGGTCGGCCGATTCGGGGTTTTTTGGCGCGAGCAGCACATTCACACCGCTCTCATGCTTTACAAGCAGCTCATCGATTTTCTCATCATCGATTCCTACAAGGTGATCGGCAAACTCAAGCATGGTCCTATCGGGGCTTAAGCCCATGGCTATCCCCACATCCCCAAACTGCAGGTCAAGATCGACCAACACCACTTTATAATCCGTGCGCTGCGCGATCGAAGTGGCGATATTCGTAGAAAGAACCGTCTTACCAACGCCGCCCTTCGTACTGAATACGGTAATAACCGTGCATTTATGGTCGCTAACGACGACATCTTCTTTCACCGTAAGCTGCTGGGCATACCCCGCCGCCGTCTGGATCGCCGCTATGATCTTCTCCGGCTCGACCGGCACTTCGATCGCCTCGACCACATTGGCCTTTATCGCTGCCACCTTAAGCCGGTCGGTCAGATTAAACGTAAGAACAATGCAGCCTATCGGATGCTCGGCCGTGAGCTTTTTTACAAAAACCGTCGAGATATCCGAGCCGATGCCGGGTCCGATGATAAGAACCTGCGGATGCTGCGTCTCTATCAGCATTAACGCCTGGTTCAAATCAAGTGCGGGGGCCGTTAGCTCGATGTCGGTCCTCTCCTCCAACATCCGCTCGATCTCTTCGGCGAATCGTCGATCGGGATCGACGAGCGCTATTTTAATCATCTTCATCACCTTGACTTAACCTAACTCTTGCTATTTAAAAACAGTTTCAAGCGTCTGCATGACCGATTTATCGGACTTGTCGTCTCCAGAGCGGCGCAATCCTAGCCATATATGGCCCTTCTCGGCCGCAAATACAAGCTTCTCGGCGTTCACAGAAGAGACCGACAGCGTAACCGTTCTCTTCCCAGTGCTCGTCTGCTGGCCGCCTTTTATGAAACCGCCGCCCTTGTCGCCGGTAGTCGCATCCGGCGTCGCCAAAATCTCAACGTTTTGCAGCATGATTTTCGTCATGTCCTTATCCGAGCTGGGGCTGAACGTCGCCAGTACATCCACCCGGTTCCCCGACTGCAGTTTTCCGCCAACACCGGTTATCTCATCGACCGCAATCGAGACGGCGATATGACCCTCGGGGATTTTATAGGCAAGGCCGGCCTCGGTTTCCTTCTTAAACTTGGCCCGAGTAAGCTGCTCTCCCTTTACCAAATCGGATGACAAGACTTTATCCGAGTAGCCATCCGTCGATGTGAGAGCGCCCTCGGCCACGTATTGCTTCGGGATCTTCTGCATCGCCACAGAGCCGCTCGCAAGCATCTCACTCATCGAAGCGCCGGTCTCGATGGATTTCTTGGCCACCGCGACTTCGATAAGCCTCTGGCCTTCGGTGACGGACGACCTCAGCGACGCGATATAGTAAGCTGCCCCGGCTGTTGCAACCGCTGCAAAGACTATTGATACCATCACAATCATCAAACGAGATTTCACTTTCTTTTCCTCCCTTTAGTCAACCAGCCAAATCGTGTCGATCCCAAAGTACGCGTCAGGCGATGGTCCGGGGACACCCTTGACAACCGTACCATCGGTAAAATAGCCGCTTATGGTCTTGGGGTTGCCCGAAAAATCTATGCTCGCGATGACAAACTCAGCAAAGCCGACAACGTGGTACTTGCCAGGGCTTCCACCGCCCTCGGTAAAGCTGTAAACCGGGACGATTATTTTTGGGTTCGAGCTTTTCCTCCAGGATAGGGCATCTTTTAGACTGGCTTTCATACCGGTACCGTTAGCGATATCGCCCGCGTAAACGTACTCCGGGTAGCCGTTTCTGATCCACGCATCAAACTCCGGAACACCGTTGCTGCCATCATTAAAGTCGCACAGCCAGAAGTATCCCCTCTGCGGACTGTTCCCTGTGTTTGCGCTTACGGTCTTGCCGTTGTCGGTAGTCAAATAGGCGGTATTAGAGATCGAACCGACAGAACCGGACGTAGCCCTCACCGAGAACTTCATCAACCGGTAATCGCCGGGCTGGACGTCCCCAAAGCTCCAGGTAACCTGCTTAGAAGATGGGTCGTACGAGCCACCGTTGGTAGCCGACCCGCCATCATACACCGTCCCGGACGGGATACCGTCACAAACGGTTATGCTCTCTGGTTTGTTACCGTTGTTGTTATAGGTGATCGTGTAGATAATAATGTCGCCGCTTGTAGATTGCATGATGCTGAACACATCGAGCGGCCGGTCTTCACCGATATCGAACGTACCCACATTTGACCCGCCGGTGTAATCCGCCACCTTCTGTAGCGGAACGATAAAGGGTACGAGATTTGCGACACCATTCGCCGCCCCAAGAGCGGCAGTCGACTGCGCTTTTACGTTGGCGGTGCTCTTGTTCACAAGACTCGCAAAGAAGATGCTGCGCTGCGTGCTCGCGGTAACACGGACCCGGGCAGACCCCGGGAAATCAACCGTGATCTGCGAAGGCGAAACGTTCGCGTTAGACGATACGTACTCAACCGCCCTGGAGGTTGCTTCCGAGACCGATTTGCCCTCGGCTAAATCCATAGCGGCCGCCAGTGCGGCCGAATCGGTGCTTGTCTGCAGTTGCCTTCGTTCTTGATAGAGCAGACCGATATCCACTACAACCGCTACGCTTAAGACAAGCGCCGTCAGCGCAGCCGCAACCACTATCATGACTACCCCTCGCTCTTCACGTAAGCGCTCTATCGTCCCCATGGAATTCATCCTTTTTCTCAATCTCATACCTTCACCAATTCGTAATTCGAAATTCCACTAGTACTCAATGCGCATGCGCGCTTTACTGGTGAGATGAACCTTCTTAATGTCAAATAAAGGTATATGTAACGGCCTATCGAAGGTAACCTGAACTTCGACCGGCTCCCCATGTTCTGTGCCGCCGGGATAGCTGATAGATATCGAGCTTGGGGATACCGGATACGCCCTCTCCCTTATTTCGGTCTCGCTATATTCACCGACCGCGGCCATTCGCGCCCCTTCCCTGGCCGCATGCGTGATGGCCAGATAATCGCGGTAAGTAAGACCGAACTCAAAAATCGCAAATAAGATAAGGATCAAAACCGGGAGGATAATCGCAAACTCAACCGAGCTTGCCCCCCGTTCGTTCTTGATATTTTTATAAAGACATAATAACCTGCTCATACTTATCACTTACTTATTACTTACTAATGACTTACTAGCCGCTTACTAAACACTCATGAACCGCTTATAAATCGCGCGTTTCTTACAATCGCTTTGAGAAGTAGGCCCCGTGCTGTTTAACACGGGGCCTATTTGAGGTGATGGAAATCCCTTAACCAAGGTTACTAACAACTGTCTGGAATGCTGTAAGAATCTTACCGCCGAGTGTCACTACCGTTCCGATAATAACCGCTGCGATCAGGGCAACCATTATGCCGTACTCAACTGCGGTTGCGCCATCCTCTTCCCTAAGATACGAAGCTAATTTTCCGTAAAACCATGCTAACATTTTAAACCCTCCTAAAATCTTAACGAGACTGTTGATTGCTTGCGAAAAACGTTCCGCACCCCCTACGCGTTCGTCGTCGCTATGCCGTTGTTCCCGTTTCCTGCCGCCTACTGCCAACCCCCTTCCGGTTAAACAACCATACTGCTTGCTGCTTGCTAACCGTTACTACATGTGCATCACTGTACTATTTGTACAGTTATCGGTTGGCTTTTCCCTCTGCTTTAGCATAATTTTGGTATAATATGGATTATTTGCGGTGATATGCACTAATTGTGTTGTTGCAGGATAAAAATTTTTGCCGCGCGGAGCGGATATCCTTATGCCCGCTAAATGGCCTTCGCATCGGCATAAAGCCAACTAAACTTTCCTTTTGGGATAAGCTGCAGCTCTTCCATCTTCTTAACCATCAACGGCTCGCTGACCCCAAAAAGATTGGCCAGGAATTTATGGTCGTTGAACCAGCTAAAAGCTTCGCGTTGTATGAGACGCGTCGGAATGCAAAGCTCCAGGGCAAAGACGTCCGCCTCGCGATGGTGGTATTCCTTATCCGGCCTTCTCTGGTATTCCAACTCCTGGTTGTGCAGGCGGAGGTGGCCGAGTTCGTGCGCGATCGCGTAGCGTTTTTGGGTCTCCGGCATTAGCTTATTGATAACGATATAGAAATCTTCGTCGTAGCGGGTGAGCATACCGTAAAACCAGCTATCGTTCGACATCTCAATAATCTCGATACCGAGCTTGCCCGCGATCTCTCGCACATTAATGGGAGGATCGGCGATTTTAAACTCTTCAATTAAGGCATTGGCTTGATCTTTGATGTACAGGTGCGTGTAGATAGGCATTGGGTACCACCTTAAATCTTACCCTCAGCCCTCCGTTTGGCTTTGATGATCTCGAGAACATCGAGCATTAAACGACGTTCTTCTTCAGAGAAATTCGGGTCCGCCATCAAGAGAGCTTCAACACTAACGTCTTTCTTGTTGTCCTGGGCGACGGCCTCCCCCATAAGCCAGCCGATCGATACATCGTAGAAATCCGCGAGTCGCTTAAGGCGCGGCGTCGGAATCCTGCGACGTCCGTTCTCGTACATGGCGAGAATTGACTCTTTAAATTCGCTTCCGGTCAAGTTCTCGACATCTTTCCGGCTCAGGTCTCTGCTTTCCCGTACATGTCGTAAACGCCAACCGACATCGTTCTCGTACATGTTCCAACCTTTACTAATAGTACGATTGCCATATTCTGCCATCAACCCGTAAGCTATCTATCGGCAGTTTTACACAGAATATTTAGGGGTTATTACAAATTACTGGCAATCGCACTTATTGTGCACTTACAATACCACTATACCAATTAGATGCTAACTTTGCAATCGATTACTGAGGAGTTTTAAATTCGCAATAAATAGGTACGATCAGAGGCATTATCTATAACCTTGGGAGGAACAACGCAAGGCAGTCAATGGTACAGCGCTCTCATATATACCAGGGGCTTAAGTTATTATACTGAATGACCAAGCGATTAAATAATCTGCGTATGCAAAAGACAGATGACTCTGCTACCCCATCAAGATGTCCTTAATATCTTGCTCTAGCTCCGGGCGTGTAACTAGAAGCACGCTATCACCCACTTCGATAGTCGTGCTTCCATGCGGCACCACGACAGACGTATCTCTTAATATGGCAACGGCCACCGCATTTCTAGGAAGACCGAGTTCAGTGATCATATGGTTTCTTGCAGGCGAATTTTGCGGGATTGTTACCTCGATCAGGGAGAGTTCCCCTACACGCAGTTTCAGTAAGGTTAAGACCTCACCAAGAGAGACTTCTTCCGAGATAAGCTGTAATATTATCTGAGGACTGCTAACCGCTATATCTACACCCCATTCTCTTGTGAAGAGCCATTGATTTCTGGGATCGTTAACCCGCGCGACTACCCTTGGGATCTGATATACCTGCTTTGCTAATTGAGCAATCACTAGATTATCTTCATCATCGCCGGTGACGGATGCCACAATATCGGCCCGTAATATGCCCGCCTCTTCCAACTTTTTAGGATCGGTTGCATCACCTTTATAGGTGGTTATATTCGGTTTTCCCTCAAGTTGGGAAAGATGGGTCTGATTAAGATCAATAGAACCGATTTGATGCATCTCACTCAGATTTTGAGCAAGATATCGACCGACTTTCCCGGCACCAGCAATTAATATATACATAAAGCCTCCTTACGCAACGGCGCTAATAAACTCCTCAAGACGAGACATTGCGCCTCTTGCAACCGCAACCCGTGCAACATCTCCCTCTTCAAAAACCGTACCGAGTGTAGGTATAAAGGGCCTACCGTGTCTAGTTATAACGGCAACTTGAAGTTCCCCTGGAATGGTTATGCTCTCAACGGTTCTCCCAAAAAGCCCAGCGGGCACCGCGATTCTGATAAGCTCAACCTCTCCATTGCCAAAGCTTAACTGTACATCCAGAGCGCGGTGGAACAACAAGTCCTCTATCTTACTTACAGCCCACACGGTTGTTGAAACGGTTGAAACACCAAGCCGCTCGTAAATATTGGCCCGCACAGGGTCGAATATCCTTGATACGACACGCGGAACAAAATAAACTTCTCGGGCAATTCTGGCCGATATAATGTTGAGGTTATCGTCCCCTGTGACGGCAACAAAGGCATCGACGTTTTCGATTCTTGCGGTCTTCAGCGTCTGCTGATCCATTGCGTGACCGGTTACCCTGCTGCCGGTAAACGTTTTAGCCAAGCGCTTAAAGGCCTCAGGGTCGCGATCAATCACGGCAATGTCATGCCTATCAAGCCAGAGCGAATTCGCAAGTTCAGAGCCTAACCGTCCACAACCGACAATTATAATTCGCAAGGTAATCACCCCTATAGCTACTATTTCCCTTAATGTTTATCTGCTAAGCAGCCCCATGCCGGCAGCCAGTTATATCAAGCAGCCCTCCGACGGCTGACCCGCTCACGTGGCTCTTTGCGAGGTTCTTCGCCTCCTCCAGGCACCCTTCTTGCCGAATAACGCCTGGCAATCCACTTCCTTATCTCATCAGCAATTAATATGGTCGGTGAAAAGGCGAAGAGAAACAGCCAATCGGTAATCTTCAATGGGCTGGTATTAAATATCGGCTGCAAAAACGGGACGTAGACGAGAATTGCTATAATCACAAGCTCGGTCACTATACCGAAAAGGTAAAACCTATTAGAGAAAAACCCCTTCTGAAGTATTGAAGTGCGCTCGGTTCTCACGGCAAAGCCGTTACCGATTTGCATGATAACTATTGAGGCAAGCACCATCGTGGTTGCAAATACGTATTCTCTGCCCGAAGCGGGTAGCACCTGGCCCGGTCGCCACCCGTTCTGGTAATACGCATAATAATAGGCTAGCATCCCAACAGCCGCTTCGATTGGGCCGAGAAAGAAATACGCCCGGGCTAAGAGCGGAAAATCGAGCAGTCTCCTGCCACGGGGACGCGGCGGCCTATCCATGACATCGGCCTCGGGCGGTTCTGAGCCGAGGGCCAGCGCCGGTACAATGTCGGTACCTAAATCGATGGCCAGAATCTGCAGAATCGTAAGCGGTAGTGGGATGCCGAGCGTTACGAAGAGGATAAACGGGATTATCTCTGGGATGTTGCTGGCGAAAATATAAGTAATAAATCTGCGAATATTATCATAAACAGCCCTTCCTTCCTCAACCGCACCGACGATACTGGCGAAATTATCATCGGTTAATATCATCTCGGCCGCCTCTTTTGCGACGTCCGTCCCGGCAATCCCCATTGCAACTCCGATATCGGCCCGCTTTAGAGCCGGGGCATCGTTTACACCATCGCCGGTCACAGCCACAATCTCACCCCGATCCTTCAAAACTGAGACGACCCTCATCTTGTGTTCGGGTGAAACGCGGGCAAAAATTACATCGCTATGACTCAATACACTGCTAAGTTCAGCGTCACTCAAAGGATCAATTTCTCCACCGCTCACCACCCTCACATCGCTTTTAACAATACCGATTTTCCGAGCGATTGACTCGGCGGTAAGACCATAGTCCCCTGTTATCATGATGATTCGTATGCCGGCCCTTTGAGCGAGACTTACGGCATGCGCTACCTCGGGGCGCGGTGGGTCCTGCATCGCCATTAATCCAAGAAAAACAAGGTCTTGTTCAACGTTCTGAACAGTAAGAGAGATAATATCCGCGGGTATCTCCCTGTAAGCGATCGCTAGAACCCTCAATCCTCTACGCGCAAAATCATCGTTTCTAGCAACTATTTCTTGTCGTAGCTCATCCGTTAAGTCAACAATACCTTCGCTAAGTCTAATTTTAGTTGAAATATCTAATACCTCTTTAGGCGCTCCTTTTACACAAGCAAGAGGTCTTGTCGGAAATTTGTGGATACTCGACATCATCTTTCGTGTCGACTCAAAAGGAAGCAGGTAAACCCTTGGATGCTCCTTGAACTCCCTGTCTATATCGTACCCGGCTTTCTTTGCGACAACGAGAAGCGCAGCCTCCGTCGGGTCGCCGATAACGCCCCAGCCCGTACGGCCGTCACCAGGTGGAACCAGCCTTGACGTATTACAAAACGTGGCTGACATAAAGAGCACGTTGAGGGAATCAAGTTCCTCTTTGCTAAGCGTTCTCCCATTGACCCTAAATTCCCCTTTGGGTTCATAGCCGGCACCCTCTACATCTATAACCTCCCTGCTGGCCCATATCTCCTTAACGGTCATTTCATTTTGGGTAAGCGTGCCGGTCTTGTCAGTGCAGATAACGGTAGTCGAGCCTAGGGTCTCAACAGATGAAAGTTTCTTGATAAGCGCATGTCGCCGGGCCATTCTCTGAACTCCAAGCGCTAGGGAGAGTGTAACTGTCGGAAGCAAGCCCTCGGGCACATTTGCGACGATCATCCCGATAGCGAACAGGAACGCCACGGTTAAGTTAAGGCCGGCTATCTGGCTGCCTAGAACGAAAAACAGGATTCCGAGACCAATCGCGAGCGCTGCTACAACCCTGGTGACCCACACCATCTCCTTTTGTAATGGGCTTAGTTCAGTAGCTATTCTCTGTGTAAGACCGGCGATCTTGCCGAATTCGGTCTCTGGCCCCGTTGCATACACAACAGCCCTGCCCGAGCCGGTTGCGACGCTTGTACCGGTAAAAACAATATTGGGCGATTCCGTTATAAGCATCCTATCCCGGAGAACCGGGTCGCTTGTCCTTCTTACCGGAGCGGACTCTCCAGTTAAGGTGGCATTGTTCGTGCGCATTTCAAAAACTTGAATAAGGCGGGCATCGGCGGATATGTTATCGCCTTCTTCAAGCACGATAATATCGCCGGGAATAAGCTCCTCGGCAAGAATCTGTCTTATCTCTCCACCTCTGAGCACTTTCGAGTAACTCGGTAACAGCTTCTTGAGCGCTTCGGTCGCCTTTTCAGCCTTATATTCCTGCCAAAAACTAAATATCGCATTGATGATTATCACCGCGATGATTGCATAGCCTAGCTCAGGAAGACCACCGATAAAGCCAAGTATGGCACCGGCCCAGAGCAGTATCGCAAAAAGGTGGTAGAAATTTGCGAGGAACTTAAAGATTAGAGGTGTTCCTTTTACTTCTTCGATTTTATTCAAACCGTATTCATCCAAGCGCCTTTTCGCTTCATCATCACTCAAACCCCTCGGTGATGAACCGAGCTGCTTGAATACGTCATCACTGTTTAGCTTATATATCTCCATCCAATCATCCTCATGACCGAACCAATACCCTGTTGAGCTTATTTACCCAGATTCGACCCGAACATCGCATCAGCTACTATTAATCCAAAAACAAGCAAATTAAGAGAGGTTTTTTCTTAGAAAACTTCCATATTTGAAGCTACCGTTTTAAATCGCGTCATTGGTGGTCGTTTAGCAAAAAGAAGTGGTAATTAAAGGATGAACGCGGGGTGCCTTGCTGATTTTGGCAATCTATCTGTGTGTTATAAGGTGGTATGTTTACCGTTTTTGCAGATATTCTATAATACCATTGCTTATGCCGTCGGCAAGAAGCTGCCGGTAGGATGGACTGTTGAGGAGTGTGTCCTCTTCGGGGTTCGAGAGAAAGCCGGTTTCAACCAGTATCGTGGGGACCTTTGACCAGTTGAATCCGGTTAAGTCGCCGCGAGCAACGGTGCCGTTGTTTTTATGATTGGTTGTCGCAATCACGTCTTTTTGGACTATCTGGGCCGCCTTAAGGCTTTCTTTGTAAATTGGAGCGGCCCATTTATTGAACGCGGGGTAGAGCGTCGAGACCCCGTTTACTTTTATGTTGGCGCTGCCGTCGGTGTGAATTCTTACAAATAAGTCGGCGTGGGCCTTATTGGCTATTTCGGCGCGTTTGATATTGCCGAGGTTAACGTTATTCGTCGTCCTGGTCATGATTACTTTGATACCGTTCGCCTCGAGTTTCGCTTTTAACAGCTTTGAAATTGCAAGCGTGATCTTATATTCCGGGGTTCTCGATTTTACACCACTCGAGCCGCCCGCCGTTTTTTCCTTCGTCTCGGCGGCCCCCGGACCAATCGGCTCACGCGATAAATCGGCTTTGCTTTGATGACCCGGATCGATCACTACAACTTTTCCGGCCAGACTCCGCCTCGGCGAAATCGCGGGTGTCGGAAGCGGCTGCGGATTATCTTTTATGCTTATATCCGACTGTTCTACTTTACTGCCCTGGCCGTATTTGCCGCCCCCGCTCACTTTGATTATAATCGTGTCCCCTACCTTTACCTTCTTGTTAGGAAGCGGTTTTTGGGTAACGACATGGCCGATGGGATAGACCTTACTCTGAACCCACCGGTCGATTTTAAGCTTTAATCCAAGCGAACGAGCGGTTGATTTTACCTGCTCAAGGTCACGTCCCACGAACGCGGGCGCAGCGATGTGCCCATCATCGTTTATTACGGCAGCCCCGTGCGACGAAACGGTTTTATACCCGACAATGGCAGCTGAAACTACGAGCACAACGGCTATCGCTATGATAAAGATAAGTTTGAATCGTGGGTTCTTAAATGAGAAAAGACCGATCATTTCCTTAGTCCTTTATATCAACTAAGATAATAATAGTAGTATCGGCATGCTAAAGCATTGTTCTTCACTAAATTTCTTTAAATTAATACCATGGATGGTCGAAACACAAGCGTTTTTCACCTATTTTGGCGAGCTCGTTGTGCAGCGCGTTGACAGGTGATCTCGAAATGATATAATAACTTTTGCGCGGGTGATGAGGTAAAACTCATCCGTATGCGCGTAGTTTAGACTTACGTCCGAGTGGCGGAATTGGTAGACGCGCTAGGTTGAGGGCCTAGTGGCCGCTAAGGCCGTGCTGGTTCAAGTCCAGTCTCGGACACCAAGGCTTGCAGAACATCTGCAAGCCTTTTCTTTTACTCCTTCAGTCTACTGCGGCAGGCCTTTTATTTGAATTATCCCGCAAATAATCGTAAACTGATTATAAATGTACTGGCAGGCACAGTAGCAGGTCTCCTTCCCCTTCTGGATTCCGGCTCCTGACTTCTTCTTCGTGGGGTGACAATGTTACAAAAGACTGAGCAGCAGATTGTTTCGACGGGCGGACAGGCATATGTGCGGTGTAGCAGTTGCGGGTTTAAACAAAGCCTGCAACCATCCGATTTAAGCGACCCGACCAGTATTGTTTGTAGCGGGCCGGGCTGTGAGAACACATTTTCTGCAAAAGAGGGGCTTAAGCACGCGATTGTATCGGATAACGACTTCATGGCATGGTGTTTTATCAGCGATACCATGATATCCGGGCAGGATGCTATAACGATCGGAACCGCTAAGGAGATACGGCTGGAAGCACCCCTTAAGGCCGCCAAGAAGGTATTTATCATGCAGGTAACGCCTCTTGAGCCGGGGATTCTGGCTTATTTTGAGCACAAGTTCATTCCCCCGGACAACCTTATTATTCTCAGCTCGGGCGCAAACGATATCGTCGGCACGGAATGCCAGGTCAAATGGGTAGTCTATGCGGATACTAAGGGCGAGCGCAAGGAGGCATGGCGCGAGTACCTTCAACGCGCCAAGGAAAGTCTTATCAATGAGGATTATCAAAGCGCTATTGTGGAGGCCGAGATAGCCGTTGAGGTAACGATTGCGGCCGTTTTATGGGAACTTCTTACCAAACGGAAGAAGCTGGCGGAAGATGTTGCCGAGTGGATATTAAATAAGGTCCAGGCCGCGAGCGAGCGCGTCAAGCGGGTTGCGGAACTCGCCATAGGAAAGAAGATCTCCGATATCAATCCGATCGTATATAAAAGCTGGGTTAGAGATGTGGCGCAAAAGAGAAACCGCATCGTCCACCAGGGTGAGACGGCTACAAAAGAAGATGCGATAAGCGCGATCGAGGCGGCGTTTGAGTTTATCTGGCTTTTGCTGGAGCTAATAGGCAGGCATCCCGTAAAGGTTGAATCCTAGCAACCTTCCCGGGGCTTTAATTTGAGGACAACAACTGCGATATCGTCTTGAGGTTTGCCGCTTACGAAATCTTTCGCTATGTTTACCAGACCGCATGCAACCTCTTGCGAATCTTTCCCGTGGATTATCTTATTAAGCTCATCGATCAAGACGTCCTCCCCAAGAAGCTCGTTTTTACACCTGGCCTCGGTCAGGCCGTCCGTGTAAAGAATTACCCCGTCACCCTGCGATAGAATTATCTCGCTCTGCTCATAGATGATGTCTTCCATCACTCCGACGGGCAGATTGCTTTCGTCGCAGCAAAAGACACACTTATTTTTAACCCAGATGATAATCTCCGGATGCCCGGCGCGGGAGATAATCATCCGGCCTGTGCCCGGGTCAAGCGCTCCGTACAGCATGGTTACAAACTGGTTAAAGCCGAGCTGCCTGCAGATGACCTTGTTGGCTTCGGTCAGAATATCCGCCGGCGAGAGCCCCCTGTACGCAAACGCCCGTATCGTGCTCTTAACCATCAATGTTATGGTCGCCGCCTCAAGCCCCTTACCTGAAACATCTCCGATTAAAATACCGATAGTGCCATCACCGAGTTCAAATAAATCGTAAAAATCGCCGCCGACCTTTGCGGCTTCCGCCGCCGATTCATAGATCGTGCCGATCTCAACCCCGGGCAGATTTACCGGAGCCGTAAGAATGGCCTGCTGGAGCGTCTCTGCTATACTATGCTCACGCTCATAAGCTTCAACCCTTTCAATCCCGATAGCGACCTGGGCGCATAGAGCGACAAGCAGCTCCTCATCGCTCTCCGTAAAGTCGGAGCCATCTTTCTTGTTGCTAACCATTACCTGGCCGATAAACTCATCATTCGAATCTAAGAGCGGCGCACCAAGTAAACCACGCATATGCATATGGTGTTCGGGCAATCCTTTAAAATGTGGATGATCCGAGATATCGTTCAGGCGAAGAGTCTTCTTTGTCCTGAACATTTCGCTGTAAAGACCACTGTGCGTGGAGAGGTCAACCTCAAAGGGCTCTATATTACAAGATTGGCTCCCATCAGTCGACCAGGAGAGCGTAGGAATTTCATCCATTGAATTTTTGCATAAAAGGACTACGCTGACTGCACAGTTGAATAACGTCCTGGCCGATTTAGCTAGCTGCTCGGCCATATCCTGAGAATTACCCTCCCTGGTTATCCTCTGGGAAAAATCATTGAGCATGCGCAACTGGCTGGCGTAATCTTCCATTTTCTTTCTGGTTTCAACTTGCTCATAATAAAGCCTGGTGTTTTCTATCGCGACAGCGACGTGGCGGGCGACGAACTCGAGTTCATCGAAGTCGTCTTCAATAAACACCCTTTCCTCCCGGAAACTTACCGCAGACAGGGTAGCTAAAACCCTGCCCTTTGAGATAACCGGAACCATGATTAACGATTTTACACCAAGTTCAATAAACTCTGTTAACGCCCAGGCATGCTCGGGGTAATCGTTAATCAGCACCCTCCGCGGATACTCAAAAACCCTCCGTGCAATGGTCTGCTTCGTTAAAAATATCTCTTCGGTCTCGGGGGACATATTGTAGAAGTATGCGGCCTCAATGACCGTGCCGTCCTTATTGCCAAGGTTGATGACCGCGGCGTCGGTATTAAAAATATCGGTCGTGTAGCGGGCGACTTTGCGTATAATCACCGATAAATCGAGGTCCTTGATGACATCGATTCCGATTTCGTTGATCATTTGCAGCCTCTGAACGCTGTTCTTTAGCTCCAGCTCCACCTTTTTCTTCTCTTCAAAGAGCAGCGCGGTATCCAGCGCAATGGCAATGTGGTTGGCAAAGGCCGATACAACCGAGTTAAACTCATCCTCGGTTAGGCCTTTCTTGCTGACGGTTTCTGAGGTAATACCAATGACCCCTATCCTGCGACCCCCAACCGAGAGAGGGAATACTGCAAGCGCAGGGGCATCATCCGGCAAAGTCGTTGTATTAGGGATGAGTGTTAGGTACTTATCGGCTTTAAGCGTTACCTCGGGTTGTTGGGTTAAGAACACCACGCCTGAAATACCTTCGCCGGGACGTACTGAGAAGCCCCTAAAAGCCTCTTCGTTTGGGCCCCAGAAGCGTTCGATTTTAAGGAGGTCGTCCTTTGAGTCGTAGAAAAAGAGCCACCCGGCCTTTGCGTCAAATAACCGCCGGGCTTCAGCAACAATAATATCCTCGACCTCGTCGAGTGAAAGCTTACCGCTTATCAGCCTTGCCGATTCAATGAGCGATGCGAGCAATTCCTCATATGTTTGACCAGTATCCCTGGCACAGTTTCTTTCAACTACCACGATGCACCAGCCCTGTTAGAAAAGCTTTAAACTTTTGCCCGGCACTATAATGCCTACCAGCAATCACCGCTATTTGGGAAAATTATCGCAAGCTCCCAGACACGGTTTTGAAGAATCGAAACTAGCTGCTGATAGTGCTATGGATATAATCGGTTGGTGGATATAGTTGGGCATAACCCAGTTTTCAAGATGCCAAAATATTGCGTATAGCATGTCTTTAGCAAAAAGAATAAGCAGAAATGAGACAAATTATTAAGGGATTACATGATGCCAGTATAATATATGCCTGCCTATTAAGGCAATAGGAAGTTATGTTTGCCAGCGTTAGCATAGATAATAAAGCGGATTAACCAGTATACCATCGTCTGTGCAGCCCACATGCGTCGCTAAGGTAGGATAATTATGGTGTTCGACGTGGTAATAATTTTCGGTGATTCAAAGCCGCCGGCTTTGTTACTTCTGCTTGCGTCAGGTGACTTGTGCCGTGTTTCCGACGATATTCACGTTTGTCGCTAAGGGGTCCGACATATTCTTCAATTTTTGTAGGATGGCCCCCGCGGCGCAGCCGGTAGCAAGGCTTGGCTTGCCGGATGGATCAACGGAAATCGGGACGACCTCCGCCTTTATAATCATGCCTTTGGCAAGCGAGAGCTTTAGGACAAATGCCTGGCCGGAATTCCCTGAGCCGCTGGGATAAATAAAGTTGCCGGGGCTGTAGGCAATACACCTGCCGTTATATATCTCGATCCCCTGCATCATGTGCGGGTGGCTTCCGAGTACAACATCGGCGCCGGCATCGATAGCCCTTTTAGCGAACTTGCGCTGGGAGTTCTGAATACCGGTACTGCCTTCGTCGCCCCAATGGCACGAGACGATCAGGTAGTCGTTCTGCTTCGCGGCCTCCTTGATAAGGCTGTCGATGTAGTAACGTTTCTTATTGGCAGCGATCCCGGCCTTACCCTCTTGAGCGCGAGCATTGTCGGGTGCTATTGAGGAGAGCGAGAGAAGCGCAACTTTTTTCCCTTTAATGTTGAGCACTGTGCGTGTGTAGGCTTGCTGGGAGTTGTTGCCCGCCCCTGCGTGGGCGATTCCGACCTGGTTAAGACGGTTAACCGTGTTGATCAAACCAGCGGTACCGTAATCCATTATATGGTCGTTGGCGAGCGATACCAGGTTAATACCCGCGTTTCTCATGCCGGTGGCGGCTTCCGGTGCTCCAAGAACTGTCGATCTGCCTGTTGCCGACGTTTGGCTTCCCATAGATAGCGGTGATTCAAGATCGCCCACAACTACATCGCCTGACTGCAAAACCTGAGTGATATCCGAGAATATGTCTTGTGCGCCATTATATCTAAGTGTATCTGCGATCTGGCCGTTGAACGCCATGTCGCCGACACCTACGAAGAAAATCGTGTCCGTTGCGTCCTTCTGAAAGGTTGTTGGATTTGTGGTCGTGGTAGCAGCTATAGCCAGGGTGCTCGTTGGCGGGGTCGGCTTCCCGACTTTTTTCGCTAAAACCGTGGTGGCGGCTGATTTAGCGGCGAGTTTTTCAACCGCCAGCTGCGGTTTAAGAAACCACACCGCTACGGCGACTATCGGGATAATAATCCAGCCCAGCATCAGCATTTGCGTGCGCAGCCGTCTCATTATCTCTTGCTCTATTTGTTTTTTCTCAGTTCTACTGAAGTTGGTTTCGCTAAGCTGAATATCTTTCTGATTTTCAAAGCCATAGTGTTGCATGATTACCTAGGGCTTATTCTACAATAATCTGGAAAAATTTGCTAGTCCTATTTTTATATTTAACTCTCCTACTACAACCAGGTTATCAGAACATAGTCGTAATTAATTCATTTGGGCTGCTCACGTGCATTATGGTTGCGTTATAACGTGATCCCCCACACCAACCTGGGGCCATAGATCGAGGATATCTTTGTTTCTCAGGCGAATGCACCCGTGTGAGGCCCTGGTGCCGATCACCCAGGGCTCGTTTGTCCCGTGAATTCCATAGCGGGTGTACTCATAGGTGCCATTTATTAGCCCGTAAAGACGCATTTTACGGGGGCCGTAGACGCCTTTGGGATCCGTTTTATACTTCTGTCCGACTATCCACTCGGCATTCGGCGTTGCCATACCGTCCCTGCCGATAGCCACCTGGTAGATCTTCTTCAAAAAACCGTCAATAATCCAATAGAGCCTAAACTCGCTTTTATCGATAACTATAAGGTGGTCATGGTTGGATGGGGCTTGTAGGCAGTAGTAGCTTACGACACCCGTTGATGTCGACGCCGAGCCGTTCTTGGTTCTCACGCTTATGGAGTATGTGCGGTTTATGGCCTTAAGGCCGGTAAACGTTACCGTGTTTGAACCACTTGCATGTTTAATCTGAACAAGCTTTCCGTTAACCCATAACTCCTGCGTGGATGACTCGGGGTCGATCTGTGCGGTCACCGAGTAATTTTTCGTAAACACAACCTGTTTTTGTTGGGGGAATATTATCGTTGGTTTCGGCAGGTACGGGGCAACGTAAGTAGGATAGCCACCGCTCTCTCGAATTTCTTTGTAGAGGATATTCCAGATAAGAACCGATGTCTCCGCCCTCGTAACTACACCGGAAGGCCTCAACTCTTTACTCGGATAGCCGCCCATGAGGTTGTATTTAATAGCCGCAGCAGCATACGGTCTGGCCCAGAGGCTGATGCTGCGTCGGTCTTTGAGGCCCTGCAGCCAGCGGTTCTGCTCCTGAATATCGGTTACCCCATCCATCCCGGCGGCCCTTACTATGATCGCCGACACTTGTTCCCTGGTTAAAAGCCCCGATGGTGAGAAAAGCGCGGGTGTCGTGCCGTTCATTATCCCTGCCTGCAGGACTGCCGCCACGTCTTTGGAAAACCAGTCCGTTTCGTTTACGTCACCGAACGGCTCTGTGCCGGTTGCTTGCAATGATTTTGCGCGCGCTAGAAATGATGCCATCTCGGCCCTGGTAATAGATTTACGCGGCTTGAACGACCCATCGCTGTAACCGCCGACGATACCGTTAATCGCAAGCGAGATCACTTTATCATAAAACCAGTCGGCCTTTGAGATATCCTTATAGTGTAGGGACAAGCTATGGTCGTGCCCCAGTGCGGGGTTTTGCGACGCTGTGTTTGTATCAATAGTGGTGGTGTTTTCTATTGTACCGGTGTCTGACATACCGATGTCTGGCGTACCGGTGGTGGGGATGCCGGCACGTATAAACAGTATCTGCTGCTGGGCAAACGCACTTTGTGGGCCGAGCAATCCACCAAGAGATAATGCGATCACTATGATTATTAATACCGCTAAGGCTGCTTCTGTCTTTGTTCTTTGCAAGTTTAGTCTCTCACTAGTTTTGTTCTAAGTTTAACGAAAAATTCAAAACCATCACGTGTTTTTTAAGTACTTTCTGACCAGACCTAGCAGGCCTTCATTAAGGAAAAGATCGATCGTCTCCCGTTTTCGTATATCGTTATAGGCTGCGCGTTCTTTATCGTTAGAGATAACCTCATACGCTTTACGTATTTCAAGCCATTTACGTGTTGCAGCTTCTTTATGCTCATCGGGGTGCTTATCGGGATGATATTTAAGCGATAGCGCCCGGTATGCTTTATCGATAACTTCTTTTGAAGCCTCGGGGTCGACCTCCAGTATTTTATAATAATCAACCATAATCAACCAAATAACTTACACCGCCATCGTCCTTACATACATCATCTAATTATAAATAATTATAAGCCACTATAGGTGTAGGCTACCAGGTATTTCGATACTGCACACACCATAAACTTTGCCGCATCTGGCTTATTTAAGGCCCGGGCTATACCAAAATGTTACGCATACCAGTATAATCAATTACAAGAACACAATAGAGTATAACAAGAGTGTGTCCCGTTAAAACGGGTGCAGATTCCGGCTACATCTGGCATAAGGTGGAATGAGGTACCATGATTGAAGGTTTCAAGAACTTTATTAAAAACGAAGACCCGCTGGTTTGGAAAAGCCTCGTTATCGCATCGGCAATAACGATCGTTTTTTACGTCTTCGTTCTTATTTACACGCACTAGTGCCAGAACACCATAATTATTGTGTCATTCTGAGCAGGTCCTTCGCTATCGCTCAGGATAAACTCCGAATCTAGAGAACACTCACAGACTGCTGTTGCCTGTCATTCTGAGCGAAGCGAAGAATCTAGCGGGCACTCACGTACTTCTGTCACTTAAGTATGTCTAAGCTTTGATTCACTGTGCTAAGAAGTCTTCACTCTAACTCTATCTAAGCTTAGACCCTCCTGCATATGTAGAAGGTTTCTGCGCCCAAGATTCTTCAGTCGCTTCGCTCCTTCAGAATGACAATCAATTGCTAATCGCTCCTTCAGAATGACATGCACAGAAAGTAGGATGTCGCGGTACTAGCAGGAAGGTTTAACGCTTCAAAATACCCAAGTAATGGGCAGGTGCAGACCTGCCGGCGAATGACCTTTTCTGCTAACATATGCTTAAGGAGACAAACAACAAGCACTACATAAGGAGGCAACGCTCTTGCATATCAATATAAAGATGCTCGATAAGGGTATGCCGGCGCCCGAGTACGCCCACGAGGGTGACGCGGGCTGTGATTTAAGAAGTAGAATCGATCAGGTGATCCCGGCGGGGGAGAGGGCTCTTATCCCAACCGGTATAAGTATAGCCATTCCCGCAGGTTACGGTGGTTTTGTTCAGCCGCGAAGCGGGCTGGCCCTCAAACACGGCATCAGTATCGTAAACACTCCCGGGCTTATCGACAGCAAATACAGGGGGGAGATCGGCGTTATCCTGATCAATACCGATAAAACCGAACCCTTTGAGGTGCGAAAGGGGGATAAAATCGCCCAGATGGTTATCCAAAAGGTGGAATCCGTCACATTCAGCGTCGTCGACGAGCTCGATGAGACCGTGCGCGGGGCCGATGGTTTCGGGAGCACCGGCGTTTAAGACAACCCCCTTTTGTTAAGCTCAAGCAACGGTGTAAAAATATCGCCTTATAGGAATAATCCCTACATGGACTATGAGGAGCTTTATGAAATAATTCAGGTGGCGCGCGGAGTCGAGCCGGCTGAGTTCGTGCTTAAAAACGCAGAGATTGTTAACGTCTTTACCGGCGCTTTTGAGACTGCGGATATCGCTATACACCATGGCATTATCGCGGGCATAGGCCGATATAACGGGAGCTACGAGCGAGATATCCAACGCTCTATCGTAGTCCCCGGGTTTGTCGACGGGCATATGCACATTGAGACATCAATGCTCAGACCCGAAGAACTTGCTGTTGAGCTTCTCAAACACGGCACCACCACCGCCATCGCCGATCCGCACGAGATCGCTAACGTGGCCGGGCTGACCGGGATCAATTACCTGCATAAAGCCACGCGCGCCGTACCAATTGACTTCTTATTCATGGCGCCATCGAGCGTCCCGTCAACTTTGCCCCAGATAGAGACAACCGGCGCCTCGATAGGCAGGGAAGAGATCGCGATGCTCCTCTCGGACCCCGCTTTCATCGGACTGGGGGAAGTAATGGATGTAGCCGGCGTTATGGCAGGCCGCCCGGCTACGCTTGAGAAAATACTGGTTGCGGCAAACAACCCCATCGCCGGTCATGCTCCGGAGTTGAAAGGAAAGAGGCTTAACGCCTACCTGGTGGCCGGACCAAGTTCAGACCATGAGACCGCCGAACTGAAAGAAGGGCTTGAGAAGATCGCCCGCGGTATGTTTTTGATGGTCCGGGAGAGTTCCGTGGCTAAAAGCCTTAATACACTTCTGCCCGCGGTTAATTACATGACATCACGCAACATGGCCCTTGTTACCGACGACCTGAGCCCGATCGATCTCATCGAGCAAGGCCATCTGGATAGTATCGTGCGCAAGGCGATTGCCAAGGGGATCGATTTGAGGCTTGTCATACAGATGGTGAGCCTTAATCCGTCGCAGCATTATGGATTAAACGACAGGGGAGCGATAGCCCCCGGCAGAATTGCCGACATGCTGATCCTCGAGGATTTAACCGATGTCTATATACGAACGGTTATTAAAAACGGGGTCATCATTTACGACGTCGGCCAGGATTTGCAATACATAGAGAAATACGAGCCCCCGATAACGCTTAAGCACAGCATTTTCACCAACAACGTTAGCGTGAATGACTTCGCTTTGCCATCCAAGGGGGCGCAGGTCAGGGTTATTAAGATCATTCCAGGAGAGATAGTGACAGAGGAAATCACCGTACCATCTCCGACTTTAAACGACCGCGTGGTAAGCGATCAACGCAGGGATTTGCTGAAGGTCGCTGTTGTGAACCGGTATAGCCGCCATGTTAAACTCGCGATGGGTTTGGTGCAGGGTATGGGGTTGCGCACAGGGGCAATCGCCTCCAGTATCGCACACGATGCGCATAATATAGTAGTTGTAGGTGTCGACGACGAAGACATCGCCGTTGCGGTAAACGCAATTATCGATATACAGGGCGGACTCGTCGCTGTGAATAAAGGTAAAGTGCTCTCAGCTTTACAACTTCGCATAGCGGGGCTTATGTCCGAGGATGATAGCACCACAGTCTACACCAGGTTAAAGGAGCTTAGAAAAGCCACGGCCGATTTAGGCACACACCTCGAGGACCCGTTTATGACGCTCTCTTTTATAACGCTTGCAACCGTGCCTAAGCTTAAAATCACGGATAAAGGCCTGGTCGACGTAGGAATGGAAGAAGTTGTAAGCCTCTTTGTATAGCCAGAAACCAACTCGCCTTAAATAACTGAAGGAATCGCCCGCCACATCTGCTCGCAGTAGGCCTTATAGCCGGCCAACGCTTCCTCCAGGGCTCCCTCGAATTCGCCCCGGGACAGATCCAAGTCCTCAATAAGTGCGTCGGCCAAATTCTCGGTATCGAACAACAGGCGGAGAGTAACCGTTGTACCGCCATTGCCTTGGTCAAAGTAGACGGAACCAAAGTGCTTGACGTTCGTTACAGAGTGCCAGGAGATAAGCTTATTCGGTTTTAGTTGATCTACTTCCGCCTCAAATTCAAGCTGATAGCCGAGCACTTCAATAACCCAGCGCATCCTCTTTTGCGTTATTCTATCGACCCTTTTAACATGGTTTGTAAAAGCAGTGAAGGTGCTATGATCTTATCATTCTTAAGTAGTTACTATCCGAAAAAGGTTTTTAATATGCGGGAGAAAGCTCCGTAACGAAAGAGATGCTATGGGCGATTCAGGAAGTACACAATCAGAGCGAACAAGTCGCAACCGCCATTGACAGCATGCGCTCTGCAGCAACCGATATGGAAACTATTATGGAAGATATTGCCAGAATCACCGATGAGAACACCGCGGGTACTGATGAAGCAAACGGCTCGGTTAAGCTGGTGGTAAAATCCGTTAGTGCAATTGCGGCAACATCGCAGGAGTCTGCAGCATCCGCCGAACAGGTTTCCGCGTCGGCGGCCGAGCAAACCGATTCTATACAAGAAATTGCAGCTTCGGCCCAAGAATTATCCGCAATGTCGGCCGAACTCGAGGCTATAATGCGAAAGATCAAACTTTAGTATAGCCGGTATAGCCGAATTAGTATGGCCGAATCCGCTAGCACGCTTAGAGAGACAGCGCCAAATAGATAGAATAGCCAAGCACTAAGAGCGGGCAGTAATACGGTTATAGGATAACCTTGCGACACAGATGAAACCGGAGGATGCAAGAGAACCGGCAACAAGCCGACAGATGCAAAGGCAATAAAGACCGCACCTGTATAATCCTAATACCACCGGGGGTTTTTCATACAAACGCACAATAACAATATGTTCATTAATCCTTAACAAATCGTGCTTACCATAATATATGTTATGTTAACTTGCAACTGATTGCATATGCGTATATTCGCTTGTGAATTGTTTGAAAGCAAACGGTTATGCGATCAATCATTTTCTTCTCTTTACACCCCGCCGCGAATGTTAATTCTTGGGCGCACATATGTACGGTTATCATTTAATAGAGTTAATAGCGTTCCTCTTGTATGAGGGCTTTTGCTTCGATGGATTCTAAGGTATCCGGTCTCTACGGCCCCCGACCGGAAACAGCACAATTAGTGCATGTATTAATACCACTAATACATATTCTACAACATGCACACGTTCACAAGCACCTGCAGCATCTCTTCAATTCATCCGGCGGGTAGAGGATATGAGGTCTAGTGTTTTGGGTTGCGGTGAACGCCGGTGAAGAATATTGTTTTCTCTTGGAACAACATTTGCAGTTCCTTTAATGACTCGATGTTCGCACCTGCGTCGTCTATCCCGTACTTCTCATCGAACTTCATCTTGGATAGTTCGTGGAGGTCTTCCTTTACGGCCCTATACCGTTTTTTCGCTTCCCTTTTGTCGCGCAAGTTTGCGATTTCGCGAACGGCGTTGTCTCTTGTTAATATTTCGATACGGTAGGTCACCTTTAACTTACTTAGATATGTCTTGGGGGCTCTGTAGAGTACATCCTCACGCCATTCAAGGTCGGCGGGAAGTTCCTCGTCCATCTTAAGAACGCGAACGCGGTAGTAATCCCCGGCCATGCCAAATACTTTGCTCTTTGATTCTTGCTGCGGTTCTCGGTACATCTGTTCTCCGGTTACCCTCTGTTTTAGCTTTATAATGGTATGATAATGGTATAGTCTTCACGGCGGTTAAGGCGCTGCCCGTACTAGCGCTGGGCTTGAGCTTATATATCCCTCGTTATTATCTACGGTTCTTACTTTTAGCCACCGACCGTTATTCTCTTCAACCTCGACGATAGAGCCTTTACTGATACTCGTGACTACGGTGCTGTTTATATCCGGCGCTTGCCGTACGTTTAAAGCCTCGACCAGCACTTGAACCCTATTTTGTCCTGAAGGCAGTCTCATGTTTTGCAACCCGGTCGTTGTCGTCGTTGCGGCTACAACCGTTTTCGCCGGGGTTTTTACGGGTGCCTTTACTGACTTCCCTTTTGCTGCAATAGTCGTCGTTGTCTCGGCCGACGAGGCGGTAGCCGTTGTCTCTTGCCCGCTCATAGCGTTAATATTCTTTAAAACGGGTTGCGACATTTTCCATAAGAATATCCCGACCATAAATAGCAGAAACCAGGCGGTCACATGTCTTATAATCTTACTATGCAAGTTGTTGTCTTGTTCATCATGTTCTTTGTTTGCGCTCTGCTTATAAATCACGTTTATCTATAACCCTTTTTGCCTTTCCGCTTGTTCTTTCCAGCGTCTTTGGCTCAACGAGTTTAACATCGACTTTTATCCCAAGCACGGTTTGAAGTTTCGCTTCGACCTTTCGCTCAAACGCCATTAGCTCTTTCATGTCCCCTGCGAATATATCGCTTGATACCTCTACGAGCACCCGGATAAGATCCATCGCGCCCTTTCTGTCAACGATTATCTGGTAGTGCGGCTCTATGCCCTCTATTTCAAACAGGACGCTCTCTATTTGCGACGGGAAGACATTTACTCCCCGTATAATAAGCATGTCATCGGTGCGGCCTTTTACCTTTTCCATTCGGGCGATAGTCCTTCCGCATCCGCATGGGTCCATAAGCAGCCTGGTCAGATCCCTTGTTCGGTAGCGTATTACGGGGAAGGCCTCCTTTGTAAGTGTTGTAAACACCAGTTCGCCTTCGCTCCCCTCGGGCAATCGCTCCCCTGTCTCCGGGTCGATCGTCTCGACGAGGAAATGGTCTTCGTTTATATGCAGACCGTTTTTAACCTCGCACTCCCCGGCCACACCGGGGCCCATAACCTCAGTCAGGCCGTAGTTATCGGTTGCCGAAATACACAGCTTCGACTCGATTTCTTTCCTCAGCTTCTCGCTGCACCGCTCCGCTCCGAAAAGCCCGACCCGCAGCGGTAACTTGGAGAAATCAACGTCCATCGATTCTCCGACTTCGGCGATGTGCAGGGCATACGATGGTGTGCTCACAAGCACTGTTGTGCCGAAATCCTTCATTATCATGATCTGGCGCTCTGTGTTTCCGGTGGATACCGGCACAACTGAGGCTCCGATGCGCTCGAGACCCGCATGCATGCCGAACCCGCCGGTAAACAGGCCGTAGCCGAAAGCCACATGGGCGATATCCTTTGAGGTCGCGCCGCCCGCCATGGCAACCCTGGCGGTAAGCTCGGACCAGGTGTTTATATCCGCCCTCGTATATCCAACGACGATAGGTTTGCCTGTCGTGCCCGATGATGAGTGAACCCTTACGACATTTTCCATCGGCACGGCGAACATCCCGAAGGGATAGTTGTCCCTCAGGTCGGTTTTCGTGGTAAACGGTAGCTTCGCGACATCCTCTAGGGATTTTATATCCTGCGGCTTTACACCCGCATCGCTCAGCTTATTCCGGTAGAAAGGAACCTCGTTGTAGACCCACTTTATAAGGGTTTGCAGGCGTTTTAGCTGCAGCTCCCTTAGTTTGTTCCTGTCGATACACTCGTACTCGGGGTTCCAAATCATTGTTATCCTTACTTAAGATCGGCGAATGGGTGTGCGCCGTAATCGCTAATCGCCCTTCGCTGTACTTAATGTGCGTGTTTTCTATGGCCGAAATAGATTGCTTTGACCTCATCGTTATTTAAAAGATTACTGCCCGTGTCGTGCATTACTACCTCACCGTTTTGCAGAACGTAGCCGCGATCGGCTATGCTTAAGGCAACCGTAGCGTCCTGCTCGACAAGCAGCAAGGTAAGGCCTTTCTCTCGCAGTTCCCTCAGGGTAGCAAAAATTTTCTGGATAATGATCGGGGCAAGCCCCATCGACGGCTCATCGAGAAGCAACAGCTTGGGTTTTGACATAAGCGCCCGACCGATTGCAAGCATTTGCTGTTCGCCTCCGCTTAGAGTGCCTGCGGGCTGGTTCTCGCGCTCCTTAAGGACCGGAAACATACTGAAGACAAACTGCATATCTTCAGCAACCTGTCTCTTTGATTCCTTCCTGCTCCTGAGCCTTATGTATGCGCCGAGCTGCAGGTTTTCCAGCACGCTAAGCGCTCCGAACAATTGCCTGCCCTCCGGCACATGCGACATGCCACGGGCTACCATTTTTTCTGCAGGCACTCGTTCGATTGTGTCCCCGCCAAATTTTATCTTACCTGAATTGGGCCTAATTATTCCAGAGATTGTTCGCAAAAGAGTTGATTTTCCTGAGCCGTTCGACCCGATTATCGTGACGATCTCGCCTTTTTCAACCGCTATGTTTACGTTTTTCAGCACCCTGACATGGCCGTACGACACATCAAGATCGCTTACGTTAAGCATCATGCACCGCCTGACCGAGATATGCCTGTATAACTTGCTCGTCTTGCTGAATAAGAAGCGGGGGTCCCTCCGCGATTTTCGCGCCAAAATTAAGAACAACTACCTCATCCGATATCTCCATAACCAGGCTCATGTCGTGTTCGACCAGAAGAACCGTTATGCCGTTGCCCTTTATCTTATAGATGATCTCTGCAAGACAGGCCGTTTCTTCGTTGTTGAGACCGGCCGCCGGTTCGTCGAGCAGGATCAACCTCGGCTCGGTCGCCAGCGCCCGCGCTATCTCAAGAAGGTGGCGTTCGCCAATGGGCAAGTCATCCGCGGGCTTATCCGCCTTTTTCTCCAATCCCACAAGCTTCAGGAGCGAGTGGGCTTTTTCTTTGCTTTCGGCATCCTCTCGCCGTACCGCCGGCAGGCCGAGCATGCATCTGAATATGCCGCAGTTCATGCGCGCATGGCGCCCCACCATGACGTTTTCCAGGACGCTCATGTTTGCGAATAATTGTGTGTTCTGAAAAGTCCTTGCGATTCCGGTTTTTGTTACCACGTGCGGCTTTTTGCCCGCTATATCGTGGTTATCGAATAACACGGTGCCCGACGTTGGTTTATCGACGCCTGTGAGCAGATTAAAAACGGTTGTCTTGCCGGCCCCGTTCGGGCCGATGATCGCTTTTACCTGGTCCCTGTAAACCCTAAAACTCACCTCGTTTACAGCGGTGAGCCCGCCGAACTGTTTGGTGAGGTTTACAACATCAAGAAGCGGCACTGTTCTCACCTGCCGCATCCGGGAGTATAACGGAGCGCCGTTTGAAAACGCTCACCAGTTTCGCGCCTGCTCCCACCAAGCCTTGTGGCATAAAGACCATGGCAAGGATGAGAATCCCGCCGAATATTACCATGTTGTAATCGTCATATGCTTTGAGGTACTCCTCGAGGACCGTTAAAGTCGATGCACCGATAACCGCCCCCCATACATTCGACATCCCACCAACGACCACCATTGTTACCAGCGTAATCGAGATGCCGAGCGTAAACGATTCGGGGCTCACGTAACCCGCCATATGCGCGTAAAAACTTCCTCCGATGCTTGCCAAAACAGCGCTCAGCACAAACACTTGTATCTTGTATTTTGCGGTATCGACACCGGACGATGCGGCTGCAATCTCGCTGCCATGGACCGCCCTGAGCGCCCGCCCGACCCTTGAGTGGACGATGTTGAGTGATAGTACGAGGCTCAAGACAACAAAGACCAGCACCAGCATATAGAGCTTTAACGGTGTCTCGAAGCTGAACCCTCCTACGGTAATAGCGGGTAAACCGTAAAGGCCGTCCGTACCGCCGGTTAAATCTCTCAGCTCTAGGAACAACACATGCACGATCTCTGCAAAACCCAGGGTTGCCATCGCGAGATAGTGACCTTTTAACCGTAATGTCGGCATGGCTATTGCATATGCGACCAGGCCGCCCAGCACAACGGCGGCCGCCAATCCGAACCAGGGCGAGAGGCCGTACTTGGTGGTAACGATCGCCGAGGCGTAGGCGCCTATCCCATAAAATGCCGCGTGACCGATTGAGACCTGCCCTGCGGCACCCATCAAAAGATTCAAGCCCAAGACGATGATCGTGTTGATCCCAAGAACGATGAGTATCTTGATGTAGTAGTTATTTGAAACTATAAACGGCAGGAGCGCCATAGCGCCGCTATACGCTACGACCCAGAACCAATTTGATTTGAAGAACTTTCCACTACCTGTCATCGATGCTCTCCGCTACACTTTCTCTTTTATGCGTGTTATGCGTGCGCCGAGAATTCCGCTCGGCTTAAAGAAAAGAACCAGCAGCAATATCAAAAACGCGATCGCATCTTTGTATCCCGAGTCGATTACGCCGACGCTTAAGGACTCCAGTACGCCCAACAGAAGACCGCCGACGACCGCTCCAAGCGGATTGTCCAGCCCGCCGAGAACCGCGCCTGCAAACCCTTTTAGACCGAGGAAACTCCCCACCGAGTAGCTTGTCATTGAAATAGGTGTGATAAGGATGCCCGCTACCGCACCAAACGCCGCGCTCATAGCAAACGAGAGCATGACGATGGACGAGGTATTTATCCCCATCAACTGCGCCGCCGATGGATTGATCGAGCAAGCCTTCATCGCTTTGCCGATAATCGAGCGTTTGTAGAACACTTGAAGCAGGATAACGGTAACCAGCAGTATACAGACCACCCAGATGGTTTGCGGGACCACCGATGCGCCGAGCACCGGTATTGGCTTGTCGCCGGTAAACGGCGGCAGCGTTTGCGGGTCGCGTCCCCATAGTATCATGGCCACGTTTTTAAAAAGGATCGAGGCGCCAACGGTTACTATGATCAGGGTAATTATGGACGAGTTGCGCAAAGGCCGTATTGCCAGACGTTCGAATATCACCCCAATTGCCGTAACGATCGCTATTGCGATAATAATTGCGAGTACCAGCGGAAGCCCGGCCGCCGTATAAAGGGATACGGTAATCAATCCCCCGAGCATTACAAATTCGCCTTGTGCGAAGTTTATGAGTTGCGTGGAGTTATATATTAACGTGAAGCCCAGCGCTATTAACGCATAAATGCTTCCGCTCGTTATTCCGCTTATTAGGTATTGCATGAATTGATCAAACTGCATCTAAGCCGCGATCACACCTTAAGTAACCAAGCCGATATGAGCTTGTTTGATGGTCGAAACGCCGGTTTTTTTGGCTATCCATAGGATACACGGTTTTGCAGGGTTGCGCTAGACTCAGCAATTTGCCTCACCTGCACGTTTAACCCCTTGCCGCCAATGAATAAAGGAGAGCGGGTAGTGAGCCCGCTCTCCTTGTTTGTTGGCATTGAGTTATTCATAGTAATCGGTTTCGTTACCGATACTTACTTCTTCTCGATCCACTTTCCGTCTTTAACCTCTACCATGATCATATCGGAGGAGGTGGTGCCGTCGTGGTTATCCGCACCGTAGGTAAAGATGCCGCTGATGCCGACAAAGTCTTTCGTCTTTTCGATCGCATCGCGTAGCTTCTCGTTGTTGCTTCCGGCCTCTTTGAGCGCATTCGCAAGGATATTTATTGCATCATATGCGTGGCCTGCGAACGAGTTCGGATTCTCGCCGTATTTTGCTTTGTAATCGGCCGTGAAGGTCTTGATCACATCCGCCTGATCACCTGTCGCCGAGCTTGGAACCAGGATCTTTCCGGCCGGGAAGACGATGCCTTCCGCTGCAGAGCCGGCAAGTGTAAGGAACGTCTTATTTGCTATGCCGTGACTGCCTATGTAAGGCATTTTCATGCCTAATGTTTTCATATTTTTGGCCGCAACAGCAGGGCCGGGGTTGGTACCCCATACTACAACGACGTCGGGTTTTGCGCCGTTAATCTTGGTTAACTGAGAGCTGACATCCGTATCATCTGTCTTATATGTTTCAGAAGCTACGACCTCAAGCCCGGCTTTTGGGGCCAGTTTCTTCAGCTCTGTCGAACCGCTCTGCCCGAAGGCGTTGGCATCGCTGAGGATAGCGAATTTCTTGATCTTCAATGTTTTGCTCATGTAATCGATTACCTTTTGCACCGCCACCGCGTCGCTCTGAGCCGTTCTGACGATCCACTCATTCGGCGCTTCGGTAATTTTAATTCCGGCGGCCATTGCGATCTGCGGTATTTTCGCCTCGGCTGTTTTTGGTTTCATAGCCAGGGTAGCAGGGCTGCCCGTACCACCTATAAGCGCGATAACATGTTCCTGGTCTATCAACTTGCTTGCAGCGATAACAGCGTTTGTCGCAACGCTCTGATCATCTTCAATCTTAAGGTCGATTTTATGACCGTTGATCCCGCCTGCCTTATTAATCTTATCTGCTTCCATTAAAAGCGTGTTTTTCTCCTGTACGCCAAGCGCTGCCGTCGGACCCGTGACCGATACTACCGCTCCAACAACATATGGCTCGTTAGACGCTTCCTTTGATGTGTCGCTCGAACCCGTGTTGGTTTGGGTCTTCTCAGTCTTAGCCGCCTGACATCCCAGCGCGAAAATCGCAAACGAGACGATCAGCAATGCTACAATCCATTTCTTCATCCGCTTACCTCCCATTAGATTACATGTTATAAATGTTACATATTGCAAGAAATACTATCCTTTCCCCCCTTTCACGTGTTGATTTCTACTTTCACATTCGAAGATTCTTGGATGTCATTCATATGTCCTGGTAATCCTACCTGTGTCTCCTCGTTACCTCTATTCGTAAGACTCGTCTTAGACGATAAAGGCGGGTTTGGATGTAAGATCGTATCCGATATCGAAAGCCCGTTTGTTTATGTCCACGGTTTTTGGCGGTACCCTGCGCTCGATGGCCGCATACCAGACGCCCCGATCGATCGGCATGAGCGCCGCCAGGCATCCCAGGAGAACTATGTTTGCCGCTTTCTTGCTGCCCGCTTCTTCTGCAAGGCTATCCGCATCCACCGCGAGAAGGTTGATACCTTTGCCGCGGATAAGTTCGTCTATGTTTTGCGGATAACGCGCCTTTCCAAGAAGCACGGGAAGGGGCTCTATCTTTTGGGTATTCATGATAAACACGCCGCCAGGCTTCAGGTAATCGCTCCATCTCAGGGCTTCGAGTTGTTCGAATGCAAGGATGTACTCGGCTTTCGCTTTATCGATGAGCGGAGAGAATACTTTGCTTCCAAATCGTACCATCGTGTTGACGCTGCCGCCGCGCTGGCTCATGCCGTGGATCTCCGACATTTTGACGTCATACTCGGCGCTCACCAGCACCTGTGATAAAACATCGGCCGCCAGGACGATCCCTTGTCCGCCTACTCCTACCAGTAATATATTCTTAACGTCGCTTATCACGCTTATCATATGCTCTCCATTATATTCCTGCGCCCCGGTCGACCTTTGCATACTCGACAACGGCATCCTTCTTGCATACCTGGACGCACACTTCACAGCCTGAGCATATCTCCGGATCGATTTGGGCACGTTTTTCTTTCCATGAAATTGCAGGGCACCCTAGCTTGACACAGGCCTTGCAGCCATTACATGCGCCTGTCACCATAAACGGCTTAGTATTAGGCCTCTCGACGAGCAGGCACGCTCTTCTAAATATGATTACCGATGGTTCGTCTTTTGCGGTTTCTTCTTTTATGGCTTCCTTTACGACTTTAAGATCATAAGGGTCGATTACTTTCACCGACTGTATGCCGGTCGCTCTTACTATCATTTCGAGATCAAGCGGGGGGCCGTCGTAGCCTTTTAGCGTTTTTCCGGTTCCCGGATGGTCCTGCCGGCCGGTCATTGCCGTCGTGCGGTTGTCGAGAATAATCACCGTTGTAAAGCCACGGTTGTAGACGGCATCGATAAGCGGTGTAATCCCTGAATGCACGAACGTCGAGTCTCCCAAGACTGCGACGACGTCTTTTCTGCCCGTCGCTTTCTGAAAACCGGTGGCGTTGCCAATGCTTGCGCCCATACAAATACAGGTATCCATCGCTTCGAGCGGCGGTAATACGCCAAGCGTGTAGCACCCGATATCGCCGGTTACTACCAATTTTAGTTTATTTAATGTATAGAGCACACCTCTGTGCGGACATCCCGGGCAGAGCATCGGCGGCCTGCCGGGCAACTCAATATCAAGCGCCTCCGATTCCTCTAAGGCGTCATCTTCTTTGTCCGCCAGAGACCCTCGTATTATATCGGGATTAAGTTCGCCAATTGCCGGAATAAACCTTTTGCCCGATACCGAAAGCCCCCATATCTTTATTTGTTCTTCGATAAACGGATCGAGTTCTTCGACAACGATCGCCTGCTCGACCTGCTCGATAAAATCAGTAATAAGTTTCCTTGGCAGCGGATAAGTCATGGTAAGTTTCAAAACCGATGCGTCGGGAAACGCCTCTTTTACATATTGGTATGAAACACCGCTGGTTATAAACCCGATATGGCGGTTTCCCCATTCAACGCGGTTTCCACGGAACTGCTCGGCAAACTCGGAGAGCGCGTTGAGCCGGTTCTCGACCACCTCGCGGCGACTCTTGGCATGCGCCGGAATCATCACATACTTCTGCGGATTTTTCTCGTATGTTTCCTCTTTCCTTACCCTCTCGACATCGACCTCGACAAGCGATTTCGAGTGGTTTACCCTCGTCGTCGTTCTCAGAATTACGGGGGTGTCGAATATCTCGCTTATATTAAATGCCTCATCGATCAACAATACCGCATCTTGGCTATCGCTCGGCTCAAGCATCGGAATTTTTGCGGCCTTAGCGTAATTACGGTTATCCTGCTCGTTCTGCGAGCTATGCATCCCCGGGTCGTCGGCCGAGACAATAACGAGCCCGCCGTTTACTCCCGTGTATGCGAGCGTAAACAGCGGGTCGGCTGCGACATTAAGCCCCACGTGCTTCATCGTAACCAAAGCCCTTGAGCCGGCCAACGATGCACCTATAGCGACTTCAAGCGCTACTTTCTCATTGGGCGCCCATGCAGCTTCTATCTCATCGTATTTCACAATAGTTTCTAGTATTTCGGTGCTCGGCGTGCCCGGATAACCCGTGGCCATAGTTACACCAGCGACATACGCTCCATGCGCTATCGCCTCATTACCCGATAACAGTACTTTCATTCAACTATCCTTCTGTGACCTCATTTACCGTGTAAAGCCCGGCAGGCTATTTATTATATTGTTATTATCCCCTCTCATTTCTATACCATTTGACAAGCTAAAAAGCAATCCAAAAGCAGGAGCCAGAATTTAGAATCGCGTTTAAAATCGGGATTATGGGAAACTTTAAAAGTTAAATACACATGAGTGGGGGTGATGTGATGGCTATGACGTATAATCTCGATAACGTTATCGATGGCCTGTCCTATCCCGCGTCAGGCAACGATATTATAAAAGCTCTCGAGGACAGGAACTTTCCTGAGGATTTCATGAACGAGTTCAAGCCGATGATCAAGGAAAAGAATTTCAATTCCGCAGATGATCTACATGGTTGGTTATCGGATAACTTGACGACGCATATGGCCGGCCTGCTTGGGGGCGCGACTGTTCACGACCTGATCACTCGCGCAAAGAAGACGGCATAACTTCCCCGTTATGCCGCTTAGGGATCGCCGGGATCGATAACCCCCTGCCGCAACAGGGGGTTATCTTCTATTTCATTATCAGTTTCAAAGCTCAAATTCTAATAATTCTAATACGTGATAAGAGAAAACACGTCTTGCCCTTCGAGCTTGGAGCGCCCGTTTAAGAAGCTGAGTTCGATTAAAAACGCTACTCCGACTATCGTTCCTCCAAGTTGCTCGACCAGCTTTACTTTTGCAGCAGCAGTACCGCCCGTCGCTATAACATCATCGACTACCAGGACACGCTCGCTCGGCTTTATTGCGTCCTCGTGCATTTCAAGAGAGTCGACGCCATACTCAAGCTCATATTCTGCGCTTAGTGTATTATATGGCAGTTTACCCGGCTTTCTCGCGGGAACAAATCCGCAACCGAGCCTATATGCCAGGGCGCTTGCCAGGATAAAGCCCCGTGCCTCTGCTCCAAGCACTATGTCGATGTTCTTGTCTTTGTAGTGATCGGCGATTGAGTCGATCGCGTACTTAAAACTCTCCTTATTTCCAAGAAGCGGTGTTATGTCGCGAAACATCACCCCTTCTTTGGGCCAGTCCGGTATGTCCCTCACATAAGTCTTTAGATCCACTCTTACCTCCTAGGAATTGGCATTCACATATAGGCTTACAAGCATAATGTAACACAAATAGCACGTCTGGCACATCTTTTTGAATGTCTTCCAGAGTGTCTCTCAGAATGTCTTTTAGAAAATATCTTGTACCGCATCCAGTTGCCCGCGCGTACCGAGAATTACTACGTGATCGGCTTGCTCGAGTACGGTCGTTGCCGTCGGCGACGTGTTAAATTCCCCCGACCTCTTTTTAATTGCAAGGATTACCGCCCCGGTGCGCTTACGTATATCCGTCTCCGCCAGCGTTTTCCCCCTACATTTCGATGTGCTGCTGACCGCCAACTCTTCAAGCCGGTATTCCAGGTCGTCGCCAAACGTAACGACATCGAGGTAGTCCGATACCAACGGTCGTACAAGTATGGATGCCATTCGTTTGCCGCCAATTATACTCGGTGAGACCACCCTGTTTGCACCCGCGCGAATCAACTTTTCTCTTGATTCGGCCAGAATGCTGCGGGCGACGATATCGATCTTCGGGTTTAGTACACGCGCGGTCAGGGTGACGAAGACGTTATCCGCATCGTTGTCGACGGCAGCCACCAAGCCGCTTGCCCGTTCGACCCCCGCTTTCAACAAAATCTCGTCGCTTGAGGCATCGCCTTCAATACACAAGAAGCCCCGGTCGCGGCACTCCTGCACCCTGCCGGGGTTATTCTCTATGATCACGAACGGCGAATGTGACGCCCTGAACTCATCTGCAACGTTCTCGCCGACCCTGCCGTAACCGCATAAGATATAGTGATTTTCCAGTGTTCTTATTTCTCTCTCCACTCTTCTCTCCGTTAATATGCCTGATAGATGCCCTTCAATCATGAATTCCGCTATCGATACAAAAAGGTAAAACGCTATCCCCACACCCGCAAAAACAAGAAGCATCGTAAAGAACTGCCCTGTGACATCAAGAGGATGAACTTCACGATACCCGACCGTCGTTATCGTTATAACGGTCATGTAAGCGGCATCCGTAAACGACCAGCCCTCAATCACCATGTATCCTGTAATTCCTAGTGCTACGACCAGTGCAAAAAGGGCAAATGTAAGCCGTAACCGTCTTAATAAGTCCACACAGCGCCAACCCCCGATCTAGATAATAGAAAATTGAGAATAGAAAATAGATTCTATTCAATATGCATTATACGCAAAATGCGCATCCCAATCATATAATGTTGCGATGGCTCGATAGCCGATAGTTTGAAGATTCTCTATCTATGCCAAAGCTCCTGCATATTTGAGCGGGCAAAGCTCAAAAATTGCTATTAAGTTCACTATCCTTTCCACGTCCCCTTTCCAGTCCCCTTTCCACCTTTCCACTTTCCAATTAGATTTCTGAATAATTCAATCTATTTTCCATTTTCTATTTTCAATTCTCTACCAAGAAGGGTATGTACTAATCAAACTCTTGATTTCCAACTGGGGTGTGAGGATCGTGGAGAGGTATGAGATTGCTATAATCGGTTCGGGACCGGCCGGCTATGTAGGCGCTGTTACGGCAGCGCAAGCGGGCGTTCCCGTATGCATCATCGAAAAAAGTGATTTTGGAGGGGTCTGCCTAAATATGGGCTGCATACCGACAAAAGCGCTGGTCGCGTCGGCAAAAGCGCTGAGAAACGCGCGGCGTGCGGGTGAATACGGTATCGATATTGGGGGTACCATTCAAACATCACTGGAAAAATTGCAGGCTCGAAAAGACCGGGTGGTCGATATCGAGAAGCAGGGTCTGGTTAAACTGGTAGAGAAAAGCGATGTGCAGATAATAAAGGGGCATGCCAGCTTCAAGGATACAAATTCTCTTAAAATCAGCGGCTCTGACGGAGAGAAAACGATTTTCGCAAAAAACATTATTGTAGCCACCGGCTCTAAACCCCACGCATTGTCGTTTTTACCCTACGACGGGGTCAAAGTGCTTTCAAGCGATGATCTTTTACGCCTTGCTAAGCTGCCCGACTCGATGCTGATTATCGGCGGCGGCTACATCGGCTGTGAGTTCGCTTCCATTTTCTCGGCGCTCGGCACAAAAATCACCATCATCGAGGCACTGCCGAGTCTCCTTACGGGTACCGATGAAGAGGTCTCCACCATCCTGGCCAGGGAATTTAAAAAGGTCGGCATCGATGTAAGAACAAATAGCACGCTTGTAGGAACTAAAGTTGAAGACAAAGTCGAAGCGACCATCGAAGATGGAACCGTCTTTACCGCAGATATCGCACTGGTCGCCATCGGTCGCGTCCCTTCAACCGGTGGCGTTGACCTTGAGAAAATAGGCGTCGAGACCCTTCCGAATGGTGGTATTAAAGTAAACAATCAGATGATGACGAATATACCCGGTATCTATGCGGTCGGAGATGTCATCGGCAATCCGATGCTGGCTCATGTCGCCTCTGCCGAGTGCAAAGTCGCGGTCGCAAACGCCCTTGGAAACCGCTACATGATGGACTATACGGTTATCCCAAGCGGGATATACACATACCCCGAGATCGGGAGCGTCGGTATTACCGAAAACCAGGCCAGGGACATGGGTATGGATGTTAAAATCGGCCGTGTTCAGCTTCGTAGCCTGGGAATATCGCACACCTCGGGTGAAATCGCAGGCATAGCCAAAATCATAACCGATGCCATATCGGATAGAATCGTAGGGGCTCATGTCATCGGCGATCGCGCCACCGATATTATCCACGAGGTGGCTGTGGCCATGTACCAGGGGATGACGGCATCCGCCCTCAGTATGGTAATCCATGCCCATCCGACGTTTTCCGAGCTTATATCCGAAGCCGCCCTGGACGTTAACGGCGATGCGAAAAACTTATTCTCTTGACCATATCAGCAGAATAGGCATATCGGTTCGACGAAGAAGCTCTTTTACGGTCGTGGCGCGCTCGGCCTCGAGGTGACCGTGCCAGCCAAGGGCTATCAGCTCATCGCCGTTTTCCTGAGCGAATTTGAGCATAACATCGCCGGTTCACCCTCGCGCTCATAGAGCCTTAAGGTCACCTCCGGCGGTCGCTGTGCATAGAAACGCTCAACGAACTCCTGAGCCCAGGCGGGCCAGTCGTATCGCGGGTAATCCACATAACGGGGCGGCGTAATCGTACCCGGCTCACGGGAAGGTCTCTCGCCGACAACCCCGATGTTGAGCACGTCGACCTCGGCATGAACACGCTTTGCGAGGTTATATACCTGGATCATGACGGCCGCGGCGGTAGGCGATCCGTCTTGCGGCACCAGCATTTTTTCCGGTTTCCACTGGGGGTCGGGTAGATGAGCGATATCAGGCCTGATAACCAAGACCGGATTAATGGCCCGCTGCACTATCCCCATAGCGGTACTTCCCAAAAGGTGCTCTTTGTTAAATGTCCACCCGTGGCTGGACATTACGATCATCTGCGTATCGACGCAGGCAGCAAAACGAAGGATTTCGTCAACTACATCCGCTCCCCGGATCTGGTGCAGTGAGAAATCCCTTACTTCAATCTGCCCTATTTTAAGCTTCTTAACCAGGTCTTTTTCAGATAACAGCTCATCGGTTACATGAACGATGTAAAGCACGGCCCCCATGATATTCGTCATGGCCTCGGCCGCGCCCAACGCTTTTACCGAAATTTCAGATCCGTCAAGAGGTAGAATAACCGCCGGTCTGTTTCTCATGCTACACCTTCTTGCCCCTTCCCATCGATATCGCGCCAGGTAGTGCCATCCCATTCAGACCTGTATGTCGCACCTGGCCTAAGCGTTTGCAGCTGACGGCCGTAAATTCCGACCCTGACCTCATTTGCATGCCCGATGGTAATAGTAATTTGTTTGTTTCTTTCAACATCGAAGTCGATATGATTGTTGCGCCAGATGAACGCAAACTTCATCCGGTCCCATTCTTCCGGAAGCTTTGGATCTATATAGAAACCGTCCTCTTCGGCTCGCATACCCGTAAATCCCATAATTAGTTGCTGCCACAGGCCTCCCAGGGCGGCCGCATGGACTCCTCCGGCCGCGCTACCCATGTTGTTGGCCAGGTCGATCTGAGCTGCCTGGCGGAAGTAACGCATAGCCATATCCATCCTACCGAGCCGTGCCGCAACAAGACCGTACATACTTGGCGACAGCGAACTACCGTGCCCGGTGCGGCGCTCGTAATACTCAAAGTTTTCCTTAATAACGTCTTCGCTAAACTTGTTTTCTAACAGATAAAGGAGCATAACCACATCCGCTTGCTTCACGAGCTGCGACGCGGCTGTCTCTTCCCTGCCAAGAATCGAGTCGAGTGGGGCGGTTCTCGGTTCGAACTTATAGACATCGATATCCTTCAACTTAAAGAAACCGTCGAACTGCTCGATAAGGTTTCCGTGATTCATGTCGATATACATGTGCTCGGAAACATCCGCCCACTCAATCAGCTCGTTCTCGTCAAGAGCGATCTTTTCTTTAAGCGCAAGCCACTTCTCAGGATGGTGGCTCTTCAGATAGTTGATGGCGTCTACGGCCCTCTCTATATTCCAAACCGCCATCATATTTGTATAGGTGTTGTCGTTTACAATCTCATGGTACTCGTCCGGGCCCTCTATGTTGAGGATACGATAGATACCGTCATGCTCTTCGACACGGCTTACCCAAAACCGGGCTGTTTCAATTAATATTTCTGATCCGGCGTTCACGATGAAGTCCTCATCCCGCGTGGCGATCCAGTATTGCCACACACCGTAAGCGATGGCGCAATTGATATGTTGCTCAAGTTTGCCTGAGAGAATCAGGATTACCTCGCCGTTTGGCGCGATTACGCTTTCCGGGGTCATCTCCTCACCGGTGCTCGTTGATTCCCAGGCGAACATGGCGCCTTTGGCGCCCATGTCTTTCGCTTCCTGTCGTGCAGCATCAATCGTATGGTAGCGGTACATAAGCATAGCCCTCGCGGTTGCCGGGTGCGTGTAGATAAAAAATGGGATCATGAACATATCCGCATCCCAGAATATATGGCCCTTGTAGATTGTGCCGGTAAGGGTTCTGGCGCTGATCGATACGCGCTCATCAAAACCGTTGCCGGCGATTATTAAATGGTATCCCGCGAAATTGGCCCATAACTGTGCATCCCGGTTGCCGCCAATCTTAATGGCCGTATCTTCCCAGCGTTTCGCCCAGGCCTCTACATGTGCGAGGAGCATATCATCAAAACCGCGTCCCGCATATGCGTTGACTTCGTCGCTTGCCTTTTGCGCGGGATTGCCCGTGTCTCTGGTGGTATAGATGCCGACGAATTTATCGATTTCTATTTCCTGGCCCTCGTCGGCCTGCCATCTCCATTGCTCGCTGGCACCGCATTCGTTGATAAATGTGCGATAGTCGGGCTTTAGCATACCGCCCCTTACCACGCTTAGCTGGGCTTCGGCGATTTGAATATCGGTAAGCTCGGTTTTCGCCACCACAATGACGCCCCGGTCGCCGTCCAGACTGCGCTTTTCGATAGGCTCGGCTGCAAGGCCGGCTTTGCGACAGAGTTCAATACCCGTCTCAACGCGTATTTCTCCCCTGTAGTTTTCTGGGACAACACGAATCCTGAGCGCCATTGCATGGGGCTCTGCAAGTGACGCAAACCTCGAGAATCGTATTGACGTTATGCGGCCCTTTTCGCCTCTGTGACGCCACTCTCGGTGCATAACTCCTTTTCCCATATCAAGGATACGTTTGTGACTAAGTATCGTCCGCTCATCCATCGTAAGTTCTTGACCATCCACATATATCCTGGTAAACACCCAATCGGCTATTATGGAAAGCTCTTCGATCTCACCCGGAGCGGGCCTGGCGTAAACGCCTGCCAACAAGGTTGCGGGCTCGGAACCCAGATCTTGCTCCTCGAGCGAGCCACGGGTGCCGAGGTATCCGTTTCCAACGGTAAAAATGGATTCGACCTCACGCTCGCGTAACGGGTCGTATCCATCCTCGACGATTAGAAACGTCGGGTCGTCTGTTACGCAAAGCTTCTTGTTTAGTTCGGCTTGCTCCTTCATAAGTTGTAGGAAACATGCCGGGCCGCCTCCGGTATGGACGACGCCCGGGGGTACGCCGTTCGGCTCTTTGCCGACCGAAACATAGGTTATCCCCGGCGCAGCCGGCAGGTACATCCGAAAATCGCTGCCCTCAAATCCGGCGATCGGCCCGAATTCGTCGCCAAGGACCAGCGTATCGGTGAATGGAATGTTTTTCTTCCTGGATAACTCATCTATGACCCAGTTTATTGAATCGGATTTATCGGTAAGACCGACCTCGATATGCTTTACGTCGCTCGTTAACCTGACATCTAAAAGCCCGAGATCGTGCGCATAACGGGTGCTAAGGTCAAACGCCTCTTTGATGCCGCCGGCGAAGCCGCCGTTATGAAGACGCTCCTCTGTCGCTGTTAAAAGCTCGCCGATTTGCGATTTCAGGGGGTTCTCCCACTCTGGGATAAGATCGATTTTACGGCGGTTCATGCGATTATAGACGATATCTATGGTAACGTTTGATCTGCTTTCAATATGCTCCTTTACGGCTTCGGCTGCGCGGTCGAGAAGCGTGTTCTCCTCTTCGGTCGCAACCCTCTTAAAAAGCACGACCGGCTCTGAATTCTCATCAAAGCCGTACACTTCGGAGCCCCTATTTGTGCAGATAAAAAGGTTTTTCTTGTGGGGACCGTTCACCAGCGAGGCGAACTGCCGGTTGACGTTGTCAAAGTTTGTGCCGGTGATAACCACGATATATACCCCGTATTTCATAAGCTGTTCGAGTACCTCGGTAATGGCCCGGGCATCGGCGTTACGGTTCTCGACAGCCGTTCCGTCCCAATCAAACGCAATGATCTTGTACGGATGTTTCTTTATCTTTGGAAAAGCGACTACGCAATCATTCAAGGTAAAAACTCCAATTCAATAATTTGTATTAAGCTTATCCGACACTATCTACCCAAATGCTGGTACTCTCCTATCCCCTTATTATCGGAAATTTTGTGGCGAAATTGAACCTCTCGCCTGACCCATCGTGCTACTTTGTCTTTTAAGTTTATTGTTTCCACCCGATCACCTATGGGGATTATTTGAGCAATAGCATTTTATGCAAAAAAAACCCTTTTCTTAATGTAAACAAAAAGTAAAGCGATGACAAATATTTTCGCCCACCCCACATTCTATTCACCCATTCACCAATCTCCCCCAGGCCCTTCCCCCGCTCTTTTAATTATTCATTGACCCCGAGAAATAATCCGATATAATTAAACATATGATCACATATTCATATGTATGGAGATTACCGGATGTCTATTGACGATATTTGCGGGGAGACCCGGTTCGACATGTCTAAAGTCGCTGATGTAAAAGAGCATCTGCAGCATCTAATACCGGATGTCGCGATCGAGCGACTTTCGGATACATTTAAGGTGCTATCGGACCCTACCAGGGTAAAGATAGTGTTTGCGCTGCTTCGCAGCGAGTTGTGCGTGTGTGAAATTGCCGAGGTGGTCGGGATGAGCCAATCTGCTATCTCGCATCAACTGCGAAAGCTAAAAGACCATCGCGTTGTTAAGCGCCGTAAGGCCGCTAAAATGGTGTACTACTCGCTTGACGACGAACATATTATAAAACTGCTGACTGAGGGTATTTCCCACGTCCGGGAAGAGCTGCATGACCCCATTGCCCTCCCCCTCGGCGAGAGGTTAAGGTGATGTGTTGTGGCGACTAGGGGCGTTAGCGGGGAGCGTGCAACAGAAGAAACCGTAGCCATATCGGGCCTTGATTGCCCGGACTGCGCCCTTAAGGTGCAGAAAGCCGTTCAGAAGCTACCCGGTGTCAAAGACGCTGAAGTTAACTTTACTGCATCGAATCTGCGTATTAAATATGACCCCCAGGTGAGTTCGAAGGAGACGGTCTTCTCGCTCATTAAAGACTTCGGATACGGGGTCGGCACTACTGAGGACATAAGAACGTCGATGTTTCGCATCGGTGGGCTTGATTGCCCGGATTGCTCGGCGAAATTGCAGAGAAAAATCGCGGGCCTCGACGGCGTCGACTCGGCCGAGCTGGTCTTTGAGACCGGAAAGCTTACTGTAAGCCACCATGAAGAGGTTGTTCCCGACTCAGAGGTCATAAGGATGATTGAGGCCAGTGGGTATACCGCAGTGCTTGAGGGCGCCAAGCTTGCCGAAACGCCTAAGAGATCATTCTGGCTTTCCGACAAGAGGGCGTTAACGGTGCTGATTGCCGCTGTGCCACTTGTAATCGCGGGTCTTCTTCAATTGTTGCTTGGGCAAAGTATCGTTACAATTGCATTATTTACCGCAACCGCCGTTATTGCCGGGTACAGGCCCGCCAAGGGTTCGATCTCTTCGCTGAGGTCGCGGGTGTTCGATATGAACGTCCTTATGACGGTTGCGGTTATAGGGGCGATGGGGCTCGGGCAATGGGCCGAGGCTGCAACGGTTATGTTTTTGTTTGCGCTGGGGACGATGCTTGAGGCATATACGATGGATAAGACCAGGCACGCAATTCATCGGCTGCTTGAACTTGCGCCGAGCGAGGCTACGATTAAAACCGCGGGAGGTACAACGGTCGTCCCTGTTGAGGATGTGCGCATCGGGGATATCGTGGTAGTCAAGCCCGGCGAGGGCATACCGGTAGACGGTGAAGTCGCCTCGGGCCGCTCGTCTATAAATCAATCCGCAATTACCGGGGAGTCGCTGCCTGTCGTCAAAGAGACGGACGACCAGGTCTTTGCCGGTACGCTCAACTTGGAAGGCTACCTGGAAATAAAGTGCACGAAACTATCCGGCGATACGAAAATAGCCCACATTATCCACTTGGTCGAAGACGCCCAGGCCAAGAAGGCGCCTTCACAGCGATTTATCGATAAGTTTTCCGTCTACTACACGCCGATTGTCATCGGAATCGCTCTCACCATAGCAATTATCCCTCCGCTTGCCGGGCAGCCGTTTATTACCTGGTTTTATAGAGCGCTCGTGTTGCTTGTAATCGCGTGCCCGTGTGCGTTGGTTATCTCTACGCCGGTATCAATTGCGGCCGCGATCGGCGCGGCGTCAAGAAGTGGTGTACTCGTTAAAGGCGGCGCATACCTTGAGGCCGTGGGCCAGGCATCTGCAATCGTATTCGATAAGACGGGAACACTTACCACAGGCCGGCTTTCGGTTACCGACGTGGTGCCGTTAAACGGTTATAAAGAGGACGAGATCGTAAAACTTAGCGCGGCAATGGAATCAAGGTCGGGTCACCCTCTGGCAGAAGCCATCATCAGGTATGCCGGCGAACAGGGTCTTGGTTTCAGAGAGCCCTATAACTTCGAGTCGCTCCCCGGGCGCGGCTTAAAAGCCGACTTCGGCGGCATTACCTACTATATTGGCAATCCAAGGCTTTTCGAAGAAATTTCCGAAGGGATAAATATGATCGACCCGGAAGTCGATCCCCTGATATTCGCCTTGCAGCGTGAAGGTAAAACCGTATTTATACTTGGAACCGGTGAGAAGCTTTTAGGGATCGTCGCCGTTGCGGATAGGCTGCGCGAAGATGCAAGGCAAACCGTAAAGCAGCTTAGAAGCATCGGTATCACAAATATTGTAATGCTCACCGGCGACAACGCAGATACCGCGAAGGAGATCGCCTCTCAGGTCGGTATAGACGACTACCGTTCGGAACTGTTGCCGGAGGACAAGGTTAAAGCCATCGAGTCGCTCTCCGACAAATACGGCCGTGTCGTGATGATCGGGGATGGCGTAAATGATGCGCCGGCTCTCTCGCGTGCCGACGTCGGTATCGCCATGGGCGCAATCGGATCGGATATCGCGCTTGAGACCGCGGATATCGCGCTGATGGCCGATAGGCTCCATAATGTGCCGTATACAATTAATTTAAGCAGGCGCGCGCTGCGGATTATAAAGCAAAACGTAGCCGCTTCGATTATGGTGAAGCTCGCGTTTATCTTTCTGGCCGTGATCGGTGCCGCGACGTTGTGGATGGCGGTCTTTGCAGATACCGGCATATCGCTGTTGGTAATCTTGAATGGTATGAGGTTGTTTACACGCAAAAGTTAGAATTAGTTGGAAACTAGGTCAAAATCAAGCCTTCTTCTGGCTCCTGGCTTCCAAAAGTTTTTTACAAGGAGTTTTTATTGCATGAAAAAAGCGGGTGTTGATTATAGCAAATGTCAGATTTGCAGTAAGTGCACGGCACGCAAAGCCTGCCCTACAAAAGCGCTGTTTAAGATAGATGAAGACGAGCCCGCGTCTGTGGATATCCAGCTGTGCTATGGATGCGCCAAGTGCACGATGGAGTGCCCCCATAACGCGATATACGTTCGAGAGCTTTAGCCGGGATAGCTTCCGGCTAAGGGGTCTTTGTCCGGCTTGCCTTTCTGGTTACAAGTTGCTTGATGATATCGCTGTACATCTTCATTCGCGCCTTAAACCCACCAACGGCGCCGAGCTTTTCCTCCTTCATAACCTGGGTCGCATCGGGAAACGGTACTTCTTCAACCTTGAGGTTGTTTTGTTTAGCGTGTTGCGTAATAGCTATCTCGACACCAAAACCGGTAGATTCGAGATCGGCTAACCCTGTGAGAACTTCTCTTCGCAGTGCACGTTGCCCGGATATAAACGGGACTATTGTTTGGGCGAGATCAGTCCGAAGCCGTCCGCCCGTAAATTTTCCTACCGTCATCATGAGTTCGGGGTCGTTTAAGAGGGGTTGGATAAGATCCGTTATATGCTCAGGCGTTATCCCGATCAGATCGGCATCGATGAATGCGATAATATCGGCATCCGTGGCCTCGATGCCGGTTTTCATGGCCGCGCCTTTGCCGCCGTTTGTTTCGCAATCGATTACGCGGACGTTGTAAGACCCCGCGACTTCGGATGTCCTGTCGCTTGAGCCGTCGCTAACAACCAGTATCTCGTCGATCAGGCTGACTTGCTGCAAGATATCTAAGACGCCGCCGATATGCTTTTCCTCATTATATGCCGGTACGATAACTGTGATTTTATCCGGCGTTTTCTGCATCTGGTCCTCCAGGCTGCAACATAGAGCGCATCTTCACTACCAGCTCTGATATCCTATCAACCGCATCATCCACCCGGTATTCGATCCGCTCTGCGGTCGCCCTTATTTTTACTTCAACATTGCCGCTTTTCACTGTTCGATTACCTATTACAACCTGCACCGGAAAACCTATCAAGTCCGAATCGGCGAATTTCTTGCCCGCAGACTCGATCCTATCATCCAGTATGACCTCAACCTCTTTTTTGCTAAGGCCGTCATAAATCCTGTCTGCGATCTCTTTTTGCTCGTTCTTGTCGTAGCTAAGGACGACTACCGAAACCTCGTAAGGGGCTATTGAAATCGGCCAGATAATGCCGTTTTCATCGTGGTTCTGCTCGATCGCCGCAGCAGCCGTGCGGCTTATGCCGATACCGTAGGTTCCCATAATATAAGGTTTAAGCGCTCCGTCCTCATCGATATACATCGCTTCCATCGCGGCGCTGTATTTCGTACCCAGCTGGAAGATTTGGCCGACCTCGATACCCTTTGCCGAGAGAAGCGCTCCCCCGCATGCGGGGCATTTATCCCCCGCCTTAATCGTTTTTATATCGGCCCACTCTTCGACCTGGAAATCCTCGCCCACGTTGACATTGATGAGGTGCGCATCGGGCCTATTCGCGCCGACTACGAAATTTTGCATAACCGATATCTCTTTATCCGCTATCAGGCGCACACTATTAATGCCAACCGGTCCGACAAATCCCCGGATAAGCTCGGGGTACTCCTGCCATTCGGCGCCCGCGAGAAGGTGAAAGTCCGCAGTGCCCAATGCCACGGAAAGCTTTTCGTCGTTAACGTCGCGATCGCCCCGCACGAGTATACCGGCAAGCTCCGACGCCCCGTATTTGTAGATCAATGTCTTAACGATTTTGTCCTCAGGAATATTGAGGAAGGTTGCGACCTGTTCCACACTTTTCTGCCCCGGCGTTCCGACGAGTTCGGATTGCTTGATCGCTTCTGTTGAAGGTTCGGCCAAAGGCGCGGTTGCTACTTCATCGCTCGCCGCATAGTTGCATGACTCGCAATAGAGAATCGTGCTCTCGCCCGATTCGGCAAGAACCATGAACTCCTGGGATACTTTGCCGCCGATTAGGCCGGTTGCGGCATCTACCGCTCTATAATCCAGGCCGCACCTGGAAAATATCCTGCTGTACGCATCATACATGTCGCTGTATGATTGCTGCATTTCCTCGACGGTTCTGTTAAAACTGTAAGCGTCTTTCATGATAAACTCGCGACCGCGCATCAGGCCGAACCGGGGACGAATCTCGTCCCTGAACTTTACTTGTATTTGATAGAGCGTGAGCGGCAGCTGCCGGTACGACTTAACCTCGTTTTTAACGAGGTCGGTTATCATTTCTTCGGCCGTGGGGCCGAGGGCGAATTCCCTGCCGTTCCGATCGGCCATCCGCATCATCTCGGGGCCGAACTGGTCCCAGCGCCCGGTTATCCTCCAGAGATCGGCGGGCTGCAGAACCGGCATCAGAATCTCCTGAGCACCGGCTCTGCCCATCTCTTCACGGACGATGCGCTCTATTTTCTTTATAACGTTATAGCCAAGTGGCAGGAATGTGTAAATCCCTGCCGCCACTTTTCGTATCATGCCCGCCCGCATAAGGAGCTTGTGGCTTACCACTTCAGCCTCTGAAGGGCTCTCCTTTAACGTCGGCGCTAGTAATACTGAGAATTTCACTTGTCAGCCTCTTCCTTTTCTTTCACTTCGACTATTAACTTCTCTATCTCGCCCATCAATTCCTCTACCATGTTGTCGGCCGGCACCCGGCGGACGGCTTTGCCGGCCTTGAAGAGCACCCCTTCGCGTTTGCCGCCGGCAATACCGATGTCGGCTTCTTTCGCCTCACCGGGGCCGTTTACTACGCAGCCCATGATGGCGACTTTCAGCGGTGAGCGTATTTTCATGAGCCGCTTCTCTATCTCCTCTGCAACCGGTATAACATCGATATCGCAGCGCCCGCACGTAGGACAGGATATGATTTCGGGGCCGTACGACCTCAACCCCAGCGCCTGCAATATCTGAAACGCCACCTGTATCTCATGTACCGGGTTGGCCGAGAGCGAGACACGCATGGTGTCGCCGATGCCCTCGGCAAGCAACACGCCCAAGCCTACGGACGACTTAATCGTGCCCGACATCAGCGTGCCGGATTCTGTTATGCCTAAATGCAGCGGATAATCGGTTGCCTTGGCAAGCATCCGGTATGCTTTTATCGAGTTGACGACGGATGAGGATTTTACCGAGAGCACGATATTGTGAAAGTTCATTTCTTCGCAAAATTGAACGTACTCTATGCAACTTTTAACGAGGGCTTCGGCAGGATTTTCCTCGTTTCCATATTTGGGATGGAGCGAGCCCGAGTTCACACCGATGCGAATTGCGACGCTGTTCTCGCGCGCTTTTTCGATTACTTTGGCGAAGTTTTCAAGGCCACCGATATTTCCGGGGTTGATGCGGATTTTATCGGCGCCTGCATCGATGGCGCCGATCGCGTACTCCCAATGGAAGTGAATATCCGCAATGAGCGGAATATTGATCTGTTTCTTTATCTTGGGCAGCGCATCTATCGCCTCACGGGTCGGTACCGCAACGCGGACAAGCTCGCAGCCCACGGCTTCGAGGTCTTTTATTTGCTCGACGGTCGAAGCGACGTCCTCGGTTTTTCTGTTTGTCATCGACTGAACGGCGACGGGGTTGCCGCCGCCGATCTCTAAATCGCCGATTCTAACTTTTGAAGTATTTTGCGCCATTTATCCACCCCCCGGGAACGGTGCCCCTTGAATTATTTTGAAAATATCCGAGAACACAAAGTACACCATAAGCGCTAACAGCAACGCCATTCCGGCGGCGTTGATTGCAAATACCGCCTTTTTGTTGATAGGTCCGCGTTTGATGCCTTCGATTCCAAGGATCGCCAGCCTTCCGCCATCAAGCGGCGGTATCGGCAACAGGTTGACTATCCCGATGTTGATGCTGATTAAGGCAAGCAGCCAAATATACGACCAGAAGTTTTGCTGGATTATCTTTGCCGATTCATAGACGATCCTGACAGGGCCCGCGCTATCTTTGGCCAACAAGCCGATTTTCTGCGTAATAACGACATAGAGTGTTACCGCCATGAATTTTATTATTGTCAGCGTAGTTAAGAAACCCTGGTATAGCGCTTCATGAGGAAGCGGGGTTCGAAGACGCTGGCTTATGCCTAAAAATCCCTCGCCCTTGTTATTATCCAGGACCGGTCTGAAGATTTGCGTCTTTCCGTTGCGCTCAGCGACAATCGTTATTTCCTTGCCCGGCTTTTTCTTAATAATAGTAACGGCTTGAGCCCAGTTTTTAACCTTTTTGCCTTCAACCGTTATGATCTTGTCGCCTGCATGCAAACCGGCTTTAGCCGCCGGTCCAGCTTTTACAACTTCGCCGATGACGTTTGTGCGATCGGGCACTCCCTGGAACATTAACATAATAGCAATCAAAAATATGGGGAGCACCATGTTCATAAACGGACCGGCGAACATGATGATCGCCTTTTTCCACCGTGGCTGCGTATCGTATTTCCTCTCGGGAGGCGTATCCTTATCCTCGTCGTCCTCCTCCAGCTGCAGCTCGGATTCAACGCCCGCAAACTTGACGTATCCGCCAAAGGGTAGCGCCGTGGCACCGTATTCGGTCTCCCCTACTCTAAACGAAAAGATTCTCGGGCCGGGGAGCCCGAACATGAACTCTTTAACCTTGAGCCCAATTATCTTCCCTGCAATGAAATGGCCGAATTCATGGATGAAAATAATCAGGCCCAGACCTATAAGCGCAATAAGGTAAAATATATGGATTCACTCCTTTTTCCAGTAGACACTCTAAAGAATAAGCGACGTGATTAACCGGTCGGCGTATTCTCTTGCCCTGTGTTCAGTTTCTAATACTATACCCAAATCGGTCTCATCGCCGGGCTCATGTCGCTCTATGACTTGCTTTATTATGTTGGGGATATCTGTAAACCGTATCTTTTTGCTTAAGAAAGCGGCTACCGCCTGCTCGTTTGTCGCGTTTAGAACGGCCGGATATGTTTTTCCGAGCCGTATCGCCTCGTAGGCGTACGCAAGACATGGGAAATTCCGCATATCGGGCTTTTCAAACGTGAGCTTCCCGACCTCGACAAAGTCGAGCGACGGAAGCGGCGCGGGCAACCTGTCCGGGTATGAAAGCGTGTATTGGATGGGTATTCGCATATCCGTCTGGCCGAGGTGGGCCTTAATCGAGCCGTCCTCGAACTCGACCATCGAGTGGATGATGCTTTGCGGATGCACGATCACGTCGATTTGCTCGTAAGGCAGGTCAAAAAGCCAGTGCGCCTCGATTACCTCGAGACCCTTGTTCATCAGGGTCGCCGAGTCGATAGTGATCTTCGGGCCCATCGTCCAGCGGGGATGTTTGAGTGCCTCTTCCACGGTAACCGATTCGAGTTCGCTAAAGGTTCTTCCCCTGAACGGCCCGCCGGATGCGGTGACGATAAGCCGCTTTATCTCGCGTTTCCGCTCGCCTACCATGCATTGGAATATCGCATTGTGCTCGCTGTCTACGGGAAGTATTTCGGCCCCTGTTTCTTCCCGCACTTTGGCGACTATAGCGCCGCCCGCAACCATCGATTCCTTATTTGCAAGCGCCAGGGTTTTTCCCGCCCGCAACGCGGCCAATGTCGGTCGTAGCCCAACCGAGCCTACCAGGGCGTTTAATACTAGGTCGGCCTCGGGATGCGCTGCGAGCTGCTCGAGCCCTTCGATACTCGTCAGCAGCTCCGGGATGTTTGATGTTCCCGCTATTCTCCGGCTAAGCTCTTGTGCTTTTTCTGCATCGACAACGACGACCGCCTTTGGCCGTAGCTCTTTTATTTGTTGTTCCAGTGCATCAATGCTTTTGTTTACAGCCAATCCGACTACGTTAAAAAGTTCGGGATATCGCTTAACAACATCTATTGTTTGTAGACCTATCGATCCTGACGACCCCAGGATTACTATGTTTTTCAATATGTTTAAACCTCACTATTAGAGACGAATTATGGCTGATTCTTGTCATTCTGAAGCGTTGTTAAGAATCTAAAGACCACTCACAGACTGCTGTTGCCTGTCATTCTGAGCGAAGCGAAGAATCTAGCGGGCACTCACGTACTTCTGTCACTGAGTATGTCTAAGCTTTGATTCACCGTGCTAA
>Ga0210031_1000016_pt1 | contig 89673 bp, 89 predicted proteins | sample CryGeyCG2014_080_FD_185455 | JGI IMG/M metagenome (GOLD analysis project Ga0210031, IMG submission 185455) | Groundwater microbial communities from aquifer - Crystal Geyser CG03_land_8/20/14_0.80 (SPAdes) (version 2) | ecosystem: Environmental > Aquatic > Deep subsurface > Groundwater | place... | reverse complement strand
GCTCAACACCACAATCCAAACCATCCAGCGCGACCGCTTTGAAGCCATTCGTCAATTACAGCAAAAATATGGCGGCGTGATTGTACTCAAGGGCAATGGCACATTAATTTATGATGGTCAACAAATGGAACTGTGCACAGCCGGAAATGCCGGCATGGCGGTTGGCGGCATGGGAGATGTTTTAACGGGGACCCTTGCCAGCTTTATCGGCCAAGGCTTGTCATTATTTGATGCGGCTTGTTTAGGCGTTTATTGTCATGCCCATAGCGGAGATTTGCTGGCCAATCAAAAAAGCCAAGCGGGTATTTTACCGACGGATGTGATTGCAACCCTTAGCCAATTGTTAAAATATGGCGACTAAAAGTCGCCGCTAAGCGTCCAATGTCGGCAGAAAGGCTTTCAACGCATTCATCTGTGCAAACAGCTCCGCTTCATCTTCCGCCAAAACCGTAATATGCCCCAGCTTACGACCTGCCCTTTCGGCTTTATCATACAAATGCAAATGCGCCTTCGGCATTTTTAAAACCTCTTCAACCGGCCCGGTTTCTCCAATAATATTCACCATCGCAGCCAGCGGTTGGCGCGGCGAGGTATCGCCCAAAGGTAGCCCACTAATCGCACGCACATGATTTTCAAACTGACTGGTGTGCGCCCCTTCAATCGTCCAGTGACCGGAATTATGAACACGGGGGGCCATTTCATTGGCAACCAATCCGTCTAGGGTTTCAAAGAGTTCAAGTGTCAAAACGCCAACATGATCTAATGCATCCAACAGCACTGTCATATAAGACTCAGCCTGTGCCTGTATTTTCGGCATCATCTGGCGTGCAGGCGCAATGGTATAGCGTAAGATGCCCGCTTCATGAACATTTTGTACCAAAGGATAATAAACATGTTCGTTTTGCGCATTGCGCACCGCAATAATTGACAACTCTCGGCTAAACTCAATAAAGCCTTCTAAAATCAATTCTCGGCCACCAATTTCTTGCCAGGCCTGGGCAATTTGGCGGGTTTCTTTAATTAAAAACTGGCCTTTGCCATCATAGCCTTCCGTGGTGGTTTTCAGAACGGCCGGTAAACCTAATGCGTCCACTGCTTGAGTGAGCGACGCTAAGGAATCGACAATTTGATAAGGCGCACAAGGAATCGATAATTGGTCAAATAAGGCTTTTTCACGTCCACGATGCTGTGCATAAAATAAAGATTTTTCTGCCGGATAAACAGGCGTGGTTTTCGCCATTTCTCGCACCCATGCCACAGAGGTATTTTCGCTTTCATAGGTCACGACATCGGCAAACGCTTCTAGCGCCTTAACGGCATTTTGATCCTCTGCTGAGGCGGCTAAGATACATTTGCCAAGCGCAGCAGCCGGTTCTTGTTCAGATTGCGCTAAAAATGCGAATTGCTGACCGAGTGGATAACCTGCTATTGCCAACATACGGCCAAGCTGACCCGCGCCCAACACCCCAATTTTATGCGTAATCGATGTCATAGAGCCTTCCATTCAAAAGGGTTATTAAGATTCATTTCTAGGATCACCTTGCACCAAAACCGACAGGGTTTGTTGCTGGCGGAACGCCTGCAAAGCGGCTTTGACTTGCGGCGCATGATTGGCAATAATTTGTGCGGCCAAAATACCGGCATTTTTTGCGCCCGCTTCGCCAATCGCCAAAGTACCAACCGGAATCCCGCCCGGCATTTGCACAATCGATAACAAGGAGTCTTTTCCACTGAGCGCGCGTGACTGAATCGGCACGCCCAATACCGGCACCAGTGTTTTGGCAGCGACCATTCCGGGTAAATGCGCGGCACCACCGGCGCCCGCAATAATCACCTGCAAACCCCGTGATTCAGCGGTTTCAGCATATTCAAACATCAAGTCCGGCGTACGGTGTGCCGACACCACCTGCACTTCATGAGCAACACCGAATTGTTCAAGCATTTCCACAGCCTTTTGCATGGTCGGCCAGTCGGATGTTGACCCCATAATGACGCCGACTAAAGGCGCCGGAGTGGTTAGCGTATTGACAGAAGCCATTATCTGTACCTGTTTTGAAAAAAACCGTTAATTTTACAGGAGTTAGAATCTTTTGCAACTAAATCAACTAGATTGATTAAAACAGCCAAGCAATCGGATTTCATGCAACCTATAGAAGGTGACTAAGAAGGTTACGGCTCAGGGGGAAGTTTTCGCGAATCAACCAAATAATAAGTATTCCCGCCTTGCCGTTTGGCACCTTTTTTGGCTTGAGTCGCTAAAGAAGCTAATCGTTGAGTATGTTTAAACAAATTGGTATCGACCAGCAATACGCCTAACGACAAAGTCATCATCGGAAAAAATCGCTTATTGCCTTCTCGGTCTTCTGCAAAAATGCCACCTTGCTGACGATCTTCTTCGGCATAAAAAGGGGCTATGACGACGGCAAATTTTTTTAAAATCGTTTCACAAACTGATTGGTATTCCAGCGTTTCTAAAACCACCACAAAATCATCCCCCCCAATATGGCCGATAAACCCCAGAGTATCATTTAATGATGACTTTAAAACCTGGGCAATCACACTAATTACTTGGTCCCCCTGCTCAAAACTATAATAATCGTTATAGGCCTTAAAATGATCAACATCTACATAAATCACTGTAAAAAATTTCTTGCGCTCCAAATACATCTGCAAAGTTTGTTGTATCGGCACATTGCCCGGCAACCCAGAAAGCGGATTGGCATATTGCGCACTGCGCACTTTTAAATCGGTCATCATTTCCAGTAGCGCCATAAAGGAACCGCACCCTAGATAAACCCCCTCTTTGACCACAATAAATGCGCCCTTGCCATAAGAGGCATCCCGGGTGATTTCTCGACTGGCTTCAACCAAAGACGTTCTTGCTTCAAAGATAAACGGCGCTCTATCCATGACCTTACTGATTTGTTTTCGGCTATGTAATTCTCGGCCAAATTGACTGGCCAATAAATCCATTAATTCTCGACGCCATACCATCCCCAATACTTGGCCTTTTTCAACAATCGGAATACACGTTCGCTTGGGATGATGTAAAAAAACCTCAGCCATTTCATTAACCCGTGTGGTTAACGGCATTGAAAATAACGGTTCGGATAAACAGGCAATAGATTCCTCTTCAATCAAAGCCACCTGAAGTGAGTCCTTCCATTGATAGTCTAAAACGCTATCAATGATGGGCGATGGCCGCTTTAGCAGATACCCTTGAACATAATCGACCCCCAGTTTTTCTAAAATGCGTAATTCCGATTCGGTTTCGATGCCTTCGGCAATCACCTTGGTGCCTAAGCTTTTGGCCAAGGTCAAAATCGTTTCCATAAAGCGATATTTATCCGCTTGTTTGTCGATTTCGGTGACAAAATGCTTATCAATTTTGACATAATCGGGTTTGACCTCCGACCATAATTTCAAACCGTTGTAACCTGATCCCAGGTCATCAATGGCAACCTTAAACCCCATCTGACGATAATATTCAATCGCCATTAAAAACTGCGTACTATCTTCTACTGGCTGTAATTCGGTAATTTCAATAACCACCTGTTGCGGATCCACATCAAACTCTTTCAAACAAGCAAGGGTTAGCCCAGAAGGATGATCTTGAGTTAAAATCGAGCTTACTGAAACATTTAGAAATAGATGGGGGGTCATTTTATCGGTGGGCACCGCCTGCTTAAAACTTTTGATAGCGACTCGTCTCGCCATCAAGTCCATTGACAACAAACAGTTTTGCTCATTGGCAAAGTTAAACAGATTCATAGGCGAAAACAAAGGCGTATTCATTGGCCCTCGCGTTAAAGCTTCAACCGCAAACACTTTTTTGGTTTTTAAACTCACAATCGGCTGAAAATAAGTATGAATCGATTCTTCTTCAAAAATCTGTTTTAATTCAAACCCTAACGGAGACTGTGTTAAATGCTTCAATTGTGCATTCGATAAGTATTTCATATAAGGGCAAGACTCCATTCCAATCAAGCACTGCTTGACGCTAACGTCAATCGACTAAAATAGTCCATTAAACTAAAACGCAAGACACAGGACTTATCATTTTAGCCAGCCCCCATTGACCTCGAATGACAAATAAATGAAGCCTTGGTTACACCTCAATCACAGTCTTGATAAAAAAAACTTGCATCCCCTATCATTTTTATTCACAATACACCTCATGCGCCGATTTGATTCTACAGCTTGCGGGCGCTTTAAAAATACGGCTAAAGCGAGGAAGTCCTACACTCTCCCTCCAAATGCCGTTTCCAAGAAAACTTTTTACATTCAAATCATCACTGATTGAATACATACTTGAGGAACACGCTTTATGACAACCACTGTATTTACCTCGGAATCCGTTTCAGAAGGTCATCCGGATAAAATTGCTGATCAAATCTCTGATGCCATGCTGGATGCGATCTTAAAACAAGACCCTAAAGCCCGTGTAGCGTGTGAAACCTTCGTTAAGACTGGCATGGTGATGCTAGGTGGCGAAATCACCACGGACGCTTGGGTTGACCAAGAAGAGCTGGTTCGCAAAGTCGTCACCGATATTGGCTACAATCATGGCGATCTAGGATTTGATGGTGCCACTTGTGCGGTGTTAAGTTCGATTGGCAAACAATCGCCTGAAATCGCTCAAGGCGTTGATGAAACTGAAAATCACCAACAAGGTGCGGGCGATCAGGGTCTCATGTTTGGTTATGCGTCCAATGAAACCTCCGTGCTGATGCCTGCACCCATTTTTTATGCGCACCGACTTATGGAGAAGCAAGCTGAGTTGCGTCATTCCAAGGCCTTGGACTGGTTGAGACCCGATGCCAAAAGCCAAGTCACCTTGCGTTATAAAAATGGCCAACCCGTTGCCATTGATGCAGTGGTCATTTCCACCCAACATAACCCTGATGTAAACAATAAAACCCTGCATGAAGCAGTGATGGAAGAAATCATTAAGCCGATCTTACCGGCTGAGTGGTTGCATGCCGGCACCCAATATCACATCAATCCAACCGGAAAATTTGTGATTGGTGGGCCAGTGGGTGATGCAGGCTTAACGGGGCGTAAAATTATTGTCGATACCTATGGCGGCATGGCACGTCATGGCGGTGGCGCTTTTTCGGGTAAAGATCCTTCTAAAGTCGATCGTTCAGCCGCCTATGCGGGACGCTATGTCGCAAAAAATATCGTTGCTGCAGGCTTGGCCGACAAATGTGAAATTCAGATTTCCTATGCGATTGGGGTGGCAGAACCGACCTCAATCAGTTTAGAAACTTTTGGCACCGAAAAGGTCGCTTTAAGCACTATTGAGGCTTTGGTTCGTGAACATTTTGACTTGCGCCCGAAAGGTTTGATTGCCATGCTCGATTTGGTTCGCCCGATTTATCAAGCAACAGCGGCTTATGGTCATTTTGGACGAGAAAAACCTGAATTCACTTGGGAAAATACCGATAAGGCTGCTCAATTGAAATTGGACGCAGGTTTATAATCCTTGCAAAATAGATTAAAAACACCCAGGCCTGGGTGTTTTTAATCGTTTACGGTGACAAAAGGAAGCATTATGCATTCGCAACAAAAATACCTTCAAAACCTGAGTTTAGAATTTTTTCCACCCCGCACCGATGTCGGCATGGAAAAACTCAAAACCGTCATCGAATCACTCAAAGTCATTCAGCCTCACTATATGTCGGTGACCTATGGTGCGGGCGGCACCACTCAAGCGCGCACCATTGAAACGGTTGACTATATTCAAACCCAAACGGAATTTGATGCCGCACCACATTTAACCTGTATTGGCGCCACCGCTGAAAGCGTGTGTGCATTGCTCGATACCTATTCGAAGATGGGGATTCAACGCATCGTGGCTCTTCGGGGCGACCTCCCTTCAGGCATGATGGATCCGGGTGAATTTAAGTACGCCAGTGATCTCATCGCCTTTATTCGCCAAGAACGCGGTGATCAATTCCATTTAGAAGTCGCCGCTTATCCCGAAACCCATCCGCAAGCGCGCAATTGCGACATTGGCATTAAATGGTTTAAACATAAAATTGCACAAGGCGCGGATTCGGCTATTACCCAATATTTTTACAATGTTGATAGTTATCTGTACTTTATTGATAACTGCGAACGCTCAGGGATTGATTTACCAATTGTGCCGGGCATTATGCCCATTACCAATTATGAAAACCTCATTCGCTTTTCAGAAGGCTGTGGTGCTGAAGTGCCGCGTTGGTTAAAGTGTCGCCTAGAAAGTTATGGCGATGATACCGAAAGCCTCAAAGCGTTTGGACAAGAAGTGGTCACTGAAATGTGCCAGCGGTTACTGGATGCGGGTGCGCCTGGGCTGCATTTTTACAGCATGAACCAAGCTGAACCGACCACCGGCATTGTCCAAGCATTGACGTTTAAATCGCCCTTAGAATAACGGCTCATTCAATTATGCGAATCCCCCGCTTCTATCTGCCCGCCGCCTACTCAGTGGGCGCTAGGCTGAACCTGGATAAAACACAAGTGCACTATGCGCTTAATGTATTGCGTCTCAAGCATCAACGCCCCGTTGAACTCTTTGATGGTCACGGCAACCAAGCACAAGCCGTCCTTCAAGTCATTGATCGTCGCCATGCTGAAGTTGAAATCACCGCGGTCGAAAAGATCAGTCGTGAATCGCCGCTTTATACCGTGTTATTACAAGGTATCTCCAAAGGCGATCGCATGGACTTCACCATTCAGAAAGCGACTGAACTGGGGGTCACTGCGATTCAACCGCTCTTTACCGAACATTGTGATGTCAAACTCCCCACCGAAAAACAGCTCAAACGCCAACAGCAATGGCAAGACATTGCCATATCAGCCTGTGAGCAGTCTTATCGCAACCATCTTCCCAAAATTTTATCGCCAATGACCTTTGCCGATTGGCTCGCCAGCACTGAAAAAGTGCAAGGCCTGGTGTTAAATCCAACCGCCCCCTTGCGCCTTAAACAACTCTCACCGCCGTCCGATGCGCCTTTTGCCATTTTGATTGGCCCCGAAGGCGGACTCAGTGATCAGGAAGTCTCACGCGCTTGTGAAAAAGGACTGCAACCTGTGTGCTTAGGCCCTAGAATCTTGCGCACCGAAACCGCAGGCCTGGTGATTTTATCGGCGTTACAAACGCTATGGGGTGACTTTTAAACTTGGTTCAACCTTGCTGAGCTGTATAATACTTACCCTAATAATCATTTTAACTCTTGAGAAAAACTATGCCCTCTACGCATCAAGTGCCACATTTAAAAACCGCGCTTACCGGTCCACTACTTGAACTGGAACAACACCTATTGAATCATCAAGCAGAGATTGAAGGCTGGTTTCGTAAGCAATTCAAACAGACGCCGACCCCTTTTTATGCCTCAGTAGATTTACGCAATGCAGGTTATAAACTGGCACCGGTCGATACCAATTTATTCCCGGCCGGTTTTAACAACTTGCATACCGATTTACGGCCGCTCGCCATTCAATCCGCACAAAATGCCATTACACAGGCCTGCCCGATTGCAGACGGTGTGTTGTTAATCCCGGAAAATCACACGCGCAATCAATTTTATTTAGAAAGCCTGGCCATCTTGAAAGAAATCATTGTCTCTGCCGGCTATGAAGTCCATATTGGCAGTTTAAACCCGGATTTAACAGACACCACTGAGTTAACACTGCCCTCCGGAAAAACCTTAATCTTACACCCCCTAAAACGCCAAGGTGCAAGAGTGGGGGTGAATGATTTTTTCCCTTGTGCGGTCTTGTTAAACAATGACTTATCCGGCGGACGCCCTGCGCTTCTTGAAAATATAGAACAAACCTTACTCCCCCCTCTTGACTTGGGTTGGGCAACCCGTTTTAAAACCGAACACTTTAATTTTTACACCAGTGTCACCCATGAATTTGCTCAAATGATTCAAATCGATCCTTGGTTAATCAACCCGCTTTCGGTACAGAGTGGCCCCATTAACTTTAAAGACAGAACGGGAATGGAGCTTTTAGCCGAAACTGTCAACCAAGTGCTACAAAAAACCCAGCACTATTACCACCAACATCATATTAGTTGCAAACCCTTCGTTATTGTCAAATCGGATAGTGGCACTTATGGCATGGCCATTATGTCGGTCAAAAATGCTGAAGATGTTTTGCAATTAAATCGTAAACAACGTAATAAAATGTCTTCTGCAAAAGAAGGATTGGTGGCAGAACAAATGCTGGTTCAAGAAGGGGTTTATACCCATGAAACCATCAACGATGCGGTTGCAGAACCCGTGGTTTATATGATGCACAACCAAGTGATTGGTGGTTTTTACCGCGTCCATACCGGCAAAGAAGCCACCGACAACCTCAATTCGCCCGGTATGCATTTTGAACCATTATCGTTTGAAGATGCCTGTGTGATGCCCGACCAAAGCCAATCTCCAGATGCCGGCCCCAACCGTTTCTATGCCTATGGAGTGGTTGCAAGACTGGCACTGCTCGCCGCGGCTCGTGAAATCGCTGCCGCTAAAAACAACACCCCGTAAGGATTTGTCTATGCAACCCTTAAAAGTCGGCATTGTCATGGATCCCATTGACAAAATCAAACCCTATAAAGACAGCTCTTTTGCCATGTTGTTAGAAGCCCAGCGCCGTGGACATCAACTCTACTATATGCAACCCGAGGATCTGTTTTTAGACGATGCGCAACCGTTTGCTTCCGTCAGTGAACTCAAAGTTTGGGATAGACCGCAATCCGATGCAACCAGCCAATATTTTGGCTTTGGTGCAACCTCACGCTGTGCCTTGGGATCTCTGGATATTATCTTAATCCGTCAAGATCCGCCCTTTACCAACGACTATCTGTATTGCACTCAGATGTTAGAATTGGCTGAAGCACAAGGCACCTTGGTTGTAAACAAGCCTCAGTCTTTAAGAGATTGCAACGAAAAACTTTTTGCCAGTTGGTTTCCGCAGTGCATTCCGCCGACCCTGGTGGCGGCAAGTGCTGAGCGTATTAAACATTTTATCAGCACCCATCAAGATACGATTTTAAAACCACTCGATGCCATGGGCGGTGCTTCGATTTTTCGCGTTCGTCAAGACGACCCAAATATCAATGTCATTATCGAAACCATGACCGACCACGGACACCATGCCATTATGGCGCAACGCTATTTGCCCGAAATTGCGCAAGGCGACAAACGTATTTTGCTCATCAATGGCCACCCGGTTGCTTACGCCTTAGCCCGTATTCCGGCTGAAGGGGAAACCCGTGGTAATATTGCCGCCGGTGGACGCGGTGTGGGTCAACCGCTAACCGACCGTGATCGTTGGTTGTGCCAACAAATCGCGCCGACCCTACAACGAAAAGGTTTGCACTTTGTCGGTCTCGATGTGATTGGCGACTATATTACCGAAATTAATGTCACCAGCCCAACCTGTATTCGAGAGCTGGATGCACAATTTGATCTTAATATTGCCGGTCAATTATTCGATCATTTGCAAACAATCCGAAACGCTCAACAATGCCATTAAAGCGTGTTTTCACCCTCAAAATCGGCCAGGCCTGGTTATTTTTAACCATTTTAAGCTCGGTTTTCTGGTTACCGGCATGCACGCCTTCAACGCTCCCGCCGGTTCAACAAACTTTTTATGTTTTCGGCACTGAAGTCAATGTTGAAATTGTCGACACCCCCAAGGCGAAGGCGCTAACAGCCATTACGGCTATTGAACAGCGTTTTCATCAATTTAATCGTGACTGGCATGCCTGGGAAAAAGGCGGCATCCTCAGTCAAATTAACCAAGCCATAGCGAATGGCAAGCCCATTGATGTACCAGAAACCGTCAAACAATTTATAGTTAAATCACAACAATTGGCCGCTCAGTCGGATTATTTATTTGATCCGGGGATTGGGCAACTCATCGCTCTTTGGGGGTTTCATTCAGAAGACTGGCAAGGCCCACCGCCAACAGAAGCCGATATTCAGGCTTGGTTAAATCAGCGCCCATCCATCAAAGCACTCTATTTTAAAGGCACGCAGTTATATAGCCACAACCCTAAGGTGCAACTAGACTTTGGCGGCAATGCCAAGGGATTGGCATTAGATATTGCCATTCAGACCCTTAAAAAATCAGGCATCAACAACGCGATTGTGAATATTGGCGGTGATATGCGGATCATTGGTACCAAAGCCCCCCAAGATGCGCAAAGCCACGGAGAACAACAGGCTTGGCATATTGGCATACAAGATCCCGACCAGCCACAAAAACCTATCGCGTGGATGGCCGTTAGCGGCGATGAAAGTATTGTCACCTCAGGCAGTTACCAACGTTTTTTTGAGTGGCAAGGACAACGTTACAGCCACATTATCAACCCCAATACCGGCTACCCTGCTCAACCCTTTTTATCGGTGACGGTCATCCACTCAGATGCCACCACGGCCGATGCTGCCGCCACTGCGCTGATGATTGCCGGCCCGGAAAAATGGCAAAAAATTGCCCAACAAATGGGGATTCGTCTAGCGGTGTTAATTGACCCTAACCGAAAGATTTATTTCACGCCCGATATGGCATCACGACTCCACTTATTAGAGCACTAACCAGTCTATAATTGTTGCAATAGAGTGAAAAACAAACTGCTATAATTCAAAACTATGGAAAATTTAAACTCTCTTGAACACCATTTTTTAATTGCGATGCCCAATCTTGCGGATAGTTGGTTTGAAAAAACCTTGGTTTATGTCGTTGAAGATAATCAACATGGCAGCATGGGTTTGGTCGTCAACCTACCGCATAAGCTGATTTTGTCGCAATTATTGGAACATTTTCAGCTCTCCACAGACCGATTAAACAGCCGGAGTGATTTGGCAGAGCAGGTTATTATGATGGGCGGACCGGTGGATATGGAGCATGGGTTTATCTTGCATCAGCCCCCGGGCGACTGGCAAAAAAGCATTCATTTAAAAGACAATCTCGCCATGACGGTATCTGAGGATTTTTTGAAAGCCGTCTCCGAAGGCAATCAACCTGAAAAGTTATTGGTTTGTCTTGGTTTTGCCGGCTGGGAAGCAGGACAATTGAATGAAGAAATTCAGCAAAATAATTGGCTGCCCATTCCCTACAATGAATCGCTTTTATTTGATATTGAGCCGGATCAAAAATGGCTGGTTGCACTAAATACCCTCGGCATTTCTCCCGAATCGCTCAGCATGGAAGCCGGACATGACTAACCCAACGACGTTAGCCGCCGAGGTGAGCGGTGTTCTATTGGGATTCGATTTTGGGCTCAAACGCATTGGGGTCGCGGTAGGCCAAACCATTAGCCGAACAGCAACCCCGGAAGCCATCGTTGCCAGCCGGGATGGCCGCCCGGATTGGGAACATATCAGCCGCCTATTCGAAGCTTGGAAACCCAGCGCCATTGTTGTGGGCTTGCCAATGCGACTCAATGGCGAACCCCAAGCCCTGACTCAGCCAGCACGAAAATTCGGTCAACGCCTCAGTGGACGCTATCAAACCCCGGTGTTCTATATCGAAGAACAACTCAGCTCTATTGAAGCTGAAAGCCGTCAAAAACATCGCGACCAACCCATGGATGACCATGCAGCACAAATCATTTTAGAAAACTGGTTAAACGCCCTCTAAAAGGAATGATCATGAGACTTTCAACGCCCAACCTGCAATTGAATGCCCAAGGTAAATTGCGTCATTTTTTAACGCTAGAAGGCTTAAAACACCATCATCTTATGGAAATTCTAGAGGTTGCCAATACCTTTATCGATCCCGTCACACATCAAATTAGTAAGGTCCCCAATCTGCACGGCAAAACCATTATGAACCTGTTTTTTGAACCGAGCACACGAACGCTAACGACCTTTGAAATTGCCGAAAAACGTTTGTCTGCCGATGTGGTGAATTTAAATATCGCCACCTCGTCCACCAAAAAAGGTGAAACCTTACTCGATACCCTTTGGAACCTGCAAGCGATGATGGCGGACGTATTTGTGGTACGCCATAGTGAAAGTGGTGCGGCGCATTTTATCGCAAAACATGTTGCCCCCCATGTACATGTGATTAATGCGGGCGATGGCCAACACGCACACCCCACCCAAGCGATGCTCGACATGTTTACCATTCACAAACATAAAGGGGATATTTTTGACCTCAAAGTCGCGATTATTGGGGATATACAGCACTCTCGGGTGGTGAGATCACAAATTCAAGCACTGAGTATCTTAGAAGCACGTGAAATACGTGTGATTGGTCCCAAAACCTTAATGCCATCTCACCCGCAAGCCTTAGGGATTCATGTTTATGACAATATTGAAGAAGGCTTGGAAGACGTTGATGTCATTATCAATGTGCGCCTGCAAAATGAGCGCATGAAAAGCGCGCTCCTGCCGAGTGAAAAAGAATTTTTTAACCTCTACGGTCTGACCAAACAACGACTAAACTATGCGAAACCCGATGCCATCGTGATGCACCCGGGTCCGATTAATCGAGGGGTAGAAATTGACTCAGCAGTCGCAGATGGAGAACAATCTGTTATCCTCGAACAAGTCACTTATGGGATTGCTGTCAGAATGGCCGTGATGACAATTATTATCGAAAACGCCAAACAGCTTATGGCCGGCTCGTTATCGTCCGCACTTCAGGAGGAAACCCCATGAGATTGGCGATTGAAAATGTTCGTATTATTGATCCAAGCCAAAACTTGGATAAAATCAGCAATCTATACATTACCCGAGGCCGAATTTTCAGCATTAGCGATACGCTACCGGATGGTTTTAACGCCTCTCAAACCCTTGATGGCACAGGCAAGTGGTTACTGCCGGGGTTGATTGATTTACAAGCTAGATTAGCCGAACCCGGTAGTCATTATGAAGGGGATATTGCTTCAGAAACCAAAGCGGCTGTCGCGGGGGGGATTACGGCCATCTGCTGTCCGCCGGACACCCGCCCTGTCAATGACAACCAAGCCGTTACGGAACTGATTCAGCGCCGCGCTCGCCAAGCCGCCACCGCCTTTATCTTGCCCATTGGTGCAATCACCCAGAATCTTGAAGGTAAAATGCTTAGCAATATGGCCGCTCTCAAAAATGCCGGCTGTATTGCCCTAAGTCAAGCGAATCAACCGATTCAAAACCCGCTGACCTTAAAAAATGCGATGCAATATGCTGCCAGCAACGACATATTATTAATGTTGCGCTGTGAAGATGCCGCCTTGAAAAACAAGGGAGTGGCACACAGTGGCGTCATTAGTAGCCGCTTGGGCTTAGCTGAAATCACCGCTTCAGCGGAAACGGTTGCATTGGCAAGAGATTTAATCCTTGCAGAAGAAACAGGGGTTCGGGTTCACTTTTCTCAAATCTCAACCGCTAAATCGGTGGAAATGATTGCCGATGCCAAAAAGCGCGGTTTACCGGTGACCTGTGATGTGGCGATTCATCAATTACACTTAACTGAATACGATACCCTCGATTTTGATTCGCTGTTTCATGTTTCGCCACCATTGCGCCGACATGAAGATAAAGAAGCTTTGCGTTTAGGGGTAAAAATGGGGACGATTGATGCGATTGTAAGCGATCACACCCCGTTGGATCGCGATGTTAAATTGCTGCCTTTTGGCGAAAGTCAACCTGGCATTAGCGGTTTAGAAACCCTACTGCCATTGACCTTAAAATTGGTTGAAGAAGGTGTATTTGATTTAAACACGGCCATTCGATCTTTAACAACCGGGCCGGCCAACATCTTAGGCATTCAAAATGGGAGCTTAACGACCGGCCTATTTGCTGACTTTAGCGTATTTGAACCCGAAGCATACTGGACACTTTCACGCTCAGAAATGATTAGCCAAGGGGATAACTCCCCTTTTGATGGATGGGAATTCAATGGTCAGGTTGAATTAACCTACTTCCAAGGACGCCCTGTCTATCGCAACAACCCAATTTAGCGACACAATGGCCGACTTTCGCTTCATTTTTAAACAGCAAACAGAACAAGCTAATGGGTTTTGGTTAAGTGACTGGCAATGGCAAGATCCGGATTTAAACTCAAAGCCATTACCGGTCAATGCGGCTTTTGAATTAAATCAAATCCAGTTTCAACTCATTTCACAGCAGCCGAATGGCTATCAATTTCTCGCTAACGCGCCTGTGTCGCTAACGGCTGACAAGTCTGTTATTCGCCTGAAAAACCACCAGGCCTGGCGGTTTTTACCTGAGTTAACGGCTTTTTTAAAGTTCGATGTCCCCTTGCTGATAACAGCTTCGAATCAAGCAATGGCCACTGCGTTATACCTAAGTCAACAGTTAAAAAATACCTATCACATTCAGGTATTGCTTCACAGTGATGCCGGTTTCCCATTTATGGTTAAACCCGCACGTTTTCTTTGGGAAAATGCTCCTGCTGAAGCGATTGGTGCCATGCCACTCCTCGAAGATTGGCAAATCCCGAATCGTTTATGCCACAGTGCTTTTCAGCCGGGCTGTTTTGAAGGAACGCTTGAAGATTTCTTAATCCAATGGCATCCTAACGAACAGCAGCAAATCATTCAATGCAATGATTTTGTTATTTAGAGCACCTTAAGACTAATCAACCTCACCGGCTTGCCGGCGCAAACTTTTGGCTAAGAGTTCCAAAGATTTCGCCGCTTGATGCGACACGTCGGCATAAACAACGCCTAGCGCGGCGGTGATTAAAATTTCTAATTCATCAAAATGCTCTTGGGTAATGCCCTCTACTTGTTCTTTGGATAACATTCTTTCAAAACGGCTTACCACTTGTTGTGCGTGTTGTTGATAATGCATGGTCATGGTTTTATTCCTTAAATTCTTAAATTGACTTAAATTGAAATAGACTGTGCGTTAATCTTCTTTAAAGACATCTTCACCGGAACTAATAATCAGCGGATCCTGCTGCAAAATCTCTTCGTTCTTATTATCATAGGGGAACGCATTCAGTACATAGCGCATGGATTCAAGACGTGCGCGCTTTTTATCATTGGATTTAATCACCGTCCAAGGAGATTCTGTGGTATTGGTATAGAAAAACATATCCTCTTTTGCTTTGGTATAGTCTTCCCAACGGTCTAACGAGGCCAGATCCATCGGACTTAGTTTCCATTGTTTTAAAGGATCATGCTGACGATTATTAAATCGCCTTAACTGTTCATCTCGACTCACCGAAAACCAAAATTTCATCAAGTGAATCCCACTGGCGGTAATCATACGTTCCAACTCAGGTGCCTGGTGCATAAACTCATTGTATTCCGGCGGCGTACAAAACCCCATCACGCGTTCAACCCCTGCTCGGTTATACCAAGAACGGTCAAACAACACCATCTCACCGGATGTGGGTAAATGTTGCACATAGCGTTGGAAATACCACTGACCCTTTTCGGTCTCCGAAGGTTTATCTAATGCCACCACGCGAGCGCCACGAGGGTTGAGATGTTCCATAAAGCGCTTAATGGTTCCGCCTTTTCCGGCTGCGTCTCTCCCTTCAAACAAAATCACCAAACGTTCTCCTTGGTGCTTAATCCATTTCTGACATTTCAACAGCTCAATTTGTAACAAGGCTTTTGTTTCTTCATACTCTTTATGCGATAACTTTTCATCATAAGGGTAACTCAAATCACTGGATTGAATTTTTTTCATTCACGCTCACTCCTATTATTTTTTTGTTCATTGTCATCATTTTCATTTTACAGACTTCAACGACCAAGGGATAATGAACGCACACAAAAAAATAGCGAGCTTAAAATATACAATATGTCTGATTCTCCCCCTATTGAACTGGTTCAAAATTATCAGCGCGTACTTAAACGCATCAAAACGGCTGCTGAGATGGCACAACGCCCGGCAGATGCTGTTTCCCTATTAGCGGTCAGTAAAACGAAACCGATTACCGCCATAGAAGTGCTTGCCGAAGCCGGACAAAAAGCGTTTGGTGAGAATTATTTGCAAGAGGCGCTCACCAAAATTGAACAACGTCCTGATCTGGAGTGGCACTTTATTGGCCCAATCCAATCGAATAAAACCCGCCCAATTGCAGAACAGTTTCAATGGGTTCACAGCGTTGATCGTTTTAAGATAGCGCGTCGTTTTTCTGAACAGCGGCCAACAAACCAAAGTCCATTAAATATTTTACTAGAAGTGAATATTAGTGAAGAACCGTCAAAGGCGGGGTTTACCAGAGAGGAAGTGCTAGAACAAGCCGGTGAAATTGCCGCTTTACCGAATATTACACTCCGGGGGCTAATGGCTATCCCGGCAAAGTCAAATACATTTGGGGCGCAACGCCAGCCATTTCAGCAGATGCGTGTGTTGTTTGAACAATTGCAAACACTCTGCCCTGACAGCCCAATTGATACCCTTTCCATGGGGATGTCAGCAGACTTGGAAGCGGCGATACTCGAAGGGGCGACCCTAGTTCGGATTGGTACCGACCTATTCGGAACCCGAGATTAGACTAGGCAATCTCATCCATTGATTTTTGAGAGGCTTGAGCCTGTTCTTCCGCTTTTTCAGCCAATTTATCTGCGGTTAAAATTAAGGGTTCAACTTCAAGATTACTGGGTTTCAAGGTTTTCTTATCAAGATTAGCCATTTCCGCAAGTTTGTCATGAAAACCACTGACCCGGTCATACCAAGCAGAAAAATCTTGCGTCGGTGCATCACCACTTCTTTGAGAAAGGCTGCCTGCCATTAATTGATCAAACGTTTCGCGCACATTAACAAATTGTTCATTCATGCGTTCAATCACGTCTTGCCAATTTTTCAAATAAGGTGGAAGTTGTGAAATTTGTCCTTTGCTCTGCGACGCAGAATCATCTGTTTGACTCGATTCTACCGTTTGATAGGCTTTTGCTTGCTGATAACTGACCGTTGCAGTTTCTTTTTTCTGTAAGTCTAAACTTAAACTTTGTAGCTGACCAAAATCAATATTCAACGATTGCGCCTTATCAAAGGCCTTTTCAATACCCCCATTGAAAAATTCCGTTGCTAAACGATCGACTTGTTTAAACACATCAAATACGGCATTGAGTTCAGCCTCGTTCAAGTTCCCGTCAACAGAAAAGCCAAACCGCTCTTCGAACGCAGTTGCTTCCAGAGCTTGACGACTTTCGAAGTAACGCACCCCCTCAGGATCTTGTTGCTTTGACTGAGCCTGTTGTGCCTGTTGATACTGGGCATACAATTGACGAAAATCGACACGAACTTCATCTCCTTGCTGAGTGGTTAGCGCTAAAGTCATCGTTTGGCTATAGGTATAAGATTGTTGAAATTTCTCTGTTGCTGCATACGCTTGCAATCCTTTCGGAGATCCATCAAAACGATCTTTTGTATCCGCTGCAAGCTCTTTTCCAACCGTTAGTGCCGGTTGATCAGCTCTATTTTTTGCTTGTAGTAAACTCTCAAGCCCATTAGACTTGTTGCTGATTGCGGATGGTAGCATTTCACTTGGAGAGATAGTCGCCATAACAGAGTGCCTCTAAATATTATATTTTCCTGTTAGTTCTATTAACGGCTAACACAACAATAACTTTAAGATTTTTTTACACCATGCCAACGGATCGTAATTTTGATAATTTAATCGACAAATTTGAACAGCGTGTTTATGGAACGCTTAAGGGCAACCTGCGCCTCAAACTTTTAAAAGAAGATTTACTGCCGCTTCAACAGTCTGCTACCCTATCCATCTGGGATGCGGGGTGCGGGTTGGCACAAATCAGTAGCTGGTTTGCTGAAGCAGGTCATAACACAACCTTATGTGACCTTTCGTCTCGGATGCTTGAGCGTGCTCAACAACGCTTTGCTGAAAAAAACTTAACCGCTACCTTTTTACAGGGCGCTGCCCAAGACTTAGCCGCTGATTTACCGAAATTTGATTTAGTGCTTTTTCATGCGGTTCTAGAATGGCTTACATCCCCTAAAGAGACGCTTTATACCGTCGCAAACCAAGTTGCCCCTCAAGGACATTTATCCTTGCTTTACTATAACCGAAATTCAATTATCATCACCAATGCCCTTAAAGGAGATTGGCGATTACAATTTCTACTCAATGACCAGTATATGGGCAAAGGAAAAAACCTGACCCCACCCAACCCTCAATTTCCTCATGAGGTGTTAAACTGGCTACAACAATGGGGGTTTAGGGTTAAGGTCGAAACGGGTATTCGGGTTTTTAATGATTATTTAACGCCTGATGCTCAACAGATAACGGATCAAGATGAATTAATCGAACTCGAATACCGTTATTGTCGTGAGCCTACTTTTAAACATATGGCGCGCTATATTCATGTTATCGCTCAACGACAGTAAATTCAGACCGCTTATAACCACATAAAACGGAGACCACTATCATGTTTGAAATGGCAAAACAGCGACTCAAAAATGTTTTTCACTATATTGATGTAGATGAAGAAGTGATGACGCGCTTATCTGTCCCAAACCGTTCCATTATTGCCAATATCCCCGTGCGCATGGATGATGGCCGTTTACAAGTGTTTACCGGCTACCGAGTCCAATATGATGATACACGCGGCCCAACCAAAGGAGGCATTCGCTATCATCCGAGAGTCAATCTTGATGAAGTTACCTCTTTAAGTTTTTGGATGACGGTTAAATGTGCGGTGGCCGGCCTACCCTTTGGTGGAGCGAAAGGCGGCATCACGGTCAACCCCAAAGAACTGTCGTTACTGGAAATCGAGCGTTTGTCCCGCGGTTATATTCGTGCTTTTGCAGATGTGATTGGTGAAAGCCGTGACATTCCCGCACCTGACATGTATACCAATGCCACCATTATGGGGTGGATGGCCGATGAATATGCAATGATTTCCCGCCGTCAAATACCGGGCATTATCACCGGAAAACCCGTCTACTTAAATGGTTCTGAAGGACGGGAACAAGCCACAGGCCAAGGTGCGCTTTTCTGTTTAGATGAATATGCCCGTCGTCAAAGCTGGGATCCCAGCGACATCACGGTGGCCGTTCAAGGCTTTGGTAATGCCGGTTACAATTTTGCGCTGTTAGCACAACAACAAGGCTATCGAGTTATTGCCATATCCGACTCAAAAGGTGCGATAAAATGCCCTACCGGACTCAATATCGCCAATGTCAAAGCCTTTAAAGACAAGGCACATCAGCTGGGTTCTGCTTATTGTAATGAATCGATTTGTGCCATGGAAACTTATGAGACCCTAACCAACGAACAACTTTTGGAGTTAGAGGTTGATGTTTTGGTATTGGCCGCTATGGAAAATCAGATTACCCAAGAAAATGTCGATCAAATTAAAGCCCACACCATTTTAGAGATCGCTAACGGCCCCATTTCACCTCAAGCTGAAGAAGCCTTATTTAACAATAACATCGAGGTTATTCCCGATGTTTTAGCCAATTCCGGTGGGGTAACCGTCAGTTACTTTGAATGGGTTCAGAATCGAGCCGGCTTTTACTGGGAGGCCAAAGAAGTGCAAAAACAATTGGAAAAAACCATGAAAAAAGAAGCCAATACCGTTTACGACCTAGCCATTCACTATAAATCTTCCCTGCGCACTGCGGCTTATATTCATGGCATTAAACGGTTAGCCGGAGCAATTAACGAAAGAGGGAATCGAAAACTTTTCAAAAACCTCTGAACGCTGCTTTCAGATTCACAGCAACCCATGGAATCCGTTATAATATTCAACAAATTTTATAACCATGCTTAAAAGAGGTTAAAAATGCATTCAACCATTTGTTTTATTGGTGCCGGGAATATGTCCCTCAGTTTGATTGGCGGGCTCATTGCCAGCGGCTACCCAAAAACACAGATTATCGCAACGGATAGCAATGAAACACAGCGACGAGATATAACCGAAAAGTTAGGCATCCATTGTTATGCTGATAATGGCGAAGCTGCCTCAAAAGCCGACATTATCGTACTGGCGGTTAAGCCGCAATCACTGGAGTCTGTCTGTCTAAGACTGGCTGCCGAAGCGAACTTAAGCGCCCCTTTATTTATCTCCATAGCCGCAGGGATTCGCTCCACAGATATTGACCGTTGGCTAGGCGGTGGCAATGCCATCGTTCGCGCGATGCCTAATACCCCTGCACTGGTACAAAGTGGTGCCACAGGCTTGTTTGCCAATGCTAAAGTGAGTAAATTGCAAAAAGAGCAGGCTGAACATATTTTGCGTGCCGCAGGTCTGACCCTTTGGTTTAAACAAGAAGCAGATTTAGACAGTGTTACCGCCTTATCAGGCAGTGGTCCTGCCTACTTTTTCTTAATGATGGAAGCCATGCAAGAGGCCGGACAAGCCCTGGGATTAGAAAAAGACTCAGCACGATTACTGACTATCCAAACGGCTTTCGGTGCGGCTAAAATGGCGCTGGAAAGTCGTGAAGATTGCGTGGGCTTACGCCAAAAGGTCACTTCACCAAATGGCACCACAGAAAGAGCCATTGAAAGCTTTAATGAACATCATTTTAAAGAAATCGTTGAAACAGCCATTCGTGCAGCGCATCAAAGAGCTATCGAACTTGCCGACGAATTTGGCGATTACAAAGGAGCTTCCTAATGTCACCAGCAGGTCAAGGCGGTTTATTTTTGTTACAGTTTTTATCAGGCCTGGTTATTTTCGCGCTGTTATTACGATTTTTTATGCGTGCGGCCTATATTGATTGGCGTCACCCGGTCGTCAATTTTATTGCTAAGGTCACCAATCCACTCTGTGCCCCTATCAATCAGCTACTGCCCAAACCTAACCGTTGGGATTGGAGCGCATTAATCACCGCTGCACTCATTCAAGTGATCTTAGTCCTAATCATTGGCTGGTTAACCGAACGTCAGTTTGGGATTCCGGTGATCGTTATTTCTGCTGTGACGGAAATTATGAATCAACTACTGGATATGATGTTTTGGTTAATCATTATTCAAGTCATCCTCAGCTGGGTATCCCCCACCTACAACCCTAATACTGCCATCTTTTTTAAACTGGCAGAACCAATCCTTAAGCCATTTCAGCGTCTAATTCCCCCGATGGGAGGGCTAGATTTATCGCCCATTGCCGCGATTGTGGCCATTAAACTCACTCAAATTATTGTGGTGGGATCAATTGCCCAATATGGCCAGAGGTTGGTATCCTAAAGCCCTTATGAATATGGATCTAGAATTTGTTAACCCCCAAACCCTTCACATTGATACCCCTCTGGAAATGGTTTCGGGATCCGTCTTGCCACAATATGATTTGGTTTATGAAACCTATGGTCAACTCAATAAAACCGCAAGCAATGCGCTACTCATTTGCCATGCACTGAGTGGCAACCATCATGTTGCAGGTTATTATAAAGGCGACAAAACACCCGGCTGGTGGAATGGCTATATCGGGCCCGGAAAACCGATTGATACCGATCGTTTTTTTGTTGTCTGTTCCAACAATTTAGGGGGTTGCCATGGTTCAACGGGGCCGGCAAGCATTAACCTCTTAACGGGACAGGTTTATGGCCCCGACTTTCCCATTGTCACCTGCAAAGACTGGGTGCATAGCCAAAACCAATTGCGCCAACACCTTAAAATTGACCGCTGGGCAGCGGTGATAGGCGGCTCAATGGGGGGCATGCAAGTATTACAATGGGCCATTGACTACCCAGAACAATTACAACATGCCATTGTGATTGCCGCGGCACCCAAGCTTTCGGCACAAAATATTGCTTTTAATGAAGTGGCCAGACGTGCCATTATGACCGATCCGGATTTTCACAATGGCCGTTTTATTGAAGCGAATACCACCCCCAAAAAAGGACTCGCCTTAGCAAGAATGCTCGGACACTTAACCTACCTATCTGACGACATGATGGGTTCCAAGTTTGGCCGTGAATTACGCGAAGGTAAGTTAAACTATAATTTTGATGTGGAATTTCAAGTCGAAAGCTACTTACGCTATCAAGGTGAAAAATTTGTCACCAAACAAAATTTTGACGCCAACACCTACTTATTAATGACCAAAGCATTAGACTACTTTGACCCGGCTGCTGACTTTGACAATAATCTCAGCCTGGCATTAGCGAAAGCGACCGCTCATTTTCTGGTTATTTCCTTTACATCCGACTGGCGATTTGCGCCTGAACGGTCACACGAAATTGTCAAAGCTTTGCTGGATAATGATGCCGCTGTCAGCTATGCGGAAGTCGATTCACAACACGGACACGATGCATTTTTATTGCCCAATGCGCATTATGAAGGGATTTTTAGAGCCTATATGCAGAGAGTTCTGTCTGATGTCACCCCAGAGGAATCATCTTGATGAATGCTCGCACCCCTGAATTTAACTTGATTTCAGAATGGATTTTACCGAATAGTCGTGTACTTGACCTAGGATGTGGAGATGGAACCCTCTTACACCATTTAAAGAAAACACGTCAAACAACCGGTTATGGAATGGAGATTGATCCCGAAAAAAACATCGTTGCCATCTCCAGAGGCATTAACGTGATACAAAGTAACTTGAACAGCCACGAAATTTGCGACTATTTTGACGAAGATTCATTTGATTTTGTCATTATGACCCAAGCCATTCAAGTTGTCAGTCGTCCGGATTTACTCATTGATGAAATGCTCTCAGTCGGCAAAGAAGGGATTATTACCTTCCCCAACTTTGGTCACTGGCGCAACCTTTCTCGGCTATTTTTTCAAGGGCGCATGCCCCAAAATGAGACATTGCCTAACCCTTGGTACAATACCGCAAACATCCACCTCTGCACCTTTAGCGACTTTGAAGACTTGTGCGATGAGAAGGACATCGCCATTGTCGAACGCAAAGTGGTGAACACTCAGCACCAGCCAAGCATCTTTACCCGGCTGTCGCCCAATTTATTGGGAGAAATCGCACTTTACCGCATTAAACGTAAAACTAAAGCACCTTCTAATGAGACTTTTGCATGAGTGGGTTGCGAATAGCCGGCTATTGGCCAGTCTTTTAACGAAAATATAGAAAATTTTAACCCTTTTTATGCGTGACGCCATCTCGTGCAAAGGTCTCTTAATAAAGCCTCTTTTTTTGCCTTTTCATGCAGAATTCAAAAATGTTTCCAGCAGTTATTGCATTTATGAATAATAATCATTATCATTATCAACATGACGAATTTGCCACATCACACACATCACCTTTTATCAGACGGACAGGCTGGTGAAACCTATCAAATTACCGCTTTAAATGGCGATTTACCTTGTAAACTGCATTTGGTCAATTTAGGATTTCACACCGATAGCTATATCAAACTGATTCTAAAACGACATCAACAATGGGTCGTTTCCGTTGATGGCAGTCGTTTTGCAATTGGTCAAGACATCGCTCAACAAATTGAGGTGAAAGCGGTCAAATGAATAAAACCCCACAGAATAAGCCACTCCAAATTGCTTTAATTGGCAGCCCAAATGCAGGTAAAACAACCTTATTTAACCGCTTAACAGGAACCAATCAAACCACGGGGAATTGGCCGGGTGTGACGGTTGAAAAAAAAGTGGGTCGATTTAAAATCCATAAACGTCCGGCGATTCTCACAGACCTGCCAGGGGTTTACAGCTTGGAAAACAGTGCCCGTTCCGGTTTAGATGAAAAAGTCGCTCGTGAATTTTTACAAAGCCAAGCTGTCGATATTCTGATTAATGTTGTTGATGCCAATTGTTTAGAACGACAGTTATTTTTAACGGCTCAGCTGCTGCATATGGGATTACCCGTTGTGGTTGCGCTGAATCGAACCGACCAACTCACCGCTAACCATCTTAAAATTGATGTTCAAAAACTTTCTGAAAAATTAGGTTGCCCGGTTTTTCCAATGTCCGCTTACACCAATTCAGGCGTGGCAGATTTTAAGCAAAAACTACCAGGCCTGGTCGAAAAACGCCCTGCTTTGCACTTAGATCTTCCAGAGAAGTTACATGAATCCATTCATGCTATTTACGATCAACTGCCAAATAATCAGGCACAAGATACCTGTTGGAAAGCCTTACATTTTCTAATGAATCCAAAAATGGCGCCTGCCCACTTACAAACCCTTGCCGAAGATCACAAGCAACAACTGGAAAGCCACTATCAAGAAGACTTGGTGTTAATCTCTGCCGACCTCTATTTTCAGTTTGCCCACGAAGCGACGCATCTCAGTTTAACGCGTACAGACAGTTTAAAGCGCAACACCACTGATCAAATCGATAAATGGGTATTACACCCGCTATTGGGGATGCCGATTTTTCTACTGGTGATGTATTTTATGTTTGCCACGTCCATTACACTTGGCAATTTATTCTTAGATTTTTTTGATCAAGCTGCTCAAGCACTCTTTGTAGAGGCCCCTGCTGACTTAATGGCGGATATGAAAGCTCCGTCTTGGCTCATTACCTTATTAGCGGAAGGGATTGGCGGCGGCTTACAAGTGGTGGCCACCTTTATTCCCGTTATTGGCGCATTGTTTTTAGTGTTATCGGTATTAGAAGAAAGCGGCTATATGCAACGTGCTGCCTTTATTATGGATAGAAGCATGCGAAAACTGGGGCTTTCAGGCCAAGCCTTTATTCCTTTAGTGGTCGGACTAGGATGTAATATTCCCGCTGTATTGGCCAGCCGAACCTTACCCGACCCCAAGGTGCGCATTATGACTACCATGATGACCCCTTTTATGTCCTGTAGCGCGCGCTTAACCGTTTATGTGCTATTCGCCACCGCTTTTTTTAGCGACCATGCAACCTTGCTGGTGTTTTCACTCTATTTAATCGGTATTCTTGCCGCCATTCTAACGGCATTGCTGCTCAAACACACACTGTTAAAAGGCGAATCCCAGTCATTACTCATGGAGCTACCGACCTATAATAAACCCGCCTTAACCAATATAGTGCTCAATACGCACAATAAAATGAAAGGGTTTTTATTTGGTGCCGGCAAAATCATTGTCATCGTCGTATTACTCATTAACTTTTTTAACAGCTTGGGAACGGATGGTAGCTTCGGCCACCACAATCAAAACGACTCAATACTCAGTCAGGCGGCACAAATGGCGACACCCGTGGTTGAACCCCTAGGCATCACAGAAGATAACTGGCCGGCAACCGTTGGCATTATTACCGGGGTGTTAGCTAAAGAAGTGGTGGTTGGCGCTTTGGACAACCTCTATCAAGCGATGGATCATTCCAGTTCGCCGCCGCAACCTGAAAGCCCCCTATCGTTGACAGAAAAACTGGTACAGGCAGCCGGCACCATTCCGGAAAATGGTCAGCGTTTTATCCAAGACCTGCTTGACCCTATTGGACTCGGCCAATTAGAGACCATTAATAATCCGGCACAATCATCTGCCGAATTATCGGTTGCCACTCGCACCCTTGATAGGTTAGTGAATCACTTTGATGGCGCGGCAGGCGCCTATGCTTATCTACTGTTAATTTTGCTGTATTTTCCTTGTGTTGCTACCTTTGCAGCCATTCGTTCTGAACTTGGCTGGCGTTGGGCGTTATCCAGTGCGGGTTGGAGTTTATTCTTAGGCTACAGCACCTCTGTCAGCTTTTATCAAACCCTAACCTTCAACCAACATCCAATCACAGCAACGGCTTGGTTAACGGGGTTTGGACTTGCTTACATTACCCTTTTCTTTGTATTGAAGCGACTCGGCACTATCTCGAGTACAAGGACGCTGATTTGATTCTCTTAGCCATCAAAGACTATATACGCCAACATCAAGCGGTCAGTCGTCAGGCATTAATCAATCATTTCGATTTACAACCTGATGCGTTAGACGGGCTTTTAGCGCCGTTGATTGCACAAGGTCATGTTATCGAAACACAGTCTCAACCCCACTCAGCAGGCGCAACCTGTCATACAGGCCAGTGTGCCACGAACTGTAAACTCCCGGCTCCCAAGCTGATTCTTTGGTGCGAAAAACCCCTCAGGCCCCTACCTATTCCCATTCAAATCAACTAAAATAAATGCTTCTTACGTAACAGCTTATCAATGACAGCAATCATGATTATCCAACACAGAGTGATGAATGAATAGATGGTTTCATAAAGGCAACTCCAGAAGATTTTATCGATTGGATATGCCCCTAAAAGTTTTTATCTCCCCCGCATCCCCCATTCGAGATAGAGACATATTTGCCACGGGTATCGACTACTTTCCGCCGACCATTAAACAATTGATTGAAATTCAAAAAAATGAGGCTTTTTATTGGATAAAGCGTATTCAAGATCAAAAGGTGTTGATGACCACGCTTTTTGAAGAAACCATCAATACCATCGAGTTTTTTGGGCGTTGCGCTGAAGCCGTTTCCAAAGGGATCAACCCAAAGTTGGATCCCAACTATTGGATGACCATTAAACAATATCAACAAGGGTTCACCACCATTGAACCACTCAGTCAATCGGCGCCTAAAACCTATCGATATTTCAAATTAATTGAAGAAAAATACCTTTTTTTCCTAAATACACTGATTACCTCAATTGAGAAATCCACACCAAACTTGTTTGCTGCGCAAAGGAACTTACCTTATGGCTTTAAAATTGATGAAATTTTGCAACAATTCAAAGCCGAAAAATTCAGCAAAATCCCGCTAATACAAGCCATATTATCCTTAGCCAGTTATATGGAAACCTATATCGAAGCCTATCGTCAAATAAACGATGACAATATTTTGCGCGACTTCCCTGAAGACTGGATACAACAAAAGGTTAATGTCAGTGCGTCAGGCTTATCAATGGTGATGGCAAAAAGGTTTAAACCCTTTGAAAAAGTAGACATTTTTATATTTATTCCCATCCGAAAAGCAGTCTGCAACTTTAATGGTTCTATCGTCGATATCCGTACTATAGAGAATCAACACAAAGAACGAATTGCCATTAATTTTGAGTTCCCGGACTCGAAGAACCAAAACTTGTTGCAAAATGAAATTCAGCGTTTTGAAATTGAAGAAACCCTGGAGATAGACCTCAATGCCAGTGTCTAATATCAAGGGAAATAGATTTTTGGCATCAAATTTGCATCAAGAAGCGATGTTTTCTTCACGCTTACCAATCGGACACTGTCAATCATGAATAGATGGTTTCACAAAGGCAATTCCAGACGCTTCTTCCGGATCGATATGCCCATCAAAATATTCATCATTCCGTCTTCGCCGATAAAGGACTATGAAATTTATGCGTCCGGTATTAATTATTTTCCGGACTATATCGAAAAAGCCATTGAAAAACATACCGATCAAACCCTATATTGGATGGAACGCATTCAAGAACACAAGCAAGTGACCTCTGCGCTGTTTCACGAATGCCTGAATGACATTGATTTTCTCGGTCACTGCATCAGAACCATGACCCGTGGCTTAAACCCGCGTAAAGAGGCCAATTTTACAGAAACGTTAAACCACCACTTACGGGGTTTCTCCACCATTGAATCCATCCATGATTCTGCGCCCAAAACCTACAATTACTTTAAAATGATCGAAGAAAAATACATGGTATTCATGTATGCGATTGGTGAAGCCGTCATGAACTCCACACCCGACAAATTTTATGGTGACCCTAACTTGCCCAAAAAATTTAAAAGTGATCGCATCGAAACCGTTTTTTCCGGTGAGGAAGTTGAAAAAATCCCACTCGTGCAAGCCATTTTAAACCTTAACCGACTATTAACGGTTTATACTGATGCTTACCGGCAGATAAATGACGATAATGTTTTACGCCAACACCCTGAAGGCTGGACTGTTCACAACACCAATATCAGTGCTTCCGGGGTTGCGCTCCATTTTAATAAGCAGTTTAAACTTTTCGAGAAAGTGGATGTCATGATCCAGCTTCCGCTGAATAAAGAAATCTTATTTTTTAACGGCTCCATTGTTGACACTCGAAAAATGGCCGATGGCAAACAAGAAAGGGTTGCGATAAACTTTGATTTTCCGGATGGAAAAAACCAAAATAAATTGCAAAATGAAATTCAACGTTTTGAAATTGAGGAATGTATGAGCATTAAGCTCACATAATGTAGAACTATGCCAGGTAGAAACCACACCATAGAAGCAGGTTTTTTGGATGAGTTACCCGTCTCATTACGCGCCCCTGCCGCAGATTTACTCCATTACTACCGTTTAAAGCAACTGCTTGAAATGCACTTTAAGGGCGTTGATGGCTATTTATCCAATCAATTTGCATTATCGCCAACCGAATGGCAAAAAGTGCTGGATGCTGTCATTTTAACCAAAGTCAGCTACTTTGAAGTCACCCCGCAAATGAGCCCAAAACATATCAACCGTCTTATTGAAATTACTGCATTTGCCCTTCACGAACCGAAACCCACTTTATCAGGGCTCTATAAACAAGTTGAACGACATTATCCCTACTTTGCCTCTTGGCTCAAAAAAGTTCAAACGGTTCGCGAAGAGATTTTAAAAATCGCTAAAGCAAAAGGCCTCGCTCGATCAAAAGCATAAACGGCTAATACAAAAACGCGCATCATCCCTAAATTTCTTCTATTTCAAACGGTTCATCGGTTTCGTCACCGACTTCTCGACTGACCGTCTCATCCATTTCATTATCGGTTTGAGGTTCTTCAAGTGAGCGCATGGCATCGCGTAACTCCTGATGCTGAACATACAAGGTAATCAGCCTTTCATGCGCTTTAGATAAAGACTCAAACTCCACACCCACTTTATAAAGCGAGATCGAGGGTAAAAACTTATTCAATACCACCCGCCCTCGACACACTAAAATATCCTCACCCAATTTCATAAATACATTCATCTTGGCAAAAAATGCAAATTTACTTGGGGTATTAAAACTAAACCCCCCCGCAGACAAATTCACCTTTTGCACTGCCCAGGTTTCATTATTGGTTTTAGCCAAATATGCCCGTTTCAATTCAATCAGCAACCGTTCATAAGCATTCAGTTTTTCAATTAATAGGTTTAACACTTGAGCAGGTGCAAACCCATTATCAGCAAGTTCTTGAAGATTTTTCACATAATCTTTTGCTTTAAACAATGGGCGGATTTTGCGTGGATACAAAAAGATCTTGCCCTCAATACTGTTTTGAACCACTTCAATCAACTCGTGTAAATGTTCATTTATCTGAACAACCATGCCTTCAATAAGCGGCATGATTTTGGTTTTTTTACGAGTTTCCGGTAAACGGGTATTTTTATCCGAACGGACCCTAAATTGATACTCTGGTTGTTTACGGGGATCTTCAGCACGCATTAAGGCACTTAATATCCAGGCCATAAAATCAATTCGATGATTTAGCATTTGAAAAATTTGCAAGGTTTCGGAACCGCCTGAAAAGGCCTCACCCAAGAGCAGTTGAATATCTCGATTTAATTTTTTTAAATAGGCCGCTTCCTTAGCCGTCATTAAATGTTCATAGGTTTGCTGCTGATAGCTTTCTTGCTCATCCGCTGTTTCAAAGAAAATTGGAATTTCAACATCATATCGAAAATAGCGTCTTACATTCCCCATAACGATCCTTTTCTATTAAAAACCACCAGGCCTGGTCATCATTGTTGATTGCTCACCAACCGCTGCTGAATAAATTTGGATAAAGCCTCAATCTCTTCCAGACAAACTTGATGTTGCATTGGGTACGCATGCCAACTGGGTGAAAATCCTTGACCCTGTAAATGAGATAAAGCAACTTTAGCACTTTTATATGGACAAATCGGATCCATTAAGCCATGCGCCATAAAAATCGGACAACTTTCCGGTTGTTGATAACGGGTTTTTGATCGTTCGGGGAAATACGTCGATAATGCAATAATCCCGGCCAATGGCTCTGGTCTTTGCAACCCAGCATGCAAAGCAATCACACCCCCTTGAGAAAACCCTGCGATCATAATATGTTGCGTCGCAATACCTGCTGATACCTGCTGCGAAACCAATTCATCCAGTAAGGCAACACTTTGCTCAATGCCTTGCCAATCCACTTGTTGGGTTAAATCGACTTGACGAATATCATACCATGCGCGCATTTTCATGCCGCCATTGACCGTCACCGCTTGAATGGGGGCATGCGGAAATATAAAACGAATCCCATGATTGGGCGGTAATGCGAATTGCGGTACAATGCCTTCAAAGTCATGACCATCCGCTCCTAGGCCATGTAACCAAATCATTGTCGAATCCACTTTGCTTGGCGGATCAACCACCACCGCATCCATTGTTTTCTGCATTCTTTTTGCCTCATGGTTTAAGGTTCTATCAAATCATTTTAACCAAAAGCGGCCAGAGAAAGGCAATCAATTGTTTACAAAAAACCACTTCAGTTGCGATAAAATAACACCTTATAAAAAAAGAGAGTCATCATGCCTATCTATCACACTGGCAAAATCAATCTATTTCGCCACCTGCTAACCCTACTCACATTGTGCTTACTGCTCTCTGTACTCAGTGGTTGTGGTAAAAAAGGCCCGCTTTATTTACCTGATGACCCTAAGCCAACTGCACCCGAAAACGCCCCTCATTCATCGACAACACAGGATACCCCATGACAGCCTTTGGTAGCTTCCATTATCATCCACAACATCAAACCCTTTATGTCGAAAACCTGGCTTTATCCGAGCTTGCCAGTCAATATGGCACGCCCCTTTACGTCTACTCTCGTTCGGCTATAGAACAACAATGGCAGGCTTTCGACCAGGCTTTTGGCAAACAGCCCCATTTAGTCTGTTATGCGGTCAAAACCAATTCCAATCTCGCCATTCTAAACCTATTAGCCCGTTTGGGATCCGGATTTGATATTGTCTCCGGTGGTGAATTGGAAAGAGTATTGCGCGCCGGGGGGGATCCCAGCAAAGTGGTTTTCTCCGGGGTTGCCAAAAAATCTGCCGAAATTCAACAGGCACTTGAAGCGGGTATTCGCTGTTTTAATCTTGAATCTCATGCAGAATTGGATCGCATTCAAGCGGTTGCCAAACGCTGTAACCAGGTTGCACCGATTTCAATTCGTGTCAATCCGGATGTCGATGCCAAGACCCATCCCTATATTTCGACGGGCTTAAAAGACAATAAATTTGGGGTTGATATTGAAACAGCGCCTCAACTTTATGCCGACGCTCAGGCTTGCTCCCATATTCAAATTCTAGGTCTTGATTGCCATATCGGCTCTCAATTAACCGAACTGTCACCCTTTGTCGATGCCCTTAAGAGGGTTTTAGACCTGAAACGCCAACTTGAAGCGCAAGGGATTGCCATTCATCACTTAGATTTGGGCGGGGGCTTAGGCATTCAATATACCGATGAAACCCCACCAGAAATTCAAAGCTATATTCAAGCCTTGGTTGATGAACTCCATGATCCAAATATAGAAGTCATTATTGAACCGGGTCGTGCCATTGCCGGCAATGGGGGAGTATTGCTCACAGAAGTGGAATACCTGAAACCCACCGCTCACAAAAAATTTGCGATTATTGATGCTGCCATGAATGATTTGATTCGTCCCGCGCTTTACCAATCGCACCAAGCGATCCTTCCGGTGACGCCAAGAGAAGATGGTGTTCAAGCAAGCTGGGATTTGGTCGGCCCCGTTTGTGAAACGGGAGATTTTCTTGGAAAAGATCGCTCCCTTAATCTAAAAGCGGGCGATTTGTTAGCCGTGATGTCGTCTGGTGCTTACGGCTTCACCATGAGCTCAAATTACAACAGCCGCCCTCGTGCCGCTGAGATCTTAGTGGATGGTGATCAGGCATTTGAAATTCGCCCGAGAGAAACCTTAGACGACTTAATGGGCTCAGAAAAGCAGTTGCCCTAAACCGTTTGGCAGTCGGCAAGCTAGTCAGCTTGCTCGCCCCCCGCTAACCAACAATGCCAATAGCTTAATTGCTCAGCATTGAGCAATTGATTATCTGCTTGACGGCCTCGCACAATCGCCCCACTCATATTATTCTGCTGATCCTGCGACTTCTCGGCTGCTGATGGATGCAATAACAATATAGCCTCTATACCCTGCTCAGCATGCCTTACCCATAACGACACCTTACCCGCTTCAAAATCTGACCAATCGGTTAACCAATAATGGTGTTGCAACACACTCAATGCTTGCCACTGTTGTTTAAGTGTTAAACGAACCGGCTGTTGGGTCAACCCTAAATCCACAGTCGAACTGGCCTGCTGGGCGGCTAAAAACCACCAGGCCTGGTAAATTTTCTCAACATCGACTAAATAACGTGCAGAAGCAATCGCCTTCAAATCCGTTTCCGGTGGCTGTAAAACCGCTGCGGCACGATAAACATCTTCCAAGCATGCAATCATTTTTTGGCACTGTAACGGGCGACAGGGTAATTTTGCTAAATTTTGATGTAACCGAGCGCCAATTAATGCCGGGAAACGTGCAGCCAAGGACAACGCCATGGAATTAACCCTTGGCAAACTTTGCAACCCCTGCAAACGCTCATCATCCAATAGGCAGGTTTCAACCGATTCGACAATATTGCTGTTAACAAATCGCAACCGAAGTTTTTGCAAAAAGCTCACCGCCTCATGACTGCCCGGCCACCCCAACTTTGCCATCAGGTGGGTTCTTTTGTCCTGTAATACTTGAACGATTTCGGATTCAGTCAAAGACGAGCTGACCAACCGCCATGCCAACATCGGCGAATGATCTAATAATTCCAATAACTGAGGATAACGCGCCACAAAATGCAATAATCGCAATTGATAACTGGGAAATAAAGCACAACTTTCTTTGACCCAATTGGGTATCTGTTTTCGCCAAAACGCCAACTGCGGCTGATTGGACCAATTGAAAATCTGTAACTCCGCCGGATAATCCGCTATGGGATCAGCAGACAGCATCATCGCATCCCAACTCGGTATGGAAACCACACCATATTTTGGTAACCATTGCCGACAGTCCAACCATAAGGTTTGCGCTTCAGCATCCCAATAACAGTGCTTGGCTAATTGCTTCTGAGGGGCAGATAAAGTCGGTTTCATTTACAACGACTTCGTCACTTTAAAAAAGAAGGTTTTAATATATTCCGTTTCCGGAATCGCTGGGTGAACGGGATGATCCGGCGATTGGTGCGCCTGTTCAAATAATTGTACCGTCCGATCAATATGACGCGCACCCAGTTGGATTTGTTTTAAAAGTGCGTCCCGACTCATATGATGCGAACACGAAGCGGAAACCAAAATACCATCTGGATTGAGGAGCCGCATCGCCAACTCATTAATTCGACGATAGCCATCTGCGCCCGCCTTTAAATCTTTTTTACGCTTAACAAAAGCAGGTGGATCGACAATCACCACATCATATTTATGACATTCAGCCGACAGCGCTTTTAACACATCAAAGGCATTGCCTTCAATGGTGATGACTTTTTCTGCCACACCATTTAGCACAGCATTGGCATCCACCCCATCTAATGCGAAACTCGAGGCATCCACACAAGTCACTTCTTTTGCACCCGCCACAGCCGCTTCAATCCCCCAGCCCCCTAAATAACTAAACACATCTAAGACAGTTTTCTCTTTAACAAAGTCTTGTAACCGACGACGCGCCATTCGATGATCATAAAACCAACCGGTTTTCTGACCGAGTTCAGCCGGAATAGCGAACTGTGCGCCATTTTCTTCGATTAAAATTTGCGAGGGCATCGAGCCTATTGCCACTTCTGTATAAAGCGGCAACCCTTCCAATTCACGACTTTTGCTATCATTTCGCAACAGCAAGGCTTTTGGGTGATATAAATTTTCAAGGGTTTGAATCAGTTCAGCTTTTAGATTTTCCATTCCGGCAGTGGTGATTTGCGCCACAAACACGTCGCCAAATCGGTCGATAACCAACCCGGGAAGTCCATCCGATTCACCAAAAACCAAGCGATAGTAAGGTCGATCAAAACTCATCTCTCTTAAAACTTGTGCCGCTTGAATACGTTTCTTTAAAAACGCTTGATTAAACTGAACCTTGGGATTACGGGATAATAAACGACCACAAATCAAGGTTTGGGGATTGATATAAGCAACCCCTAAAGGTTTGCCATTATCGGCTTCAACCGTAACCACCTCCCCCGCCTGTAATTCTTTTAAAGGCGTTTTCTGAATATCGACTTCATTACTAAATATCCACAAATGCCCTTGCTTTAAGCGTTTATCTTCATTTTTTTTCAAGCGAATACTGGCTGTCATGCCTGGGTTCCTTATGTGTTGGTGGTGTTGTCGTAAATGAATGGAACATCATACCAAAAATGACCAAGCCTAGTCATTTTAGCCAATAAAACCCTTGCCATTTTGGTTATCTTTATCAGGAAAACGTTTACCGAAATGAGAACAAATACCAACGGCTTAGGAGATCGGATTAGACTTTGGGTTCAACGCGATTTCGACCCTTTTCTTTAGCCTGATAGAGCGCTCTATCGGCCACTTTGTATAACTGATTAGCGGACATATTTTCTAATAATTCAGCAACCCCTATACTAACGGTCACCGTTTTGGGCACATGATCACTGGCAATACGCTCTACTGACACCCGAATACGTTCAGCAATCTCCCTAGCATTTCTCAAGTTTGTTTGCGGCATAATCACCACAAATTCTTCACCGCCAATCCGACAAAAAATATCAGTGTCACGCAAGCTGTCACCAATAACTTTCGTTATATCTCGTAGTACCGCATCCCCCACATCATGACCATATAAATCATTGATCGTCTTAAAGTGATCAATATCTAAAAAGGCAATCGATAAGGAAGTTTGGTAACGATGATGGCGCTTAATTTCACGATTAAGCGCCTGATTAAAATAATGGCGATTATAAATCCCTGTTAATTCATCTTGAATAATAAGATGTTCAAGCTGATTTTTATAATGCACTTCTTCCGTCACATCTGACATTATTACGCTGACATATTGATCGTTAAGTTCATTCCGAACATCTGAAGCCTTAATTAAAAATATTGAGACCTTGTCGGCTTGTTGAATTTTGACATAGTGCATTTTTTCAGGATGATTCAACAAATAATCCAACCAATATTCCTGACCCATATGTGCCTTTAAATAACCGTCTTCAGGCACAAAGAACTCACAAATACAGTCATGCTTTTGATGAAATTCCGCCACACTTTTAAACGAATGGAAAAACTCAAAAAACTGTTTATTGGCCAACATAATCCGGCCGGACTTTAACACATAAATCATTTCCGTTGCGGTATCGAATACATCAAAAAAGAATCTCCGCTCAAAATCAGATCGATGTTTGAAATACACCATCGCCGCCAGCAACAACATTAAAACAATAATAAACCCCGTTATAACAACAAATTGGCGCTTAGTTTGTTGCAAATTTGCAAACTGAAAAGACGCTATCGGAAGCACCATGACCCAGTTTGCTATCCTTTTGCCCTCCAGATCCCATAACGGATGGCTCAGCAATAAATGATCATCAAATACCATATATTCAGCATTTTCAAAAACGCGCATTACGCCAGCTTGTTGAATCCTTGCCATATCACGATCCGTAGCCGCATCATTAGCAATATAATAATCTTCAATAAACTTACCTGTTTTAGAGCGCGTTAACTGCGATCGATAATCGCGATTCACCAATACGACTGAACGCACACCATTCGTAGATGACAACATACGGTCAATAGAATTGACATGCGAAATCACTTCTAAAATCCCCATCAACTCATGGGTTTTGTCATAAATAGGAACCAATGACTTAAAAGTCAGCGCAAATTTTCCCACACTGAAGTTATTTAAATAACGGGGGTGTTCAATCAATGAGGCAACATCTTGTCGTATTAAACTCAAGTCGTCATTAACGTGTTTTGTCCAACTACGTCCAATACTAATGCCTTGAGCATCAATTAATTGAATCCACACTTCTTTGTAAGGCGTATGCGCTTTTATACGTTGACTATAAGCAGCCAAAATCGGGTGAATCGGTATATCTCTATGCTGGATAGCCTGCTTTAACACGGGCAAAGTGGTGATGGAAATGGCAATAGCCTGAGTTATTTCTGCTTTGCCTTGAATTAACGCCGATAATTTATCGTTTAATTGTTTCTTGTAGAATTGATATTCTTGTTGACGGGCACTATCAAGCTGCCACTGATACAAACCATACACAGTCACAGCGATCACACAACAAAAAAGGATGCTCCTGTATAAAAATCGTTTTGTCGCCAAAAAATTTGCCGAGAGGAATGAAAGCATAAAGAAATCCGAAGGTAAGGACTTGAATCGATAAACGCTTATAATATCATTTTATATTAGAGTTTACTAATTCATTAAACTTGATTATGCCCTGTGAACGCAACGATAACAAGAAATCAGGTGCTTAAAAACATTCACGCTCCAGCACTTTACGTCAGTGAATCACAAAGCGGCGTATTGATTATCCGACTCATACGCATAACCATTGATAGCGTTTTACTTAAAGAGACCTTTGCACGAGATAAAGTCACGAATAAAAAGGGTTAAAATTTCCCATATTTTCTTTCGCGCCCCACCCGTGCAAAAGGTCTCTTTAAGTTAATTTAAAAGGCAGTTGTGGTTTGGCTAAAAAATACCCTTGCAGATAATCGACCTTTTGCGCCGTTAACCATTTCAACTGTGCTTCCGTTTCAACGCCTTCGGCAACCAGCTCTAAGCCCAGTGCTTTTGCCATAGCAATAATGGCCGTAATCAGTGTTTCCACCTCAACCGAACAGCCAATGTCGTTTACAAAACTTTGATCAATTTTAAGAATATTCACTGGCAGATTTTTTAAAATGGACAAGGAAGCATATCCCGTTCCAAAATCATCTAACAAAATATCAGCTTGCTTATTTTTTAACCCTTCAAGTAATTTTCTCATCGAATGGATATTTTCCATGGTCGCGGTTTCAGTGACTTCAAATTGAAAACGACTTAAATCTAATTGGAATTCTTTGGCTTTCAACTCTAGGTGCTCGATTAAATTGCCATTATAAAATTGCTGTTGCGATAGGTTAACCGCAACCCGTAAAGCAGAATCAAGCCGATGTTTGACGATATCTCGGCAAACGGCTTCAAAAATGGCCATGCCCAATTCATCCATCAACCCATGCTGCTCAGCCAATTCAATAAAATCCCCTGGGAAAATTAATTGGTCATCTTCTGTCTTAATGCGAACCAGCGCTTCAAAATGACGCGGGCAAAGCGTATTTTCTGCACTATAAACGGGTTGATAGTGCATCTCAATAGCTTGCAACGGGCGATCAATCGCACGCCAGATATGGGCAATAACCGTCGCAATATGATTGAGTTGATCGTCATCTTCAAGCTGAAAAACTTGGAATCGATTACGCCCCAGATGTTTGGCTTTATACATTGCTGAATCGGCGCGACGCATCAAATCACTGAAATTCTTTCCGTGTTTGGATGAAAACGACAGACCAATAGAGACAGATAAACGGTGCCGATTATGCTCAGTTACAAACGCTTTAGACAAAACTTCCACCATATCTTTAGCGACTGTAATAGCATCATCCGGCTTATGAATACGCGTTAATACCACAACGAACTCATCACCACCTACCCGACAAGCCATATCCCCCTCTCGAATTCTCGACAAGATTCTTTGGGCGGCTTCTCTTAGAACCCGATCCCCTTCTGGATGGCCATACTGATCATTAACATCTTTAAATTTATCTAAATCCAAAAACAAAACCGCCACTTTATCCGCCGATTTGGCACTGGCTAATTTATCTTCAATAAAGTTGTGGAGCCGAGTTCGGTTCGGTAACCCCGTTAATGCATCATAAAAAGCCAATCGATCTAACTGTTGTTGATGATGTTTTCGTTGGGTTAAATCGGAAAAATTAGCAATATAATAAGTATGCGCCAACTGTTCATCATACACCCGATAAATCGATAACCATTCTGGATAAATCTCACCATTTTTGCGCTTATTCCAAATTTCTCCAGACCACCAACCTATATCCAACAACTGCTGCCACATTTTTTTGTAAAATGCTTCATTATGATAACCAGAATGCAGCAGCTTAGGATTTTGACCAATCGCTTCAATTTGGCTGTAACCCGTAATTTCGCAAAAAGCATGATTGACATTGACAATGGTGCCATCCCTATCGGTGATAATGACGCCTTCATTCGACTGCTCAAACATCACTGAAAACAATCGATATGAATGGGGAGACGGTACGTTAAGGTCAATTAAATTTAATGACATTAAAATAGTTGTGTTTTGAATCACGGCAGAATCAATAATTTGAAATTGAGCATCTACCAAACGACCATCCTTGAAAGTCAATACCTGCTGGTTTCGCTTGACATTGAGGTCTGAAATCATTGATTGAATTGTTTTTATAAAATTGACACGACTTTTTGCAACTAAAAAAGTTCTAATATTGGTGTTTTTTAATATCAAGCTCTTTTTTTGCAGTAATTCAACTGCCATCTGATTGGCAGCTATAATTAACCCGTTTTCATCAACTTCAACCAAAGCAATAGGCGATTGAAGAAACATTTGCTCATATTGATTATTGGAGTCCAAAGTTTTTTGATTGGATTGCAGGTTATCTTGTGCTTCAGCTTCTATTTCAGTAAGTTGCTGTTCCAGCAAATTGAACTGATGTTCTAAGGTAATATGTTGATCAAGTAATCTGGCATTTTCGTCTTGATAAGCTTCAATATCACGAAGTAAGTGCTGACAAACTTCAGGAACGTCCTCTTTATTTAAACGCATCCAAAATCTCCGGTTTAGTTAAATACCCCATAAAATATGGCTTCCCATTTAATAAAGTGGATTCAACATACAGCTTCAATAATAAACGCTCCCCACTCTTCATCAGACCCGTTACATCTCGCCAAATGCCTAAAGAGCCTGCACTGTTACCATTCAGATAGTCTCGAATATAATCATCATGATGTTGACTATAAGGATTGGGCATTAATATTTTGACATTTTGATATAACAATTCCTTAGCACTGTAGCCGAATAACGACTCGGATCTCTCATTGACAGCGACTATAATGCCTTTTTGATCAATGACAATTTGTGCATAAGGAACCACTTTGCCACATAACTCGACGACCTGCCATTGCTGTTGATTGTATTCAGAAGGAAGAGGGGTTGTCAAAGCCACCTCCTCAACAAACATCATCACACCAACCTGTGAGACCGAATCGGTTTTATAAGGTGAAAGACGAATCACAAACTCTTGATCTCGTTTCCGAATCGGTAAGTCATGTTCCGAAGTTGACTCAATCACATTAAGTAATTCTTGACGTAAATTTACAATTTCAACCCCTAAATCTAAGGTGGTAATAATTTGGCCAATGTCTTTTTGAGTTAAATTGAAAATTTGACTTGCTGCTTTCGTAAATCTTTGCACTTTCAATCGATTGTCGACCATGACAATCGGCTCTTTCATCATCGCCAACATATTTTCTAAATCATTGTTTACCTGTTCCAACTCAAAAGTTTTCACTTCTAATTCTTCATTAACGGTAGACAGTTCTTCATTCGTTGACTGCATTTCCTCATTAGAAGTTTGTAATTCTTCATTGGCAGACTGCAATTCTTCATTAGATGACTGTAATTCCTCGTTGGTCGATTGTAATTCTTCGTTGGTGGTCTCTAACTCTTCCACCGCCGTTTGTAACCGCTCTTTAAAAATCGATACTTCTTGGCGTAAGGTTTCATTACTAATGCCTTCTTTATTATCAATTAAGCTGGTGCCACTAATAAATGCGTCACTGAGATCAACTTTCGTAAAACTCAACACATAAACATCTTGTGACATCCCTTCAACAGACATTCGCTGCACGGATAAAAACAGCGCATTTTTTTTAGAAACCTCTTCATAAAACAGTGCTTGCGTGGTGGCACTACCATCCCGTTTGGCCTTTTGAATCAATGTGCGTACATCCACTTTAAGTTCATCACGGACCAATGTAAGGATATTGGTATCAATACGGCCTTGCGGAAAAGTCAAATAATAACTGACATCCCCTCGAATATGCATCACTTGACCTTGATCATCAATCACCACAGCGGTTGGAATCAATTGATCAAGCAAAGCCTGATCAAGCTGCCCAACCAATCGATTTTTCTCTTGCAACATCAATGGCATAGTGGAATCTTGCCGCCTTCGGCTTATTGAAACCGATACCGCACTGGAGACATGATCAATTCGCTGAGAAATACTGGTCTGTTTGCGCTTAAATATCTGACTGACTTTATCGTAAGCGTCAAACAACTCTGGTGTCACCGAATTCGCCGATTCGGCTTTACCCAAAAATAAAAAACCATTTGGTTTTAGGGCAAAATGGAAGGTTTGTAATACTTGACGTTGTAAGTCAATCGAAAAATAGATCATCACATTCCGACAGCTAATCAGATCCAAACGTGAAAAAGGCGGATCCATCACCACATTTTGGCGTGCAAATACAACATGGTCTCTAACCATTTTTTTAATGATGTAAGCGCCTTCTTTTAAATAAAAATAGCTATCGAGTATTTGTGGATCTACGTTTTTAACTTGGGTTTCGGTAAAGGTCGCTTTGCGTGCTTGCGATAGAGCAAATTCATCAATATCGGTGGCAAAAATCTGATAATTAATCTCTTTTCTAAGCGCCATGCGCGCTTTTTGAAACAAGATAGAAATAGAATAAGCTTCTTCACCATTCGCACAACCCGGTACCCAAATACGCAATTGATCATTTTCATCATGTTGCTTGACCACCTCAAAAATGACTCTTTCGAGCCCACTAAAGGCTTCAGTATCTCTAAAAAAATCTGTCACTGAAATCAGTAAATCTCGAAATAGATTTTCGACTTCAGAAGAGGACGTGTTTAATAACGAAACATAGTCGTCCAGTGTTAATATTTTATGAACCGCCATGCGCCGAGCAATTCGACGTTGAACGGTCTTCAATTTATAACCACTAAAATCATATCCGGTTTCATCCAGTAAACGCTTAAACAGCTTTTGTAAACTGGTTGATGACTTTGGCATTGCCAAATTCGATAGCAATTTACCAGACGACTGAATATATTGCCCCAGCTCTTGCGCAATTTTTGAGGGGGGTAGCACCAAATCAACAAAGCCGGTTTCAATCGCTGAATTGGGCATACTGGCATATTTTGCCGTCTGCTCATCCTGAACAATAATCAATCCCGAACTGGCTTTTATTGATGCAACGCCTTGTGAGCCATCCGATCCAGTGCCAGATAAAATAACCGCAATCGCCCTTTCACTGACCTCTTCAGCGAGCGAGTCAAGCAAGAGATTAATAGAGGGTTTAGGACCGATAGTCGCCGCAGGAGAAAGAACGATTTTGCCATTTTTAATTTGTGCATTATGACCCGGTGAGACGATATATATCGTATTAGGAATGGGGGTCATATCTTTATTCACCAATTCCACGGGCATATTAGAAACTCTTTCCAATAAATCTTTAAGAATGGTGGGATGTTTAGGATCGAGGTGCTGAGCAATAATATAGATGGCTGGCGTTTGCGGCTCTAATACCTTCAAAAACTCTTTTAGGGCTTCTAAACCACCTGCTGAGGCACCAATGACAACCCAATACAACTTTTCTAACGCGTCTTCATCTGATACTGTCGTCACTTGTTTCTGTTTTTTCATAGAATTCCTTATGAGTTGACATAATGAGCAACCGCTTCACCTTAGCGTATTTTCACGGTCTAGCTCTTGTCAAAGGTGCCAATATAAAATTTGATACAAATTGAGAATAGAACCTTTATAATAGCACTCAAAATTCCGCGCCCGTAGCTCAGCTGGATAGAGCACTGCCCTCCGGAGGCAGGGGTCTGAGGTTCGAATCCTCTCGGGCGCACCACTTTTAAGATCCAACCCAACCTGACTTTATCAAAAGGCTAAATACCCTGTGACAAACAGGGACATATTAGCAAAAAAAATTGCCTATAAAATAAATAGTAAGATTAAATCTTGAAATAATGAGTTTTAAAAAATGGATTCAAATTAGAAGCCTGAACCAATTTATAAAAAATAATTTGAATGGGGATTGAGAAACTAGAGAAAAAACCCTTCAGTGAAAATTCAGTAAAGGGCTTGAGAGGAGATTTACTGAGCAGTAACGTTTTCTGCTTGAGGTCCTTTTTGACCCTGTGTAACTTCCATGGTCACTGTTTGGCCTTCCATCAATGATTTGCGACCACCACCGTTAATGGCTGAGAAATGAACAAAGACATCTTTTCCACCTTCTTGCTCGATAAATCCGAAACCTTTTTCATCATTAAACCATTTCACTGTACCTGTAACTAACTCTGACATGCTTTTTCCTTATATAACAAATAATTAAAACCAAAGTGTAATCCATCAACGGCTCAGATGAACTGCATCAGAAAAATACTTTAGCAATTTCATTATAATGAAAATGTTTTAGAAAAATGAGTATTTATTGTTTTTTTAAAAAAAATTTAATTTGCCGCAGCTTCAAGCGAATGATCTCGCCTAGAATCAGTTGGGCATCTCAATTATCGGTAAGCAGTGGTTTTTGATCGTAAAGCTAAATCCGCAGGATAGGGATCCAAAATAACCTGTGTCGATAAATATTCTGAACCATAATGCTTTAAAAATTGTTGCAGCAACTTTATCACCGCAATGAGTGGAATAATTTTCTGCCGAAATTCCTCGCGAGTTTCAATATAGAGTTGCCTCTCCTCTTCAGACAATAACTTTTTGAAATAGCCATAAATATGATCCAATACATTGATCATCACGCCCGTTGTGGTTCGACACGCCAAAGCCGCATGAAGTTTTTGCGCATAGGCTTTTAGCTGTTCCGGCAGGTTTTGGGCAGTTGCATCGGCAACCAATTTCCCCATTTCACGGTAAATCACTTCCGACTTGGAGAGTAATAAATATTTGTGATCTCGATGAAACGCTTGAAATTGCGTAACACTGGGCTCTGACTGCAAAAACATTCGCCACCTTGCTTGCGTATAGACTCGCAGTATAAACGTTTCCCGCAACCAAGCGTCTTGCAACCGTCCTTCATCTTCCACAGCCAAACTCGGTACTTTTTCAAGCAAACGATGGGTAAACAGGCCTTGCCCCATTTTGTCTTGAGAGCCAAACCACTCTCCGGTGGGTCGATACTGTTTTATTCGTTCAAGTCCACAAGTCGGTGAACGCGATTTAACAATTACACCATCTAAATCTTGCTTTAAAAGATGGGGAATCACTTTGTCGATATAAGTTTGCAATGAGTCAGTCACATCCGTTTCTGTGCGAGTGCCTCTAACCCGTATGTTTCCATCCACATTCACCAACCGAATGGTTTCTCTTGGGACACCTAATACGGGTGCTTCCGGGCAAAAAGGGAAAAAAACCGCATAAGATTGTAACGAACGATTGATAAAATCTTCTTGAGCGTGCCCACCATTATATCGGCACTCGGTACCACGCAGGCAATCTGAAACAGCAAGTCTTAATTGTGGGTAGACTTCATTTGACCAACTATAGTGCGCCATTATTGACTCCTTTACACCTTTAATCTTGTTATACAAGAATTATACAACATGAGTAATTAAGATTTGGTATCATTAGCACCTCTTTTGCAGATTTTAAAACGGGAAGTTTACATGGCCTATAAAAATTATACAGCTTATCAACATGGCACCGAACCTGCGGTAGGGATTCTGATGACCAACCTAGGCACCCCGGATGCACCGACCAAACAGGCCTTAAAACCTTATTTAAAAGAATTTTTAATGGATCCTCGCGTCGTCGAGCCGCCACCGGCGCGCTGGTTATGGAAAACCATCCTAAATCTCATTATCTTAAACACCCGTCCGGCTAAATCTGCTGAGGCTTATCAGCAAGTTTGGGGACATTACGGTGACGGATCGCCTTTACTGGATATCGGTAATCAGCAATTAACAGCCGTTCAAAATAAAGTATCGCAAGCCTTTAGTGGTCGCGTCGAGTTTGCATTGGCAATGCGTTATGGCAATCCATCCATTGCCAATGCGTTGAAATCCTTGCAAGAGCGCAATGTCCAAAAACTTTTGGTTTTGCCCCTGTATCCTCACTATGCCGCAGCCACTACCGCATCAACATTTGACGCCGTGACCTCAGAACTGCAAACTTGGCGCTGGCTACCCGAATTTCGGTTTATTAAAAACTATCATAAACACCCCGGCTATATAAAAGCACTGGCCAATAGCATTCGCGAGCATCAAGCCGACCATGGTAAACCCGATTTATTAATCATGTCTTATCATGGCATTCCACAACGTTATTACAACAACGGCGACCCTTATCCTTGTGAATGCCATGCCACTTCACGCTTAGTGGCTGAAGAACTGGGATTGTCTGATCAAGATTATAAAGTGACTTTCCAATCGCTATTTGGCCGAGAAGAATGGATCAAACCTTACACAGATGCCACCTTAAAAAGCCTCCCGGATCAAGGCATTAAACATGTACAAGTGATTTGTCCCGGGTTTTCTGCCGACTGTTTGGAAACCATTGAAGAAATTGACCAAGAAAACCGTGACTATTTTGAAAGTGCGGGGGGCGAACACTACAGTTATATTCCCGCTTTAAATGCCCGCCAAGATCACACAGATATGTTAGCTGAATTGATTTTGCAACACACCCAAGGCTGGCCGGAAAGAGATGGTTTTGACGTTGCAAAGGCAGAAGCAGAACGCAAAATTCAAGCGGAACGTGCAAACAAATTAGAACAATCCTTAATCAGCGAATTTGGCCAAGATATTATTTATCCAAACAAGAAATAACCCCTCCTCACACTTTTAATTGCCATTTTCAAGCCAAATTCAGATCCTTCTAAAACGCAAAACAGCCAGGCCTGGTTGTTTTGCAATCAACCCCTCACTTTAAACGACCCATCCCAAGCTGCATAAAATGTAAATATTTTACTTTTTTATTGACGCGCGCTACTTTATCGCTACAATATGAAATGTAACATTTTTACATTTACTATAACCCAGGAGTGCCAAACCATGTTAGCCAACACACCCAAACACCTAATTATGCCCATAAGTCTCAGTCTGACCTTACTCGCTGGCTGCACCAATCCCAACGGCACCTCCAGTTCACTTGAACTTTCAACAACAGATATCGTTGCAGAAAGAGGCCCTTTACTCAATGCCGTATTGCAAGATGCCACCGGCAATCGTGCAGAAGCCGTTGGTCAGGGGGTATACCGTTTTTCAGGCGATATCCAATACCCGATTGAAACCACGGGTGGCATTATTGACTTGAATCGCAATGGCATTATTGATGAAGGTGACCTCAAAACCAATGATATTAAACTCAAAGCCAATAACGGCAGAGTCGTCACCCTTGCCACCACTTTAGCGAGCAACGAGACACTTAAACAAAAATTAATTTCCGAACTCAACTTATCGGAAGACACTATTTTCAATCAAACCCCTTCTACCGATAAAGCCATAGCCGCCTTGAGTGATGAAGTTTTCAAGTATTGCATCGAAAATAACATTACCGATGCGGCAACCCTGACCGAAACGCAATGGCAGACCCTTTCCATTCCGATTCAAAATCGTATTGATCTCTACACCCATTCACCGCAAGCAGCGTCTGAACTAGAGCAAAACTTAGTCACCAATGAACTTTCAGGCAGGGTCTTGCCTTTGTTGCGAAGCGAAGCAGACGACCTGAATAGCATGGCTACACAAGGAACCAGTTTGGATACAACATTGGCCAGTTTGCCGAATTACGCCCTAGACAATACACAAAAACGGTCATTGGCTTTTTTGTGGAATGAAGAAAAAATGGCAAAGGATCTCTATCTTGCGCTCAATCTTTTGTACCCGAGTAATACGCTAAATAACATTGCAAACAATGCTGAATCTCAACATCAATTGAGCATGGAATCTCTGTTGCAAAAATACAATATTGATGTTGAGCATTATGATGACGCAAGTTATCCGTATACTCAAAGCGTATTAGACAGTTACGCCGCAGGCAGCTACACGCTCACTGACATCCAGTCACTCTATGACAGCCTTTATGCAACAGGAGCAAGCTCTGCAAGAGCCAGTCTTGAAGTGGGCTGCCAAGTGGAAGTCACGGATATCGATGATCTAACGCAACAAATTGAAATTGCGGGTGATGCGCAAGATTTGAAAATGGTATTTGAAAATCTACGTCGTGGCAGTGACAACCATTATTGGGCTTTCGATAATGCCCTTAAAAAACAAGGTGTGACCGATGGATGTTGTTCGCTCGGCGCTGACTTCTGTCATCCTGAATATCCATCCCACAGCAATGCCTCATCCACCATGGGGAATGGTCTTGGTATGGGGAGACACTAAATTACAGAATGCTGCTTTAGCTGGCTACAGAAGATGTAAAAACTTTACAGAAAGCGCCGTTTCCATTCAAAAGTTGATAAAATGGCGGTGGTTATTCTGATTCAAAACGCAAGGAGTGCGAGAAAGTAAATGCCATTTGGTCAAGTAAAACGCTATCTTCTCCCCCTGAGTAGCTTGCTATGGAGCGCCCATGCGCAATCCGCAGATCAAATCGTATCCACCCTCTCAACGGGTCTGTTTTATAGTCAGGGACAAAGCCAGGAGACGGGTTTACCAAACACCAGTAGCTTTGCAGTCCCTTTTATGATTTCGACGCAACATCAACGTTTTTATACCGCACTCAGTAGCTATTGGGCACAACTCAGCTCGCCAACTTTAGCAGACAATACCCTTGAAAATTCAGCAGGCCTGGGCGATTTAACCCTCGCTGTTGGCTATAACCTAACGGAAGATGGCCGCTGGCGTTTTCAAATAAAAGAGAAATTCGCAACTGGCAATAGCGACAAAGGGTTTAGCACTGGCGAAAATGATACCGCATTACAGCTCGATTATTTTTTCGCCCTAGACTCACAACGTTTTATGTTTTACACACTGGGCTATGAATGGGTTGGTAAAGTTAACAGTTTAAACATGCAAAACAGCCTGTATAGCGGCGTAGGATTTGGTCAAGCGCTAACATCCTCGACCTTAATCAGTTTATCATTCGACTATTTTCAAAGCCAATATAGCGATTTGGATGATATTTTTAATCTATCCTTATCGGCTAATTACACAATTAATCCTCGCTGGTCGCTCTCGGGCTTAGGTCGTTACGACACCAGCAATACCTATAGCATCGGCGCGTCAATCGTCAGAACCTTTTAACTTAAGAGACTTTTTGGATGACTACGGATTCTGAACCACAAGAAACAGCCTTAATCAAAGCCGTTAGAAAAATGCTGAAGCCATTAGTGCGACTATTAATTCAACAAAATATCACTTTTGTTGGCTTGCAAAATTTGTTAAAGCGCACCTATATTGAAGTCGCTGAAGAATCCTTTTGCTTAAAAAACAAAAAACTCACCGATAGCCGCATTAGCTTGCTCACCGGCATTCATCGTGCCGATGTCAAGCGCATTCGTCACGAAGCCCCAGGCCAACTTACTGAAAAAGAAATTAAAGCGGGGTTAAGCGCGCAAATGATTGCAAAATGGACAGGTGATCCAGACTATCTCGATCCTCAACAGCGCCCCAAACCACTATTAAAATCCGCCTCAACCGAAAATCCTCAAGCTAATTTTGAAGATCTGGTGCTGTCGGTTTCCAAAGATAAGCATCCACGTTCACTGATGGACGAATGGCTCAATCAAGGCATTATCGAAATAAAAATCGAACAAAATCAGGAGTGGATTTTTCTGAACGAAAAAGGCTATGTACCCGAAGCGGATTTTGAAGAGAAATTGTTTTTTGCCGGCAAAAATATTGGCGAACACCTTGAAGTCATTGCCAACAATTTGTCAAACAATACGCCGCCCCTATTTGATCGTGCGGTTTACTACGATCACCTAACGCAACAGAGCCTAAACGAATTGGAAACGCTGGCGAAAGAAAAACTGTTGCAAGCGTTGATGGACATTAACCAAAAGGCCAATCGTTTACAAACGGCTGAAAAAGCAAACGCCGAAGCCTCGCACTCGTTTCATTTGGGTGCTTATTTCAACAAACACCAAGAGCCTGATCATGAAAACATCTAGCTTCCACCACCTAGCATTTTGGCTGACCGCACTGCTGCTAAGCGCCTGCCAGTCAAATCAAACACTCACTGAATCAGGGTTTGGGGGCACGGGCGCACCGGTGATCGCTCAGCTTGAAGATACCAGCGGATTTGGCGGCACAGGACACAGCGCTTCCGGCTTTGGTGGAACCGGCATCATCGGCACCGTTGAAGCATTTGGCAGCATCTGGGTGAATGACATTGAAATCGGTTATGGCGAACAAACCCGTATCGTTTCCAATTTATCTTCAACCGACACCTTAAAGTTGGGACAACAAGTCATTCTAGAAACTTTGCCACTTGAGGATCAAACCTTAACGGGCGAAATTTCGATCCACTATCCAATCGCGGGGCAAATTACGGCGACCACAGATACCACCATCGTTGTAGAGCATCAGCACCAGATTCGACTGAATCCACAAAGCCATCAAGATCAAGGAATCCAACTGATTCCTGGGCACTATATTGCGATCAACGGTTTTAAAAATGCAGACCAAAGTTGGACAGCGACTCGATTGAACCAGAACCCTCAGCAAAAGGTCTTCTATCAACCTGAACCCCAGTTCGCATTGAGTGAAACCGTTTCGCGTTGGATTGTCGAACCCAAGCTCATTCAGCACAACCCTTGGTCAATACTGCGCGGTTTAAAACGCAACGCGACCCTAGAAACACGCCAGGGCAGCCACAAAATGCAAAAAACCGATTCAAAACAGGACGTTTATCAATTTAACAACCCGAACCACAATCGGCGATTATCTCCTGTAAATTCGGCTATACAACCAAGACCTTCGGCACGACAAAACCAAACCCGGCAACTGATGCAAATACAACATGAGCAGAATGCCATTCACCAACAACAAAAAGCATTACAACGCCAGCAACAGCAAACGCAACAGAAAATGATGCAAGACATCAAAACCGCCAGACCGCCAAATGGTCATCCGTGACAATAAACGTCAACCCTTTGAGCAATGGCCTAATGCTAACCGAGTGGCGGTTGATGTCTCGCTATTCAAAAGATATTGCACCGCTTGCCAAATCCCTTCAAAACCAATAGGTTGTGGAATGGCATTTTCGGCAAGGCGTGCTAACCTTTGTGCTTCGCTATCCTGCTCATTAAAAACCACCAGGCCTGGCGCTAATACATTCAATTTCACTTTAGGTGCCCAAGCCTTGGCCAGACTTTTGGTCAGGGTTTCCAGACCCGCTTTCGAGGCAAGATAAGCGCTATAATCGGGATGCCCCGCTGCCACACGCGCATCTGACATCGCGATCACATCCGCAAACTTTGCCTGACTTTGACACAGTAATGGATAACACACCTGATTGATTTGATAAGGGGCGGAAATATGGACCCTTAATAACGCTTCTAATAAACTTGGGGTTCCCGTTATTTGTGCATCCGTTACCCAAATCGAAGCATTATGAATCACCGCTCTCAAGCTTCGCACTTTTGTCGGGAGCTCTTCTAAAAAAGCTGCCAAGCTGACAATATCGTTAAAATCCACCTGAAACCCTAAAGCGCCTTTGGCTTTCAGTGCATCAACCGCAGATCGATGCTGACGATAGCTAAACACCACTGGCACACCTTGTGCCAGAAATTGCTCAGCCAAATAATAGCCAATCCGCTGACCCGCCCCCGTAATTAAAATCGCTTCTTGCAATGTCACCCCCTTTTTTCGTAAGTGCCAACCACCACTTTCATTGAAAAGCCAAAGGTTATTCAACGCAGTTTCTTCTCACAAAATATTACTCGAAATCAACCATGCCTGGTCAATTTTCTATAGCGCGGTGCCCATTTCATTTAAATCATGAGATAATGCATTCTTTTAAAAGGTGTGCTTTATTTTTAGATCTGACCGGTTTCAGTCTTTAAAAGCGATGACATTATTTATGCTGAACTTACTCAAAAAACCACTCTCTAGTATGCTATTAGTATCCACGACACTTATCCTATCAGCTTGTGGCGGTGGCGATAGCAGCTCAGTTTCGCCGATGACGACCTGGAGCTTTTCAGGCAGTAATGGCCCCGAGTTTTGGCATCTGGTGGTTGACCGTAATGGAGAACCTTATACTACCTGTAAATATGGTCAAAGGCAGTCGCCTATCAACATTACAGCGGCTAGTTTATCCCCATTAGACCTGCCCAATGTCGATTTTCAATATCAACCAACGGCCGTCAAAAGCACCACGCTAGGCTTTGGTATTTATGGTTTTGACCTTCAAGAGGAACCAACGCATAACGCAATTGTCGTGAATGGCGTAAAATCTGAACTGCAACAGATTCATTTACACACCCCAAGCGATCATCAAATCGATGGCAAACCTTATGATGGTGCTATCCATTTTGTTCACAAAGATACCACAGGGGCTTACACATTTGTGGCGGTATTACTTCAAGTCGGCGCTAGCAATGAAAATATAGCAACACTCATCGATCACCTGCCTGATTCAGTCCTTTTGGCGGAGATTCCTGAATTTAGTTTTGATTTGACAACCCTCTTACCACCAGAATCACAAAGAGCAAGTTATCGCTATTCCGGATCCTTCACAACCCCCGCTTGTGCTGAAAATGTAAACTGGATTATCATGCAAACGCCCATTGAATTTTCACAAAAGCAATTAGCGGTATTTCAGACCTTATTTGATGGCAATACCCGTCCAATCCAACAATTGAATGATCGAACGATAGAGGCTGACACCACCCCTTCAATTTAAAATCTTGCCAAAGGGTTCCTTGAACGCACTCAACAACCCCCTAATCATCAAGCTAAGACGGTTCGGCTTGAATTTTTTCAGTTCTACTGCTATGATTAGGCAAAATTTTGACCTTTAATTAAAGAGAGACCTTCCCATGAAAAGATTAGACCAAGTTTTGGCTAACGACAAAGTTCCGGCAGATTTAGAGCTGGTTATTGACCATATTATGTTTGCCTGTAAAGATATCGCTTTTAAGCTTCGTCAAGGTGAACTAGCCGGGATTCTAGGCACGACTGAAGATGAAAACATCCAGGGTGAAACCCAAAAGAAATTGGATGTTATTTCTAATGATTTATTAAAAGAAATTTTGGTCAGCAACCCTTATGTAAAAGGTGTCGGTTCCGAAGAAGAAGACTACACTATTGCGGGTAACAACAAGGGGAAATACTTGGTAACCTTTGATCCGTTAGACGGTTCTTCAAATATTGATGTCAACTTGTCAGTTGGAACCATCTTTTCAATTTTAGAAGCTCCTGCTGATGACCGTAGCGGCGATCAACAAGAAGTCTTCTTACAAACAGGACGCAAGCAAGTTGCTGCCGGCTATGTGCTTTATGGTCCTTCTGTTATCTTGGTCATGACTACTGGTAACGGTGTCAACTTCTTTACACTCGATACCACCATTGGCGAATTCACCCTAACCAAAAGAAATGTCACCATTCCTGAAGACACGTCTGAATTTGCTATCAATATGTCAAACCAACGCTTCTGGGAACCTGAAATGAAGCAATATATTGATGATTGCTTACTGGGTGAAGAAGGGCCTCTGGCCAAACGTTACAATATGCGTTGGGTCGCATCAATGGTTGCTGAAGTTCACCGTATTTTGGTTCGTGGTGGAATTTTTATGTACCCTTATGACAGCCGTGACCCTTCAAAAGCCGGTAAATTACGTTTAATGTACGAAGGGAACCCAATGTCAATGTTGGTTGAACAAGCCGGTGGGGCCTCTTCAACGGGTCGCATGGACATTATGGATGTTGAACCTAAAGGCATTCATGACCGTGTTCCGGTTGTACTCGGATCTAAGAATGAAGTTGCTAAAGTGGTTGCTTACCATACTAAGTAATCAACACGGAACTTCAGTCAATTCACCCGCTTAGTGCGGGTGTTTTTCGTTTGAATCAAACTCTTTAAAGGATACACTGATGGGTTATGCTGCTGTTGCCGCTGGCAAAGACGTACCAAATGATATTAACGTTATTATCGAAATTCCGGCTTTTGCGCCGCCAATTAAATATGAAGTGGATAAAGAAACCGATTTAGTATGGGTTGACCGCCTTCAAGGCGCCACCATGCAATATCCGGCAAACTACGGCTATATTAACGACACCCTATCGAATGATGGCGATCCCGTAGATGTATTGGTTGTTACCCCTCACCCATTAATGATTGGCTCTGTGATTCGTTGTCGGCCGATTGGCATTTTTCACATGACCGATGATGGTGGCGAAGATGCCAAAGTGATTGCTGTACCGGTTGATAAACTCACCCCCATTTATAAAAACGTGGAAAAGGTTGAAGACATTCCATTACTCAAGGAACAAGTTGAATTATTCTTTAGCCATTACAAAGACATTGAACCCGGAAAGTGGGTCAAAGTTGAAGGCTGGGGGGATGTTGATGCGGCTCGCAAAGAAATCCTGGATGGCATTGCGCAATACGAATCTTCAAAAAAATAGTCTGACTGATGCAAACCAAGCCTGGTTTTTACCAGGCCTGGTCATTTTTTCTCACAAATTAGTTGATAACATCACTTTTTTCCAAGCGGCAATCACCGCTGCTTTTTCACTCGAAAACCATTCAATCGGCACAAGTGACTTCTCATTCTGCAATGCCAATCTGTGATAAGTCGCACGATATTGGCGATAGACTTCTTCTAAATTTTCGACCTCTGCTTCCGGCAAAATACCGATGGTTTTGATTTCTTCTAATAGCCGAATATTGTCCGACCAAAAAGTCAACCGATTAAACTGATGGGCATAGCCTAACACCACATACTGCACCAAAAATTCAATATCGACAATCCCACCCGCACCTTGCTTTAAATCAAATTCATCCGCATTGGTTTTATCTAAAGACGTTTGCATTTTTTGACGCATTTCAACCACTTCTTTTCTCAATGCGGTTAAAGAACGCGCTTGAGAAATAAATTGCTGCTTAAAGGTTTCAAAGCTCGCTTTGAGCTTTTTAGAACCAACAATCGCACGCGTTCTAACCAAGGCTTGATGCTCCCACACCCAGGCCTTATTTTGTTGGTAAGCCTGAAATGCGGCCAGATCCGTTACAATCATGCCGCTGGCACCATTCGGTCTTAATCGTGTATCCACTTCATATAAAGTGCCGGATGGCATAAAGGTTGTTAACAATGAAATAATTTTTTGTGTCATTCGGATAAAATATAAATTATTTTCCAATGGCTTCTTTCCTTGGCTTTTCGCTGATGGTTCAACGTCATCATAAAGAAAAACAATATCCAAGTCGGAACCATAACCCAACTCAATCCCACCGAGTTTGCCATAACCAATAATCAAAAAAGGTAAATCCTCGGTTGACGCTACCCCGCCCGGCAGTCCATTGCGATGTTGCATAAATTGCCAAGCATATTGCGTGGTCACCTCCAAAACGGCCTCTGCAATCCAAGTCAAATAATCACTTACCTTCATTATCGGCAAATGGCCGGTGATATCGGCCGCTGCCACTCGAAACACTTGCGAATGCTTCCATTGTCGCAATTGATTCATAAAGGCTTCATCATCCAATGCATTTTCGGCCAATATTTTCATTGCTTCTGCTTTGAGTTCGGTCAGTTTTAATGGCTCATACAAAATTCGTTCGTCAAGCAATTGATCCAAAAGCGCCGGATATTTAACCAACATTTCTGCGGTCCAAGCGCTGAGAGAACACAGTTGCAATAAGTGCGGAATGGCTTGAGTATTTTCTTTCAGTAAGACTAAATAAACACTCCGGTTCATCACACTGCTGATGACTTTTAAGGCGCGTTCCAGCGCCACCACCGGATCTTCAATCTGCTTTAAACCTGTCAAAATACCCGGCAACACCGCTTTAAAACGACTGACGGCATCTGCACTGGCATGCGTATAAGCACGCGAGCTAAAAAACTGATTTAAAAGTTGCTCTAAGGCTTCTGGTTTGGCTAAGCCTTGATTTACCAGCACTTCAACGTCAATTTGATCTGATAAACACGCTTCTTTTAAACGGGTATCTTCGTTGTCGGTTTCTGCAATCGTATCTTCCGCAAAAACGCTATCAAACTCCGACTGAACAAACTGCAAATGCTGTGACAGCACTTCAAAAAAATCGTCATAATTTTCAAACCCCATCGAGTTGGCCAGGGCTGTTTGCTGGCCTTCATCCACAGGTAGATCATGGGTTTGTTGATCGTTCCACTCTTGTAAATGATTCTCGGCTTTACGCAAAAAATAATAGGCAGCCAACAAACCTTGCTGAGGATGTGAATCCATATACTGCCTATCCCCTAAGGTTTGCAACATCGGCACCAATTGGCGACCTTGTAGTAACAGATCGCGCCCACCATGTACCAATTGAAATGCTTGAACAATAAATTCTATTTCTCGAATCCCGCCGGGACCGAGTTTGATATTACGATGTTTATCTTTTTTCTTGACCTCTGTATTGATCATCACCTTTAATTCTCGTAACGATTCAATCGCCGAGAAATCGACATATTTTCGATAAATAAAAGGCCTGAGAATCTCAAACAGTTCACGCCCTTTTTTAGGGTCTCCTGCAATTATTCGTGCCTTAACCAAGGCATAGCGTTCCCATGCTCGACCATGAATTTGATAATAATTCTCCATCTCAGTAAAACTAACGGCTAAAGGCCCTGACTGTCCAAAAGGTCGCAAGCGCATATCAACTCGATACACCATGCCATCGTGAGTTAATTCGGTCAGAGACTTATTAACCGCTTGTCCTAAGCGAATAAAAAAATGATCATTCGGAATATTTCTAACCCCTCCTTGGGTTTGACCCTTTTCCGGATACACAAAAATCAAATCAATATCGGACGAAAAATTGAGTTCCTGCCCGCCAAGCTTTCCCATAGCTAATACTAATAATGTTTGTGGCTCACCCGACTCCGCCCCTATCGGCGTGCCGGATTTCAAAATCATTTGCTGGTAATGCCAATCAACGGTTGACGCCACTAACGCATCAGCTAAATCTGATAAATCATGCAGCGTTTCATCCACACTCGCCAAACCATTCAAGTCTCGAATCGCAATGCGCACCATTTCGGCACGGCGAAGTGTACGCAATGTTTGATTCAGAGACACCAAGCTGTCACAGGCTTTAATGGCTTGCGTCACCTTATGTTGAAGCGCATCCGCTTGATAGGCATGCTGCCAATGCGATGACGCCAATAACTCAGGAAAGCGACGTCCTTCACGTTCAACAAACAAACTCCACGCCCGGATTTTTTCAATAGAAATCGGCATTGTCATTTTTTCTCTCTTCCTTAACCATTAGGCCGCTAAAAAGGATTAAAAACAGCCAGGCCTGGGCATTTTTAACCCATTTTGGCCTGAAAATCTTGCATTCGGTATAAATATAATTTGGTTTTTCGACGATCATCCAGTTCCCATATTTCCGATGGTTCAACCTCAGGCACCGCAAAACTGTTCGACACGAAAATAGCATCCGGGTGCATTTCGGCAATGACTTTTTGCCACAATTTCGGCATGGGGTCGGGGGACAAAAAGGCATAAACCACATCGTAATACCCTAATTGCGTTTTCCAAATATCCATCGCAAAGACCTGACCACCACGTAATAACGTAAAAAACTTCGAGACCAAATACGGAATAGGCGCTGTTTCAACACCATCTGCACGCTCAACGTTCACCAGCTGACTCATGAACACCACGTTGCCTCCTAACCCACAACCCAAATCTAAAAACCGAACTTGCTGCCTTCTTTTTATCAATTTCTTCAATGCCTGACGGGTCGTGCTATTGGTTAAATATAATGGAACTCTCTCTTTAATGGCATTAAAAAAGATCATCCAAAGCACCACAAATATCAACAATGCCCACCAAGGGTTAATTTGAAAATGCAAGCCAAAATAAAGCCCGACAGGCAAACCAAATTGAATCAAGCGCCACCAACACGGCAAACCCAATCGGCAGCTTAAAAAAGCCGCTAAAACCCCTTGCGCAACCGCTAGCGCCCAGAGCGGATAAGGAGGCGTTACCCAATAACTTGCCCCCTTTACTACGGCTGCCAAAATGAGCAGCGCCAACCCTTGAATCAATAAAGCCAACACAATTTTAGGAACGCGCTTCATCATCACCTCTTATTTTGCACCATAAAAAAACAAGACTGCACCATTCAAACATTACTACCCCATACAATTTTAACCAAAAAAGGTATAACCTCTTGTTTAAAAAAGTTTTTTACCTTATGGCACACACAAAGCTTTAGTCCGTTTGAACATTTTTTCAATTAAAAATCAGAGGTTAGTATGAAACTTGTAGTCGCAATTATCAAACCTTTTAAACTCGATGATGTCCGTGAAGCCCTTCATGAAATTGATGTGCATGGCATGACCGTCACCGAAGCAAAAGGGTTCGGACGCCAAAAAGGCCATACCGAAATCTATCGTGGCGCAGAATATGCCATCGAATTTTTACCTAAGGTGCGCATCGAAATTGCGGTCACCCAAGACAAAGTCGAAAGCGTGATTGAAGCTATCGGCTCTGCCGCTCGAACAGGAAAAATCGGTGATGGCAAAATTTTCGTCAGCTCTATTGAACAAGCGGTTCGAATCCGAACTGAAGAGAAAGGGGAAATCGCACTTTAAATAAGACTTTCTCCACGCATCTTTTGTTAAACGATAAGGAACTTTAATTATGGAACAAATATTAGAATTAAGCTACGCATTAGATACTTTCTACTTTCTAATGTCCGGCGCTCTGGTCATGTGGATGGCTGCCGGTTTTGCAATGCTGGAAGCAGGACTGGTTCGCTCAAAGAACACCACTGAAATTTTAGCGAAAAACATTGGGCTATTTGCCATCGCTTGTATTATGTATATGTTAGTGGGTTATAACATTATGTATGGCGATTCACTCAACTCCGTTATCCCCGGATTAAGCTTTTTAATCAGCGGTGACAATGCAACGACTGCGGTTATTGCCGGTGGTGATGATGCACCTTACTACTCAAACATGTCTGACTTCTTCTTCCAAGTGGTCTTTGTTGCCACAGCGATGTCGGTTGTTTCGGGTGCGGTTGCAGAGCGGATGAAGTTAATGTCATTCTTTGTGTTTGCCATTGTCTTTACCTCTGTTATCTATCCTGTCCAAGGTTTTTGGAAATGGGGCGGTGGTTTCCTAGACGGTCTTGGTTTCTTAGACTTTGCCGGTTCAGGGGTTGTTCACATGGCTGGTGCAGCAGCAGCTTTGGCTGGCGTGCTCTTACTTGGCGCTCGTAAAGGTAAATATGGTCCGGATGGAGAGTCTCGTGCAATCCCGGGTGCAAACCTACCTTTAGCGACTTTAGGAACCTTTATCCTATGGTTAGGCTGGTTTGGATTTAACGGGGGTTCTGAGCTTAAAATCTCAAACGTAGAAGAAGCGAATGCTGTTGCAATGATCTTTGTCAACACGCTTCTAGCTGCTGCTGCCGGGGTTGTTGGTGCGCTCGCTGTGTCTAAAATCAAGTTTGGTAAGGCTGACTTAACCATGATGTTAAATGGTGCATTAGCGGGTCTTGTTGCCATTACAGCAGAACCTTTAACACCGAGTGCTTTAGAAGCCACCCTGATTGGTTTAGTGGGCGGGATGATTGTTGTGATTGCCATCATCGTATTGGATACCAAGTTGAAAATTGACGATCCGGTTGGTGCTATCTCAGTGCATGGGGTGGTTGGGATTTATGGTCTAATCGCTGTGACCTTCACCAATCCTGATGCTAGCTTGGTTGCACAGTTAATTGGTATTATTTCAATCTTTGCCTGGGTCTTCATCGCAAGCTTGATTGTCTGGAGCATCGTTAAAGCGGTCATGGGCATTCGAATCTCTGAAGAAGATGAGTTCGAAGGTGCTGACCAATCTGAGTGTGGCATGGAAGCCTACCCAGAGTTCTCTAAATAAGCGGATAACACGCTTAACGATCAGACCCCTGCCTATGCAGGGGTTTTTTATTTCAGAAAACTCCTTAAAAACGTCAAACGTCACAAATTTCGTATTTTATACAGACATTTCAACCACCACACTTTTAGACTGGTTTTCATAACAATGGGGTGTCGAAACTTCAAAACGACCGCTTCTGCGTCTGGGTTATGTAACGGGTGACTTATCCAATTCTCAATGGTTTCTAATTCCATTCCCGAATCCAATGCAATCAACTGCCAAGGTAAAAACGGCTCGCCTTGTTTCGCAACAGGCCCACCCGGGAGAATCGTCAGCGGAATTTTTTGTTCCAAAATCACCGTTTCTGTCTTACCCGATTCAGTCCAAATTCGAATGACTTCTTCTTCCTCCAACAAGGTACCATAAGGTAAAAATAAATAATTCGCCGACAATTGAGTCACCGGATAATCCGTTAATGGCGGTCCTTCCGGAAACTGAAACTGACAATACCGACCCGAACAACAAGACATATGCCTCCTTCAAAACCAAACTATCATTTTGGGTACCTTGATTAAACCCTGATGCATTTTAATCGATTTACCCCGTCAATAAACAGCGTTAAAACACCAGACGGCTAACATACTGTCAAGGCCATATTAAAAAAATCTTTTAATTTCAATGAAAAGGGGTAAAATAAATTTTACAAAAAGATGAAAGCACAGCTATTTTAAAGTGTGACTATTCACCTCCCAAAGCCCAGAAAAGGAGTCTATCATGGCTATCGAATCGTTAAATGCAGTGGATAACAGCTCAATGATGAGCAGCTTAAATAAAACCAATCAAAGTCTGACCTCCGGCTCACAAATTAACAGTGCTGCAGATAATGCTGCCGGTAGTGCCATCGTCACATCCTTAACCTCTAAAATTAATACACAAGACATCGGTATTCAAAATGCCACGACCGGCGGCAATTTGCTCCAAACTGCCGATGGCGGTGCCAGCCAAATCACTGAGCAACTGCAACGCTTGAGTGAACTGAGCATTCAATCATTAAACGGGACTTATAACAGCTCTCAAAGAGCTGCCTTAAATGCTGAATTCCAGCAAGGCTTAAAAAGTATCAACGACTTTGCTGAATCGACCTCTTTCAATGGCATGAATCTGTTAAATGCAGATACCGCTTCAGTTGATATTGCATTAGGCAGTGACAGCTCAGCCAGCCTAACACTCCCAAATCTAACCACCGATGCGTTAGGACTAACAGGGGCAGACATTTCCAACCCAAACAATGCGTTGGCAATCCAATCACAACTTTCCGATGCTCTCGGACTGGTTTCCGATAGCCGTGCTCAATTTGGCGCACAGCAAAATGGCTTAAGCGCTTCTGCTTCAAATCTCGCTAACCAAAATATCAATACACAAAGTACCCGCAGCCAAATTAACGACACCAATTATGCCGGTGCTGTGCTGGAACAGTCTCGTTTGCAAATTTTGAATCAAACATCTTTGGCTATGCAAGCACAAAACAACCAAAACTTTAGTAACGTTCTCTCGCTGTTAAGTTAGACCCTCCTTCCCGCCAAAACGACCAGGTCTGGTCGTTTTAGCGGGTTTCCAACGCATCCATTGCCGCATTCGCCAAAGCATCAACCCGCTCATTCTCTGAATGGCCTGAATGGCCTTTGACCCATTGCCAACAGACTTCATGTTGCGCTAAAGCTTCATCTAAAGCCTGCCATAAATCTTGGTTCTTAACGGGTTTTTTAGCCGCTGTTTTCCAGTTATTACGCTTCCAATTTGCCATCCACTGACTCACGCCATTTTTGACATATTGCGAGTCGGTTGTTAAGGTGACTTTACAAGGGCGCTTTAATGCGCGCAACGCTTCGATCGCAGCCGTTAACTCCATACGATTATTGGTTGCTTGTTGCGCCGATCCACTGAGTTCCTTTTCAATATTACCGAAGCGCAATAATGCCCCCCAACCACCAATACCCGGATTACCTCTGCATCCACCGTCGGTAAAGATTTCCACTTCTTGCATGTTAATTTTTATCCTTCAAAGCTTGTCGTGATTGCTTGTGACTGCGACTGGTGGCGACTGGTCTTTGACCTTTGCTGACCGTCAGCCAGTTTTTCAAACGCCAATTCAAGCCAACAGGCGTCGGCGAAAAAATTCTTTTCTTGGCCAAAATTGCATAGAGGTTCCCAAAGTGCAAACCGGCGCGCCCTAAACCTTGCTCAATGGATTGCAACCACCGTCCTGCCGGTTTCTGACTAAAGCAACTGGCTGAACTGTATGTAATTAATTCAATATCATAGCCGAGCAAACTTAACCAATCGACCAATCGATGCACCCGAATTAAATGTGCCTGCTTAAATCCACCTTGGGTATTTTGTAATCGATTTGAAATCGTCCGGCACCCTAAAGGATTAAATCCGGTAATTAATAAATGTCCTTCCGGTATTAACATTTGATCAACTTGACGTAACAAATGATAAGGATCAATCACTGATTCTAAGGTATGCGGCAAGACAAAAACATCAATCGAATCGGCTTTAATGGGCAAGTAATCAATATCTGCCTGGATAAAGCATTTGTTAGCGACACTGGGTAAACAGTCATCCACCAATACTTTATTCGTTACCCGTGAATTGACCAGCAAATCCTCTTCACAAATTCGACCCAACTGAACTAAATAAAGTCCAAACACTTGGCTAAGTGTTCGATCAATAATCGCTTGTTCCTCTTTTAACAGCGCTTGTCCTTGCGGTGAATAAAAGAAGTCGGTTAAAAAGGCTTGAAACTGTTGATTCGTCATTCTATTAGAGGTCAGATTTGTTAGAATACTGGCATTATAGCAATTAACAGGACAGACATGAAAATCGTTGGGATTCCGACTTTATCAGACAATTACACTTGGGTTATTCTCGATGACGACCCAACAATCGCCACCCATGCGTGGGTCGTTGATCCGGGCGAGTCGCAAACGGTTAACCAATATTTTCAAGCGCATGACCTTGAATTAGCAGGTATCTTAATTACCCACCACCATTATGATCATGTTGATGGCGTATCCGACCTAGTGGAGACTTTCGGAAAAATTCCGGTTATCGGCAATGCATCAGGGCCGTTTAAAGGCATTAATCAAGCCGTAACAGACGGCGATCATATCCGCATTTTCGCAGAACCTTTTAAAGTTATCGAAACCCCCGGACACTGTCCGGAACATCTGAGCTTTTATCACCCACAAGCCTTATTTTGTGGTGATGTCTTGTTTACGGGGGGCTGTGGCAAAATTTGGGATTATCCACCTGAACGCATGAGCCAATCACTGCTTACCTTGCGAAATTTGCCCGATGATTGCTCAGTTTATTGTGGTCATGAGTATACTTACGCTAATTTAAGGTTTGCAACCTTAGCGGAACCTGACAATATAACGATTCAAGCTAGACTCAATGAAGTCACTCAAAAAACCCTCATGCAGCAACCTTGCGTACCCGCTCTTTTAGGCATCGAAAAACAAACCAACCCCTTTTTAAGATTTGATCAGTTTCCCTTAAAAGCGACCCTTACCGAAAAGGGCGCAGAGGCAAATAACCCAGCCAGTCTGTTTGCCACTTTAAGAGCTTGGAAGGATGAATGTGACGCTGCCGGTATTTTGGAAATGAACATCAATGACTAAACTTCGCACAACCTTCTTAACCCTGATAACAATCACTTTACTATTCGGCTTGAGTGCTTGCGCACAACTTCCTCAATTAACTAACTTGTCTGAAACCTTGACAAGGACAGCGCAAAGCACCCCGGAACAGGCCGCCACCGCAGAGGTTACAGAAGGGGCTCTCGACCCAACAGAAGCAACGCGCCCGCCACTACCCCCTTTACCCATCAACGAACCCCATGTTCCACACGATGAAGCCTTTATAAACCCGTTTAAACTGGCCATTATTCAAACCAAAAACCAGTTCGCACAACCCCGTTTAGACAGTTTTCCGAATGAAAATACAGAAACTGTTTTTGCACCCAACACCAAAGCTTATCAAAATCTCTGGAATGAATTGAGTGATCACTTCTTTATTGAACCGGCACACATCACTCACTTTGAAGATTATTTAAATTATTATCAAAAAAGACCCAATTACTTTAAGCGGGTATCCATTCGGGCTAAACCTTATTTACATTTTATTTTAAATGCGGTCAAACAACGTAACATGCCATACGAAATTGCGCTTTTACCCATTGTTGAAAGTGGTTATTACCCTTATGCTCGATCCTATGTCGATGCGGCTGGCCTTTGGCAGTTCATGCCCGCAACGGGATATATGTACGGCCTTAAAAAAAATTGGTGGTATGACGGACGTCAAGATATTGAACGCAGCACCCTAGCCGCTTTAGACTATTTACAAGTGCTCTATAAACAAAATAATTATGACTGGCTATTAGCATTGGCTGCTTATAACAGTGGTTATGGCAATATTCTAAAAGCCCAAAAGCAGTACCTTCAAAAACACCCTAACGGCTCAGCAAACTTTTGGAACATTCGCACTTACTTACCAAAAGAAACCCAACACTATGTACCACAACTGTTAGCGATTACCTATTTGGTTCGACACCGCAACCAATTTGGCATTGAACTTGAGACGATTCCCAATGAACCTTATTTCGCCAAAACCCCCTTATCAAACCAAATCAGTTTAACGAAACTTTCTCAAGCTTTAGACACCCGCATCGACACCCTAAAAACCCTTAATCCCGGCTATTTACGACTGGCAACCCCGCCTCACCGTTCAGAGGAATATTCTCTATTATTACCCATCGACAAAATTGAAAAGTTTCACAAAAAATACCAAGAAAACCCCCAATATTTTGCGGTCAACTGGGTTCAACATAAAATTCGTTCAGGAGAAAGTCTCAGTGTCATTGCGCACCGATACCGAACCTCTAGCAAGGAAATCAAAAAACTAAACGGAATGAAAACCAGTTTTTTACGTGCCGGCAAGACCTTACTGATTCCGCTCCCTCAAAGCCACACTTTGGCCAGACAACCCTTGCAAAAATCAAAGCGCTATCAAGGTCAACAGCATATCCATGAAGTGCGATCGGGCGAAAGCTTATGGACGATTGCCCGCTACTACAACACCACACCGCGTAAGCTCTGTGAATGGAACCGGATTAGCATCCGTAACCCCATTCGAAAAGGTCAGCATTTAATCATTCATTCAGACCGTTACGGCAAGGAGCTGTCACACACCTTAAAAACGGGTGAAAGCCTTTGGCTGGTGGCTAAAAAATACCAAGTGACCACGCAGGAACTCTGCAATTGGAATGGCATTAAACGATCTGACATTCTCCAGCCAGGCACCAAAATCACTGTCTGGGTCAAAAGTTAATGATACCATCATCGCTTCTCACCCGGCGTTTCCAACGTCTCATTGCCATTTTAATCCTACTCTTCACCCTGACACCAAGCTTAGCAACACTAGACCGCAGCCAACTCACGACCAATCAACAAACTTTTTTAAAGGCGTATGACGCCATAAAAGCGAATGACCGACCCTTAATCGCAACCTATAAACAACAATTAGCAAACTATACCCTCTATCACTATTTACCTTACTTAGACTATATGTTTCATCTGGAAAATACGCCGGCACCTTTGATTGAAACCTACCTTAACAACACCCCTAACAGCCCGCTACCCGCTTTTCTAAAACGCAAGTGGCTTTATCACCTTGGCAAAACGCAACAATGGTCATTGTTCCTTAAGCATCATCAAGATTCACAACAAGACTCAACGCCCCTACAGTGTTACGCCCTTAGAGCCAAAATTGCAAAGGCGCCATCCGATTCCATGTTAAACCAAGTTAAACAACTCTGGGTTAAATCATTTAATAACGCATCGGCTTGTCAACCATTGGATCAATACTTACGACAAAACAAAGCGTTAACCGGTTCAATGGTTTGGAAAAAGATTGTAAGCGCAATGCAAAAAGGTAAATTATCACTCGCCAAGCAAGCTGGCCGAGACCTATCCAAACTGGAACAAAACGCACTCGACTATTGGATAAAAGTCTACCAAACACCCGATTTAGTCCAACGCGCAATGCCTGCCGGCATTTCCCCGGTTATTCGCCAACAAATATTCAAACAAGGGGTTTTACGCTACGCCTATACTGAACCGCAAAAAGCACTCGCGTTACTCGGACAACGCGCATCACAATATGGCTTAAACCATGAAGAAGTGGGCGCCATCACAAAGACCATTGGTCTAAGACTCGCTTATCGTTATGACCCGACAGCAAGTGAAACCTTGGATCAAATTGATCAAGCCAGTCAAGATCACCAAACCATTGAATGGCAGTTACAACTCACTATTCGCAATGGCGATTGGTTGCGTTACCTCGATTTATTCGAGCGGATGCCTATGGCCTACCAACATAAAAAACGCTGGCAATACTGGCGTGCTCGTTCGCTCGCCAAACTGAATCGTAACAACGAAGCTCAAGAAATCTACCAGCGCCTTGCTAAGCAACGCAATTTTTACGGATTTTTATCCGCTGACATTTTAAAACAACCCTACCGATTCAACCCAAAACCCAGTCAAACCCAAACAAAATCTAGCTTACAGAAAAAATATCCACAACTACGGATTATTGAAGAATTGCTCGCCATTGATTGGAAAATCAGCTTAAAAAGAGAATGGTATCATCTACTTGAACACACAGATGAAGAAGATTTTGAAGCCATTGCCAACCTGATGTCAGACTGGAATCAGCACCATCTTGCGATACAAACCATTTCCAAAGTTAAAAAATGGGATGACTTAACATTACGATTTCCCACCCCCTATAAAGAACCTGTTATGCAAGCGGCTAACAAAAACACCATTGATCCCGCTTGGGTTTACGGTGTTATGCGCCGTGAAAGTGCTTTTTCAAGCAATATCAGTTCGTCTGCCGGCGCCATTGGACTCATGCAACTCATGCCCACTACCGCCCGTTACATTGGTCAAAAAATCGGCTTCAAAAAATGGCAATACAATCAACTTACCCGGCCTAATGAGAATATAAGCTTGGGCAGCGCTTATCTTAGCTATCTACATCAAAAATATAATGGTAGCCGAATCCTGGCCACCGCAGCTTATAATGCAGGCCCTAAACGGGTTGATCAATGGATCCCACAACATCAATCAATGGCGGCAGACCGATGGATTGATACCATCCCTTTTTCCGAAACTCGCGCTTATGTTAAAGCGGTTCTCGAATATACCACCATTTTCAAGTCGATCCTGAATCAAAAATATGATCGCTTAGAAAACTTTATGCACCCCATTGGGGGCAAATAAATTATTAAATTGCCACGCTCACCCAAAGTTAGCTTGATGAACCCTCGGTTAATCGAAGTGCCCCAAGTATCATTTGAAAATGGATATTGATCTGAATGGGTAAAAAACCAAGAAAGAGCTAAAAAAAAAGCCCCAGGGACACCTGGGGCTTGAAATGCATTAATTCCCTTTCGAGAAATAATCAGAGGAGGATACTCATGAAAAAACCATGAATTGAGCACAGTTTAATAGAAATAATTTATATTGTCAAATGCTAATATTAAAATTATTCCAAAAACTTCATAAGCAATCCTTATATTTTTCGCCAAGTCGTCCCTGAAGCACTATCTAATAGTTCAATGCCTTGCGCCAACAATTCATCCCGAATCGCATCTGAACGAGCAAAATCCTTTGCTTGACGTGCCGCTGACCTTTGCTCAATTAACGCCTCAATCGCCTGTTCATCCAGGTTTGATGAGGAAGGTTGCGATTTAAAAAACTGCTCCGGAGTCTGTTCTAATAACCCGAGTTGATTGGCTAACTTTTGTAATAAAACAGCCAGGCCTGGCTGTTTTTGGATATTCACCTGCTTTGCCAACTCAAATAAAGCGGCCAACGCTTGGGGGGTATTCAAGTCATCATTCATTGCGGCCATAAATTCTGCTTCTAATACAGACGCCGCTTTTGAAGCCCCGCTCAAAGCATCCGCAGGAATGGTTTCGAGTGCAGAATACAGTCGCCCGACACTGGCTTTGGCATTATTGAGATTTTCCTCAGAATAATTCACCGGACTCCGATAATGACTCGCCAGTAGAAAATAGCGAATCACTTCCGGATGATATTGTTTTAACACTTCACGAATGGTAAAAAAGTTCCCCAAGGATTTAGACATTTTTTCATCGTCGATGCGCACAAACCCACAATGCATCCATAAATTTACATAGGTTTCACCCGTGGCACATTCAGACTGGGCAATTTCATTTTCGTGATGTGGAAAGCTTAAATCCATGCCGCCGCCATGAATATCAAAATGATTACCTAAGCACTGTGTCGACATGGCAGAACATTCAATATGCCAACCGGGTCGGCCTTCTCCCCAAGGGGATGCCCACGCAGGCTCATTGACCTTGGACGCTTTCCATAAGACAAAATCCAGCGGATCCTGTTTTGCTGTATTGATTTCAACCCGTGCACCTGACGCTAAATCGTCTAGTGTTTTGCCTGATAAACGACCATAATCCTCATCTGCTTTCACGTGAAAATAGACATCACCATTTTCAGCCACATAAGCAAAGCCCTTTTCGACTAGCTTAGCAATCATCTGCTCGATTTGCGGCATATAGTCAGTGGCTTTTGGTTCGATATCGGGACGCAATACATTCAAAGACTTTTCATCCTCATGCATTGCCGCAATAAATCGTTGGGTCAGCGTCTGAATGGATTGTTGGTTTTCTAACGCTCTTTTAATAATTTTGTCATCAATATCGGTGATATTTCTGACATAAGTGACATCATACCCCAGTTGCCGCAAATGACGCACCAAAGTATCAAACACCACCATCACCCGAGCATGTCCTACATGACAATAGTCATAAACGGTGACACCACAGACATAAAGCCCAACTTGATTGTCTTTAATGGGCTTAAAAATCTCTTTTTGACGCTTTTCGGTATTGTAAAGTTTTAACGGCTCAGAGCCTAAAGAAACCTTCTCCATTAAGCTTGACTCCATGTATCTCTTAACCCAACCGTCTTATTAAAAACTAAAGCTTGTTTGGCTTGATTATCACGACAAAAATAACCTTCTCGTTCAAATTGATAAGCCACTTCCGGTTCAACTTCGGCCATATTTGCCTCCACAAACCCTTGCTTAATGACCAGAGATTGAGGATTGATAACCGCTTCAAAATCCTCTGCTTTAGCAGGATTTGGAACACTAAACAAACGATCATAAATCCTAAATTCTGCCGCCAATGCCGTGGTCGCCTCAACAAAATGAATCACCCCTTTCACTTTACGACCATCTGCCGGGTTTTTCCCCAAAGTCTCAGGATCATAAGTGGCATATATTTTCACGGCCAGCCCTTCTGAATCGGTTTCCACTCGGTGCGCCTTAATCACATAAGCATTTCTCAAGCGGACTTCTTTCTCTAACGCCAAACGTTTCCATTTTTTATTCGGAGCCTCTTCTACAAAATCAGCACGATCCATATATAAACGGCGACCAAAATAGATTTCTCGTTGCCCCATCGCTTCATTTTGCGGGTGCAATGGCGCAGAAAGGGTTTCTAGCTTGTCCTCCGGATAATTCTCGATAATCAATTCAACCGGCTCAATCACCCCCATGGTTCTTGGTGCGACCCCATTCAAATCGTCTCGAATAGCCGCTTCCAAAATCCCCATTTCCGTCATACTATCGACTTTTGAAATACCAATACGATCTGCAAAATCTCGAATCGCGGCAGGCGTCACACCACGGCGCCTCATCCCGGATATCGTTGGCATGCGCGGGTCGTCCCAACCGGAGACCAATTCATCTTGAACCAACTGGTGTAATTTACGTTTGGACATCATGGTATATTCAAGATTCAGCCGAGAGAATTCATACTGATAAGGACGATCCGGACGATTAAAATCGTTCAGATGCTCTAATACCCAATCATACAACCGGCGATTATCCTGAAACTCAAGCGTACATAAAGAATGGGTCACCCCTTCAATAGCATCCGAAAGACAATGTGCAAAATCATACATTGGATAAATACACCAGTCATTGCCCGTTTGGTGATGATACGCAAATCGAATACGGTATAACGTCGGATCACGCATACACATAAACGCTGAGGCCATATCGATTTTGGCTCTTAAAACACATTCCCCCTCTTTAAACTCGCCTGCTTTCATCCTGGCAAAAAGTGCCAAATTTTCAGCCACTGACGTGTTACGATACGGGCTGTCTTTACCCGGCTCCGTTAAGGTTCCTCGATAAGCACGCGTTTCTTCGGCATTTAAAAAACAAACATAAGCCAAGTCTTTTTCTATCAACTCCACCGCATATTGATAAAAACGGTCAAAATAATTGGAGGAATAGCGAGGCTCGCCCGCCCATTCAAACCCTAACCAAGCCACATCTTGTTTAATCGCCTCGACATATTCCACCTCTTCTTTAGTCGGATTGGTATCATCAAAACGTAAATTGCAAAGCCCTTGATAATCCTCCGCCAATCCAAAATTCAGGCAAATCGATTTAGCATGACCAATATGCAAATAACCATTTGGTTCAGGAGGAAAGCGCGTTTGAACTTTTTTGACACGCTGGTTTGCCAAATCCGCATCAATAATATTGCGAATAAAATTGGTGGGTTTGTCGAGGGGCGTTTCTGTATTCTGAGTCATCTGCAATAAAACCTATCTCGTTTTAATAATAACCGCGAATTATAACATGAGCGCCGAATTCGCCCATTGATAAAATATACTCAAAAAACAAACGGGATTAACTTATGGGTTTTGGTTGAATAATGGGCATAATGCTCAAATTTTTGGCGCAGAAGCTGTTCTTCATAGTGAAGCTTGATCAATAGGTCAACGCATAACATCATTAATATCACCCAGCGCTCAACGGTTGGCTCGCTGATCACCAACGGCACAAAAAACAGCCCAATCGACAGATACATGGGATGACGAATAAAGGCATAAGGACCGACTTGAACCAACATTGCATCAGGGCGAGGATCCGGCGTAATGTTAAACTTTCCCCAATGCATGGTATGCAGTGACCAAAGCCCTAACAATACCCCCAAAATCTGAACCACAAGACCCACACCATTGGCCAATAGAGATCCCGTTAGCAATAAGGCGCCGATCATTGAAAACTGAATCAAAACCAAAGCATAAGAAAATAACAACTTTGCAGACAAACGTTTGGCGTTCAAAGGCCACTCCTTAAGATAAACAGCTATTCTAAAAGAATGCGCCAAGATTTGCGAAAGGTTTTCGGTTCATCCGTTGCACACATCATGCTAAAATACACGCCAATTATTATTGGGAGAGATCAAATGAAACGTTTTTTAGTTTGGGCACTACTGAGTCAGCTTTTTATATTTAACCAGGCATTTGCCGCCGACAAATCCCTTCCGCAGGTTTTAATTGAAACCAACAAAGGCAATATCATTTTAGAACTGTATCCCGATAAAGCCCCTAAATCTGTCGAAAACTTTTTACGCTATGTTAATGAAGGCTTTTATGATGGCACCATTTTTCACCGTGTCATTGCTAATTTCATGATTCAAGGCGGCGGGTTCACCCCAGAAATGCACCAAAAACCCGCCCACGATCCCATTCAAAATGAAGCTGACAACGGGCTCAAAAATCAAATCGGTACCGTGGCAATGGCTCGCACCAATGACCCCCACTCGGCTTCTTCGCAATTTTTTATTAACGTCGCTCAAAATAGCTTCCTCGACTTTCGTGAAAAAACTGAGCGCGCTTACGGCTATGCCGTTTTCGGCCGCGTCATTAATGGCATGCGCGCGGTAAACCAAATCCGCCAAGCCAAAACAGGCTTTAACAGCGGCATGGGCGATGTTCCGCTTTCACCGATTATTATGACCAAAGTTTCTCAAATTAAATAACCTCTTAAAAGCCGCTAAAACGCCCAGGCCTGGTGGTTTTAGCGGCTTTTTTACGAATAAAATAGGATGAACGCTATGACCACACAAATCATTTTTGAAACCTCTATGGGCGATATCACCATTGAAGTTGACCCTGAAAAAGCGCCTATCGGCGCAGAAAACTTTGTTCATTACGCAATGGAAGGCTACTACAATGGCACGATTTTCCACCGCATTATCCCCGGCTTTATGGTGCAGGGCGGCGGTATGTTGCCTGGTATGGAAGAAAAACCTGCCGGAGACCCAATTGAAAATGAAGCTGACAATGGCTTAAAAAATGTGCGCGGTAGCCTGTCTTATGCCCGCACCATGGATCCGCATTCAGCCACAACCCAGTTTTTTATGAACTTGGTGGATAACGATTTTTTAGACCACCGCTCTAAAGACATGAATGGCTGGGGCTATGCCGTGTTTGGTCAAATTGTTAAGGGCTTAGATGTGATTGACGAAATGGCAAAAGTCAAAACCACTTCGCGCCGTGGTCATCAAGATGTCCCGGTTGAAGACATTATCATCGAAAAAACCCGCGTGATTGAATCCGACTAAGCATGTCTGCTTCAGCAGCGCCTTACACCCTGATGGTTGCAGATATTCATTTGCAGCCGGATGAGACCCACCCCATTAATCAAACCTTTATTGAGTTCCTGCAAACCGACGCACGCCATGCCGACGCACTCTACATTTTAGGCGACTTATTTGAAATGTGGGTAGGAGATGATATCGGACTGATTCAATATCATCATGCCATAAAAGCCCTTAAAGCGCTGAATGACAGCGGGGTTGCTATTTATGCACTTTATGGCAATCGCGATTTTTTAATGCGGGATGCGTTCTGGCAAGCCACCGGCATCCAACCCCTTAGCAAGGATGTTAATCAGATCACCCTTTATGACCTACCCTTGCTGATATCTCATGGCGATATATTTTGTCAAGATGACAAAGGCTATCAAAGAATGCGGCGACTGCTTCGTCATCCTTGGGTTCAAAAATTGTTTTTATGGCTCCCCCAAAAAAGACGTTTAGCCATCGGTGAAGCGATGCGAAACAGCTCGAAAACCGCTAGCCAAAATAAACCCATGCGTTATATGAATGTGACCCGGTCAGCGATAACTAAGTTCTTTCAACAAAACCCACAGAGCAATCACCTCATTCATGGTCACACCCATCAACCCGCCCACCATCAACTCACCCTTAACCACCAAGTTAAACATCGTTGGGTCGTTGGAGATTGGCGGCCTCAAGCACAAATCTTAAAAATTCAAAGCGATCAAACGTTGAAACTGATTGCTTTTCCAGCCGTTTAACGGTGGCAACTTACACTAAATGATTTACTTCAATGGTTATGTGTTTTAACTGATTAAAACCTCGTAGCATCTCTTTATAGCTTTCAGGCAATGCAGGTGAAGTAGAAACCAAACCAATAATTACTGCATAATCTTCCGCATTCAATTTCCATGCGTGAAAGTCAACTACTTTGGTTTCCGGAAAGGCTTCCAACGTTTCCACAATTTGAGTTTCGATATGAGGCGAAATACTGTAATCCAATAAAATTTTAGAGGTATCCATCGTGAGTCGTTTCACCCAAATAAAAATAATAATCCCACCCAAAATTCCCATCATGGGATCCATCCAACCCCAGCCGTACCATTTCCCGGCCAACAACGCAATAATCGCCGCTAAAGAGGTTAGCGCATCTGCCAACACATGCAAATACGCCGCTTGGTGATTATGGTCTTTATTGATATGACCCTGGTGATCATGGTTTTCTGTGTGGTCATGATGCAGTAACAACGCCGAAACCAAATTCACAACCAACCCCACGGCTGCAACGATTAAAGCCTGATCAAACGCAATCGATTGTGGATGAAAAAACCGCAAAACCGATTCAATAATCATCAAAACGGCAACCACACCCAAAAAAATCGCGCTGCTATAAGCGGCTAAAACCGAAACCTTACCGGTACTAAAACTAAATCTGGGATCCGACTGACGTGCATAAGCATAACGCCAGGCAAATAACGTCACCCCAAAAGCCACCAAATGGGTACTCATATGCCAACCATCTGCTAACAACGCCATCGAGCCATAGACCGTACCGGCAATGATTTCTGCCAACATGGTCAGCGCCGTCAAAATCAACACAATCCAAACCTGACGCTCATTCTTTTTGGAATGCCGAACAAATTGATGTGCATGCTGAAAACTTTTAATCTGTTCTTCATTCATAATGATTTTCCTAGCCATAAAAAAGATAAATGTCCCGATTCAGAAACGGTGAAATGCACCTTTTCACCGGCAACACCCGATTGCGACTGATCAGCACAACTCCAGTTAATTTCCCAAGGCACTTGATAACACAACCGAAAACGCCCTTGTCGCACAAACTCGACTCGATCAACCTTCATGCCACCGGTATAACTTGCAAAATGACTGATATGAGACAAATCCGGCACGAGATCTTGCTCAATCAGCACTAGCTTCTCAATCAATAACTGATACAGCAAATCTTCTGCTGCATCGGTTGATAAGCGATTAAAATCTTTGCAGTTTGGAACTTTAATGTTTTGCATAGGATCGCCTCATCTGCGCCTAACCATTAACCTAAACAGCAATGGCATGGTCATAATAAGATTGAATTGAAGTGACTAAGACTGCGGCAGCACCCGGCAGCGTGGCCAATAGCAGAACACTTCGCCAAATAAAACGGTGCATTTGCATAAGTTTCACTCTCTTAGAAAGCTCTTATTTTATATCAAAAGTTTTTGGAAACCAGAACCTGATCTTCACCTTCAGATCGGGCGATAATCACCGCGCCGACCGAATCACTAAAAATATTGACCATGGTTCGCATCATATCCAATAAACGATCCACCACCAATAATAGCCCAATCGCTTCTGCCGGCAATCCCACTGCCACCAAAATAATACTGATTGCCACCAAACTGGCAGAGGGAATGCCCGCAACCCCAATCGACGTTGTCAAAGCAATCACCACAATTAATAACTGTGTTGAAAAATCCAATGGCACCCCAAATAATTGCGCAATAAACACCGCCGCAACACATTCATAAAGTGCGGTGCCATCCATATTCACGGTCGCTCCCAATGGCAACACAAAACTCGACACCCGATTGGAAACCCCTGCGCGATTTTCTAAAGCATTCAAGGTGATCGGCAAAGTAGCAGAAGAGGAGCTGGTTGAAAAAGCCGTTAATAATGCAGGTGCCATGGCTTGAAAATGCAACCAAGGATTGGTTACTTTCCCAACAAAGCGTAACAGTAGCGGCATGACTACCAGCATATGCATTGCCAAAGCCAATACCACCGTCAGGAAAAACCAAGCTAAATTTTCAAATTGATCTAAGCCCGTTTTCGCCACGGATGCTGCCACTAACCCAAACACCCCGATAGGCGCAAACTTCATCACCCAGCCGGTAATCAACATCATCACTTCAAAAATGCCCTGCCAAAATTGATTCATAGTGGCTTTAGTGTTCCCGTCTAAGCGCGTCATAAAGTAACCAAACAACAAACTGAAAAAGATCAACCCTAACATTTGACCTTGCGCTGCTGCATCCACCACATTGACCGGAATCATTCTTAAGAAAATATCTACCACATCCCCTGCGGATTTACCGGCAACCGAGCTCATAACGGCTTCATCTGCTACCAAAACCGGAACGGTTTGATTTTCGGAAACGCCCGGTTGAATAACATTAACCAATATCAAACCAATCATAATCGCAATAAAGCTGGTGGCAACATAATAGCTGATTGTCTTGGCGCCCAGCCGACCAAAACCGCCTTGATCGCCGACATTCGCCACACCGGTAATAATCGCCGACACCACCAAGGGCACCACAATCATTTTCAACGCATTCAAAAAGAGCGTACCCATAAAGCTGTAAATGGCTAACCAGCTCACGCCAAACAACATTGCGTCCGTACCGGTCCAAATCCCCATAAAAATTGCCAGAAACAGTGCAATGAGTATTTGCCAATGTAATGCTAATTTCATGTTCGATTGTCTCCTAACGCGAGGTTGATTTGACGGGTGCTCTTTGGCAAAAATAGCCAGGCCTGGGCAATCACAATTTGTTTGCGGTTGATTATACAAAAAAAGCACCCGTAGGTGCTTTTTAGAAAAATATTCAACAGATTAGGCCACGTCCGGACATTGATACCAAGCCTGATAAGGTCCCATATTATAGACCGTTGAAAACCCTAAAGATTGCAAAATCTGCATTGCCATATGCGACCTTTGGCCAGAACGACAAAATACAATCACCGGCAAGTTTCTATCCAACTTGGTTTCAGCGGTAATATGAATTTCATGCAAAGGCAAATTCAGAGCCCCGGGCAATTGACTCATTGCAAATTCTTCAGGCGTCCGCACATCAACCAATTGGGCATTTTGTTCTTTAATTAATCTCTTTACTTCTTCACACGCAATAAACATCTCATCGATACTCTTCATTTTTAAACGGGGGAAATATAACTGATGACACTACAAAAAACCAGTTTGCAATCCCCAAATAATCATTATGGCATAACAAGCTGCCATTATATCGTCCAATAAAATACCCAGTCCACCGCCAATGCTTTCATCTGCCCAGCGAATAGGCCAAGGTTTAAAGATATCAAACACTCTAAAAGTGACAAAAGCGAGCCCCCAATATAACCAAGACTGTTCCGGCAAACAAACCAGCACCATCCAAATACCAATAAATTCATCCCAGACAATCCCGCCATGATCATGCACCCCAACCAGCTGAGCTGAACGACCACAGATGGCTGCGCCCATTAGCGTTCCCGCAACCAATAACGCCCACGCAGCCAACGGTAACCAAACCAATAAAGGGATAAAAAGCACTAACCCCAACAGGGTTCCGACCGTACCGGGGGCTTTGGGGGATAATCCCGAACCAAACCCAAACCCCAACAACATCACAGGGTGTTTAAGCAAGGTTCGGAAAGTGGGGATTGAATGCATTTAGATGCTTTTTAGACCTTTTTTAGACGTTTTTTAGCCGCCGTTCTTAAACGTAATGCATTCAACTTAATAAAGCCTTCGGCATCTTTATGATTATAAGCCCCACCATCTTCTTCAAACGTCGCTATGTCTTCATCAAACAAACTGTTTTCAGACGTTCGACCCACAACAATAACATTGCCCTTATAGAGTTTCAGGCGAACTTCTCCGGAAACATAAGCTTGAGATTGATCAATCAAGGCTTGCAACATTTCACGCTCCGGGCTAAACCAGAAACCGTTATAAATCATTTCAGCATATTTAGGCATCAACTCATCTTTTAAATGGGCGGCATTCCGATCCAAGGTTAAAGACTCAATTGCTCGATGCGCTTTTAACATAATAGTGCCCGCAGGGGTTTCATAACAGCCTCGCGCTTTCATGCCCACAAAACGGTTTTCAACAATATCATCGCGACCAATTCCATTGGCTCCGCCAACCTTATTCAGGGTTTCCATCACAGTTGCAGGTGACATGGCTTCACCATTGATCGACACAATATCCCCCTTTTCAAAACCAATTTCCAAATAGGTCGGCTCATTTGGCGCATTTTCAGGTGAAACCGTCCACAACCACATCTCTGCTTCCGGCTCATTGGCCGGATCTTCAATAATGCCCCCTTCATATGAAATATGTAATAAGTTCGCATCCATTGAATAAGGCGATTTTTTGCCTTTTTTCTTTTCAATGGCAATATTGTGTTTTTCAGCATACGCCATCAATTTTTCACGCGACAACAAATCCCATTCACGCCAAGGAGCAATCACTTTTACGTCCGGCATCAAGGCATAGGCATTCAACTCAAAGCGAACCTGATCATTGCCCTTACCCGTTGCACCATGCGAAATCGCGTCTGCACCAACTTCCTTGGCAATTTCAACCAATCGTTTAGAAATCAGAGGGCGCGCAATTGACGTCCCCAAACGGTATTCCCCTTCATACATCGCATTGGCACGCATCATCGGGTAAACAAAATCACGGGCAAATTCTTCACGTAAATCTTCGATATAAATCTCTTTAATACCCATGGCTTGCGCCTTAGCACGCGCGGGTTCCACTTCCTCACCCTGACCGATATCGGCGGTAAATGTCACCACTTCACATTGATATTCATCTTGCAGCCATTTCGCAATAATAGACGTATCTAAACCGCCGGAATACGCTAACACCACCTTTTTAATATCAGACATTCGTTTTCTCCTAATCTACCGGCCTGCCACCATAAAATAACAGGCTCAAACCCTAAGTTGTCATTGCGAGGCATTATACCTTAAACCCAAGCTTTTTTTTAAAATGAACATCGCCTTAAGCGGTGAATACTTTTATAATACAGCCGCTAAACTGCTTGACGCTTTTTGACGCTTTCAAATATTCACCTAAGGAATTTTCATGCGTTTTTTCGATTTACTCAAAGTGGTACCACAATACCTCATCCCCAAGCACCTGCTCTCCCAAGCCATGCATTGGTTTATGCAAGTAGAAACCTCCTGGATTAAAAACACCAGCATCAAACTGCTCACCAAACTCTATAAAATCAACATTAGCGAAGCTGACAATGAAGACTTGGAAAGCTATCCGCACTTCAATGCTTTTTTTACCCGTGCGCTTAAAGCGGAAGCCAGACCGATTGATGACGATCCTCAAAATTGGTGTAGCCCGGTAGATGGTGTCATCAGCCAATCACACCCCATCAATGGCAATCAACTCATTCAAGCCAAATGTCACGACTATACGCTTGAAGCCCTTTTGGGTGGAGACATTTGTTATGCTCAAAACTTTATCAATGGCGATGCGGCGGTCATCTATTTATCCCCAAAAGATTATCACCGGATTCACATGCCCACCGATGGCCAGTTACTGTCGATGACGTATGTTCCAGGGGACTTATTTGCAGTCAATCCTGCCACAGTGCGTTCTATTCCGGGATTATTTGCCCGCAATGAACGCCTCATTATTCGTTTTAGTAACGATCATGGCGACTTCTGTTTAATTATGGTCGGTGCCATTTTTGTTGGCAGCATGGAAACTGTCTGGGAAGGCAAAATTACCCCGGAATATGGCCCCACCATTCGACATTGGGATTACCAATCAGACAATCTGCACTTTCAAAAAGGTCAAGAATTGGGTCGTTTTAATATGGGTTCCACCGTGGTATTGCTTGCCCCTGCCGAAAAAATACCAGGCCTGGGCAAAATCGCACAAAATACCCCTATCAAAATGGGCGCAATGCTGGCACAATATAGCGACAATTTAACTAATAATTAACCTAAAGGACGACTTGCTATGAAGATGGTTACCTCCATTATTAAGCCTTTCAAACTTGACGATGTTCGTGAAGCACTGCATGACATTGGCGTACATGGCATGACGGTGATTGACGTCAAAGGCTATGGTCGTCAGAAAGGGCACACTGAAATGTATCGTGGTGCAGAATATGTGGTCGATTTTTTGCCCAAATTAAAAATTGAAATCGCAGTCGATGAAGATAAGGTTGATCAAGTGATTGAAACGATTGTGCAAACGGCACAAACAGGCAAAATCGGTGATGGTAAAATTTTTGTAACCACTATCGAACAAACCGTGCGAATTCGCACTGGCGAAACCGGCCCGGAAGCGCTTTAAAAACACCCTTTAACCCTAAAAACGACCAGGCCTGGTCGTTTTTATCCCCCTAACCCCAAATAGACACGCCAACACGATTGATTTGTCGCGTTTTATGCACCGACTCTCCAAGCGGAATCACTTCCCAATCCCATGCCGAGCTAAGATCTGGCAAGCAAATATCCCACGCCGCATCAAATTGATCCAATAAAGTCCCTTCTGCGTTATATTCCTGAATCTGCCGATCAGCAATTAAACATTTTACCCCCGAAAATTCATTCAACTGCTTTAAGTGGGCTTCAATTAAAGACTTCCCCAGTCGATCAGCAGCCGCTTCACTCATCTCAAAATGCTTCATTAACCAACGAACCGGAATTAAAGGCAATTGTGTCGCCAAATTCAATGACACGACGGCATCCACCTGCCCCAACTGATCCGGCAGCCAGTAAGCCTTATCGGGATTGGTTTTCTCTCCAACGCACACCTGTGACAACACACCCGACACATCTGCTTCTATCAGGGTCACATTGGCATACTGTTTTGCCGTTTGCCTTGCTGGTTTTAGAAAAACCAAATCAACCAAATCAACTTGCTGAAATTTCTCAGCCAACTGCGCTAAAGGAATATCGGCTAAAGAACCCGCGCCCATTATCACGAGATGGCGGTTTTGTTGACACTGTGATACCGCTTCTAGAATGGCATTTTGACAAGACTGAAAATGGGATTGCCATTGACGATAGCAACGCTTATGACGCGACTGCATGGCAATCGCCTCTGTTAAATACCCCATCTTTCGGGCATAAGGCATGCACGGCGTAGAGAGATATTTAAACCATTCAACAATCACCCATCCAGACCTAAGGCTTGTGTTTTACGCGTTAAGGTGTTGCGTCCCCAACCCAACAACTGGGCGGCTTTTTGGCGATGATTTAAACTGGCATGCATAGCCACTTCAATCAATACTTTTTCAAAGCGCTTCTCGGCTTCGGTATGCAATTCGGTTTTACCATTGGCTAAAAACTGGGTCGCCCAAACTCTTAACGGTGTTTCCCAATCTTCAATCGAAGAGCCGGCCTCAACCTGCTCGCTGGCAGAAGTTTCAAAGCCCTGTTGCAACTCTAAAGGCAAATCTTCCAAGTGCACAATTTTGTCGGGCGCCATGATGGTTAACCAGGTACACAAGCTTCGTACTTGCCGAACATTTCCGGGCCAACTTAACCCCATTAAAAACTTCTCCAGCGACTTACTCAACCGCTTCTCTTCCAAACCATAGGCTTTCGCTTCCTCTGAAAGGTAATAACGCACAATCGGTAAAATATCTTCCTTACGCTCACGTAATGGCGGCACCTTAATGCGAATCACGTTCAGGCGATACAATAAATCTTCACGAAAGCGCCCTTCCTTCACCAATTTCTGCATATTTTGATGGGTTGCCGCGACAATACGTACATCGGTTTTAATTGGGGTTTTTCCGCCCACCCGATAAAAGGTGCCATCATTGAGTACGCGCAATAATCGTGTCTGTAAATCCACCGGCATATCGCCAATTTCATCCAAGAACAAGGTGCCGCCATTCGCCTCCTCAAAACGCCCGACTCGTTGAGTATGCGCCCCTGTAAAAGCGCCTTTTTCATGACCAAATAATTCCGACTCTAATAAATCCCTTGGAATCGCGGCGGTATTAATCGCCACAAAGGGTTGATTCGCTCGACCGCTCAATTCATACAATGCACGCGCCACCAACTCTTTCCCCGTTCCGGTTTCCCCGGTAATCAGCACCGTCACATCTAACTGCGATACGCGTCCAAGGATACGAAAAACTTCCTGCATCGCCGGAGCTGAACCAATAATATTCAGCGGCTGTTTGGTGTGCTTAGATTTTTTAACGCGCCGACCACCCGACATCTGGCGCTTAACGGCTCGGTCAATAATCATCAGCGCATCATCAATTTCAAATGGCTTGGGTAAATATTCAAAGGCGCTGTTTTGAAACGATTTTACCGCCGTATCCAAATCCGCATGCGCCGTCATCATAATCACCGGAATCTGCTTATCAAAGTCATGTAACGTATCCATAAACTCCAAGCCATCCATGCCGGGCATACGCACATCCGAAATCACCACTGTTGGTGGCGCTGAATGCAAATGGCGCATGGCTTCAATTGCCGAATCAAAACTACGCACTTCATAAGGACGATCATCCAACGCTTCGGTTAAAACCCACCGAATTGAGGCGTCATCATCCACTATCCAAATAGTGGGGACGGAAGAGGCAGTAGCGGTTTCATTTTGCATAGAATTTCCAATCTCTATTGATTATGTCGGGATGAAATCACACGATTGTGATCAAAAGGTAAATAAATATTAAACACGGTATGGCCCGGTTCGCTTTCAGCGACAATCAAACCACCATGCTGACGCACAATATTTTGCGACACAGATAACCCCAAACCAGAACCATTTTTCTTACTGGTCACCATTGGGTAAAAAATGGAATCAAACACCGATTTATCAATCCCTTCACCTTCGTCAATGACGCTAATCACCGCAACCAATGGGAAAGTTTTTGTGCCAAGGGTGAACTTCGATTCCACACGGGTTTTTAGGGTTAACATGCCACCGTGTGTTTCCATCGCTTGCATGGCGTTTTTCACTAAGTTTAATAAGGCCTGAACCATGGCTTCAAAATCCATGGAAATTTCCGGAATACTCGGATCATAGTCCAATTTAATAAAGATATGATCGGGCTTTTCACCCCGTACCACTTCCAAAACATAACTGATGAGTTCATGAATATTCACCAGCTCCTTGTCAGCATCCCCTCTAGGGCCCAACATCCGATCCACCAAATTTTGCAGGCGCTTGACTTCTTTTTGTATCACCTCTAAAAAAGGTTCTGCTTTAGCATTATCCGGAAAACGTCGACTCAATAACTGAGTCGAACCATAAATGCCGGCTAAGGGGTTTTTAATTTCATGCGCCAGCGTTCGCACCAATAGATTTCCCGCTTCATACTGGTGCCAACGCTCATCTTCTTCGGCAATGCGGTGATGGCGTTCAGTATTGTATAACTCAATCAACCAGCCATCTTCATCAGCCATTTCATAATAAGAAATCGTACAGGTCACATGTAACTTCTGTGCATCCGGCAAACGGATGGTATATTCATGAATGGTTAACCGTCCGGTGCCGCAAGCATGAATATCGTCCAATAACTTTGGCAAAATATAACGCCAATTCATGCCAATCACTCGTTGCGCACTTAATTGCAGCAACTCTGCACCCGCAAGATTGATATAACCAATATTTTCATTTTTATCAATCCAAACCACGGCCGTGGTCAATCCCGCTAAAATTTCATGCTCACTAATCGACTGGGTAATCTGGTTCGTCATAACGATTCCTTAAGCCACAAAAATAGATTGCGCCAATCTAAAATCCAGCGCCAACTGTTCCCCTTTCACCTCAACCGATAAAGGGCCTTCAAAAGGAGCCTTCTCAAACACTTTCACTTGCGCCCCTTTCACCAACCCAATTGAAAATAAATAACGCAATTCCTCCGGGGTACGGTTTTGAATGCGAACAATCTGACAGTGCGCACCTGAAGCAGCTTCGCACAAACTCACCATCGTTTGCACTTCCATATTGCCATCTTGATCAGGAATGGGCGAACCATGTGGATCTTGTGTTGGCCGACCCAGTTCTTCCCACATACGATTCACCAGCCGATCGGAGACGGCATGTTCCAAGACTTCCGCTTCTGCATCCACCTCGTCCCATTGATACCCTAAACGCTCAACCAGATACAGTTCCAAAACACGGTGACGACGCAACATCTGCAAAGCAATCTTTCGACCTTGAGAGGTTAAAGTGACACCATAATAAGGCGCATATTCAATCAAGTCTTTATCAGAAAGCTTTTTTAACATATTAGAAACGGATGCTTGAGAAATACCCAATCGCTCCGCTATTGAGGAGGTGGAGACCCCTTTTTCTAACTGTGCTTCCGCATTCAACTCTTCGAGCTTATAAATCATTTTCAAATAATCTTCTAATGCTTGGCTCACCATCACTCGATCTCACCCAATATCTTATTGACCAGAAGACATGACGTCTTGCACCACACTCGCATCGGGAAAAGCAAACGCATATAAAATCAACATCAACACCAAAAAAACGCTACGGGTCACGGTTTTAAATTTCAAAACCGGATGACTTAATAAACCAAAAGCGATTGCACAAACCAATGCACTCCAAGCAGACAAGGTCGCGGCCAGCATGGCGCCCAAAGCGCCGAATGCCATTGAATAATAATGCCAGGTAAATTTAGGTTTATGGTTAGACATAATCGCCCTTTAAAATTGCACAAAATAAATTGGCTTTATTCTACCCTAATCCTCGATTTAAAATCACCCATTGCACCGAAATCGTGCCTCGAAATCAACACCCGCTTCCGCTAAAATAGCGATAACCTCAACGCAAGTTAAAAGGAAAGTTATGAAAAACACCATTATCGTGGTTGGCATGGGAGAACTTGGCAGCGTATTTGCCAGAGGATTCTTAAAACTCGGTCACCCGGTTCAAGCGGTGCGCCGTCAAGACAACATTGCCGAAATCGCCACAGAAATCCCCAGGCCTGAAGCCGTATTAATTGCTGTTGGCGAAGCAGACCTCCAAAATACGCTGAAAACCCTTCCGAAACAATGGGCCGACAAAACCATTCTGATCCAAAATGAATTACTCCCCAAAGACTGGCAAACTACCCACCTGATTGACCCAACCGTGACCTCCGTTTGGTTCGAAAAAAAGAAAGGCATGGATGCCAAAGTGGTGCTCCCTTCTCCAGTTTTTGGGCCTCGTAGCCAATTGGTCTTTAATGCACTGGCACAACTTGACTTACCCTGCCTTCAACTCGATTCAGAAAACGACCTCAGCTATGAACTGGTCAGAAAAAATCTCTATATTCTCACCACCAATATCGCGGGCTTAGAAGTCGGAGGCAATGTTCAAACCTTAAAAGAACAGCATCCAGAACTCTTAGCAAAAGTGGCAAATGAAGTCATTGCACTGCAAGATGCCCTAACCGGACAAAGAAACGATGTTCAACAATTAATGAACGGACTCGACGAAGCTTTTGCGGGGGATCCAAACCATCAATGCATGGGACGCTCGGCACCTGCTCGACTCAAACGCGCACTCAGCCTAGCCGAACAGCACAACTTAACCCTGCCCAAACTGCAAAGCATTGCCGAAAAATTAAAAGAATAAATTTTAGATTGAGATCAAAAAGAAAGGAAACTAGATGGTGCAGCCACCAGGACTCGAACCTGGAACTACCCCTTAGGAGGGGGTGGTTATATCCCTTTAACTATGGCCGCTTGATTGAAGCGGCGCTATTTTAACAGCTTTACACACAAAAAAACACCAGGCCTGGTTGTTTGAGCCGCTTAAATGGCGGGTGCTCAATGGCTTTTCGCCATTGCCAACGCACTCTCAAAACTTTTACAAACCGACATAAAACCAGATTTATGACAAAATACAGCATCTTCCAATCCAGTCGCCGCTTGTAGTGCTTCTTCTCTCAAACCCCGAAAGCGTTCCGGAAAATGATTTTCTTTACCGTTACAAAACACGCCATAACCTTCACTGCCTTTCGGGTAAACCACTCGGGTAATTTCAGGATGAGAACGAATAAAATCTTTAAACGGCAAATTTTCCGCCAGCACCAAAATGCCCTCTTCCACGTTCTTGGCGCACGCCTCCAGCGCCACAACCACTTCCGCTTCTTTAATCGCCGCCTGAATAAAATTATTTAAAATATTACGGGTAAACGCAATCGCGTCTTGAAACGCCGCCTCTTGCCGCTCTATATCATCCGAGGAAGACACATTCATCATCCCGACCAACATCGACACAGACGGACGTGGGTCTTCTGTAAACAGACCATTATCCACCGCATCAATATCACGGATAATTTTTTTATCCACCCACTCTAATGCAAACTGCGTTTCATAGTCCCCTTCCAGCCCTTTCGCCGCCAAAATTTTCGCGCCATAGTGCTCCCAGACCAAGCCTGCGGTGGCATAAGGCGTCCCATCTTCACGCGCTCGGGTAAAGCTGTTTTGATGATGATCAAAGCGCAACCGCTCAGGATCATACTCCCCGCCAACATCCAACACGATTTCTGCTTGGTCTATGACTTCTTGATCTCGTGACCGCACTATCTCCCTATCTTCAATCATCAAAATCATGGCAATGGCAAATACTTCATCCGCATGAAAACGGCCAGAATGGCTAACGAGCATAGAAATTCCTTATTGGAGTTAACGAGTTAATTTTTAAAATTCAGAAGGCGTTATGGTATCGCATTTCACGGTTTCATGGGCGTTAAAGCATCGCACTGATGACCGCAAGTGACCAAATCGAACCCCGCGCTATTATTTTTATGCAGGCGTTTTGCGGAAGGCTTATCAACAGAGCAAACGCTGCTAAAGTATCTAACCAGGCCTGCTCATTTTTTGATCGGGTTTAAATCTGTTGAAAGGTTCTTCCAATGCGCCTGCAACACAGATCGGTGCGTTTCTGTCATCGGCAAGTCTTTTAATAAATCGGGCCAACGTGTTTGCGCTTTATCTAACGCATCCAACACATGCACACGTATTGCGGGCCAGGGAACACCAATTCGCTCGGCCCAAGTCTGAAAACTCTGCAGGTTTATTTCGTACCAATCTTTCTGTTTCGCCATATTCAAAGCCAGCGATCTTTCACCTTTTATAAAAGCCAAGGTCGTCACAATATCATAAGCGGGAGACAAGCGAGCCTGTCGGGTATCAGGGTAAATTAAAGACCAGTTTTTTAAATGCGCATCGCCATTTGCCAATAAAATATTCGCCAACAAGCGACGCGCCATTTGCTGAACATCTTCCAAACCTTGTGCGCCCTGCTGATAAAGAGCTGCCGCAATTTGTTCATAATTGCGTTTGCTGTACTTGTCTTGGGGATAAAGCTCAAACACCTGGGCAAAATCTTCAGTATGCACCCGCTCAAATCCGGCATCCGTTTCCTTACGATCAAAACGTTTTATCGCATAAGCCAGAGATTCATTTGGCAACTGAATATCCGGCAAATTTTGCAAATCGGCCAGCTCGACCAATTGTATATCAGGAATATCCACCCCAATCGCCTCAGCCAATTTCATGGCCGAATATTCATTTTTAGGCACGTCTTTATGAAGAGTAGAAGGTGTTTTAATAATCCAACTATCCCCATCCGCCTCACTATTAAGATTAAAACGCCCCTCTTGATGGCTTGAAGAAAACTTCATCTGCACACCCGCCAAAGAAAACTTTTGAGCCGATCGGTTCACCGCTATCTGCACCGGTTCGCTGCGCTCGCGTGCCGCCAAATCCCATACCGGAATGTCACCTATAGCAATCGGTTCGGCCAAAATCGCCCCCGGTAAATTGCTGCCCGACCAAGCCAATAACGGAAATTCATCTTCCTTATGCACCTTCAAAGAAGCCGCCATCCAATCGCGAAACTCCCCTTCCGGCAATAAATTAGATAAAACGGGAGGTAATTTTTGAGCATGAATGAGCGGCTTAGTTAAATAAGCTTCATCTAAGGTTTGAGTTAAGGTAAAAGTCGGTTTAGTCGAACTTGGCAACGCATTATATTCAGGGTCAAACACCAAAATATTTTTGCCGCCCGCATAATGGCTTAACACCCCAATACGCTGACCATGCAACGACAAAGACACCGCCTCTACCGATTCCAAAGGTTTAAACGCTTCAACTGGATTAGACATCGACTTAATCCTCAAGCCCTTTTAAAACTTCGTTCCAGCGATTTCCTGGCTCAGAGTCTTGTTTAAATTCCTCTTCGGTTGAAAGCGAGCGGTCAGACATAACTGAATCTGCATCAAAAGAAGTGACATTGATTAACTTCTTTACGTCAGCCACCTGATTTTTAGGCACCAACGTCAACTCCAAATCCATCCCTTCCAATACACGCAACAACGTCGATAAACGGGTATCGCCCCCCGCCTCAATACGCTGATACTGCTGCTGAGACATACCAATTTTCATCAACATGTCTTTTTGGCTCAAATTCAAAGCTTCACGGCGTTCACGTAACAACTGAGAGATTTCAAAAAGGGTTTTCATCAGCCAAAGTCCATTCAATAACAATAAACAACATATTAATTGTTAAAGCAGAATAAAACAACACATTAATTGTTTAAGTAGAACTTTAACAACAAATTAGTTGTTAAAACAACCAGGCCTGGTCATTTCATAGGGCTCAAAGCCCTTAGCCAAGCAAGTTTTCTACTTCTTTAAACTCAGTTAAAGCGGCCTCTAACTGCTCTACAATTTCAGCCGCCAACACTTCTGGTGCTGGAAGGTTTTCTGAATCTTCTAGGGTTTTATCTTTCAGCCAAAAAATATCCAAATTGGTTTTATCACGGGCAATTAATTCGGCATAGTCATAAGCGCGCCACCGCCCATCTAGGCTTTCTGACGACCAAGTCGCTTGACGTTGCGACAAATCACCGGCTTTATAAAGCTCAATAAACTCAGCGAAATCATTTTTCGTTAGACGATTTTGTTTCAAGGTTTTATGAACGTTCGTTCGAAAATCATAAACCCAAAGTTGCTTTGTCCAAGCGGTTTTACTCGCGGGTTTAGCATCAAAGAAAATCACATTCGCCTTAACCCCGTTAGCGTAAAAAATGCCGGTCGGCAAACGCAATAAAGTATGCACATTGGTGCGTTCTAGCAAGGTTTTACGAATCGTCTCACCCGCCCCGCCTTCAAACATCACATTATCCGGCACCACCACAGCGGCCTTACCGTTTACTTTGAGCATATTGGCGATATGTTGCACAAAGTTCAGCTGCTTGTTAGACGTGGTTGCCCAAAAATCCTCACGCTCATAAGTCAGCTTTTCCATTTCTGCCTTACCGGATTTTTCGCTCATCACGGTAATCGAACTTCTTTTACCAAACGGCGGATTCGCTAACACCATATCCACTTTATCGGTTACTTCTTTGGCTAACGCATCCTGATTCACAATCGGGCATTCTGTGCCGCCAATGCCATGCAAATACAAATTCATCGCGCATAAACGCACCACCGAATCCACAATATCATTACCACGCAACGCATCATTTTTAAGATGCTTGGCTTCGGCTTTGGAGGTCACTTGCTTGGCCATATAATCATGCGCCGCCAATAAAAACCCACCCGTTCCAGTCGCAGGATCCGCCACCACATCCGTCGGCTTGGGTTGCATCACCTCCACCATCGCTTCAATCAATGCACGCGGTGTAAAGTATTGTCCAGCACCGCCTTTAACATCCTGTGCGTTACGCTCCAACAAACCCTCATAAATATCGCCCTTCACATCCACTGGCAAAGTGGCCCAAGACTCTTTATCAATCATCTTAATTAAGCGTTCTAATTTAGCCGGGTCTTGTATTTTGTTTTGCGATTTACGAAAAATCGTACCCAACATACCGCCCATTTTGCCTAAATGCTCTAAGGTATGGCGATACTGAATCTCTAAATCATCCCCATCGGCTTTTACCAAATTTGACCACTGATAAGCCTCCGGAACACCCACATCATTTAACCCTTCTTCAGCACGTTCATCCGCCATTTTTAGAAAGATTAAATAGGTAATCTGCTCCACATAATCGCCATAACCCACACCATCATCACGCAACACATGCGCGTAGTTCCAAACCTTATTAACAATGGTTGAAGCCGTTTGTTCTGACATTTATATTCCTTTAACAAGCTTTATACGCTTAACCGTATAATTTTAGATTTATACGCTCGAGCGTATAAGTTACTTTTGATATTTTGTTTCTAGTCTTGGTTTCAAGCGATTAATATTGCTATCAATCACTTTTCTTAAAAACGGATACTCATCTAATAAACCTTGGTTCTTTTCAATGAGACTCACTAATTTATTAAACTCTTTTACCACCAGGGAGAATTTGACCCCAATCTCTTCAGCAAATCGTTCAAAATGCCTTTTTTGTAACCAATCCAGTCGATTTTCACCGCCGATTTTCATACTGAACTTATCACTCAAGCCTTCATAGCATTGGGTAGATAACAGGTCATAAAATGGAGCGAGCTCACACCTTGATGTATACAAAAACGCAATGTTTTTACCATGTGCATCACGATTACCAATCAACACATTAAATAAAACCCAGCGAACAAATTGCAAAATATCAGCCGCAGGTTTATGGCTGTGATCACGAATCAACTCTGCGCAGTCTTTTAAAGACGGGCCGCCTTCGGCTTCATATTTATTGTCAGCATCAATCGCTAGAGCCTGACAAAAATCTTCTTGATGCAGTCTTTTGCCACGGCTTCGATCATAGCGTTCAATAATAAAGTGGGTCTGCCCCTCAATAGGCAAAACATCCACATGTGGCACATTTAAACCTGCGGCTTTTGCCAAGCGCATACAAACCCACTCATTTAACACTAAATCACTAAAATGCGGATTCTGTAACTTAATGATATGAGTCGTTGCCAAATCTGGAGAAATGGGCAAGGCAAAGGGAGTATCTACATTGCCAGTTTGAATAACCGGTAATTTATTCTGAGCACCCGCCAAAGACAACCGTATTTCCCCGTCCAAGGCCTTAAAGGGTGATTTCTCCAGTGATTGCAATAATTCAGCCAGTTTTGACTCATCTAATTCGATCTGCTGTGTTTTGTAAGCAGGAATATCACTAGAGTCAAAAATAGAAATAGCGCCTGCCACCTCGCCCCCAATTTCGGCCAATAAACCAAAATCGTTTTTCTCAGATAAACCCAGTTTTTTACACAAAGCCGTTCTAACATCTCCTTCTGGCAACACATTGGCAAAAAAGGTTTCAGCATGGTCAAAAGTATCATGGTTCAGTGGTAGGCTTATCGACAACGCGAATGCTTCAGGATCATTTAACCAGGCCTGGTCATAGGCAAACTGCATTTGCCTTGCAGAGGTTTTAATTAATTGACCAACCCGTTTTTGTTGATAAAAAACGTACAGTATTTGCATATACAAACGCCTCTATGACTTTTCGGCTAAAGATAACTCTAACCCCAAGGCTTGCAGAACAGACATAACGGAATCCAGTTGCACAGTCGATTTACCGTTTTCTAAATCGGATACAAAACGAACACCCACATTCGCAATGGCCGCTAAATCCTGTTGTGTTAAACCGTCTTGCTTACGCTTACTGCGCACAGCCTGACCCAATTGAATCACATCGCCCAAAACAACATTATTCCCGAACGGTTTTTTTTCTCTGTCCAGCATAATAAGCACCCAACTTTATTCCCTTTCGGGAATAATAACGCAATCGATACAAAAAACCAACTTAATGATTACCGGACGGGAACACAAAAACAAACAGAAGGTTGCAAAAAGAAACCTTTAGTGATTAAATAAAACCTAAAAACAAATAAGGAATATCAAACCATGTCTATTGCAATCAAACTATCTGATGAGCTTGCCCAAGATGCCAAGCTGTATGCCAATGTTACTCACCGCTCAGTGCCCAAACAAATTGAGTATTGGAGCCGTATCGGCAAACTGGCAGAAGAAAACCCGGATTTGCCCTTTAGTTTTATTCAAGAAACCTTGTTAGCGATTGAAGAGAGCAAAAATCCAGCAACATTAACCGAATACCAATTTGGAAACTAACAGGGTTGCAATGAATGAAAATCCTGCAAACCAACCGCTTTCAAAAAGCCGTTAAAAAACTCTATGCCAACCAAAAAACCGACCTAGACAACGCCATAAAACAGCTCATCAACAACCCTGAAATTGGCGAACTCAAAAAAGGCGATCTCACAGGCGTTAGAGTATACAAATTTAAAATGCAAAACCAACTCACACTATTAGGCTATCGCTTTATAGATGACGAGCCTTGCCTGCTGATACTCTCAGTTGGTAGCCATGAAAATTTCTATCGTGACATCAAGTCTCACTAAATGTGATGTTCGGCCCTGTAAACTAGACTGTGTAAACGCTCATCAATTAAAATCCATCAAAAAGGATAAAAATGATGAGCAACTTAGATCAAAATCAACTTCAGTCAATTGCAAAAGAATTGGCTAAAAACG
>Ga0210031_1000014_pt1 | contig 95040 bp, 94 predicted proteins | sample CryGeyCG2014_080_FD_185455 | JGI IMG/M metagenome (GOLD analysis project Ga0210031, IMG submission 185455) | Groundwater microbial communities from aquifer - Crystal Geyser CG03_land_8/20/14_0.80 (SPAdes) (version 2) | ecosystem: Environmental > Aquatic > Deep subsurface > Groundwater | place... | reverse complement strand
CAGAGCCGGTCCCGGAAAATTGGACAGTGTTATAAGTGGATTTCTTGCCTAATCTAAGCCGCCGGAGGCGGTTCAAGAAAAGGAGCAAGGAATGAAGAGAACGAGAAGAAACCACGGACCATCGTTCAAGGCGAAAGTAGCATTGGCAGCGCTACATGGTGATAAGACGCTGGCCGAGCTGGCGTCGATACACGATGTCCATCCAAATCAGATTGCTGACTGGAAGAAACAGCTTCTGGAAGGAGCGGATGAGGTGTTTTCCGGGCCTAAAAAGAAAGGCGACGACCCTGACATTCAGGCCATGCATGCGAAGATCGGCCAGCTCACGCTGGAGAACGATTTTTTAGAACAAGCGCTCAGCAAAACGGGACGACCGAGCGCAAAGCGATGATTGACCGCAATCATCCACTACCCGTGATCCGGCAATGTCAGGTACTGGCGCTGCCAAGGTCGACAGCTTACTACCAACCAAACCCCGTATCGGAGTCTAATTTGAAGCTGATGCGCCGGATCGATGAGCTGCACCTGGATGCTCCCTATGCCGGCAGCCGCATGTTGCGGGATATGCTTCGACTGGAGGGCTTCAAGGTCGGGCGCAAACGCATCCGACGCTTGATGAAGTTGATGGGTATTCAGGCGCTCTATCGCAAACCGAACACGAGCAGAAAGCAACCGGCCCATCCGATATATCCATACCTGCTGCGCAACCTGGAGATCACCCGGCCAAACCATGTCTGGGCTGCTGATATCACCTACATTCCGATGCGCAGGGGTTTTGTGTATCTGTTTGCGGTGCTGGATTGGGCCAGTCGCCGAGTGCTCTCCTGGCGGCTGTCCAACACGATGACCACCGACTTCTGCATTGAGGCAGTGGAAGAGGCTATCGCCCGCTTTGGCACGCCTGAGATATTCAACACTGATCAGGGAAGTCAGTTCACCAGCATGGAATTTACCGGCCTGCTCAAGCAACACGGCATTGCGATCAGCATGGATGGCAAAGGCTGTTGGCGGGATAATGTGTTCGTCGAGCGCCTCTGGCGCAGTATCAAATATGAGGAGGTTTACCTGCATGCATACGAGACCGTAACAGCGGCCAGAGAGGGACTGGATCGTTACATCCGCTTCTACAATCAGAGGCGGCCACACAGCGCGCTTGACGGTATTACGCCTGATACGTTCTACTACGAAAATCTGCTCACGCTGCCTATGGCTGCCTGAGCAGAACTCGGCAGGAGTCCACTTATAAAGAGGGATTTACTGTCCAACCGAACGGGACCACCTCTCAGCTTGCCCTTGTGTCCGATAAACTGTTCAGTGGTAAAAAACGGCTGGGTGAGAAAGCGTTCCAGTCGCCGCGCACGACCCACCACCTTATGATCCTCGGGTGATAACTGCTCCATGCCGAGCATGGCGATAATGTCTTTGAGCTCGGCGTATTGGGCGAAGGTGCGACGGATCTCCTGCGCCAGATCATAATGCCGCTTGCCAATGATGCCGGTCGTGGCCATTTTGGAACTGGATTGCAAGGGATCGATGGCAGGATACAGCCCTTCACTCGCCCGCTTACGCGATAACACGATGGATGCGGAAAGGTGCGAAAATGTATGCACTGCTGCCGGGTCAGTGAAATCATCCGCCGGCACGTAAACGGCCTGGATCGAGGTAATGGCACCGGTATCCGTATTGGCGATACGTTCTTCCAGTCGTGACAACTCGGTTCCCATGGTCGGCTGATAGCCGAGGCGAGCCGGCATCTGTCCCATCAAACCGGACACTTCCATGCCCGCCTGAATAAACCGGAAAATGTTATCCACCAACAGCAGCACATCGCGATTTTCATCATCGCGGAAATACTCGGCCATGGTCAGTGCTGCATGACCGACGCGAAAACGTGCACCGGGTGGTTCATTCATCTGACCGAACACCATCACCATATTGTCCAGCACACCCGCTTCTTTCATTTCCCGATACAGTTCTTCGCCTTCACGACAGCGCTCACCAATACCGCAAAAAATACTCACGCCGGCATGCTCTCCGACCATGTTGTGTATCATCTCGGTGAGCAGGACTGTCTTGCCCACACCGGCACCCCCAAACAGGCCTGCTTTGCCGCCTCGTTCCAGTGGCATCAGCACATCGATGAGTTTAATGCCGGTTTCAAAGATTTCGGATTTGGTGGAGCGTCGGGCTAATGGGGGCGGCGCATGATGCACGCTCCGCCACTGGATCTCTGTCGGTGCCGGTTGACGATCGATTGCATGACCGAAAACATCGAACATCCGGGACAGAATAGCCTTGCCCACCGGCGTCAATAATGGTCCGCCACTGTCTTCCACCTGCATACCGCGGGCAAGACCCTGGGTCGCCGTCAACGCAATGCCACGCACCCGATGTGCGTCAAGTTGCGACAGCACCTCAATCGCAATTTTCCCCTCACGCGCATGCAGCAGCGAATGAATGGGGGGCAAATGTTCTTCAAACACGATGTCCACGACACTCCCGCGCACAGAAACCACCATACCGGTGTTTTTGAAAGCTTTGTCGTCAGGTATCGTCTGATTCGTATGCATAGCGCTATCCGTTCACTTCCCCAGCGCACAATGCAGATTGCGCTTCCAGCGTTACGCGCACTTCCGACACCCGCCTTTCGAGGCGCGCCCGTTCATGGGTGGCTTCGATGGTGCGCTCGACCAGTTCGGCAATCCATTGCAGCTGTTCGTCGAGAGCTCGCAAAAAATCCGGCCTGAGCGTCAGACTGCCGATGGCATCAAGAGCACCGAGCATGCGTGCCAGAATAGCAACATTCACTTCGGCGTTACCGCGAATCTGATCGAAGGCTTCGGACAATAGCCCCTCAAAGCTCGTAACGATTGCCACCACCCGCAGGGTTTCCCCCTCGTAACGGTACAATGGCGGGAATTGTCGGCTGGCCAGACGCGCCATAATCGAAGTCAGATAATCCACGCACATGATCGCCGTTGAGGTGTCATTGACGCCCGGAGAAAGTGCCTTGATGGCTATATCCACGATTTGTCGAATGCCGAAAGCCGGGTCCTGCTCAACAGTGCGATATCGACCAATACTGTATGCCCCGTTATACGCATTTATGGTGCTCAGATCCGGCGGGTAAGTCAGGGCAAGTGATAGCAACGCAGTATCTTGCACAACAAATGTACCGATGCCGTATTCCATCCGCACAATGGTCCTGCTCTCCCCCGACAGGCGATACAGCGCATCATGATCCACGCTTTGAATATAACCGCTCCCTGCAGCCGGCACTGGATACCACTCCCTGTCATCCAGTGATTCGAGCCCCTGGTTCAGGCCGGCATCTTCATCGGACTCCTGAGCCTTTTTTTCTGGCAGTAGTCGATCGATAGAAGCGTTGGTCTCCTGAGCAATCGAGGCGATAATGCTCGATGCCTGGATCGACGAGGCAATATGATGAATGAAATAGATAAGGACACCCACGCCACAGAGCGACAACACAAATGCAAAAAACACCGCCAGGCTCGGCACGAACTCGTCCACACCACCACTGCCGCGAATGGTGCGCAACACAATCAGGCAATAGGCGAATATTCCGGCGAAAGTCCCCAGAGTGAATTGCGTGATACGGCTGCGCATGAAGTTCCTCAAAATGCGAGAGGTGTACTGACCCGACGCCAGCACCAGTGCAAGCAGGGTCATGGAGAAGGTGATGCCCATAACCGTTATCATTGAACCGGCCAGTGTGGACAACATTTGGCGTGCACCTTCCGCCCCCACTCCGAACAGACGCGGCCACTGGCTCAGCCATTGGTCGTTACCGGCCGAGGCGACTTCGATCAGTACCACCGCGAAGGTCATGCTGCCCGCGACCATCAGCGAAGGCATAAACCAGAAGCTGGATCGCAGCGTCCCCCAGACCTGCATGAACTTATTCATCCTGCCATTTCCATTTGAGAATTTCCGGCATGTCTTCGCCATGTTTCTGGATGTAGGCCTTATGGTCGAGCAGCTTGTCGCGCAACATCTGTTTCGCATATGCGGGACGCGAACCCAGACTCGGCACCCGGTCGATAACATCGCCCGCCAGATGAAAACGATCGAGATCATTCAATACCGCCATATCAAAGGGCGTCGTCGTGGTGCCGTTCTCTTTGTAACCACGCACATGCAGATTCCGGTGATTGCTGCGGCGGTAGGACAGACGATGGATCAACCAGGGATAGCCGTGATAGGCAAAAATGACGGGCTTGTCTTTGGTGAACAGCACATCGAAATCCTTGTCGGAAATACCGTGCGGGTGTTCGCTTTCCGGCTGCAGGGCCATCAGATCCACCACATTGATCACGCGAATTTTCAGATCGGGAAACTGCTGGCGTAAAAGTTTTACAGCCGCCAGCGTTTCCAGTGTCGGCACGTCACCGCAACAGGCCATCACCACATCGGGATCACCGCCCTCATCGTTACTGGCCCAGGTCCATATCCCCAGACCGGCACTGCAGTGTTTGATCGCTGCCTCCATATCCAGCCATTGCAACTCAGGCTGCTTACCCGCGACGATCACATTAATATCGTTGTGACTGCGCAGACAATGGTCGGTCACCGATAACAGGGTGTTGGCATCCGGTGGCAGATAGACACGGATGATCTCCGCCTTCTTGTTCACCACCAGATCGATAAACCCCGGATCCTGATGACTAAAGCCATTGTGATCCTGTCGCCAGACGTGCGAAGACAATAGATAATTCAACGAGGCAATAGGCCTGCGCCACGGAATGTCACGCGTCACATCGAGCCACTTGGCATGCTGATTAAACATCGAATCGACAATGTGAATAAATGCCTCATAGCAGGAAAAAAAGCCATGTCGCCCGGTGAGCAGATAACCTTCAAGCCAGCCCTGACACTGGTGCTCACTCAGCATTTCCATCACCCGGCCATCCGGCGCGATGTTTTCATCGCCGGGCAATATCTCTGCTGTCGAACAACGCTTGGTGACTTCGAATAAAGCACCCCAGCGATTCGATGCGGTTTCGTCCGGACTGAAAATACGGAAGTTGCGTGCCCCGGCATTGAGTTTCATCACGTCGCGAATGAATTCCCCCTGCACACGCGTCGCTTCAGCCTTTACCTCACCCGGATTCGGCACCTTCACCGCATAATCGCGAAAGTCCGGCAGTCGTAGATCACGCAGCAACTTGCCGCCATTGGTATGCGGATTGGCACCCATGCGGCGTTCACCTTCCGGGGCCAGTTCAGCCAGTTCTGCAATAAGCTTACCAGTGTCATCGAATAACTCTTCGGGTCGATAACTCTTCATCCATTGTTCAAGGATTTTTATATGCTTTGGCTCTTTAATAAAATTAGTGACCGGAACCTGATGAGCGTGAAAGGTGCCTTCGACCTGTTGCCCGTCGACGAATTCGGGGCCCGTCCAGCCCTTGAGAGAACGCAGGATAATCATCGGCCAGCATGGCCGCTCTGTGAATCCATGCACTCGCGCGTCACTCTGAATACATTTGATACTCGCAATCACGGTATCCAGTGTCGCGGCCATCAACTGGTGCATGCTTTCCGGGTCATCACCCTCGACGAAATACGGCGTATAACCATAGCCTCGAAACAGCGCTTCCAGTTCATCGTGAGGGATCCGCGCCAGCACAGTGGGGCCGGCGATTTTGTAGCCATTCAGATGTAGAATCGGCAACACGGCACCATCATGCACCGGGTTGAGAAATTTATTGGAGTGCCAGCTGGTTGCCATGGGCCCGGTTTCCGCTTCACCATCACCGACCACACAGGCCACCAGTAGATCGGGATTATCGAAGGCGGCGCCATAGGCATGCGATAGCGCGTAACCCAGTTCGCCACCTTCATGAATGGAACCCGGTGTTTCCGGTGCGACGTGACTGGGAATGCCACCGGGAAATGAAAACTGGGTAAACAGCTTTTTCATTCCCGCTTCGTCCTGCGAAATGTTCGGATACACCTCGCTGTACGTCCCTTCCAGATACGAATTGGCCACCAGCCCCGGTCCACCGTGGCCGGGTCCTGTGACATTCACAATGCTCATATCATATTTCCGGATGATGCGGTTAAGATGGACATAAATAAAATTGAGCCCGGGGGTCGTACCCCAATGCCCCAGAAGACGCGGCTTGATATGTTCAAGGGCCAGCGGCTTTTTCAGCAGCGGATTTCCATATAAATAGATCTGGCCGACCGACAGATAGTTGGCCGCACGCCAGTAGGCATCCATCTTGTGCAACAATTCCGCTGAAAGGGTTGTTGCCTTCATGATCGAATCTCCTTTCTCTCACGACTGAGAAAACGGATCATCATTGCGCATGAAGCATTTCCCGCATGACAATCCGTCGCCTGCTTCACCCGGTCTGTGCCTCGGTTTGCGCAATCCGGACGATTTGTCCGGCGATGTCCTCCGGCGAAAGTACAAAATCGATGCAGCCGCTTGCGATCGCACTCTGCGGCATATCGGGCTGCGCAGCTGTGTCCAGCTTCTGTGCGATGGTGATGCCGCCCGCTTCCTTGATGCCGCACAACGCGGCCGCACCATCGCCATCGTAGCCGGAGACGATGACCGCGATCAGTTTGCCGTCCCAGTGCTCTGTAAGGGAGCGCAGAAAAACCGTGATCACATCCGGCCATCCCCGCGGCTTGGAGATCTGCTTGAGCCGGAATTCTCCGTTGAGCACATGCAAGTCGCGCTGCGCCGGGATGATGAATACATGGTCGGGCCGGATATGCAGATTTTGTGTAATCAGCGCAACCGGCATTGCGGTAAAGCTTGGCAGAATCTCATGCAGCAGGGTCGCCACACTTCTCAGGTGATTGACGATGACGATGGCGACACCCATATCGGTCGGCAGATGCCGGAGCAGGCGGGTATACGCATCGAGCCCGCCGGCCGAACCGCCCACGCAAACGACAGGAAAGTTTCTGGCAACGCTGCTGACTTTCATTGCTTCTTCACGCCGTAAGACTCGCACATACCTTCTGCAGCAGTGCCCGCACTTCCCTGCCGATGGCGCTCACTTCCGCTTTGCCGACCAGCTTCAACACCGCCTCGGGATCCATGAACGCGACCGTGATACCGCCATCGGATTCTTCGCGCACCACCACATTGCAAGGCAGCAGGAGGCCGATGTCGGGATCCGCTTCGATGGCGCGGTGGGCAAGCTGCGGCTTGCATGCACCGAGGATGCAATACGGCCGATGCTCGATGCCCAGCCTGGCTTTCAACGTTGCTTTGACATCGATATCGGTGAGTACGCCGAAGCCCTCCTGTTTCAGGGCCTCGGTGACTCTCGCGACTGCCGCATCGAAGGGCGGCTTTAGCTGTGTGCTGAATCCATACATCAATTGACTCCTTTTACATCGTGGAACGATGCATTGGACGCTGCGCTTTGATGCTGCTTGCCGGTGGCAGAAACGCAGCGCGCTATCCCGGCGGTGCCTGCCCGAAGAGCAAAGGGCAATCGCCCCTTCTCAAGGAAGCAGCTCAATCCAGTTTCTCCCGGATCAGCTGACTCATTTTCACAATATTAAACGGCTTGTTGATGACGGTTTCATCGCGCATGTCAGTCTGGTTATTTAAATCGTAACCGGTGCAGAAGATGATTTTGATGGCGGGATGTGTCTTCCTGATGTGTTCGGCGGCCTTGTCACCCTGCATCTCCGGCATGACGATATCGAACATGCACAAGGCAATATCCTTCGCATGCTCATTGAACCGGGCAACGGCCTGCACACCGTTTCCGGCCTTCAATACCTTATAACCCAGCGAGGTCAGGATATCTCCCGCGGTATCGAGAATCCGATCATCATCATCGGCAAGCAGGATGGTTTCACCATGCCCCATGGCTATGTTGTTCTCATCCGGAGCGGACACGACTGGCATGTCTTGCGACGGCAACACCGGCAGGTAGATGTGGAAGGTGGTTCCCTTGCCCTGCATGCTATCCACTGAAATATAGCCCTGATTTGATTTCACTGCGCCATAGGTCATGGCCAGACCCATGCCGGTTCCCTTGCCCTGACCCTTGGTGGTAAAGAAGGGTTCATACACATGGTCGATCATCGCTTGCGGAATGCCGCAGCCATTATCTGCAACACTCAGCTGCGCATAGGTTCCGGCGATCATCAAAGGGTGCATCTTTCTGAATGCATCATCTGCTTCGATCGCAGCAAGACGGATATGGATACAGGGATCATACACACCCTCAAGGGCATCACGGGCATTGTTGACAAGATTGGTCAGCGCCTGATGAATCTGGTTGGCATCGCCGTCGATGATCAGCGGGTGGCTGCATATCTCTGTCCGGATAGCAATGTTTTCGGGTGTTGTGGTACGCAGCAGCTTGAGGGTTTCCTTGATAAACGGAGCCAGAGGAAAGTGCTGCATACTCATCGTGTCCTTACGGGCAAAAGTCAGAAGCTGTTTGATGGTTCCGGCAGCATGAAAGGAGACCCTCTCAATGGTATTAAACCGCCTGACAACATCCGTCGCGTCATTGGCATGCTGTCTGCCCAGAAAGGTGTTGGCGGTAATGGCCGCCAGAGAATTATTGAAATCATGGGCAATGCCTGCCACCAGGGTTCCGATGGCCTCCATTTTCTGCGCCTGATGGAACTGATGTTCGAGCTCACTGATCCTGCTCAGATCGGAGTAGATACCGACAAAGTGGGTGATCCCGACTTTCTTCCCGGCATCAAGAAAAATGGGCGATATGGTCAGCATGGCGGGAAAAAGGGAGCCATCCTTGCGTTTGTCGACCAGCTTCGCGTGCCAGATCTTTCCAGCGCTGATGCTCCCCCACATATCTTTATAGAAGGCTGCATTCTGCTGGCCGCTTTTGAGTAGATCTCCGGGGGTCTTACCCGTGGCCTCTTCGACCGTATATCCGGTGAGACGGGTGAAGGCGGGGTTGGTATAGCTTATCACCCCGTGTGGATCGGTAATAAAGATTGATTCGCCGGACTGCTCGACGGCCTGAGAGAGTTGCTGAATCAATTCATTCGCATGCCTGCAGTCGCTGAGGTCCGAAACAGCTATTCTCAGGCTTTCGCAGGCCGCACCGGCAGTCTGTTCTACTGTGCTTCCGGCCTGTGCCACTGTGCTTTCAATCTTCGCCCAGAATGGGCTTCCATCTGCTTTTTTCATCCGCAACTCGGCGGATAGAGACTTCCTTGAAGCAAGGATGACCTTGCGATGCCGGTAATATATATCCTGATCTTCCTGTGCAATCCATGCCGTGAAGTCTTGCTTCAAAAGCTTGCTCCGATCCACACCGAGCAGGCGGCATAAGGTGAGGTTCGCCTCGGAAATACGTCCGTTTTCGCTGATGCTGGCATAACCGACCGGTGCGAAATCATACAGATCAGAAAATCGATCCCGGGCTTCTCTGAGATTAATCTCCACCCTGCGCAGCTCTTCATTCTGAATTTCCAGCTCTGCCTGATAGGTCTGCAATTCACGGATAAGCTCGCGGCTTTCCAGGCCTGAAAGGGAATCCGGCAGCTGGCTTTTGCCGGCCAGACTGGCCTCAGCCAGTTTTCTTAATTCGATCTTTTCCTCGGCCATATCAGATCTCCCGCGATGAGGCTGACGTTGCCTCTCCTGTTGTGTTAATCGGGATTTGCATAACAAAAGGAAGGACCCTTGCGAGTCCTTCCTCGTGATAGCGATTGTTCACAGCCTGTACGCTCAAGCCTTATGGAGCCGGCTGTGTAATCGTGTTCTGGTCCAGGGTAACCGCGGTCTGTGCCAACAGCCTGCCATGAACGGTTGCCGTTGTGCTGACGGCAATCGCCTTTGCAGCAAGCACCACGCCCTCCATAACGGCCGTCGTACCAATGGTTGCACCGGTAAGGCCGGCAACCTGCCAGAAGATGTTCTTGGGCAATGCGCCACCGATGAGCAGCACGCTGGTACCGTTTGCCTGGATAAGGTCTCCTGCTATCTGGAAGATCCATACGTCATTCGGACCACCCGAAAGCGTGACGTTGGTATTGATATTCACAGTCGTACCCCATTTATACAGACCGGGGACCAGGGTCAGACCGCTGATATTGCCCGCGCCCAGTTCCGTGAAATCAGGTGTTGTCCTGCCTGATGCATCGGCATAGGCGGTGCCCATATCGAGGATCGCATTGGCGACCAGGGTATTGTCAGCAGCAGTGCCCGCAAAACAGGTGACTGCGCCGCTGCCGGTATAGGCAGCATCCGCACCGTAGATCGTGCCGGTGATTTCCGAACAGAACACATTATTCATCGCCGCAGCGGTGATCGGACTGGCACCCACATTACCGCTAATCGCCGAGGTGTGAACGTTGGTGACGCCGGTCTTGGTCAGAATGACGAAGTTGCCCGCTGTTCTGAGGTTGACCGCGGCAGGGCCTGCAGCAGTGGCTGTAGTACCGGTCGTAAAGCTCCACACTACGTTTGCCGCCAGTGCATTTGCAGGGGCAACAAGATCGGTAATACCTGTTGTCAGGGTTGCGGTATAGACCTTGCTGGCCGTGAGATTGGCGGCCGGGGTAAAGGTCGCCACCTTGTTGCTGTAGCTCACCGTACCTGCAACCGACGTGGCACCCTGCTTCAGGGTAAAGGTCGTGGCGTTCACCGTAGCCGGCGCAAGCGCTTCGCTGAAGTTCGCACTCACGGTGCTGCCAAGCACTACAGCGGTAGCCGCGTTCGCAGGGTTGGTCGATAATACCGTCGGGGCGGTGGTGTCTGCCGTCGTACCGGTGGTGAAGCTCCACACATAGTTGTTTGCCAGTGCCATACCCAATGCGCTTTTCACACCGGTGGTAAGCGTGGCGGTGTAGAGCTTGCTGACCGTCATGTTGTTGCCCGTCGGGTTGAAGGTTGCGGTATTGCTTGCTGCATCAAGACTCACGGTGCCGGCCAATGCAGTCTCGCCTGCACCCACTACCGTAAAGTTTGTCGTGTTGATGCTTGTGCTGTTCATCGCAGCGCTGAAGGTAGCAGCCACATTGCTATTGATAGGCACAGCGATGGCTGTATCCAGCGGACTTGTTTCAAGAATCGTGGGTACGGGACCGGTCCCGATAGCGCTACCGCCGCCGTCACCGCAAGCAGAGATAAGCGGGATGAGCAACAGTGCTGCCATCCATGTACTTCGGATATTGAATATATTTCTGGTTTTCATTGTGTTACTCCTATGGAACTTTTTGGCATCGCCGGTAACGGATCACCGCGACATTCCGGACATCGAGTGCCTGTTGTCATCTCTGATCTGTGGATTGGCGGTCTGCGAACCATGCTCCCCGGGCATCAACGTCCACGTTATAGGACTGCCTGTGACTTTGTGATGTACCAGCATCGCTGAAAGGTCAGCCCCGCATGAACGCGCTGCTTGGCAAGCAAATGGCTGTATCATGATGCGGGCACGCAGGGATTGATGACCCTGTGGCCCGGCAAAGCCACTGGCTTTGGTTTTTTTCGTCAGAGAACTCTGATAACTGTATGAACCGTTTTCATGGTTTTCTCCTGTGTTTCCATGGCCAGCTTAGGGATGAAATATCCATGCGTCTGTGCGGCAACGAACACAAGCCGATATGCAAGGGGTGAGGTCCAGCATTACTGATCGAATATCATCACGCTGCCCCAAGAAGCTGGTTTGCAGTGCTAACAGATCATCAAACAGACATTCTATCGTCTGCTCCCCCACTCCCCCCTGACGTGAGAAAAAAGCTTTCATCCAAAACCTGTCAGGCTCTGCTCCCAGCCATCTTTTCAAATCCATCCAGCACACAAACAACATTCCAATCCGCATGAATCGGCTGCGTACGCTGCCGCACAGACAAGCCGGGGCCGGCGTCCTAATTTGACGCCAGATTGATAAGTTGGTGTGGCAGATATGGAGAGGGAATAAAAATATCTGCCCCCTGCTTTTGACGGTGATTCAAAACCGGAAATCACTGTAAGCGCAATACCGGTTCGTAACGATGATGGATAAAATATAACTCAAGGGGTGAAACATGATAAAAGAAATTAACCGAATTGGCTCTGCTCAAGTGGCGCACAGGATAGCCGCGGGCTTATTCGCAGCCATCTTTGTAGCCGGATGCGCAAGCACGCCAACCACGCCTCCACCTACTGAACAGATGGCTGTATCCAGAACTGCGCTCAACACTGCGATCGACTCAGGCGCCAATGAGTATGCTCCGATGCAGATCAAGTCCTCGATGGAAAAGATGGAAGCTGCGAAGCAGGCGATGGACAAGAAAGATTATGCGCTTGCTCGGCAACTGGCTGAACAGGCACAGGTCGACGCCAAACTGGCTGAAACGACAGCGCGAGCCGCAAAGGCACAAAAAGCGGCCGACGAAGTGCGCGAAAGCAACCGCGTGCTGCGCCACGAAATAGACCGTAAAACCAGGTAATCAGCCATGCACCCCGTCATGAAAAGCAATCGGTATCATGAAAAAGACTATGCGCTTGCGAGGCTGCACGCTGAATCGACGACATGCGTAGCAAAGGTGCAAAAAGCAGCCGACGTCGTTCGGGAAAGCAACAGAGTGCTGCACAATAAAATCAACCGGAACAGCAAATAACCACCATGGAGCCCATCATGAAAAACAAACTTAATTACGCCACGACCCTGATCGCTGTTGCACTGATCTCCGGCTGCGTTTCGACGCCGAAAGAAAACAGTTCCCTGGATGCAGCGCATCGCAGTTACAACATCGCGCGCAGCAATCCTCAAGTCACCAAGCTGGCACCGGTTGAGCTGAAAGAAGCCGGCGATTCACTGAGTCAGGCAGATATGGCTTTGAGCAAGGGTCAGGGCGCCGACAAGGTCAATCAACTGGCTTATATAGCCAGTCAGCAAGTGTCGATTGCAGAGCAGACGGCCAAGCGGAAGGCTGCTGAAGTAACGGTATCCAACTCCGCCGCCCAGCGCAGCCAGGTACAGCTCGATGCAAGAACAGATGAAGCGGATGCAGCCAGGCAACAGGCGGCCGAGGCAAAAATAACCACCGATGAGCAGGCCGCCGCATTGGCAGCGGCAGACAGCAATGCAGAGGTCGATCAGGCGATTATCGCCCAACAGCAAAAGCAGCTGAAGGAACTCAATGCCAAAAAAACAGCTCGCGGCATGGTCATCACCCTGGGCGATGTGTTGTTCAGTAACAACAAGGCACAACTGGAATCTGGCGGTATGCGCAACGTGCAAAAACTTGCTGACTTCCTCAATGAGTTCAAGGAACACAATGTGATGATTGAAGGCTTCACCGACAGCAACGGCACCAACGACTACAATCAAACCCTCTCAGTCCGGCGTGCGGATGCCGTGCAGCTGGCGCTGATCGACATGGGCATCAACAGCGACCGCATTTCGACACGCGGTTACGGCGAAACGTTTCCGGTAGCCGACAACAAAACTGCGGCAGGCCGCCAACAGAACAGGCGTGTGGAAATCATCATCTCCGACAAGAAGGGGAAAATCGCCACCCGTTGAAAAATCGTCTCTGGCTTGAGGGGCCTCATTGATGCACAGATGAGGAAGGCGTCAAGAATCTTCACATGACACGGGAAGCGCCGTTGTATATCCGATCACCCCGGAGTATCGGGGTTGGTTGGATGAAGTTTTTTCAATCATCCTGATCACTGATTCGCGCTAATTGGGGCCTAACGCCATGGGACTTTTTCATTATGTCGAAGACTCCGAATCACTGTGCGATTTATTTTCGAAAGTCATGAGTCTATTTGGTCACGAAGTCATTTCATTCAGCAATGGACTTCAATACATCGAGTAGCCAAGTATGCATGCTGATTTGGTGCTCAAGGCACTTCTATCGGCCGTGTGGCGACGCAAGCCAGAGGACAAGGTAATCGTTCACTCCGATCAGGGCAGCCAGTACAGCAGCTATGAGTGGCAGGATTTTCTCAAAGCTCACAATCTTGAGGCAAGCATGAGCCGTCGGGGCAACTGCCATGATAATGCTGTAGCTGAAAGCTTCTTTCAGCTACTCAAACGGGAAAGAATCAAACGCAAAACCTATCCGACAAGGGAGACTGCAAGGCTGGACATCTTCGATTACATCGAAATGTTCTACAACCCGGTCAGGAAACATGGCTATAATGGCAATCTGTCGCCAGTCGAGTTTGAAAGGCGATACTACGAAGAGCTTAAGAGTGTCTAGAAAAACGGTGGCGATTCATATATAGGGGGTAGTTATGATTCAACTTCGCATTACCATGGTGATGGTTCTTTCACTGTTATTTATTCCAGGCTGTTCGGTATATATGGCTGCTCATCAGCCAGATAAAAAGGATGTCGGACTATTTGCGGTAGGCACACCTAAAAATTTGCTCATCTCTGAATTTGGGAACCCGACTGCGACTACAACAAAGGATGGAAAAACCGTTGATATATTCTCGTTTGTGCAGGGATATAGCACGGGGGCAAAGGTAGGACGCGGTTTAGCTCATGGGGCTGCCGATGTTCTAACCTTAGGTCTGTGGGAAGTGGTAGGTACGCCAACCGAGTCTGCTTTCGACGGTGACAAGATGGTATATCAGGTCACTTATAATGATGATGACATTGTAGAGAATGTCGTGGTACTGAAGAGAAAGTAATTCTTTCTTTATCAATACCTTTGTTCTGTTTCTAGTCGCCTTCGATTCTGGAGGTAAGAAACATTGCCGCCAAACTGGAAGACAGCCATCAGAGGATTTTTTGGCCGCTAGTCGTCTTAGGAGCAACTTTGCTCAGGTCCTACTAACTCAAACTTGGCCCTTATTTAGGAATATCCGAATGCCGTATGTCGGCCGTAATAGGCCAATCAGAGAATCAGGTGCTGGCGTGGATGTCGAACAGGCGGCTGTATTCTTCCAGAGCGTAGCGGTCGGTCATGCCGGCGATATAGTCGGCGATCACGCGGGCCTGCTTGACCTCACCTTCCACGGCGGCGAGGCGCTCGGCGGGGCCGGGCGGCAGCATGGCGGGGTTGGCGTGGTAGGCGCTGAACAACTCCTGCACCACGCGGGTGGCCTTGGCTGCCATGCGGGCCACGCGGTAGTGCTGGTACATATGCTTTAAGAGGTAGCGCTTCAGTTCGGCATTCATATGGCGAACCGGGCGGGAGAATGCGACCAGCGGGGTGTTGCAGGCGCGCACATCATCCAGCGATCGGATGCTGTTCTGCCGGATGCGCAGCGTGGTTTCCTCGACGGCATCGACCACCATAAAATTGATCATGCGACGCACGGTTTCCAGCACCAGCATGCGTTCCTCGATATCCCCGAGTGCGGCTTTCACGGCCTCGAAATGCATGGCGAACAGCGGCACTTCACTAAGCCCGGCCAGACTTAGAATCCCGGCGCGGAAGCCGTCGTCCACATCGTGATTGTTGTAGGCGATCTCGTCGGCCAGATTGCCTAGCTGCGCTTCCAGTGTGGCCTGCTCGGACAGGTTGTACATGGCCAGATCGGCATTCTTCGGCAGATCGTGCGGCGAGGTGTGCTTCACGATTCCCTCGCGCATCTCGTAGCTCAGGTTCAGGCCGGGGAAGGCGGCATAGCGTTTCTCCAGCGCCTCGACCACGCGCAGCGACTGCCTGTTATGTTCAAACCCGCCGAAGGGCTTCATCACCTCATCCAGTGCGTCCTGTCCGGAGTGGCCGAACGGGGTGTGCCCCAGATCGTGGGCCAGCGCCACGCCCTCGGCCAGATCCTCGTGCAGATGCATGGTGCGGCAGATCGAGCGGGCGATCTGTGCCACCTCGATGGAATGCGTCAGGCGGGTGCGGTAGTGGTCGCCTTCGTGGTTAACAAACACCTGCGTTTTGTATTCCAGACGGCGGAAGGCCGTGGAATGGATGATGCGGTCGCGGTCGCGCTGGAAGATGTTGCGGGTGCCCGATTCTTCTTCCGCATACTGCCGGCCGCGGGATTGCGAGGAGCGGCAGGCATAGGGTGCGAGGGAGTCTTCGTAATCGGGCAGTTTGTTGGCGGGCAAGATTATGCGCCGCCTCTGGCAGCCGCCTGCATCAGTTCGACAGCCTCGCGCGCCGCAGCCTTGCGGTCAGGCGCTTGCAGGATGGGGCGACCGACCACCAGATAATCGGCGCCCTGACTGATGGCATAACCCGGATCGGCGATGCGCTGCTGATCGTTGGCGCTCTGTCCGCCCCAGCGGATGCCGGGCGTGACGGTGAGGAAATCATGGCCGCAGGCAGCCTTGATGGCTTCCACTTCATGCACACTGCACACCACGCCGTGAAGCCCTGCCTCTCTCGCCGCTTCGGCGCGACGCACGGCTTCCACGCGTGCCTGCTCCGGCGGCATGGGGTCGCTGGTCAGCACAGTGACGGCGATCAGCTGCATACGCGGAAAGGATTTCGCGGCATCGGCTGCGGCACGCATCATCTCATGTCCGCCGGCGGCATGGATATTGGTCATCTGCACACCGAGCTGCCCTGCACTGCCGATGGCCTCGGCCACGGTGTTCGGGATGTCGTGGAATTTCAGATCGAGGAACACGCGATGCGTCTGCAGGATGCTCTTCACCAGTTCGGGACCGGCGGCGACAAACAGGCGCAGGCCGATCTTGAACCAGCCGATATCACCGGCGAGTTCCTTCGCCATGGCCTCGGCCTTGTCGCGGTCGGGCAGATCGAGTGCAAGCATCAAACGGTTTTTCATGCGGAATCCTTGTCCTTGATCGGGCGGATACTGCCCCATTCATGGCATTGCGGGCACTGCCAGCGCATATCGACGAACTTCGCGCCGCATTCGCTGCAGGCATAGTTCTTCTGCGCGCTCTGCCACTGCCGGCTGGCGAGGGTGAGCGGTTCTTCCTTGCCCAGCATGGCGGTCATGTGCAGGCAGGCAGGAAGCGAACGCGGCTCGAACGCGATCTCTCTGGCTGTCTTGCGCGCCTCCTCGGCGCCGCGGGCGGTATGCACAGCCCTGATCCATGCAATGGCCAGCTGTTCATCGTGCTTCTCCTGCCAGCACTGACAGAGGAAGGCATGGCCATGCGAGTCGTAGGCCTCGCCATGTGACAGTAGCACCGGAATCAGCAACGGCAGGTAGTATGGTGCTGCGGCATGCAACTGGCGCATGCTGTTCACCGCGGATTCGACATCGCCGCGCTTCAGATCGATCTCGGCCAGCAGCAGATGCGCAGCCGCACAGCCGGGAGCCTGCTCGACAACCTGCTGCACGATGGCCAGTGCGCCGTCCTCGTCTTTCCGGGACAGCTTCTGTCTCGCCATTTCGGTTTGCAGATAGGCATGATGCAACGCCGAATTGCTGCCGCGCACGCGGTCGAGTCGTTGCAGCAGTTCCTCGGCCAGCTCCCATTCGCGGCTTTGCTCGCGGATACGCAGGCTGGCCTCCAGTGCCGCGATATGCCCCGGCTGACGGTCCAGCACGCGAGCGTATTGTTGCAGGGCGCGGCCGAGCAGGCCGCCGGCCTGAAAGTCCACGGCCAGTGCGAATTGTGCCTGCATGTGCAGATGCTGCGGCAGGTCAGGGCGGGCCAGCAGGTTCTGGTGGATGCGCACGGCGCGACCGAATTCGCCCTTGTTGCGGAACATATCGCCCAGCGCCAGATATACCTCGGCTGTTTCCGTTTGCAGCTTGGCGACATGCACCAGCTCTTTCATTGCACGGTCGGGCTCGTCGGAAAGCAGGAAGTTGATGCCGCGCAGCAGCGGCGGGATACGTGCGTCCTCCTGCTCGGCAGGCTTGGATGGCTGTGTATCCTGTTGCCGCCAGAGCACCCAGATGACGACACCGCATGCCGCCAGAATGGCGGCGAGAAGAATGGCGTTGGTCATGTTTCGTCTTGCAGCGGCAGGTTGCGCAGATTGTTCACTTCGGTTTGCAGCAGACTGTTTTCCTGTCGCAGGTGCTCGATCTCCATCTTGTGTTTACGCCGCGAGAAGCTCAGTGAAAGCATGCCGCCGGCGAAGCCGACCAGAAAAGCGGTGAATATCGGCAGATAAAGGGGTACTGCGCCCGATGTCAGATTGGCGAAACCGATCATGACCTTGGCTTCGTTGGCCGCAGCAAACATGGTGGCCAGCGTGGTCAGAATGACCACCAGCAGGGCGTTGATCCAGTTCATGTCATTCCTCCTCTGGTTGCCTGATCATCTCAGTGTAGCCCACGCGGAGGATGGGCAGGGTGCAATCAGGCGGCGCCGTCAACCCGGTCGCGCAATTCCTTGCCCGGCTTGAACTGCGGCACGACCTTGGACGGCACATGCACGCTTTCTCCGGTTTTCGGATTGCGACCGACACGGGCATCGCGCTCCTTGGTGTAGAAGCTGCCGAAACCGCGCAGTTCCACGCGTTCACCACGGCCCAGCGCATCACCGATGGCGGTGAGGACGTTATTCACCACCACCTCGGCTTCGCGTCGGGTGATCTGCCCTTCCAGTTCGACAATGGCATCGATCAACTCTGATTTGGTCATGCTTTCCCCCCCTTCTTGCTGCCGGCATCCGCTTTGGCTGCGGATTCCTCGACCGGCTTCTCAACAGCCTTGGCTGCAGGCTTTGCTTCTGCCTTAGCTGCAGGTTTGGCCTCGGGTTTCGCAGCTGCCTTGGCCGGGGTCTTCTCCTGCTTGCTCAGCAGCTTGCGCTGCAGTTCCAGAGCCAGGGCGGACATGGTGGCGCCACCGGCATTTTTCTGCGAATAGTTGCGCACAGCATCCTTTTCCTCGTCGCGCAGCAACTGGCTGACGGAGAGGTCGATGCGACGACGCTTCTTGTCCAGCTCGATGATCTTGGCCTCGATATGATCGCCGACCTTCGGCTCATCCTGCTCGCGCGGCACTTCGCGGAACGCCAGACGACCAACCACGCCTTCCATCAGTTCGACATTGGCTGCGCCCTTGCCGACGAACACGACCTTGCCTTCGACCTTGCGGCCACGGCTGGCGCCGTTCATGAATACATCGAACGGATCGCTCTCCATCTGCTTGATGCCGAGCGAGATGCGCTGACGGTCGATATCCACGCCGAGTACGACGCATTCGACTTCCTGGCCCTTGCTGTAGTTGCTGAGCACCTTGTCGCCGGTCTCGGTCCATGACAGGTCACCGATATGCACCAGGCCATCAAGATCGTCGTTCAGTTTCACGAACATGCCGAACTCGGTGATACTGCGCACCGGACCGCTGACATGTGAACCGGCAGGGTGACCGGACAACCATGCCTGCCAGGGATTTTCGGAGACCTCTTTCAGGCTCAGCGCGATACGGCGCTTGGCGGGATCCACCTCGATGACGGCCACATCCACGACATCGCCTTCGACAAGCATCTGCGACGGGTTGATGTCGCGACGTGTCCAGCTCATTTCGGAGCGATGGATCATGCCTTCAACGCCCGGCTCCAGCTCCACCATCGCGCCGAAATCCAGCAGACGGCGCACGGTGCCGGTGATGCGCATGCCGGCCTGATAATTGTGCTCGGCGCTTTCCCACGGATCGGACTGCAGAGCGCGCATGGACAGCGACACCTTGCCGCTGGGTTCGTTCAGCTTGATGATTTCTGCGGTGACCTTCTGGCCGATCTGCAGTGCCTCGGACGGGTGCTTCAGGCGACGCCATGCGATATCGGAGATATGCAGCAGTGCATCCACGCCGCCGAGATCGACGAAGGCACCGAAATCGGTCAGACGCTTGACCTCGCCGCTGACCTTGTCGCCGATCTTCTTGTCCGCGAAGAACTCGGCACGCTTGGCCAGCTCCACCTTTTCCAGCGGACGCTTGCGCGACACCACCACGTTTTCCGGTCGGCGCTCGGCGGTGATGACCACCACTTCGACGTCCTGCCCGACCAGTTCGCCGACCTGGCGTGACAGGCTGGTATCGCACTCGGAGCGCGGCATGAAGGCTTCGATGCCGCCGAGCTGCACGCGCAAGCCGCCCTTCACTTCCTTGGTCACGCGACCCTGCAGGATGCTCTGCTCGTTGAACGACGCCTCGATGTGCTCCCACAGTGAGTTGCGGCGTGCGGCGATCACGGAGTAGGTGGAACCACCGCGCTCGCCACCGTGCTGCACCATGATCTCGATCTCGTCGCCGACGGAAGGCAGTGCCTCACCGAGCTGTTCGAACTCGGAGGCGGGGACGCGGCCTTCATTCTTGCCACCGACGTCGATCATCACGACCTCGCGGTCTGCACCGACCACGATGCCCTTGATGATTTCGCCACTGGAGGCGACCGGCTGCTGACGCAGGGACTCCTCGAGCATCTGGCGGAACAGCTCATCCTCATCCGATACGGCGGCTGCCTCGTCTGCTGCCTCGATCACAGTCGGGGCTTCAACGGCCGGGCTCTGAACCTCTTTGCTTACCTCGGCTTCGGCGGTAACCGGGGCTTCCGGTGTTGCGGGCGTAGCAGCGGCGGCCTCGGACGGAGCGGGGCTTGTCGTAGTATCGGCAGGCGCGTTCGTTTCAGGCACGGGGGCTGTGGTGGGTTCAGTAGTAGGGCTCATTGGTGGGTTATTCCTCTGGTTGGCTATCTTCGTTTTGTGTTGTTCGCTTAAAATTCGGAGCGACATCCTATCGCGTCTGTCAGGCCTTTGATATCAGTTCTCTGCGCTCCATGATGGACAGCATGCGATCCACTACCTCATCGATGCGCATGGTGGTGGAATCGATGCTAAGCGCATCCCCAGCCTGTTGCAGCGGGGAATGGGTACGTTCGGCGTCCTGCGTGTCGCGATCTCTGATTTCATTCAGGATGGCATCAAGGCTAGCCTCGGCCCCTAACCCCTGCAACTGCGACCAGCGACGCCTGGCCCGTTCGCGCAGCGATGCAGTGAGAAAAAACTTGGCCTGTGCGCCGGGCAATACCACGCTGCCGATATCGCGGCCGTCCATCACGCAACCATTGGCGGCGATGTCCTGCTGCACATGCAGCAGACGGCTGCGCACGCCGGGCATGGCGGCCACGCGGGAAGCTGCGGCGGCGACATCCTGCTGACGCAGCCGGTTACCGATATTCTCGCCGTTCACAAAGATCCCGCCGGGCTTCCACTGCATATCGCCCAGGCTCGCATCCATACATGCCAGCACGGCGGCTTCATCGTCCGCGCCCTGCTGCATGCTGCAATAGCCGATAAAGCGGTACAGCAGACCGGTATCGAGCACCGGCAGACCGACAGCCTCGGCCAGCATTTTGGCAATCGTCCCCTTGCCGGAACCGGAAGGCCCGTCGATGGCGATCTGTAATCCGCTGATGGCCTTCCAGGCACTCATCTCATTCACCGTCCCAGCGCACATTCATGCCGATGCTCTGTGCCAGCGGTACGAAATCCGGGAAGGAGGTGGCTATCGCAGCCGCGTTGTCGATGACGATCTCCGCATTACTGCATTGCGCCGCTACCGCCATGGCCATAGCGATACGGTGATCGCCTTCGGCATCCACCCGGCAGGCGCCCTTGAGCCTGCCGCCGGTGATGCGCGCGCCGTCCGGGTATTCCTCGATATCCGCACCGGCGGCCAGTAGTGCCCTGGCCATCACGGCGATGCGGTCGGATTCCTTGACGCGCAACTCTTCGGCCTCGCTGAGCAGGAACTCGCCGTCGGCCAGCGAGGCCGCGGCAAACAATGCCGGAAACTCGTCGATGGCATCCGGCACATCGGCCGGATTCACCTGCAGGCCATGCAGCGGCGCATACTCGGCATGGATATCGGCGACACTTTCCTCGCCCACCTTGCCTTCGCTACGCAGCTCAAGCGCCCCGCCCATGCCGGCAAGGATCCGGCTCCAGCCGTTGCGCAGCGGGTTCGTGCCGACCTGCGCGAGCATTACATCGGAGCCCTTCACAAGGCTGGCCGCCACGGCAAAAAAGGTGGCCGAGGACGGATCGGCCGGGATATGGATCGGGGCTTCGGGCGCGGTCAGCCTGCCGGTCGGCTTGAGATGGATCACGCCGTCGGCATCCACATGCACGGGCTGACCGAACAGCGGCAGCATGCGCTCGGTATGGTCGCGCGTCGGACGCGGTTCGCTGACCGTGGTTTCCCCGTCGGCATACAGACCGGCCAGCAGCACGCATGATTTCACCTGCGCGCTGGCTACCTCGGAGACATGATGGATGGCCTTGAGCCTGCCGCCCCTGATGGTCAGGGGAAGAAGGTTGCCACCATCCTGTCCCTCAACGCTCGCACCCATACGGCGCACCGGATCGGCCACGCGTTTCATCGGCCGCTTGCATAGCGAGGCGTCGCCGCTCACCGTCGAGGCAAAGCTTTGACCCGCCAGCACGCCGGTCATCAGGCGCACGCAGGTGCCGGAGTTGCCGGCATCCAGCACCTTGGTTGTCGGCTTCAGGCCGTGCAGACCGACGCCATGCACGCGCAGCGAGGTCTTGTCCTCGCTCAGCCAGTCGATCCTGACCCCCATGTCCACGAACATCTGCGCCGTGGCGAGGTTGTCTTCGCCGGGCAGGAAGCCGTGGATCTCGGTCACGCCATCGGCCAGAGATGCCAGCATCACCGCACGGTGCGACATGGATTTATCGCCGGGTACGTTCACGCGACCGCGCAGCGGTCCTTTTGCAGGCCCTGCCAGCAATCTTCCGCCAATATTCACAATCCGCCTCCGTGTTTGCCGAGCCATGCCTCGCGGGCCTGCCTGGCTGCGTCGAATTCCTTGAGCAGGGTTTCCCCGTCACCCAGCTCAAGCGCATCGCTCAGTCTTTTCAGTTCCGCCTGCAGGGCGGCGATCTTTTTCAGTACCGGTTCGCGGTTGCACAGCGCGATATCGCGCCACATGGCAGGCGAGGAGGAGGCGATGCGCGTGAAATCGCGGAAGCCGCCCGCGGCAAAGGCGAAGGGATCGTGGATACCGCTATCCTGTCTGCGCACGGCATTGACCAGCGCAAAGGCAGCGACATGCGGCAGATGGCTGACCCCTGCCAGCAGATCGTCATGGCTGGCCGCATCCATCAGTTCCACACGGCTGCCGGCAACCTGCCAGACCTGCTCCACCAGTTTCAATGCGTTGGCGTCGGTGTCTGCCACCGGGGTGATGATGCAGCTGCGCCCGATATACAGATCGGCAAAGGAAGCCTCCACGCCAGACTGTTCGGTGCCGGCGATCGGGTGGGCAGCGACAAACATGGACGGGTTCGCCATATGCCGTATGGCCGCTTCGATGGCGTGCTGTTTGGTGCTTCCTGCGTCGGTGACGATGGCGGTAGAACCCAGTGAGCCTGCCATGGCGGCGAACACCTGATCGTACATGCCCATCGGCACGGCAACGACCACCATGTCGGCACCCTTCACGCCCGCGGCGACATCCTGTGTCCAGGCATCCACCACGCCGAGTTCCTTGGCACGCTCGAGATTCGTGCGACCGCGACCGATGCCGGTGATGTGCTCAACAGCGCCCATTCGACGCAGAGCCCGGGCCAGCGAACCACCGATCAGACCGACACCGATGATGCTCAGGCGCTTCACCAGTATGCCGTGCGCATGCCCGATCCCTTCGCTAATTCCACCTACACTCATCAGGCCTCTCCAATGTCAGTCATGATGGGGTTCAGTGTGCTGATGAAGCTGTCGTTCTCATCCGGTGAACCGACGGAGATGCGCAGCCAGTCGGGCATGCCGTAAGGACCGAGCGGACGCGGGATGACACCGTGGTTCTCCAGTTCGGATGCGATACGGCTTGCTTTGGCGTGGCGTAGCAGCACGAAGTTGCCGTGCGAGGCGGCACCGAGCAGTCCGGCGTCAGCCAGAAAGCTCTCCAGCCTGGCACGTTCGCTGAGTGATTCGGCAACGGTGTCGGCAAGCCATCGGGTATCCGAAAGCGCGGCCAGCGCTGCGGCCTGCGCCAGCAGGCTGACGTTGAAGGGTTCGCGGAAGCGGTTGATCAGCGCCAGCAGGTCGGCATCGCCGACGGCATAGCCGATGCGCAGGCCGGCCAGTCCGTAGGCCTTGGAGAAGGTGCGACAGGTGATGAGTCCCGGATGGTTCAGCCTGCCGATGGAATCTCCAGCGACCGCCTGCACATATTCGAAATAGGCCTCATCGAGGATCACCACCACATCGCGCGGCAGGGCATCGAGGAAGGCTTGCAGTTCGGCCTCGCCCAGCAGGCTGCCGGTCGGGTTGTTCGGATTGGCGATACACACCAGCTTGGTGCGCTCATTGACCGCAGCCAGCATGCCGTCGAGATCATGGGTCAGGCCGTCCTTTTCCGCTACGGCAATACCTGTGGCGCCCGCCGCCGTGGTGGCCAGCGCATACACGATGAAGCCGCGCGCCGCATACACCACCTCATCCCCCGCACCGGCAAAGCTGCGGATGATCAGCTCCAGCACTTCATTGGAGCCGTTGCCGGGCAGGATGTTGGCAGGTGTCACGCCGTGGCGTTCCGCCAGTGCCTTCTTCAGCTGCGTGCAGTCGCCGTTCGGATAGCGGTGCACCTCGGCGGCGGCATCACGGATGGCCTTGATGGCGGCGGGTGCCGGACCGTAAGGGTTCTCGTTGGAGGCCAGTTTAACTGCCTTCGTCAGCCCCTTTTCGCGCAGCAGCTGCTCCACCGGCTTGCCCGGAATATAGGGGTGCAGATGCGCGCTCTGCCGCACGGAGCGGCGATTCCAATCGACAGTGTTCGTCATGTTTACAGCCTCTCGGCGACGGGGAATGAGCCCAGAATCTTCAGGAATCCGTCCGGCAGCTTGCGGATGTCATTCAGCGCGGCAGACACATCGTCATCCAGACGATGCCCCTGCAGATCGATGAAAAACACATACTCCCACAGGTTCTTGCGCGACGGGCGCGATTCGATGCGGGTTAAGCCAATACCGCGATCGTGGAAAGGCTCCAGCAGATCGTGCAGCGCGCCGGGGCGATCCGTGGTGGACATCACCAACGCGGTCTTGTCTTTGCCGGATGGCGGCGAGTCGTGCTGGCCGATCACCAGAAAGCGGGTGGTGTTGCCATGATGGTCTTCGATATTGGAGGCCAGGATGGGCAGATCGTTGCGCTCGGCTACTTCCTTGGAAGCGATGGCGGCGGCCTTCGGTTCTTTGGTGATGCGTGCTGCGGCAGCGGCGGTCGATTCGGCTTCTTCAAGCCGCGCGTTCGGCAGATGCGCCTGCAACCACTTGCGGCACTGTGAAAGCACCTCGGACTTGGTATACACCACCTCGATCTGATCCATCGGGCAATGCCCCAGCAGATGATGGTGGATGCCCAGCAGCACCTCGGCACAGATGGACACCTTGCGGTCGATGAACAGATCGAGGGTATGCGTCACCGCGCCCTCGAAGGCGTTCTCCACCGGCACCACGCCGTAGGTCATCCGGCCGGCTTCCACCTCGTCGAAGATCTCGTCGAAATTGCGGCAGCCCTGATAATTGGCCGTGGAGCCGAACTGTTTGCGTGCGGCGGTGTGTGTGAAGGTGCCTTCAGGGCCGAGATAGGCGATGCACAAGGGTTGTTCGAGCGACAGGCAGGCACCGATGATCTCGCGGTAGATGCCGTGCAGTGCGGCATCCGGGATGCGGCCTGCATTCAGTGTCTTCAGCCGGCGGATGATCTGCGCTTCGCGACTGGGGACATAATAGGCTTTTTCGCCGTCGAGCTTTTTGCGACGCCCGACCTCACCGGCCAGATCGGCGCGCTGGTGAATCAGGGCCAGCAGTTGTTCGTCGACGTTGTCGATCTGCTGGCGCAAGCTGTCCAGCGAGGCGGTGTCCTGCATGTCTTTCATGACGCAGGAAGCTACCAAGCCGGGGCCGGAACTCAATGCACGGCAAGGCCCCGCAGGTTGGTGCCCTCAGTACAGCTGCATCAGGCCCTTGAGTACCATATCGGTATGGCTGACGATGCCGATGATCTCGCCTTCGCCGTTGACCACCGGGGCGCGCGACAGGCCGAGGCGGGCGAACAGGGCGCTGGCGTGGCGGATGTTCATGTTCGGGCTGACCGTGACCGCCGGCTTGGTCATCACCTCGTAGATACTCACCCTGTCCGGCGATTTGTTTGCGGCCAGCACATGGCGGGCGATATCGGCCAGCACCACGATGCCGTATTCGTCATCCTCATGCCGCTTGTCCACGATCACGCATTTGGTTTCCACATGCTGCATCATGTCCAGCACCTGGCGCACGGTGGACAGGCCATCCACCAGATCGTATTTGTGCTTCATCACATCGCGCACACGGATCAGTTTCTTCTCGCTCATTATATTTCCTCCTCCACTTCCTCGGAAATCACCTCGATCTGGCTGCGCAGGCCGATGGTGTCCTGCACATCCAGCATGAACACCAGCCCGCTGCCGGGATTGTCCTCGAAGCGGCAGGTTTCGGCGATATTCTCCAGCACCTGGCGGCTCAGATGCTCCTCGACGAGGAACATCAGCATATCGCGCTGCGCCTCCAGATTCAGCCCGAAGAAGGTCTTCTTCGGTGCCAGTCCTTCGCCGCGCGCGGCTCCTACCACGGTGGCGCCGGTGGCGCCGGCCTCGCGTGCCGCACGCATGGCTTCCTTGGTCTGCTGCTCGTCCACCAGAGCAATGATCAGTTTAAAGTGCATTTCCTTCCTCCTTGGATGGCTTGCTTGGCCGCCTGTTCAACCATGCCGAGAGCTGGGCATAGGCGAGGACGGACATGATCGGGAACACGCTGGCGAAGGCGATCAGTCCGAAACCGTCGAGCACCGGGCTGCGTCCCGGGATGGTGCTGGCCAGACCCAGTCCGAGAGCGGCCAGTAGCGGTACGGTCACGGTCGAAGTGGTCACCCCGCCGGAATCGAAGGCCAGCGGGATGATGGCTTTCGGGGCGCGCATCGTTTGCAGCAGAACCACCACATATGCCACCACAATATACACCCACAATGAGGTTCCGCTAACGATGCGGAAGCAGCCGATGGTCACGCCGGTGGATACCCCGACCGCCACTGCCATACGCAGCCCGAAGGCGGAGATCGCGCCGCCGGAGATATCCTGCGCCTTCAGGGATACGGCGATCAGCGCTGGCTCGGCCACGGTGGTGGCAAAGCCGATGGCAAAGGCGAACACGTACACCCAGAGATAGTCCTGCCAGAGATAGGTCGGGGTCTGCCCTGCCGGATACAGGAAGGCCGGATCGGTGAGCTGGCGTGCCATGGCATCGCCCAGTGGAAAGATCGCATCCTCCAGTCCGACCAGAAAAAGCGTAAGCCCGAGCATCACCATGAACAGGCCGAACAGGATGCGGTCGAGATTGACCAGCGGTCTTTTCAGTACGACGTACTGGAAGAAGAACAGCGTGCCGATGATCGGTGCGACATCTTCCAGCGTGGCTTGGAATGTGTCGGAGATATCGAACAGCAGGCCCATTGCGCCACTTGCCATCATGCCGCTCATCCCAGCACCAGCAGGCCGTAGATCATCACGAATACCATCGGCAGCAGCGAAGCCAGTGCAATCAGGCCGAAGCCGTCGAGCACCGGGTTGCGCCCCTGAATGGAGGAGGCCAGGCCGATGCCGAGGGCGGCGACCAGCGGTACGGTGATCGTCGAAGTGGTCACGCCGCCGGCATCGTAGGCGATGCCGATGATCTCTTTCGGGGCAAAAGGGGTCATCAGCTCGACCAGCAGATAGCCGCCGACGATCAGCCACGGCAGCGGCCAGCCTTTTAATATGCGGATCACGCCGATCAGGATGGCCAGCCCGACGGACACCGCCACGCTCAGGCGCAGGCCGTTGGCATAGGCTTCTCTGGCTGCGGCATCATTGCCGATCAGCGAGGCTTCGGCGGCGATATCCGCAGCCTTGGCGACAATGGCGATCAGCGCAGGCTCGGCGATGGTGGTGCCGAAGCCGAGCAGGAAGGCGAACAGTAGCAGCCAGAGCAGGCTGCCCTTGTAGGCGAAGGCATGCGCCAGATTCTCGCCGATGGGGAACAGGGCGGATTCCAGCCCCTGCACGAACAGCGCCAGACCGACCAGCACACACAGAAAGCCGACGATCATGCTGCCCAGATTGGGGATCGGCTGTTGCAGTACGAGGGTCTGGAAGACCACGATGACGATCAGGATCGGTGCCAGATCGCGCAGCGCGCCGAGCAGCGGACGGATCATACCGTGCAGCGATGACAGAAGGTTGTTCATCTGTATGTGCTTATCCATGCAGTGTGCTTCGGCCTCGCGGCCGCCGGTGCATGCATGCACAAGCTGGCGATCAGCTGCGCTCCTGGCGGATGGCGGCGATCGCGGCATCGATACCCAGCGCTTGCTGGCTGCCGCTCTGCATATCCTTGACCTGCATCAGGCCCTGTTGCATCTCATCCTCGCCGAGCACGGCGACAAAGCGCGCCTGCTCGCGGTCGGCCACCTTGAACTGGCGCTTGGCGGCCCCGCCGCCGCAGTGGATCACATGGCAGCCGGCGCGGCGCAGGCGGTCGGCGATGCCCAGTGCATAGGCGGCAACGCTATCCCCGATAGCCACCACGGCCACATCCACAGACCCTGCGGCTATGTCGGGCAGCAGCATGGCCAGGCGCTCCATACCCATGGCGAAACCGATGGCCGGTGTAGCCGGTCCGCCGAGTTCTTCGACCAGCCCGTCGTAGCGACCGCCTGCCAGCACCGTGCCTTGTGCGCCGAGCTTGTTGGTGACGATCTCGAAGGCCGTGCGGTTGTAATAATCCAGACCGCGCACGATGCGCGGATTCACGACATACGGGATGGCGAGCGCATCCAGGCCTGACTTCACGCCATCGAAATGCGACTGGCAGTCGCCGCACAGGTGAGAAGCCATTTCAGGAGCATCGGCAAGCTGTGCCTGACAGCTCCCCACCTTGCAGTCGAGCACGCGCATCGGGTTGCTGTCGATGCGCGTGTTGCAGGTTTCGCAGAGGGATACCCGGCGTGCATCGAGGAAAGCGACCAGCTTGTCGCGGTAGGCCGGGCGGCAGACGGGGCAGCCCAGCGAATTGATCTCCATGGCCAGTTCCGGAATGCCGAGCTCTTCAAGAAAGGCATGCGCCATGGCCAGCACTTCCACATCCTCGACGGGGCCGGATACACCGAACCATTCCGCGCCGATCTGCTGGAACTGGCGAAGCCTGCCCTTCTGCGGCCGCTCGCGGCGGAACATCGGACCGATATAGAACCAGCGCTGCGCGCCGCTGCGCGTCAGTCCGGCCTGCAGGTAGGCGCGCACCGCGCCCGCCGTCCCCTCCGGGCGCAGGCAGATATCATCGCCGCCGCGATCCTCGAAGCGGTACATCTCCTTGGCCACGATGTCGGTGTCGCTGCCGATGGAGCGCACGAACATCGCGGTCGGCTCCAATACAGGCAGACGCACCTCTGAGAACACGTAGCGGGAGAACACACGGCGCGCGGTCTCCTCGATATGGCGGAAGCTGCGGACCTCTTCGGGCAGTCCGTCGTGGATGCCGCGGATACTGCGGAACTGGGTACTCAAGCCTTGTTCTCCTCTGCGCTACTGGCGGCCTCGCGGGCGGCTGCGATCTTGGCGGCGCGCGCCTCGACCTCCTGCACCAGCTGATCGATCATATCTCCCGACTTGACCTTGCCGGAGGGTTTGCCGTCCTTGTACATCAGGTGCACCGGATAGCCGCCGGTGATGCCGAGGCCCGCCTCGCGCGCCTCGCCGGGGCCATTGACCACGCAGCCGATCACCGCCACATCCATCGGCTCGTGGATGTGTGCCAGACGTTTCTCCAGCATCTCGACGGTGCGGATGACATCGAATTTCTGCCGCGCACAGGACGGGCAGGCGATCAGGTTCACACCGCGATGTCTGAGGTTCAGGCATTTGAGGATCTCGAAACCGGCGCGGATCTCTTCCTCGGGTTCGGCAGCCAGCGAGATGCGGATGGTGTCGCCGATGCCGTCAGCCAGCAGCAGGCCGAGGCCGATGGAGGACTTCACCGTACCGCTGAACTTGCTGCCTGCTTCAGTGATACCGAGGTGGAAGGGATAGTCCACCTGCCCGGCGAGTTTGCGGTAGGCGGCCACGGTCATCGGGATGTTGCTGGCCTTCAGTGACACCTTGATGTCGTGGAAGTCCATGTCCTCGAGGATGCGGATATGACCGAGAGCGGATTCTACCATGGCATCGGCGCAGGGCTCACCGTACTTCTCCAGCAGCGGCTTTTCCAGCGAGCCGGCGTTCACCCCGATACGGATGGAGATGCCGCGTTCCTGCGCGGCCTTCACCACGGCCTCCACACGGTCGCGCGTGCCGATGTTGCCCGGATTCAGGCGCAGGCCGTGCACCCCGGCCTCGATGGCGGCCAGCGCCATCTTGTGGCTGAAATGGATGTCGGCGATGATCGGAACATCGGTCTGCCTGAGGATCTCCGGCATGGCGGCGGCCGATTCGGGATCGGGTACCGAGATGCGTACGATATCCGCACCGGCCTCGCTCAGGCGCTGTGTCTGTGCGACGGTGGCATCGATATCGGTGGTCGGGGTGTTGGTCATCGACTGCACGGCAATCGGTGCACCACCACCGATCAGTACATGGCCGACGCGCAGCTGCCGGGTTTTGCGTCTGGGTTGGACGATCTGATCACGCATGCTTTGTGTATCCTTTAGTTATCCGCATTGGTGTTGCCCTGCAAAATCCGGAAGCGCTCCTGCAGCTCGGTGGCACGGCGCAGGCTGTCGGTGTAGTCGCGATTCTCGGGTTGCAGCAATGCCGCCTGAGTCCATGCCTCGACTGCTGTGTCCAACTTCTCCTGCTGGAAAGCCATCTGGCCGGTTCTGAAGGCCTCTTCTGCCTGCTTCTTCAGAGTCTTGTCGATACTCTGCAGCAGTGTATCGGCATCGTCGCCGCCGTCGCGGCGATACATCATGGCGTAATCATGTGCTTCAAGCCACTTGCCCTCGGCCATCAGTTGCTGAATCTGCTCGGCGGTCACGTTTGCCGGAGGTTTGTTGCGGCTGGAGCTGGTGGAACGAACAGTGCGCCTGGAGCTTTTCGCTTCCGACGGGATACGCAAGCTCTTGGGCAGAGCCTCGCGAACATCCTGCATCAGTCTGTCGCCGAGCCGCGATCCGGGACGCAGCCGCTGGTAGGATTCTGCCTCGACATAAGCCACTTCCGGGTGTCCTTCGCGCAATTCACGCTTGGCGGCATTCAAGGCATTGCGTCCGCGTGCCAGAACCCTGTCCTGGGCTCGTTCGAGTTCGCGGGCGAAAGGCGTGTCTTGCGGATCAAGTCCTTTTGGCGGGTCGTAGCGATCAAGTGCTTCGAGCAGCTGGGCATCTTCCTTGCGACGCTGTTCGGCCAGGGCGTCCAGGCGTTTCTGGCGCAGGATCAGATCGATGCGATCCGCTTCTTTCTGCATCTTGTCATCACCGATCCATACGGCGGCGGTTTTGAGATAGAAATCCTTGGCAAGGTAGAGTTTACCCTGTCTTTCGGCCCGTTCGGCTGAATCGCGATAGTGGCGCAACAGCTTCAGGCGTGCTGGTTCGATCTTTTCTTTCAGCAGTGCTTGCGCATCCGCATAATCAGGGCGGTTGGGGTCGGTTCGCAGGGCTGCGCGCCGGGCCAGGATGATATCGCCGCTTTCGTAGTAATATTTGGCCGATTTATAGCTGCTGACCGCGCTCATCGCCTGTTCCTGGATGTTGTTCAGGCCTTTGCTCAGCGAGCCGCCGCCACAGCCGTTCATCAGCCATGGCAATGCGATCAGCATCGCGAACAGGCGGCACTTCCGGGGGTCAGGCAGCTTCAGTTGTAGCAAGGCTTGATTCCTCCATGTGCTTTTCTTCCTTCTTCACCGTGAGGTCGAAAGCGAGCGATACGGCGTGCTGCAGGTTGACGGCGACCCTGGCATCGTCGGCGACAAGCCTACCGCAGTTGATGGTCTTTTGAATGCCTTTGATGGTTTTGCGTCCTATATCATCGAAGCTGAAGCCTTTGCCGATCTCCCGGAAGGTGTTCTGCGAAAGCACCACTTCGCCGCCTTCGCCAAGCCCTGTCATGCGCGAGGCCACATTCACCGCATCACCGATGACCGTGTACTCGAGTCGTTCGGCGGCGCCGATATTGCCGACGATCGCCTCGCCGTGGTTGATGCCGACACGGAATACGATTTCCGGCGCATCAGGGTTCGCTTTGTTCAGTTGCGTGCAGGCCAGTGTGATGGCCAGGCCTGCCATGGCCGCGTGGCGCACATGTGCCTCGTCTTCATGCGGGTGATTGAACACCGCCATCACTGCATCTCCGATGTACTTGTCCACATGTCCGCCGTAGTAGTCGATGATGCGATGGAACATCTCGAAATGGCGGTTCAGTACGCGCACCACCTCTTCACTGGGGTTGCTCTCCGAGAAGGCGGTGAAGCCGACCATATCGGCAAACAGGACAGCCACCGGCTGGCGGCGGCTGACGGGCGCCGAGGCGTTCTCGTCGAACATGTCGTTGACCAGTTCGGGATTGAGATAGCGGCCGAAGGCATCGCGCAGTTTTTCCTTATGCGCCAGTTCGCTGACCATGTGGTTGAACTGTTCGCCGGCATCACTGATCTCGTCGTTGCCGCGGATATGGATACGGGTGGAGAAATCGCCGTCGGCCACATGCCGGGCCGCCATCGCCAGCGCCTCCAGCGGTCGGCTCATGCGTGTGGCAACCCAGTAGGCCGCGATGCTGGAAAGCAGGATGACGATCACCGCCACCATCAGGGTGCTCGCAATAAAACGGTTGGCCAGCGAACGCCATTCATCGCCCGAGAAACGCACGGCGATGCTGCCCACCCGGGCCGAGGCATAGCTGACGGGCTGGACGTACCAAAGGTCGTCGGACAGCAGCAGATGTTTCGCGGATTCCGCCTTGTTGTCCTTTGACAACGGCACGGTTTCGCCCACTTCGGCGTAATTGTGCAACTCCCCGTCGGCATACTGCACCTGAATGCCGAGCACGGTGGGTACCTTCTCGCGGAAACCGGTGACGATGATGTCCACCTGGGTCTTATCGAGCTTTCGACCGGCGAGCATGTAGCTTTTCACCTCGTCGCCGAGGCGCTCGACCATCACGCGGGCCTGCGCCTGCTGGCTCTTAAGCCAGGCATCGCGCTCCATATTCAGCAGGATCAGGGAAACAATCAGCACAGCCAGCGCCACGGTGGTGCTGACCAGAGCCATCCAGCGCCAGCGGATGGGGAAACGCACGCTGGACAGGTTCGCCTGCCAGATAGACAGGTTGTTTTTCCAGTTGGCTTGGGATTTTTCCCAGATGGAAATGAGCTCCGGCAAGGTCATGCCGGCAGTCTATCCCGTTTTCAGGATGAGAACAGGGCATATGGGTCACATTTCTCAGGAGTAAAAAAATGGCGGAAGCCTGAACTTCCGCCATTTCCGGGACCGCTGCGACCTTAGAGGGGAGGGAGAGGAGGGAGCGGCCCCGAGAGGGTTGAACGATGAGTAAAAGTAGTACTTCATGCCGAGGGTGAAGACACTGGACTCAACACCCTTGAAGCCGGTCTTGATCAGCGTGGCATCGGTCTTCGGCTTGAGCAGGTCCGCTGCGAACCAGTCCACACGGGCTCTGGCCTGTGCGGCACCGCCCTGCTTGGAGTTGCCGGTGGTGCCGATGCGAAGCTCACCGCCCAGATACTCGGAGAAGTCGTCGCCCAGCTGTACAAAACCACCGGTCACGGCTTTTTTGGAAGCACCGGTACTGATATTGAAGGCACCGAGGCTGGCCCCGACTTACGGGTCGAAAGCGAATGCATTGCCGGCGGAGGCCAGCGTCAGCCGGCCATCAGAAAGGCTGCCGAGGCGATGTTCATGCTGCGGACCATGTGTGTGCTCCTTAAAATAAATGTTGGGCGAAGCGTGGGAGCGGGAGCTGAAACGAACCTGAAAGATTGCAGATCTAGGGGATCCTGATGTTGACCCGTAGTCCGTGCATGTCATCAGAGCGGGACAGCGTGATCTCGCCTTCATAGGCGGCGACCATTTCCGATACGATGGACAGGCCGAGGCCATGGCCGGGTGTCGACTCATCGGCGCGGGTACCGCGATACAGCAGCTCTGCATAGTCCTCTTCTTCGATGCCGGGACCGTCGTCCTCGATGCAGATGCACACCCCTCCCTGTGCGCCCCAGATGCGGCAGCGGACCCGGGATTCGGCCCATTTGCACGCGTTCTCCAGCAGGTTGCCGAAGATCTCCAGCATGTCTTCACGGTCTGCGGGTATTTTCAGCCCGGTGTCGATCTGCACATCGAAGTCGATGCGCGGGAACACCTGATTCAACATGCTCGCCAAGTCCCGGATGTCGCGGTCGGCGTCGCTCCACTGGCCCCCGGGCATGCGCCCGGCCGTTCTGGCTCTGACCAGTTCCCGCTCGACGCGTTGTTCGATACGTTCAAGCTGTTCGGACAGCTGGCTGATATCTGATGCTTCGATGCCGCAGTCGGATGTTCCGGATGAGGCTGACTGCCTGCGGATGATCTGACGGGTCACGGCCAGCGGTGTTTTCAGGCTGTGTGCCAGGTCGCCGAGTGCATGTCGCGAGCGTTGCAGTCGCTGCTGCATCATCTGCATCAGGTGATTGATCTCCTCGACCAGCGGCATGATCTCATCCGGGGCCGGTGCATCGATGATTTCCTGCTCGCCTTTCTTCAGGCGGTTGATCTGCATGCGGATGCGTTGCAGGGGCTTCAGGCTGTACCCGATCAGCCAGCCTTGCAGCAGCATCAATACCAGCACGGCACACAGCGCGAAGAGCAGCAGATGGCGCTGAAAATCCCCGGTGGAGTGTTCGATCGGAAGGATGTTCTCAGCCGTGCGAATGGTGACCGGTTGACCTTTGAACTGCACGGTTTCCTCTACCACCAGCAGGCGCTGGTCGTCGGGGCCTGGGACATCGCGTACAATCGCGCCGGCTTGTGCAGGAAGCTTCTCGTCCCACAGCGAGCGGGAGCGCAGGATGGTTCCGCCGATGTCCAGCTGGAAATAATGTCCGGAGAAGGGTCGCTCGTAGATGCCGGGAATCAGGGACCTGCGCAACTCCGGTGTTGCAGGCGGAAGCCATTCCAGAGCGGCGATGATCTGTTCCTGATCGTGTTGCAGACGGGACAGCAGATTGCGTTCGCCGAGTGATTCCACCTCGTTGCCGATCATCCAGGTCTGGATGATGAAAAACAGCGCCAGGCTTGCAGCCAGACTGAGGGTCAGACGTTGCCGCAGCGAGCTCATCAGGTGCCGGTTTGCAGCAGGTCCGGATCGAGGTAGTAACCCTGCCCTCGCCGGGTGCAGATCACATCCTTGTCGATCTTGCGGCGCAGGCGGCTGATATACACTTCGATCACATTGCTTTCCTTTTCCGCGTCGAAATCATAGACGTGTTCGAGGAGATGAGAATTCGAGCAGACCTTTTTCGGATGCAGCATCAGGTAGCGCAGCAGGCGGAATTCGATACCGGTAAGCTCGATATCACTCCAGCTGTCGCCCGTTTTCCACTGCGCGGATTGGCGACCCTCATCGAGCTTCAGGCGACCGATCTCCAGGCTTGCCGCCACCACGCCGGCCGAGCGTTTGACCAGCGTTTGCAGGCGCACAGCCAGTTCCTCGATATGAAAGGGTTTGGTCAGGTAGTCGTCGGCGCCCTTGCGGAAGCCATTCACTTTTTCGTGCCATGCACCGCGTGCCGTCAGGATCAGTACGGGGGTTGTGATGCCCTTGCCGCGCCAGCGCTCAAGAATATCCAGTCCCGGAAGGTCGGGCAGGCCGAGATCGAGAACGATGATGTCGTAGGGCTCGGTCTCACCCATGAAGGCACCGTCTTCACCCTCCCGGCAGCTGTCCACTGCAAAGCCTCGACGCCCGAGCTCATTGCTCAGTTCGCGGTTCAGGGCGGGCTCGTCCTCGATCAGCAGCAGCCGCATCAATGATCCTTGTCCGTGGACAGGATGTGTCCGTCCCTGGCATCGATCTTCAGGTAATGCACCACCTTGTCGCTGCCCAGTAACTGCATTTCATATACCACCTGTTCGCCCTCTTCTTCGAGTTCGACTTCAAGCAGGGTGCCCGGATAGTTTTTTTCAACGCTTTGCAGGATATGCGAGAGCGGCATGATGCTGGCCGTGCTGCGCAGCTCGCGCACCCGGTCCACATCGTCCGCCAGCGCGCTTGCCAGAGCAAGTCCCGAGATGCACACGAACAGGGCAAGGCACGCCGCAAGAAAGGGAGCAGTGGTGTCTCGTGTCAGGTCTTCAGCCTGCTTCATGTGCATCCCCGGATGCCTGTTATTCCCAGCTGCCGAAGCCGGGGATGACTACGCCATCCTCGTCGAATGAGCCCTTCTCGGCACCGCTGTGGCAGGTGGCGCAATTGGCAAAGGAGCGCACCTTGGGGTTGTCGCGCACCATGCGGGCCGGAACCTCGTCGTGCTTGCGTTCGAAATAGGCGGTTTCCGAGATGCGCATCGGGGTGGCATCGTCACGGATCGAGCGCAGGAAGCTGCGGCTGTAGCGGTTGGGTATGCGATCCGCTGCATTGCCGCGCAGATAGTTCTCGATGGATACACGGATGGCTTCGTCCAGCTTGGCATTTTCGCCGAAATGATCGGACAGTCCGCCCATGATCTTCACCCAGGAGCGCTCCGGCAGGAAGCTCGGCTGATAGGCGAAATGGCAGGCCGAGCACTCGGTCTGATACTGCTTGTTGGTCACCAGAGCCACACCTGTCGTGCGGCCCCAGCCGCCCTCGGCCTTGCCTTCACCGGCGTATTTGGAACCGGCCTTGTTGTAGTCATCGCTATCACTCCAGGCCAGCGTGCCCATCGAAAGCGTGATGCAGCCGGCAAACAGCAGCATACCCCAGAAGCGATTCAGTTTCATATTTTTCATGTGTATCTCTTTTTGTCGGTTTTATTTGGATTGGATGAAGGCAAGGAAATCCGCCTTCTCCTGTGCGGTACAATCGCGGCCGATGGTCCATTCGCAATTGCGGCCGAACCATTTCTCGATCTTGGCCGGGTCGGTCAGGCGCTCTGGATTCACACTCGGTGCCATCGGCTCGATGCGCTTGGCGGTGCGCATGTGTTCGCCGGCCTGTGTCAGGTCGGTGCTGTGGCAGGAGGCGCAGCTCACCATCTTGCCCAGATCGGGCTGCATGTGCTGCTCGTTCCAGGAGGCCTGTCCACGCGCCGCATCGGCGCCGCTTGCGCCCTGCTGCTCGTAGCCGACGATCTGGGCCTGAACGACAGCTTCCGAGGCATGTACGGCTCCGGCCTGCAGAAGCATCGGGATGATCCATAGATATTTCTTCATGCTTGTTGCTCCTTCAGGTTTTTCCTGCCGGTGATCATGGCAAGAGTCAGGTTGCAGCGTTGCAGCACACTTTCCGCTGCCACGCCGGCAAGATGGATGGCAACAAGGACCTGCAGGGCATCAAAGCACCAGCCATGCAGCTGCATCACCAGCCATTCGGTTTGCATATCCGCCTGCGCTGCCCAGCCGGCAAAAGGACCGAGGCCCATTTGCAGGGCGGCCAGTAGCATGCCGCTGATACCCAGAACAAGCAGCACGATAAGCAGGATGTAGATCATCAGGCTGCCGATCGGCGTATGACCCTTGTAGCGGTCGGCCTGCAAGTGCAGCAGTTCGATAACATGCTGCCGGATAGCAGCAAGCGAGGGACGGAGCGAGGCGAACAGCGCATGCTGCTCACCAGCCACACCCCAGATCAGGCGGAAGAAAAGCAGGCCGGGGATCACGCTGCCGGCCAGCATGTGGATGCGGATGTCGCTGCCCTCGCTCCACCATGCGATACCGAAGGCCACGACCAGCAGCCAGTGAAAGCTGCGCAGCAGGGGGTCCCAGACCATGATGGATGTGTTTTGCCCGTTCATGGGCGAAGCTTAGAAAAGTGAACTGAAATAAACCTGAACAAAATAAGGTTGAACAGATCACGCTGCGGCTTCTGTTCTTGCATAGCCCTGGATCAGTCGCTCAGGCCTCGCCGCAGACTCTGCCTCTACCCTTGTTCTTGGCTTCATAGAGCCGTTGGTCGGCCTGATGCAACAGCACCTCGATTCGTTCAGACATGGGGGTTTTATCGGCGGGGGGATTATAGCTGGCGATACCTGCGGAGAAGCTGATGGGGATCTCCTGCCCGTCGGGCAGGCATACAGGCCGGCGCTTTACACGCTCCAGCCACTGCCCGGCAGCCCTGATGGCATCGGCATTGGCGGTATGCGGCAACAGCACGAGGAATTCCTCGCCGCCCCAGCGGCCGATGATGTCGGCATCACGGATGCAGATATTCAATGTGTCGACAACGCCTTTGAGAACAGCATCGCCTGCCGGATGTCCGTAGGTGTCGTTGACCTGTTTGAAGTGATCCAGATCGAGCAGGGCGATGGAATAGGGATGCCCATAACGCGAGGCCTGCGACAGGGCCTCGCCGAGCAGGGTCTGCATATGGCGGCGATTGTAGATGCCGGTCAGGGCATCGTGGGTGGCCTCATAGCGCAGCTGCTCGCGGGTTTCCTTGATCTGGCTGACCATGCGCACGATCAGTCGTGCCTCCAGGCCGCCGATCACACCGCCCACGCCAAGCGATTCTCCGACTACATCCTCGACCATCTCGTTGCCGGTCAGATTGAATGCCACGCAGGGCTTGCAGGCCTCGATGGCGGTCTCGATATCCGAGAAAACCGTAATGCCCAGATCGCTGGCCATGTGCATGCCTTTGGCATCGGGATTCTTGTCGGCCATGCCTACGATTTCCACCAGCGGTTCATCGCGCAGCATCTCAAGCACGGCAGTGCCGCCTTCACCTGCGCCCAGAATCAGCACGCGGCGCGGATCCTCCATGAATCGCTTCATCGCAGTCTCTTCTGCAAAACAAGTTCCTCCGTCACGGATGATGCTATCCGCATGGTCGCTATATTAGCCGCTTCATCGCCAGCCTGCATATCGCTAGACTCTGGCACGAACAAAGGAGAAATGCATGTCGCTCGATGCCACACAGAAAAAGAAGCTGAAGCAGGATGCCCACCACCTCAAGCCGGTGATCCGCATCGGCCAGAAGGGGATGACCGATGCCCTGGTTGCAGAAACCGATGCCTGTCTTGAACGCCATGAACTGATCAAGGTGCATGTCGCCGCAGGCGAGCGGGATGACCGCAGTGCTCTGGCCATGCAGCTCGTCGAGCGCACGGGTGCGGAACTGGTGCACAGCATTGGCAAGGTATTCATTCTCTACCTCAGGAAAAAAGACTGATGGATTCGCGGGTCGCGACCATCCGTCGCACCCTTGAGGCGGTACTTTCCCCCGTGCGTCTGGAGATCGAAGACCAGTCCGCGCAGCACGCCGGGCATGCCGGGGTGCGCGGCCATGGCGGCGGGCATTTTGCCGTGCTTATCGTGGCCGGCTGCTTTGCCGGCAAGAGCCGTATCGCGCGGCATCGCATGGTGCATGATGCGCTGGGCGATGCCTTCCGGCACGAAATTCACGCCCTGTCCATTCGTGCAGAGGCCCCGGAGGAATGTTCCGGCTGAGCATACGGGCATTGCCTAGGAGTGATGTTCGGCTTCCTTTTCCTGTCTGAAAATCTCCGCATTGCGACCGATGATGTACAGCAGAACCAGCGAATAGATGAAGGTGGAAAGCAGGATTACCCCGACCACCACGGCCTTAAACATATCCAGATGCTCGAAGCTGGCCGGGATCATCATCAGCATCACCACCGATAACCCGCCCTTGATGCCGGCGAAGGTCAGCACACCCCACCAGCGGAAATTCACATTGGTCATCTTGTCCGTCTGATTGGTGATCAGCGCGAACTTGGCCATCATGATCGCACGGATCACCGTGGTGGCCAGGAACATGATCAGGATTTCCTTCTTGTACTGCAGCAGCAGATCGATATCGACGATCTCGGCCATGGCCACGAACAGCATGGTGTTGGCCACCAGCGCCAGCAGCTGGATATCCTCCTTGGTACGGTAGTGCCGCTGCTGCTCGTCGATGGTCACACGGATCTTGGCGACGGCATTGGCAATCAGGTTGCGCGAGGACTGGCTCTTGCCGGACTCCTTGAGCAGCACATCCTCCTGTTGCTGCAATTGCACATCTTCAGCATCGGTTTCCTTGGTCATCTGATGATGCAGGGTCACGGTGGCGAAGATGCAGGCGAGGATGCCGGAAAGATGCAGGTGAGAATGCGCCCCGAACAGGTTGAGCAGGGAGTAGAAATGCTCGGCCAGCGTGAAGGCCCCATAGCCGGTGAGAATCAGTACCATCAATTCTGCGAAACGGTTTTCGGTGGTCTTCAGCATCACCAGCCCCAGATAGGCGAAGCTGATGCCCAGTGCCGCCGAGCCCAGCACCACCAGCAGGCTGATCTCTCCGACATAGGTTGCAGTGATCTCCCCGCCTTCCAGGGCGTACAGGCCGATGAATACGAACACGATCAGCGCGGTGGCATCGTTGAACAGGCTCTCACCCTCAGCGAGGATCTTCAGGCGGTGCGGCAGTTCGAATTTGGAAAAGATGCTGACCACGGAAACCGGGTCGGTCGCCAGCACCATGGCAAACAGCACGATGATGGCCGCCATGCTCAGGTTGTATTGATCGAACAGCCAGCCGCCCAGGAAGATCGCGGTCACCACCGACAGAGCCACGGCGACCACCGCCAGATAAAACAGGCTCAAGGCGTGCTCCCTGAGATCGGCGACGCGCAGCTCAAGCGAGTCTGCGATCAGCAGGATGGGCAGCAGCAGCAGCACCAGTGCGGCAAATTGTTCCGCATCGTGCGTCAGCACGATATCGGGCAACAGGAAATACAGCCCGTAGGACAGGGCGATCAGCGAAAGCGGCGATGGAACGCTTAGTTTATCCTCGATCTGCAATGCCAGATAAAGAATGGCGGCGACTGCGAGCACGGTTTCAATCATCACAAGGCTCCCTGGTCCGATCCGGTTTCAACTACTTCAAGCACTGCCCACAAGCAATTTACAGGCCATATAAGGGGTCCTTTATCGCTTCCCTGCTGTCAGGAGAGGCTTGCCCACACATAGGCGCCAAAGGTCAGGTACAGGGCGGCATTGATCAACAGCAGGCGTGGCTGGAGTCTGCCCGTGGCGTGCATGATGCTCAGTCCGACGGCTCCGATCAGGGTGAGGATGATGGATATACCGGCCGCCGAGGACAGATCGATATGCCACGGCATGATCAGCATGCCGATCGCCGGGATCACCGTGCCCTGAAACACCATCGCACCGGTCATGTTGCCGAAGGCCAGGGTGTCTTTGCGGCGACGGATCCAGATCACGGAGTTGACCTTCTCCGGCAGTTCGGTGGCCACGGGAACGATGAGCAGCGAGACGATGAAGGCGGAAACGCCGATCAGCGCGCTGACCTCTTCAGCCCCGCTGACAAACATGCGTGCGCCGCCGATCAGCATGAACAGGGCGACGAGAAGCTGAGCGATGGCGCTCCAGTTTTCGGCAGGCAGGAAACGCCCGGCATACAGTTCCTGATGCGCCTCGGTGGCATGGCCGTCTTCGACCAGAGCCTTGCTGGCCTGCACTGTACGCAGCACATAAAAGAAATAGCCGAGAATCAGCAGACTGGCGATGCCACCGCGTGCTGCATCCCAGTTCTCCGGCAGCAGGCCGGAAACGACGACCAACACGAAGCCCGGCAGGAAGATGCGCAAGTCACGGCTCAGGCCGCTGGGTTCGGGATTCAACGGGATGTGCCAGCCGCGCGCCATGCCGGCCGCCAGCGCCATGATGCCGATGCCCAGCGTGGCCAGCATAAAGGGGGCCCCGAGAATGGCGCCCATACCGACCGCGTGATTCACTTCCATGGATGCGCCGCCGGCCAGGATGGCGACGATGGGTACGATGGTTTCCGGCATGGCCGTCCCGACAGCGGCAAACAGCGAGCCGGTGACGCCCTCGGAGACGCCCATGCGCTCGCCGATGAATTCAAGGGCATTGGTAAACAGCTCGGCAGCAACAAATACCAGCACGAGAGCGACGGCAAGCAGCAGCAGCGATTCAGTCATGATTGAGGTTCTCCTGAATGATGAGCGCGTGCATACCCGCCTTGCAGAGGGATTGACGCCATCATGCAATGATAGCCGTGAGGCGTTGAAATGCAAGCAAACGGCGAGCCAGAGACGGGGTGCCGGTTGACGCATAGCATCCCTGCTCCTACCGTGACAACACCATGCTGAGCATCTATCCCGTCGTTAAAATCACCCATGCATGTTGCGCCCTGCTGACCCTGCTGCTGTTCGTCTGGCGCGGGAGTCTGGCTGTCGATCGCCCCCCGATCTCGCGCCGCTGGTTGCGTTGGGTGCCTGATTCTGTGGATACACTGCTGCTCGCCACAGGCGTGGCTCTGGTGCTGATCAGCGGGCAGTACCCGTTTGTTGCCGGATGGGTGACGCTGAAGCTTGCGGCCGTGCTGGTTTATATCGCTCTGGGTTTCGTGGTGTTCCGCTTCGGGCGGACCCGGGGACAGCGGAAGCTCGCCTGGCTGTCCGCCATGGGGGTGTTTTTTGCGATTGTATGGCTGGCCCACTTCCGCCAAGTTCCTGCGTGGTTCGGTTGATCGACGATAAGGAGAAGGCATGAAACAGATCGAGGATAAGCAGGAAGGCTTTCGTACAACAATCGGCTCCATTCATCTTGAAAGCTATCTGCATCAGGGGCTGTACAGGGACAATCCTGAGCTGAAACGTTTCGGCATGCTGCTGATGCATGAGAATGACAGTATGACCTTTTATCGTACCGACAACGGCATAGTCATCGACATCAAGCCGTCGAACAGACATCTGCTCCTGGGTACGGCGAATTATGGCGACCCGATCAGCAAGGCCTGCTGGTTGTGTATCGCCCGGGCTGTGGCTATAGAGCTCGATGGCGAGTTCATGCCGGGCGAGTTCGAACCGAGTTCGGCTCTTGAGAATGAATGCGGCGAATATATCACCGTGTTTGTATCCCACCTCAGCAAGCATTACGAGGTTTGAGTCAGGCCATCGGGGTAAGGGCGGACCGCACATATGGATTCGCCGGGCATGCAGGCTAATCTTGCGCGATCATTTCATGCTATAGGAGGATGTTCATGGCGCTGGTCGCTTCGATTCATGTGAATCCCGGTTGGGCCCTGCCCGATATGGAGTTGCAAACCGCTGCGGGGGAGAACGTCCGCCTGCCGGATATAATGGGTGAAAACGGACTGCTGGTGGCCTTTACCTGCAATCACTGTCCGTATGCGATCGCCGTCTGGCCGCGCCTGATCAGGCAGTCTGCCACCCTGCGCGGTATGGGCGTGAATACAGTTGCCGTGAACCCGAACATCCATCCCGATTATCCCGAGGATTCGATGCCGGCAATGCAGGAGAAGATCGCCGAGTGGGGCATCGATTTCCCCTATCTGGCCGATGTGTCGCAGGATGTGGCGCGGCGCTTCGATGCACAGTGCACACCCGATCTCTACCTGTTCGATAAGCACGGCAAGCTTTACTACCACGGGCGCATCGACGACTCTTGGAAGGACGAAGCCGGGGTGAAGCAGCAGGAATTGCTGCCCGCCGCCGAGGCGATGGCCGCAGGCCGTCCCGCCCCGCAACCGCAACATCCGACCATCGGTTGTTCGATCAAGTGGAAAGACTAGTCGTACGCTGATGCATGATCGGGCAGATCTGCATTTGCAGCTGCCCGCTATCTTTTATGAAGGGCTGTTTGCCAGAACCTGCTGCATATCGAGCACCAGGGTGTGAGCTTCCTTGCTCAGTCCGATCAGTGCTTCTCCCTTGCCTGCCTGCTGCATGCGCTCGATCAGCTGGTCGCCGCGCATGACCAGCGTCTTGTTGCGGAAATCCTTGATCATCTCTTCGCGCACCCGCTTCCATGGTTCGGCAAGTTCGCTTCTGCGCAGATCGATGGCCTGTTGATTGCCCTGCATATCCTCGATGCTCAGCAGCATCACATCGCGGCCGAGATAATCCATCCACGCCACATCGCGCAGGGTCAGGTTGGCAAAGTCGGTGAAACGGACGGTCTCGCCGCTCATCTGGTTGGCGGCAATAGCGGCTCCCGTCCATGCGCCTGCCTGCATATCGATGGAAATCAGCCGCACACACGAATAGGCGGTGAACTGTTCACGTGTACGCCGCTCGCTGAAATCCAGCTTCGCCGACATCGCATGTAAGCCGTCCAGTTCGGCTTTCAGAAGATTGTAGTGCTGCCCGGCAAGTTTCTTATCCCTGATAATCAGGGCATCCACCAGCGCCTCGCTGTGCATTCCCATTTCCCGGATGGTGTCCGTCTTGCTCGTATTGGAGGCCGCAGCCGGTTGACTGAACGTGACGGAAATCAGCAGCAACAAGGTCAGGCAGATTCTTTCGAGTATCGTCATGTCCTCCATACAAGCTATTTTCCGTCAGGGCCGGGGCAAACTTGGACGGCATATATGAAGCCACCCTGAAATATGCTCTTTACTCGCGCTGTTTGCCTTTCATGGCGCTGATGCATGCAACAGCTTCTGGATGGCCCTGCTTAGTTCGACGATATTATATGGTTTGGAGAAAACCTCGCTGCCCTGCGGGATATTGTCCGGAACCGTCGCGTCTTTGTCGTAACCTGTGCAGTAGATGATGTTGATGTCGGGGTCGATCTGCCGGATAGCCCAGGCGGCTTTCACGCCGCCCATGGAGGGCATGACGACATCCATCAGGATCAGACCGATGTCCTGTTTGTGCGCAGTGAATACGTCGATGGCCTCTTGCCCGTTGGCCGCAGTCAGCACCCGGTATTGCATGCTTTCCAGCAACTCCCGGCCGATGTTGATGATGCTCGGGTCGTCGTCCACCAGAAGGATGGTTTCGCCGTTTCCGCTGATGGCCTTTTCTTCCTCTTGCGGCGGTGTCACTGCGCTGCGGTTGTCTTCGCGCAGGGGAAGATAGAGGTGGAATATCGACCCCTCGCCCTTGATGCTTTCCACCTCTATATATCCGTGATGGTTCTTGATGGCGCCGAACGTCATGGTCAGCCCCAGTCCGGTTCCCTTGCCCTGCTCCTTGGTGGTGAAGAATGGCTCGAAGATGTGTTCGATGTGATGCGCCGGGATACCGCAGCCGTTATCCGATACACTCAGTTGGGCATAGCGCCCGGTCTTGAAATAGCTATGTGACTTCCTGAAGTCATCATCGGCCACAAGGGTTCTCAGCCGGATGCCGATGCATGGCTCCGACGAGTCTTGCAGTGCATCGCGGGCGTTGTTGGTCAGATTCAGCAGTACCTGATGGAGTTGTGTGCTGTCACCGTTGACCGACAGTGCATCGCTGCATATGTCCTGACGCAGTTCGATATTCTCCGAGATCGAGCTACGCAGGAATTTGACGGTTTCCTTGATGAAGGAGGTGAGCGGCAGGGGTTTGATGTTGACCTGATCCTTGCGCGCGAAGGTCAGTAGCTGCTGGATCATGTCCGCCGCGCGGAACGAAAGCTGCTCGATCCCCTTCAGCTTGAGCGCCACGTCGGGCATGTCCGTGACCCGCAACTGAACCAGATACAGATTCCCCATGATGCCGGCCAGCATATTGTTGAAATCGTGCGCGATGCCGCCGACCAAGGTGCCGATGGCCTCCATCTTCTGCGCCTGGTGGAACTGCTGCTCGAGATCCTCGTAGGCGCTCAGGTCCTGCTGGATGCCCACGAAACTTTCGATATCGCCGGCATGGTTCCTGATCGGGGAGATGGTCAGCATGGCGGGATAGAAGGTGCCGTCCTTTCTCCGGTCCACGACTCTGCCCTGCCAGGGCGTGCCCTCGCTGATGGCGTTCCACATCTCCTTGTAGAACATCTCGTCCTGCCTGTCGCTGTTCAACATGCGCGGGTTTTTGCCGACTACCTCGTCTTCCGTGTAACCCGTCAGACGACTGAAGGCCGGATTGACGTACTTGATGGCGCCTTTCCTGTCGGTGATCAGGATGGCCTCGTTGGCCTGCTCGATGGAAGAGGACAGCATACGCAAGCGCTGTTCGGCCAGTCGGCGTTTGGAGATGTCCATGCCGACGCCGATGAAGTAATCCCTGCCATCGATGCTCAGCGGTACGGAGGTGAAAAGCAGGGGGGTGCGTGTGCCATCCTTGCACAGCAGGCGTCCTTCGACTTCGGCATAGCCGCCGTGGTAAAAAGTTTCGAGGTTTGCGCGGATGGCCGGGTGGTAGCTCTCCTCGAAGAAATCCAGCAGATGCATGCGTGCCAGTTCGTCCGGGCTGTAGCCGGTGAACTCGCAGAAACGGTTGTTCCAGCGCACCAGCCGGTGGTCGTCGTCGAACAGATATAACAGGCCCGGGACCGAGCTCATCAGGGTGTCGGAGAAGGCCTTTTCACGCTGCTGGCTTTGTTTCAGCGCCTGCTCGATCTTCAGGCGCTCGTTCTTTTCGCGCATCAGTTCGAGCGTGCGTGAAGAAAGATGGTCGTACATCGACAGCACGGTTTCGATCAGCACCTGCATCGAGCCGCTCATCTCTATCTCAGCCTGCGCCTTTGCCTGTTCGAGCGGAAGACCGGCGTTCACGGCCAGTACGGTCTTGGCCATGCGCTTGTCGCTGTCCAGGATATGAAAAGCCAGCCAGTGCGTCAGGAACTTGAGGATGTCTTCCACGACCACGTCGAGCGGCTTGTCGCCCTCCTCCGCCTTCAGGGCGCTCACCTGACCCATGAAGGAGTCGTGGGTCTGTTTGTGATTGAGATATTCGGGATCGTTGCCGAAGCAGGGTTCCCAGATACCTTCCTCGGTCTTGAAATGGTGATCCGCATAGGCGGCCAGATCATCAAACACCTGATTCAGCCGGATCGCGCCGGACTGGTTGCCCAGATGATTGGCTAGCAGGTTGAGGATGCGGACAAGCTGCTTGTGCTGCTCGTCGACCAGCGGGATGCCTGATTCGAAGTTCTGGTTCCATGGGAAGATGTCGAAAGCCTCGATTTCCTGATCGTTCATATGCATTCCTTGCTCACCATGATGATACCGGGATCAAAGCCTGTGCGCCTCGAACCAGCTCGGTCCCGTACCGATATCGACGGTCAGCGGGACGTTCAGGCTGACTGCAGATTCCATCTCGGCGCGCATGATTCGTGCCACTGCGTCGGATTGCTCTGCGGGGCATTCGACGACCAGTTCGTCATGTACCTGCAGGATCATCCGGGCATCCGGGGCATCCGCCTTCAAGCGGGCATGCAGGCGGATCATCGCCACCTTGATGATATCGGCGGCGGAGCCCTGCAGCGGGGCGTTGATGGCGGTGCGTTCGGCATACTGCCGGCGCATGCCGTTCTTGTCGTTGATCTCCGGCAGCATCACGCGATGCCCGAGCAGGGTTTCGACATAGCCTTTAACACGCGCTGCTTCGAGCGTGGCATCCATGAAATCGCGCACCTTCGGGTACTGCGCGAAATAGCCGGCGATGAAGACCTGCGCCTCGCCGCGCTCCACGCCGAGCTGTTTGGCCAGGCCGAAGGCACTCATACCGTACAGGATGCCGAAATTGACGATCTTCGCAGCGCGGCGCATGTCACCTGTCACATCCTTCAAGTCCACCTGATTGACCGCTGCGGCGGTCGCGGCATGGATGTCCTCACCGTTGGCAAATGCCTGCTGCAGTGCGGCATCGCCGGAAAAGTGCGCCATCAGGCGCAACTCGATCTGCGAATAGTCGGCGGCGAGCAGGATGTTGCCGGACTCGGCGATGAATGCCTTGCGGATCTCCCGACCTTCCTGACTTCTGATCGGGATGTTCTGCAGATTCGGGTCGGTGGAGGATAAGCGCCCGGTAGTGGTCACCGCCTGATTGTAGGATGTGTGCACGCGGCCGGTCTGCGGATGGATCAGTTTCGGCAGGGAGTCGGTGTAGGTGGATTTCAGCTTGGCAAGCTGGCGGGCCTCAAGGATCAGGCGCGGTACCTCATGCTCATCGGCCAGCTTCTCAAGCTCTTCCTGCCCCGTGGCCCACTGGCCGGACTTGGTCTTTTTGCCGCCGGCGATGCCGAGCTTGTCGAACAGCAACTCTCCGAGCTGTTTCGGTGACTGGATGTTGAAGGCCTGGCCTGCCGCCGCGTGGATGCGCTGTTCGAGATCGGCGATGCTCTCGCCGAAACGTCTGGATAAAGCAGCCAGTTGACCGGCATCGATATGCGCTCCGTTCCACTCCATATCGGCCAGCACCAGCGAGAGCGGCAGTTCGATGTCGTCGTGCCGGCTCAGCCGCTTTCCCAGGCGGCCGGCAAGGCGGCCTGCAAGGCGCAGCGCGACCTCCGCATCCTCGGCGGCATAGGGCAGTGCCGCCGCCACGGGGACATGCGCGAAATTGATCTGCTTCGCACCCTTGCCGGCCACTTCTTCGTAAGCGATGCATGTATGGCCAAGATATTTCTCCGATACATTGTCCATCTTGGCCGATTGTCCGGGCTCGTCCACGTAGGCCAGCAGCATCGAATCAAAGCGCACGCCCTGCAACTCAATCCCTGCGCGGCGGAATACCTGCGTATCGTATTTCAGATTATGCCCGCACTTCGGGCGGGCGGGGTCTTCGAGAACGGGCTTGAGGGCAGCAAGTACATCCTCGCGCGGCAGCTGCTGCGGGGTTTCATCGAGCAGATCGCGGGCACGGTGCCCGACCGGAACGTAAAACCCTTCGCCGTTTTTCACGGCGAACGACAGGCCGACGATCTCCGCATCGTGGCAGTTCAGTGAGGTGGTTTCCGTGTCCACAGCGATCAGTTCGGCCTTGTGCAGTGCGTCGAGCAATCCGGCCAATCCGGCCTCATTGTTCACGAGGATGTCGCTGCGTGGTCCTGCATCGGCCATGACTTCGATCCCGACAGGGTGGGCTTCAACTGGGTCCGGTCGGGCGGCGGAATCGGCAGGGGAGGATGAGGTGCCGTTGCCCAGGTCGCCGAGAAAGCGGCGGAACTCCAGCCGGGTGAACAGGGCTTTCAGATGTTCGCGGTCGCCCTCGCGCACGGCCAGATCGTCGAGGCCGAGGGGCAGCGGCACGCCCTCTTCCAGAGCCACCAGTTTATAGGCGAGGCGGGCATTTTCAGCGAACTCGATGAGATTCTCGCGGCGCTTGGTCTGCTTGATCTCCGGCGCATGGGCGAGCACGCCATCCAGATCGCCATAGGTGTTGAGCAGTTCCACAGCGGTCTTCGGACCGATACCGGGCACGCCGGGGATGTTGTCGGAGGAATCGCCGGTCAGGGCAAGCAGGTCGTGGATACGTTCCGGTCCCACACCCCATTTTTCCTTTACTTCGTTGCTGCCGTAATCGATGCCCTTCATGGTGTCGCGCATCCAGATGCGATCCCCGACCAACTGCATCAGATCCTTATCGGTCGAAACAATGGTGACATCCCAGCCACTGGCATCCGCCTGCCGGGCCAGTGTGGCGATCACGTCATCGGCCTCGTAGTCCTCGATACAGATGCGGTTCAGGCGGAAGGCATCGGTGATCTCCAGGACCGTCGGCCACTGCGCGGCAAGATCCTCGGGCATGGGCGGACGATGTGCCTTGTAGTCCGCATAGATCCGGTTGCGGAAGGTGCCGCCCTTGGGGTCGAAGGCCACGGCCACATGCGTCGGGTTCAGATCCTTGAGCACGCTTCTGAGCATTTGCACATAGCCGAACACGGCATTGGTCGGCTCACCCTTCGAGTTGGTCAGGTTGTGGCGCACGGCATGAAAGGCGCGGAAGACATAATTCGGACCGTCGATGAGGACCAGATGCGGCATTCGTGTTTTCTCCTGTTACGTATTGCGAAGGTTGTACCTACAAAAGCATGAACCGCAAAGGACGCAAAAGACGCAAAGTAAAGCATAAGATGTATTGATTTACGTTTGTTTCTTGCCTTTCTCTGTGTCCTCTGTGGTGAAAAGATTTCCGTGTTGCCGGTTCAGCCGAGTTGTTCCCAGATGACGCGCTGGTCCAGCGCGCGCGACAGGGTGAATTCGTCGAGGTATTCCAGTTCGCTGCCTTCAGGAACGCCGCGTGCGATGCGTGAAATTCGGATGTTCTCGGCCTGATAGCGGCGGGCGATGAAGTGTGCCGTGGCCTCGCCGTCCACCGTGGCGCTGGTGGCCAGAATCATTTCCTTCACGCCCTCGGCGATGCGCTTATCCAGCGCCTTGATGCGCAGCTGTTCAGGGCCGATGCCGTCCACCGGGCTCAAGCGGCCGTGCAGCACATGGTAGCGCCCGGAGAAATGCCCGCTGCGCTCCAGCATCAGCACATCCACCGGCTGTTCGACAACGCACAGGGTCTCACTGCTGCGCCGGACATTGTCGCAGATGCCGCAATGTCCGTGTTCGGCAAAGCAGCCGCAGCGCTCGCAGAATGAGATGCTGTTATGCAACTCCCCGATGGCAGCGGCCATGTCGGCCACCTCGGATGCGGGCTTGTGCAGCAGGGAAAGGCTCAGGCGCAGGGCTGTTTTCGGGCCGATGCCGGGTAACGAGGCCAGCGTCTCGACAGTGCGCGCCAGCGGAGCCGGCATACCGGGGAAGGTTGTCACAGGGAGGGCTCCTTCACAGTGAGGGTTCCTTCACAGTGAGAATCCGGGAGGCAGCGGCAAGCCACCCATCATGTCTTTCTTCTTTTCGGCACTGATCAGTTCGATCTGCTGCAGGGCGGCATTGCTGGCCGCCGCCATCAGGTCCTCGATCAGGCCCTTGTCGTTTTCCGCCCAAAGCGAATCTTCGATCATCACCCGGCGCACGCTGCGGTCGCCTCCCATGGTGACGCGAACCATGCCGCCGCCGGCCTCGCCGATCACTTCCATGCCGGCCATTTCTTCCTGCATCTTCTGCATGTTTTCCTGCATCTTGCGGGCCTGTTGCATGATCTTTCCAAGGTTCATCCTGCATCCTCCATCGATGGTTCATTGCCGGCTGCACCCGGTGCGCGCACGGCCTCGATGCGGGCATCGAAAGCCTGCATCAGCCCCTGCACATGCGGGTCGTTCTCGGCGGATTTTTCCAGTTGCTGCTGGCGTGCGGCAGCCTGTCTTTCACGTTGGACCGATAGCGACTCGCCCTGCTGGCCGGCTTTCGGCTCCCAATGGATCTCGCGCCCCAGCCATTCTGAGAATGCCATGCGCTCGGCGCTTACGATGGCCTTCTCCTGATGCGGGTCCAGCCCCAGTCGAACCTTCTCGCCATAACTCAGACAGAGCACGTGCTCCAGCATGGCGGCCACACCGGCGCGTACCTTGCCGTAGGCTGTGATGGCTTCTTCCCAGCTATTGAAGCCCCGGGATTCCTGAGCCGGATTCAAAACGGGCTCATCCTGCTCCTGTTGCAGCACGGGTGAAGGGCGCGCTTCCAGTGCTGCTTCAGGCTGTGCTTGCGGGGCATGGCTCCCTTCACGACGTGCAACGGGTGTTACAGTCGCCACCTGCGGCGGGCTGGCCTTCACTGTCGCCGGGCGGGGGGCGGCCTCGGGCGCGTCGTCGGCCGGAATACGCTGCGGCGGGCTGATGCCGTTCAATGCGCACAGGCGAATCAGCAGCATGTTCGCCGCCTGTCGTTCATCCACCAGCGACAGATCGCGGAGGCCCTGCAGCAATACCTGATAGCGCAGATCGAGGGACTGCGTATCCCAGCAGTCCAGCCGGTCCTGCAGCCAGGCACGCGCGGCCTCTCCAGGTTCGTGTTCCAGAAGCCCGGTATCCACCATCATGCAGGCCAGATCGTGCCACAGCTCGCTGACTCCGAGCAGGATGCTGCGCGGTGCATGCCCGTGGCCGGCGGCATCGCGCAGCGCTTCGATGGCGGCCTCCGCATCGCCGCGCAACACGGCATCGGAAAGACGCCTCAGGATATCCGGGCCGACAAGGCCCAGGGCATGGCGCACCTGTTCGCTGCCGAGGGTGTCGCCGCCATAGGCCAGCACGCGTTCGGTCAGGGAAAGCGCGTCGCGCACACTGCCGTCGGCCGCATGCGCGATGGCATGCAGTGCCTCGGCCTCATAGGCCAGCTTTTCCTCACCCAGCACCTGTGCCAGATAACGGCTGATCTCATCGGCACCCAGTCTGCGAAGATCGAAACGCTGGCAGCGCGAACGCACGGTGACCGGCAGTTTCTCCGCCTCGGTGGTGGCCAGCAGGAAAAGCACGCGTGCCGGCGGTTCCTCCAGGGTTTTGAGCAGGGCATTGAAGGCGCTCTTGGAGAGCATGTGTGCCTCGTCGATGATATACACCTTGTAGGGCAAGGATGTCGGCGGATAGCGCACGCCATCGAGGATCTCGCGGATATCGTCCACGCCGGTATGGCTGGCAGCATCCATCTCCTGCACATCGAGGTTGCTGCCGGAGGAGATCGAACTGCATGCCGCGCACTGTCCGCAGGGCTCGCCCTGTTCGGGAGAGGCGCAGTTGACCACCATGGCCATCAGACGGGCGATGGTGGTCTTGCCGGTGCCGCGGATGCCGGTGAGCAGGTAGGCATGCGCCATCTGATTGTTCTTCAGGGAATTCTGCAGGGTGCGGACAACCACATCCTGACCGATCAGGTCGGCGAATCGTTGCGGCCGCCAGCGGCGGGCGAGCACCATATAACTCATGCCCGAACCTTACGGATGAATGCAGGGCGTAACAATGGAGGAGAGTTCGACACGGTGGAGAAAGATGCCGCCCGGACCGGACGGTTCCGCAACGCGCGGCGCGCCCGCTGCCGCTGCTTCCTTCCGGACCTGACGGGGTTCACGGGGCTCCACCGTGCGGGGCCCGACCCGGGCGACACAGGGGACCATGGAACATACTCCATGGAAACTTGCATAATCACTGGAGCTGCAACTCGCTGTGATTACCAAACTGACCGAGAGAGGGATTACTCGGGCTTTCAGCCCTCGCCCCTGTGGGGCCGCCCTTTCGGGCGTTCGCTGCGTGCCGCAGCGTCGAACCCGCGAGGGTTCTCATGCCCTCTCTCTTACAATTCAATCAGAAGCTCGGCATAACGGCTTCGCTGCTGATCAAATTCAAACTGGCGGAGAGAGAGGGATTCGAACCCTCGGTACGGTTACCCGTACACACGCTTTCCAGGCGTGCTCCTTCAACCACTCAGACATCTCTCCAGTCAAACCATGTCCGGATCGAACCGGACGGGCGGCGCATGGTACGGTCTGACCACGTCTCAGGCAAGAACGGGGAATCAGCGCGTGTAGATACCGCCGCGCAGCCTGCCGGCCAGATCGGTGATGCGTTGCTTCAGTGGGAGGTCCTCGGTTCCTTCGGGCAGGCCGCACAGGCCGGTTTCTACGATCAGCAGACCGTCTTGTTTCAGTCGTGCACGCGAGCCCGCCACAAGTTCCGAAAGATAGCGAAGGCCGTCGACCCCGTCGGTGAGGGCACTCCTCGGTTCAAAGCCCAGTTCCGCTTCCAGCGCGGCCATTTCATGCTCTGCGACATACGGCGGGTTGGAAACAATGGCATCGAAGGCCTCCATGCTGCCTTTCAGCGCTCCAAAGATGTCGCCTTGAAAGAATTCCATGCGCTCTGCCACACCGTGGCGTTCGGCATTGGATGCTGCGACTGCAAGTGCTGCAGTGGAAATGTCGGTGGCAACGACATGCGCATTCGGATATTCGCAGGCAAGTGTCACAGCGATGATGCCCGAGCCTGTGCCGATGTCGCAGAAACGATGTGCGGCCCGCGTGTCGGGGAGATGTGTCAGCAGTGCTTCGATCAGGTGTTCGGTTTCCGGTCTCGGGATGAGCACATCGGGGGAGACATGGAACGGGCGCGACCAGAATTCCTTTTCTCCGGTGATATAGGCCACCGGTTCGCGAAGCCTGCGACGTTCCAGCAGTGTGAGGAAGATGTCGATGGTCGATGCATTGATGGCATCATCGGCATGTGCGATCAGCCAGCTGCGCCCCTTGCCGAGCACATGGCAGAGCAGAAGTTCGGCGTCCAGCTTCGGGCTTGTACAGCCGCTGAGGACCAGTGTTTTCACAGCCTGCGCCAGCAGGCGGCGCGGGCTCATCCGGCGTGTGCGGCGAGCAGTTCGGCCTGATGGTGCGAGATCAGGGCGTCGATCAACTCGTCCATCTCGCCGCCCAGAACCTGTTCCAGCTTGTACAGCGTCAGGTTGATGCGGTGGTCGGTGATCCTGCCCTGCGGGAAGTTGTAGGTGCGGATACGTTCCGAGCGGTCGCCGCTGCCCACCATGCCGCGGCGCATATCGGCGCGCTCGTTGTGCGCCACCTGCTGTGCGGCATCGAACAATCGCGCCTGCAGCACCTTCATGGCCTTGGCCTTGTTCTTGTGCTGGCTCTTTTCATCCTGACAGATGACCACCAGTCCGCTCGGTATATGCGTGATGCGCACCGCTGAATCGGTGGTGTTCACGCTCTGCCCGCCGGGGCCCGAGGATCGGAATACATCGATGCGCAGGTCTTCGGCATTGATCTGCACATCCACCTCGTCGGCTTCAGGCAGTATGGCCACGGTGCAGGCGCTGGTGTGGATGCGGCCGCCGGCTTCGGTTTCCGGAACGCGCTGCACACGGTGCGTGCCGGATTCGAATTTGAACCGCGAGAAAGCATCGGGGCCGCTGATCATGGCCACGACTTCCTTGTAGCCGCCGATGCCGGTGTCGTTCGAGGACATCAGTTCGACCTTATAGCCCTTGCGTTCGGAGAAGCGGCAATACATGCGGAACAGATCTGCGGCGAACAGCGCGGCTTCGTCGCCGCCCGTGCCGGCACGTACTTCAAGGATGACGTTGCGCAGATCGTTCGGATCCTTGGGTAGCAGCAACACCCTGATCTGTGCATGCAGTTCGTCGGCTTCGGCGCGCAGGCAGTCGATATCGGATTGCGCCATATCGCGCAGATCCGCATCGCAGGCCGGGTCTTTGAGCATCTCGCGATTGTCCGCGATCTGCTGTTCCACCGATTTCATACGGACGACCACATTGGCGATCGGCTCCAGCTCGGAAAACTCGCGCGATAAGCGGGCGAATTCCTTGGGGTCGGCGGATGTGTTCGGGTTGGAGAGGCGTGCGGTCAGTTCATCCCGGCGATGCAGGATGTCATCGAGTCGGTCGTTCATCAGCTTCCTTTGCCGGAGTGCTTTTCACCACCGCCGCCTGGCGCGGTACCAGATCGAAAAGCTTGCGCGCAGCCCCCATGAACAGATCACCCTCGATATCCTCGGGCAGGGTTTTCAGTGCCTGCAGGGTCGGGTGCATAAAGCGTTTCATCAGCGCCTTGCTGAGCCGTTCGACGGCTTCAAGGTCTTCAGGGCTCAGGTGCTTGAGGTAGCGTGCCTTTTCCAGTTCGTCGCGGCGCAGGCCGTCCATGCGCTCCTGCAGGCTGCGGATCAGAGGGACGGATTCGAGCGACTTCAGCCATGACAGGAAGGCCTGCGATTCTTCATCCAGCAGTGCGCGAGCCGCACGCGCCTCAACCTCGCGGTGTTCCTTGTTGCCCTGCACAACCTGCTGCAGGTCGTCGATGTCGTACAGGTAAACCCCGTCGATATCGTTGATGCGCGGGTCGATGTCGCGAGGTACGGCGATATCGACCAGAAACATCGGCTGGCCGCCGCGTTTGTCCATGGCTGCCTGCACAGGTTCCGGCAGTAGCACATAGGTGTTCGCGCCGGTGCTGGAGATCAGGATATCCGCGGCATCCAGATATTTATCGAGTTCGTCGAGGGTCAGGGCATGGCCGTCGAATTCGCGGGCCAGATTTCGGGCACGCTCCAGCGTGCGGTTGGCGACCAGAATGCGTTTCACGCCATGGCCCTGCAGATGACGGGCGGCCAGCTCGGCCATTTCACCGGCGCCGATCAGCATCACGGTCTTGTCGCTCAGGCTGCCGAAGATACGCTGTGCCAATTCCACGGCACAGGAGGAGATGTTCACCGACTGCTTGCCGATCTCGGTTTCCGTACGCGCGCGTTTGGCTGCCTGGAAGGTGGCCTGATACAGGCGATGCAGAATATGTCCGGCAGTTCCCGCAGTCAGTGCATGTTCATAAGCCGATTTCACCTGACCGAGGATCTGCGGCTCGCCGAGCACCAGCGAATCAAGCCCGGAGGCCACGCCGAACAGATGGTTGACCGCTGCCTCGGAGGTGTGGGAATAAAGGTGGTCGATGATCTCTGCCAGCGGCATGCCGCTGGCATCCGCAAACCACTGGTGCACCAGTGCGATACTGGCATCAGGGTCGTGCGTCACCAGTGTGAACTCGACGCGGTTGCAGGTGGACAGCACGGCTGCTTCGCGGATCGGCTTGTGACTGACCATGCGCTGCAGCAGGGCCGGAATGTCGGCCTCGTTGACGGCAGCACGCTCGCGCAGCTCCACCGGAGCCGTGCGATGATTCAGTCCAACATGACAGATGCGCATGGCGCGGCAGCCTAGCCCCTATCCCGCAAAGGGTATAGTCCGCCGTCTTCCTGCATTTCCAGCATGCAGGCTCGGGGTGTGCCGTTCGTATCGCAGGCGAACAGGATGGCTTCGATGCGCCCGAGGGTGTCGGTGTTGATGATCAGTTGCGGTAGTTCGGCTGTCTCACCGCCCGGCAGGATGCCTGCGGCGGCCATGCTGCGGGCTGTCTCGCCGGAGCTGTAGGCGGCAAGCAGATGCAGGCCTTGTGCATGCCATGCCCGGATCGCGGCGCGGATCTGCTCTGTGTCGTCATCGGGGCGCACAGCCAGTACACTTTCGACGCAATGCTCGCGACCGCCCAGCAGGCCGCGCACAGGTTCAGGGTTCTCATCAAGCGCCTGACGCAACAGTTGCTGCACGGCGTGGCGTCCGATAGAGAAGTTTCCGGATGGGGATGTCGGCTGGTTCATGCCCGAACGATGGTGACAAATGTGACACGGGTCAATGTTCAGGCGCGGTGTCTTGAGCACGATGGCGCGGTCGGAGCCCTTTGTTTATATGGGGCAGTGCCGTGAACCATGCCGGAAAGTTGACAAATCAGGGTGTGCTGTTTAGCAAGCATCCTGACGGGAAGTCGGCTTTGCAGATTGAGTATAGGGCGAAACCCAAGTTTGACCGAGGAGTGGTTTTGAATAACAGGCGTTTTTCATTGATGTTGGTGCCCGATCAGGGGCGTGTCCGCAGTGTGCGGATCAGTGCCGCATCCCTGATCGCATGCAGCATCACCCTGCTGTGTTTCCTCTCGCTCGGCATCTGGGGCGGCATGCAGATGTATCAGGCCGATCAGAAGCAGATGCAGATATCTTCCCTGCAGAATCAGATCCAGATGGCACAAAGCCGCTATGCCGAACAGGCAGGTGAACTGCAGTCGCGTATTGACGCGGACCGCAAGCAGATGGCTGTCTATGCCCGCGATGTGGGTGCCATTCAGGCCCGTCTTGCCCGTCTTGATGCACTTGGTTCCAAGCTGGTCGACAAGGCATCACTGGATAGCGCCGAGTTCAATTTCGGTCTGCAGCCGGCTTATGGTGGCCCGCGCCTGGCAACCTCCGATGTGGCGCTTGAAGGCCTTGATCTTTCCATCGATCGTCTGGATGCACGCCTTGCCGATCTTGATGTGCAGCTGGCAGCCGTGGATTACCTGATGGAGCAGAAGCGTGAGGAAAAGGCGGCACGTCCGCATGCATGGCCCAGCGAGCATGGCTGGTTGAGCTCTAATTACGGTGTTCGCGCCGATCCGTTCACCGGTGAGAGTGCACGTCATAACGGCGTGGATATCGCCAACCGCTTCGGTGCGCCGGTGCTGGCAGCCAGCCGCGGCATCGTCACCTTTGCTGGCGAAATGAAGGATTTCGGCTACATGGTCGAAGTTGATCACGGCTACGGCTATGTCACCCGCTACGGCCACCTGTCGTCGATCGCGGTGCATATTGGCGATGAAGTGACCGATGGTGAGGTTGTCGGTCGTGTCGGCTCCTCCGGTCGCTCAACCGGTCCGCATCTGCACTACGAAGTTCACCGTTTCGGCCAGCATATGAATCCCGGGAAGTTCCTTCCGCGCGGATAATTGTTCAGGCAGCGCTATAGCAGCTAACTGATTCTCTTGCGTATAATGATCAGGCGACGGTTTCCACCGTCGCCTGATTCATTTAACGGGCTGGTTTGGTATCTGCGGCGCGTGCCGCGGCAATCGCGGCGATATTGACGATATCGTCCACGCTGGCGCCGGTCTGCAGCACGTGCGCCTGCTTGGGCAGACCGAGCAGGATCGGGCCGATGGCCGTGCCGTTGCCCAGATCCCGCACCAGTTTGTAGGCGATATTGCCGGCCTGCATGGTCGGGAACACCAGTACGTTGGCAGTCTCCTTCAGGTGGTTGAACGGGTAGTGATCGAGCAGTTCCTGACGGATGGCTGTGTCGGCCTGCATCTCGCCGTCCACGACCAGTTCCGGATGCTCCTTGTGCAGGATGCGAACGGCATCGGCAACCTTGCGCGATTCACCGTGCGGTGCGCTGCCGAAGTTCGAGAACGACAGCATCGCCACGCGCGGCGAGAAGCCCAGCGAGGTGGCCGTCCTGGCTGCCAGCACGGCCAGTTCGGCCAGTTGAGACGCATCCATATCCACATTCACACTGGTATCGCAGAAAAAGAAGGCCTTCTTCTCCATGATCATCATGTACAGGCCGTAAACATGGTAATGCCTGCCGGATTCGTTGTGTCCGAGCACTTGCAATACCGGACGCAGCACCGTCGGGTAGTGGGCGGTACGGCCGGAGAGCATGCCGTCGGCAAAGCCCTGCTTGACCATCATGGCTGCCAGCACATTGGTGTCGTGCTTCAGGGCCAGTTCGGCATCCTGATGCAGCACGCCCTGCCGCTTGCGGTCGAAGTAGTAGGCATCCACGAGGCTGGCAAAACGCGAGCCCTCTTCTGACGGGTCGAGGATGTCGAACTTCTCGTCTTCCAGTCCGAGCTCACGGATATGCGTATCGATCACGGATTTGCGTCCGATGAGGATCGGTTTGGCGATACCCTGCTCCCGCATGATGGAGGCGGCGCGGATGACGGTATCGTCCTCGCCCTCGGGCAGGGCCATGGTCAGCGGGTTGGCGCGGGCCTTGTCCATGATCAGGCGCATGAACAGGCGGGAGTGATCCACGCGTGCCGCCAGTTGCTGCTTGTAGGCGGCCATATCGGCCAGCGGCTTCTGGGCCACGCCGGAGTCGGCAGCAGCCTTGGCCACGGCTGCCGGAACCACCTCGATCAGGCGCGGGTCGAAAGGCTTGGGCAGGATATATTCGGGGCCGAAGGACAGACGCTTGCTGCCGTAGGCCTTGAGTACCGTGTCCGGCACTTCCTGGCGGGCCAGTTCGGCCAGCGCTTTGACAGCGGCGATCTTCATTTCCTCGTTGAAGGTGGTGGCGCGGGCATCGAGTGCGCCGCGGAACAGGAAGGGGAAGCCCAGCACATTGTTCACCTGATTGGGATGATCCGAACGGCCGGTTGCCATGATCAGGTCCTTGCGCGTGGAAACGGCCAGATCGTAGGCGATCTCAGGATCGGGATTGGCCATGGCGAACACGATGGGTTTCTCCGCCATGGATTTCAGCATCTCCGGGGTGACCGAATTACCGGTGGACAGTCCGACGAACACATCGGCGCCGTTCATGGCGTCTTCCAGACTGCGCTCGGCACGGTCTGTGGCAAAGTAGGCCTTGTGCGACGGCATATCTTCGTCGCGGTCCTTGTGGATCACGCCCTTGCGATCGAGGAACAGGATGTTGTCGTGCGTCGCGCCCATCTCCTCCAGCAGCTTCATGCAGGCAAAGCCGGCGGCACCTGCGCCGAGACAGACGATCTTCACATCCTCGATCTTTTTGTTCTGCAGCAACAGGGCGTTGACCATGCCGGCGGCGAGAATCACGGCAGTGCCGTGCTGATCGTCATGCAGCACGGGAATCTTCATGCGCTTCTTCAGTTCCTGCTCGATGATGAAGCATTCCGGGGCGCGGATGTCCTCCAGATTGATGCCGCCGAAGGTGGGCTCCAGCCGGGCTACTGTCTCCACGAAGGCCATCGGATCCAACTCGTCGATCTCCAGATCGAACACATCGATATCGGCAAAGCGTTTGAACAGCACGCCCTTGCCTTCCATCACCGGCTTGCCGGCCAATGCGCCGATATTGCCGAGGCCGAGAACCGCCGTGCCGTTGGTGATCACGCCGACCAGATTGCCGCGCGAGGTGTACTCGTAGGACAGTTCCGGATGCGCCTCGATCTCAAGACAGGGCACGGCCACGCCCGGGGTATAGGCCAGCGACAGGTCGCGCTGCGTGATGCAGGGCTTGGTCGATTTGATGCTGATCTTTCCCGGCGTGGGCTCGCTGTGGTAGCGAAGCGCGTCCTCGCGCAACTTATCCTTGGGCATGGTTCTCTCCGGTGGTTGGGGTGGTCTTTACAATGCAAGAATGACACGCATCCTACTCCGTATGAATGCCTTTGAGCAGGGGTCAGCATGAGGTGGCTTGTATGAAAGTCGGTATCGCCGGAGCCGGAGCCGTCGGTTGCCATTACGGAAGCCTGTTGCAGCAGGCGGGAAACGAAGTGCGCTTTCTGGCGCGCGGCGCACATCTGGCCGCGCTGCGCAGCGACGGGCTGCTGCATGTATCCAACGGTACGGAAACGCGTCTGGCAGTTCAGGCCTCTGATAAACCCGCCCTGCTGGCCGATGCCGATGCACTGCTGCTGACCGGCAAGATGACGGACTTTCCCGACCTGCTGGCAACACTTGCCACGCATATCCGGGACGATGCCCTGCTGCTCACCCTGCAGAACGGCGTGGCGGCCCCCGATCTGACCAGCACGGCCTTTCCCGAACATGCCGTTGCTGCCGGCACGGCCTTTATCGGTGCGCGCATCGAGCGCCCCGGTGTGGTGGTGCATTCGGCGGCCGGAGGCATCCGTATGGGGTACTGGCAGGCCGGTCCCGGAGAACGATATTTCCAGCCCCTGCTCTCAGCCCTGCATGATGCCGGGGTGCCGGTGCGTGAAGAAGCGGATCCGAAGCTGATGCTGTGGCGCAAGCTGCTGTGGAATGTCGGTTTCAACCCGATCACCGCCATCACCCGGTGTTTCGCCCGCGATATGGCCGCTGAGGCGGCCACGCTTCAACTGGTGACGGGTGCGATGCGGGAGGCTGTGGCCGTGGCACAGGCGGCGGGGGTGGCGATGGATGAAGAGGATATTGCCAAGCATGTGCAGGTCACGCTGCAGATGGGGCCGGTGAAAACCAGCATGTGGCAGGATGTCGAGCACGGGCGACCGACGGAGATCGATTTTCTCAACGGCTTTGTCGTGCGGCAGGGGGAATCGCTTGGCGTACCGACACCGGTGAACTCGATGCTCAGCGCGCTGGTGCATGCCATCGAGGGCGGGCGATGACGGGTATTCCCGCATGATTCGTTTCGGGATGCGCGCGGGGCATGGTATAAACCGCCTATGAAAACATTCTCCCAATGGCGCCCGCATCCGTGGCACGGCCTGCAAAGCGGTAGCCAGCCGCCACGCAGCGTGCAGGCCTATATCGAAATCAGTCCGTTCGACATGGTCAAGTTCGAGGTTGACAAGCCTTCCGGTTATCTGCGCGTGGACCGCTCGGTGCGCTCATCCTCGCAGCACCCGACCCTGTACGGCTTCATCCCGCGCACCCTGTGCGGCGAGCGGGTCGGCGCGCTGATGCCGGATGCCAGACGTGGCGACGGCGATCCGCTGGATATCTGTGTGATCAGCGAGCGACCGATCTCGCGCGTCGAGATTCTGGTCAATGCGCGCGTGGTCGGTGGCCTGCCGATGTGCGACCACGATGAGGCGGACGACAAGATCATCGCAGTCATCGAGGATGACCCGTTGTGGGCGAAGGTATCGGACATCTCCGAGCTTCCGCCGGCCATCATCGACCGGCTGATGCATTATTTCCTGACCTACAAATACGAGCCGGACAAACACAATAACGTTTCCATCGGTCAGCCCTATGGCTACGAGCATGCCGCGACCGTGATCCGGGCGGCGATTGACGATTACCGGGACGAGTTCGGAGTGCCGCCGGGCTGAACTTCGGCAGATCGTTTGTTGACCGGGCTTTCCCCCTCTGTTAGAAAGCGCCGCCCCGCAGCCGGGTGAAACGCGGCACGGGGTCATACGCAGGAAAAATGGGCGATTAGCTCAGCGGGAGAGCACTGCCTTCACACGGCAGGGGTCGCTGGTTCAATCCCAGCATCGCCCACCATTTTTCCAATCCGGGCTTGTTTGCAGCAAGTCTGAACAATCGGAAGATTCAACAGCAACACCGCCACCGCGCGGTGTTTTTTCTTTTCCGGGTTACAGTGCCATGCCGCAGGCGTGTCCAGAGGACCAGGCCCACTGGAAGTTGAAGCCGCCGAGATGCCCGGTGACATCCACCACCTCACCGATGAAATACAGGCCGGGGACGCTTTTCACCTGCATATCTTTGGAGGACAAGGCAGCTGTATCCACGCCGCCCAGCGTGACCTCCGCGGTGCGGTAGCCTTCGGTTGCTGCGGGCTTGAGCTGCCAACCATGCAGCTGTTGCGCGACCAACTCGCGTTCTGCGGCGCTGATTTTTTCCATCTTTTTATCATGAATCAGGCTGCTATCGCAAAGCAGGCGCACCAGACGTCTGGGCAGCCAGTGCGACAGGATGGTGGAAAGCTGGGCCTGCGGGTGCACGTTCTGCGCGTCGCCCAGTTCGGTTGCGATGTCGCGCCCCGGCAGCAGGTCCACACTGATGGCATCACCCGGCTGCCAGTAGGATGATATCTGCAGGATGGACGGGCCGGAGAGGCCGCGATGCGTGAACAGCATGGCCCCGGTGAAGGCCGTTCCCCGGCAGCTTACCGTCACATCAAGCGCAATACCGGCAAGCGCCTTGATGCTATCCACATCCGCACCGGTGAAGGTGAAGGGCACAAGGCCTGCGCGTGGCGGCACGATCGGTAAGTCGAACTTCTCGGCCAGTTTCAGGCCGAACGGGGATGCGCCGATCTTGGGCAGCGACAGCCCGCCTGTGGCCAGCACAAGTTGCCGGCAATGGTATTCACCGTGATTGGTGGACAGGGAGAATCCATCCTCTGTTCTCGAAACCGATGCTACTTCAGTTTTCATGCGCAGCGTCACGCCGGCCTCACTGCAGGCATCGAGCAGCATATCGACGATGTCGCGGGCCGAATCGTCGCAGAACAACTGGCCGTGGCTGCGTTCGTGGTAGGCGATACCGCGTGCCTCGACCATGGCGATGAAATCCGTAGCCGTGAAGCGCGACAGAGCGGATTTACAGAAATGCGGGTTGTGGCTCAGGTAGTTGTCATGGCTGGCGTAGAGGTTGGTGAAATTGCAGCGGCTGCCGCCTGAGATCAGGATCTTCTTGCCTGGCTTCTCGGCATGATCGAGCACCAGAACACTGCGGCTACGGCGACCCGCCACGGAGGCGCACATCAGGCCGGCCGCGCCGGCGCCGATGATGATGGCATCCCAGGATTGATGTTCGGACATCGGGGAATTGTGTCAGGGAAACGAATGGCAGCAAGAAAAACCCACGGGAAGGTCGGCTCCCCGTGGGTCATGGCGTCAAAACACCGTATCGTTACTTGCTGTGCGTATGCACATCCATCTGCGGGTAGGGGATGGTGATGCCGGCATCGTCGAAGGCCAGTTTGATCTTTTCGTTCAGATCGAAGCGCACGGCCCAGTAATCCGGGGTTGCGGCCCAGGGACGGACATTGAAGTTCACGCTGGACTCGGCCAGTTCTCCGACTGCAACCAGCGGGGCCGGCTCTTTGAGGATGCGTTCGTCGGCATCGATGACGGACTGGATGATCTCCTTGGCCTTGCGCAAATCGTCGTCGTAGCTGATGCCGAACACCATGTCGATGCGGCGGGTGGGGCGTGCCGAATTGTTGGTGATGTTGCCGCCGTAGATCGCGCCGTTCGGAACGATGATTTCACGGTTGTCTCCGGTTTTCATACGCGTGCTGAAAATGCCGATTTCCTCAACCTCACCGATGGTGCCGGCGGCTTCGATGCCGTCACCGACTTTGAACGGGCGGAAGATGATCAGCAGAACGCCGGCGGCGAAATTCTGCAACGAACCCTGCAGGGCCAGGCCGACTGCCAGGCCGGCGGCGCCGATCAGTGCGATAAACGAGGTGGTATCCACGCCCAGTTGATCGAGAGAGGCGATGATGACAAAAAGCAGCAGGATGGCATTGGCGATGGAGGTGACAAAACCGACCAGAATGGGATCCACGCCGGTCTTTCTCATCAGTCGGGAAATCAGACTGACCAGCATGCGGACGACCCAGCGACCGATGATGAAGATGGCCAGCGCCATCACGATATTGATGCCCCAGGGCAGGGCGTAGTCGTTGAGCAGGTTTTGCAGATTCAGGTTTTCAGGCATACAGGTCTCCTTATGTGTGCCGCATGTTTGCAGAAGCATGCGGCTCAGTCAGGTGAAAATTATCACGCGCGCCTATCCGGTCGGGTTATCGATTCCGGCAGGGACATACAGGCGCCCGCCTTCTTCGCGTAGCGGGAGCACACTCAGGCCGCGCGGGCAGGGGCCGGCAAGGCAGGCGCCGCTGCCGGGGGCGAACAGCGCGCCATGCGTCTGGCAGACGAGCAACTCCCCGTCTTCCGAAAAGAAGCGCTCGGGCACCCAGTCCAGTGGACTGCCGTTGTGCGGGCAGCGGTTGATATAGGCGAACAGTCCGGAATGGAAGCGGACCACAAAGCCTTCGTCGCACGCACCCGCCACGCTTAATGGAAAGCGGTTGGCGCATCCTTCATCCGGGGCTTCAATCGTCTGCCAGTCGGTCACGGTCATGCGCTGTATTGCAGGCGAGAAAGCCTGCAAGTGCAAGAAGGTTGTGGGGAAGCCCCTGAATGAAGACGGCCGCCCGTCGGCGGCCGTCGGCAGCTCTGGAGAACTGCCTGTGTTCCCTTATGTAGATGTGCGCATGCTGTTTGTCAATGCAACCGGCGGACAGTCCAGTGCCTTGCGGTAGGCCTCGGCAGCACCCTGCCAGTCGCTGCTTTCCGAGCGCCACTGCCCCAGCATCTGCCATGCCTGTGGCGATGTCTGGCCGACAAGCAGGTGTTCCATATGCTCGTTTGCCAGACCTGACAGGCCCGCCAGATGCGCCAGACCGGCACGCAGCAGGGCAAGGGCGGGTGTCATATCGGCAGCATCGCGCCTTTCCATGCGCCGGTAGCTCTTCATGGCATCCTCATGCATCAGCGGCAGCAGTTCGACGGCGACAACGGGATCGTTGTGCTTTTCAATATGCGCCAGCCATATCTTGCGGCATGCGGTTGCATCTCCGGCATCGATCAGGGCGCGGCCCAGCGCAAGCACCACATCATGCGATTCTACCTGCAGGCGATGCGCCTTGCGCAAATATGCCAATCTGGATTCCCTGCCTTCTGTTTCCGCGCCGGTAGCCGCTGCCAGCTGCATATAAGCGGTGGCGAGCTTGGGAGTGGCGCGTGAAGCGGAGTTGCCGCCGCGCTGCCAGGTTTCCTCCAGCATGCTGACCAGTGCCTTCCAGTCACCTGTTTCGCGCAGCAATCTGGCCTTGCGCTCCAGAGCCAGCGGGGCACCCGGATGGACCTCCAGCCAGGCGTCCAGATGCTTACCGCGTACCGCGGGATCAGGCTTTCGTGCGGCAACCGGATCAGTGGCGATGCGGGCGGACAAGGCAACAAGCAGAGGGTCGTCGCCTTCAGCAGGCAGCGGGATATCGGTCGGCGCCAGCGGGAGACGGTCGAGCAGGCTATCGGCCCAGGCGGGAAGAAAGCCGCGACTTTTGCGGAAACTTTTCCGGCCGCGTTCACCGCGCATATCCACCCATTCGCACAGGCCATCATGCAGATGTGATTCGCGGCGTTTCTTGCGGCCGTTTCTCAGTACATGCAACAGCTGCCCGGGGCCTGCCAGAATCGCGAGCAGGATGCGGCGCAGCAGCCAGTACACAGCAAGCACCAGCAGTAGAGCCAGAATGAAAGGCCCCTGACGGGACTCGAAGACCCAGCCGAATGCATGGATACTCAGGGTTTCGTCGGCGACTTCGGGGAACAGCGCGAACAGCACCGCAAGCCCCATGGCAAAGGCGAGAACGATAAAGGTGCGCATCAGAGGGTCTCCCTCCACTCGCTGGCCAGCCTGCGAGAGGCATCAATATCCATCATGATCTCGCCAAGTGATTCGGGCAGGCCGGTGTCGGTAAGCCCGCCGGACTGGTCGTGAAGTGCGCCGAGCAGCTGGCGCCAGGTCTTGGGATCCGGCCAGTCCTCAATATCCAGCGCATGCGCCGTGTTCAGTAACAACTGACGCAGGTTGTTCTGATCCTGTTCCCGCGAACTGGCCGCCGGTCGCAGATGGAAGGTGCCAGCCAGCCAGGCAAAATAGGCGTTTCCGGGTTTGGGGATGATGTCCGTCTGTGAAGTCTCGGGAATGCCGTCAGCCAGCTGTTTGAGCGTCTTGCTCACGGTTCGGAGTTGATCCCTGTCCCGGTCGAGCAGGGCTGCCATACGGGCAGCCTTGTCTTTCCATGCCGCATCCAGCCTCGGGCGCGAGGCGAGATAGGCCCACATGCCGGCGCGCTGGCTAAGTCGCGTATCGGGGTTGATCAGCAGGCCCATCCACACATGCAACTCGATGGTTTGCGGACCTCTGGCTTGTTGCAGGAGTTGATCGCGCTCAGCTTGTATGCCGGTCAATTCGGCCTGCAGGCGATCGATTTCCTGTTGCAGGGAAGCGGTCGCATCCATCGCGGGTGCAGCTTCGCTGGCGATGTCTGCAGTGGCTTCAATGTTGGTTGTTTCTGCAGGCGTCTCGGCTGTCACGGGCTGAACATCGGCCTCGGGGGCGGGATACTCGGAAGGGGCCTCAGACACCATGCTTTCAGCGGGCGGGACGGTTGGCTGAGTCTGCTGTGTCGCATGCGGGGCAGGTTTGCCCGGGTTGATAAGCTGCATCGCCTGCTGACGCAACTCCGGCGGTGAATAGACCCACAGGACCGGCAGACCGATGAAGATAAGCAGCAGAAACAGCCACGGGCCGATGCGGTGCTTTTTTGCAGCTGCGCCAGAGGATTTACTGTCGCTCTGGCCGGGCTGGATCTCATCCAGCTCCGCGTTGCTTACGGAAGCCGATTTAATGTCCTTGTCCTGAATCTCTTCCGGCTTGTTATCAGCCATGATTCAGCCAGCGGGCGATATCCATCGCGTGATAGGTGAGGATCATATCCGCTCCTGCGCGTTTGAATCCCAGCATGGTTTCCAGCACCACGCGGCGCTCGTCGATCCAGCCTTTTTCGGCAGCGGCCTTGATCATGGCGTATTCGCCGGAGACGTTGTACACGGCCATCGGCACATCGGTGGCCTGCTTCACGGCGGCGATGATGTCCATATAGGCCAGCGCGGGTTTGACCATCAGGATGTCCGCGCCCTCGGCGATATCCAGCATGGCTTCCTTGATGGCCTCGCGGGCATTGGCCGGGTCCATCTGGTAGCCGGAGCGGTCGCCGAAGGATGGTGCGGAATCGGCTGCATCGCGGAACGGGCCGAAATAGGCCGAGGCGTATTTCACCGCATACGACATCACCGGGGTGTTGGGAAAGCCGCTCTCATCCAGCGCCGAACGGATGGCACCGATCATGCCGTCCATCATGCCCGACGGGGCGATCATATCCACGCCGGCGCGGGCATAGGAGACGACCTCCTTCTGCAGGTTCTCCAGTGTGGCGTCGTTGTCCACATGCTCGCCATGCAGCACACCGCAATGCCCGTGGTCGGTGTATTCGCAGAAGCAGGAGTCGGCGATCACGCAGGTTTCCGGCGAGGCGTCCTTGGCCTCGCGCACGGCACGTTGCACGATGCCGTCGTCATTCCATGCCTCGGTGCCGATGGCATCCTTGTAGGCCGGGATACCGAAAAAGATCACGCCTGGGATGCCGGAGGCTGCAGCAGCCTTCACGGCCTTGCCGACATGCGACAGCGGCAGGCGGGATACTCCGGGCATGCTGGCGATGGGGCGCGGTTCACTGAGGGTCTCATCAACGAACAGCGGGTAGATCAAATCGTCTGTCGAGAGCGAGGTCTCGCGCACCATGCGACGCAGCGTCGGGGTGCTGCGCAGGCGGCGCGGGCGGATGGTCAGGTCGGGCAGACTCATGGGCGGTGTTCCTCCACAGCGGATCGGGATACGGTAAAATATTCAGCCAGTGCATCCAGCATAGCAGCAAAACTAGCCTGTTTTGCCACAGCCTGCACGCTCAATCCTTCAGTCTCAGCCGCAGCGGCCACCTGCGGGCTGATCACGGCCACGGCCGGCCTGTCTGCCAGTTGTGTGTCTCCGATGCGCCGGAGGTAATGTTGTGCGGTACGGGAACTGCCGAGCAGTACGGCATCCACCTCACCCTGTCGCAGGGCGCATAGCACCGCGATCGGATTATCCTCAGGGCAGACTGTGCGATAGGCGTGCACCAGTCGGACCTCCACATCCTGCTGTCGCAGGGCATCCTGCAACACATCCCGTCCCTCTTCGGCACGCAGGAAGCAGATGCTGGCCGGCAAGCCGTGTTCCATGAAGCCCTGTATCAAGCCGTCTTGCGAGGTCTCATCGGCTACCCATGCAGCCTGAATGCCGTGGCCGCACAGCGCATCGGCTGTATGCGGGCCTACCACAATCACCTGATGCCGGCTGAACAGGGGGATGAAATCCTCGCCCAGGGCCTGCGCGGCGCAATGCACACCGTTGGTGCTGCTCATGATGATGGATGTGCCTGCCGGAAGATCACGAAGTGCGTCGCGGATATTGTCCGGGAGGCATTGTACGGCCAGACAGGGGAAGGGCAGCGGCACGCCGCCGCGCTGTTCGATCAGTCGGGCAACGGCCTCGAATTGCTCCGCTGCACGCGTTACCAGAATGCGTTTGCCCGCAAGTGTATTCACATCCGGCAGTATGCATCAGGCGTTTGTTTACCGCCAATGGCGGGATATCAGTCACATTTGCGATACAGATTCCTGTTATCTTGATTTGCAGGGTCTGGCATGTAATATGAATGGGTTTTGACAGGCAGGATAATGACATGGATGAGATGAACCAATCAATGAAGCAGGCCGAACGTATTCTGAAGAACACCTTCGGATATACTGCGTTCCGCTCCGTACAGAGGGATGTCGTCGAGGCGATCCTGGGTGGTGGCGATGCGTTCGTGCTGATGCCGACCGGTGGCGGCAAGTCGATGTGCTACCAGATCCCGTCCATCGTACGCAAGGGAACGGGCATCATCGTTTCCCCGCTGATCTCGCTGATGAAGGATCAGGTGGATGCACTGGTGCGCTGTGGAGTGGATGCCGCCTATTACAATTCGTCGCTGAAGGTTGCCGAGGCAGCCGATGTGCTGGAGCGTCTCAAGGCCGGCCGGCTCGACCTGCTGTATGTCGCACCCGAACGCCTGCTTTCCGCCACCTTCACCAAGATCCTGCATGATATCGATTTGGCGCTGTTCGCCATTGATGAGGCGCATTGTGTGTCGCAGTGGGGGCATGATTTCCGTCCGGAATATGAAAAACTCGGCAGGCTGCGTGAGGAATTTCCCGGCGTGCCGATCCTCGCCCTGACCGCTACGGCCGATGAACATACCCGCAAGGATATCCTGCAATGCCTGCGCATCGAGGCGGCCAACCAGTTTGTTTCCAGTTTCGACCGACCGAATATCCGCTATCTGGTGGCCGAGAAGCGCAAGCCGATGCGCCAGTTGATCGATTTTCTCGACGACTGGAAAGGCGAGTCGGGCATCATCTACTGCATGTCCCGCAAACGCGTCGAAGAGGTGGCGGTGCACCTGCAGCGCCAGGGTATCCGTGCTGCGGCCTACCATGCCGGCATGCCTGGTCGAAGGCGCGATCAGGTGCAGGACGATTTCCTGCATGACCGTATCCGTGTGATTGTGGCCACCATCGCTTTCGGTATGGGTGTGGATAAGCCGAACGTGCGCTACGTGGTGCATCACGATATACCGAAGAGTGTGGAGAGCTATTATCAGGAAACCGGCCGCGCCGGCCGCGACGGGATGGAATCCGAGGCCCTGCTGCTGTACAGCTCCGGCGACGTGAATCTGGTTCGCCGCCTGATCGACAATGTGGAAAGCAAGGAACAGAAGCGCATCGAGATCCACAAACTGAACAGCATGATCGGCTTTTCCGAGGCCCTGACCTGCCGCCGCCGTGTGCTGCTCGGCTACTTCGGCGAGCAGTTGAAACAGCCCTGCGGTAATTGCGACATCTGCCTCGATCCGCCGGAAACCTACGACGCTATCAAGCCGGCCCTGCTGGCCATCGAGTGCATCCGCGAGTTGGAAGAGAACTACAGCAAGGGCTATGTGATCGATGTGCTGCGCGGCTCGAATGCGGCGCGCATCATCGAGCGCGGGCATGACAAGCTGAAGAGTTACGGCGCCGGAACCGATATGACTGCTGATGAATGGACCTCCATTCTGCGCCAGCTGGTGCATCAGGGATACTGCAATCCGGATATCAGCCATCGCTCGGCTTTGAAACTGACCGATGAGGTTGCCAAGCTGGAGAAGCGCAATCATCTGATGCTGGCGCATTTCCATCAGGGTGTGCATCGCGGTCTGAAGCGGCCTGCGGTGAATCGCGCCGATCCGGTGTTTGTCGAGCTATCCGATCTGCGCCGCGAGATGGCCGAAAAGGAAGGCGTTGCACCGCATGTGCTGATGAATGACGCCACGCTGGCCGAGATGAGCAAGCAGCGTCCGCAGTCGCTCGACGATCTGTCGGCCATCGATGGCATGGGTCAGAAAAAGGTGCAGACCTACGGTGATTCGTTTCTCAAGCTGCTATTGCAACATGGTGCTGTGGATGAGGCCGGGCAGGCCGCTGCTGCGGCCGCCGAAAAGACCCAGAAGCTGCGTGTTTCCGGCCCGCCGCCCAACGATGCGCAGATGTTCACCTGGCAGCTCTACAAGGGTGGCGAAGATCGTGAAGGCATAGCCGCACAGCAGGGTATCAGCGACGAAACCGTGCTCAAACATTTCGTCGCGCTGGTCAAAGCCGGTTATGACATCAATGTGCGCGAGGTGCTGGGCGAAGAGTTCGACGAGGTGACTGCTGCAGTGGAAGCGGCAGATGAATACACCTCGCTGTCCGACATCAAGCGCAGCATGGATACGCCGGTGAGCAATGAAACATTCCGCTTGGTGCTGGCCTGGCGCGAAGCAGCCGGTATCACTTAACGCCGCGCCCCGAATGCCGCCATCCGGCGTTGCGATTCGGTCACCGCAGATAGCAAACTCCCTCATCGCGCCTTGGCTGGCGACATTCGTGACTGCGGCTCTTTCTTTGCACTCCGCAGGGTGTTTTATCAGGAGATTTATTTAAGCCAGTTGTCGAGTTCGTTGCGTTTTTCGAGCGCGTACAGGCCGTCGCAGCCGCCGAGCACGTGGCGGTCGTTGATGAAGATCTGCGGTACGGTGCGTGCGCCTTCGCTGCGTTCGAGCATCTCTTCGCGGCGGGCGGGATCTGTCTCGATGTTGTATTCGGTGAATTCCAGCCCCTTCTTCTGCAACAGGGCCTTGGCCCGCACGCAATAGGGGCACCAGGAACTCGAATAGATTTCTATCTTCGGCATGTTGTCTCCTCGTTAATCCCGGCCTGCCAGCCGGGTCAGTGAAAATGCGCCGGCTGTGATGCCGGCGCGACGCAGCGTGCGGCATGCGTAGTGCATCGTAGCGCCCGTGGTCATGATGTCATCCACCACCCAGACCTGTATGCCGTCGCCCTGCTGTATCGCAGGCAGGTGGTCGCTGTCCACGCTGAAAGCCTTACATAGATTCTTCCAGCGTGCCCGCCCGTTCAGGCTGGATTGACGTTGCTGTTCGCCTGTGCGGCGCAGTAACTGCCAGTCGAATGCGGCACCTGTCCGGTTGGAAATGGCGCGACAAAGGTCTGCGGCGTGATGCCGGCCTGCATGGCGCATGCGGGAGAGTGGCATGGGCACCGGTAGCAGCAGGCTTTGCGGGTCGAAGATATTGTTCAGGCGGGGGGTAGCACGATCCAGCAGCCAGAGTACACCGGCATCGCTGCCTTGCAGCTTCCAGTCGAGGATGGCGTTACGCACTGGTCCATCACGGTATAGATAAAGGCTATGGGTGACACTTTGCGGTGGTGGGCGGCGCAGGCAGGAGCCGCACGGGCCGGGGCTCAGATGTTCGGGCATCACACGCCCGCAGTGCATGCAGTGGTGATGCGGCCAGATACGGATATCGGCAGCACAGCTGTCGCAGATGCTGCTGTCTGTCGCAAGCGGCGTGCGGCAGAACACACAGGCCGGCGGGAACAGCAGATTCCTGCAGTGGTTAACGCAAGCCGAAAGTGTTGTTGACAGAGCCCCCATGCAACCCAGCATGCCTGACATGCCCGATAGTCGCAATTGGTTCACCCCGCCCCCCGAGGTTCGTCGTCGCCGCTTCAACAGCGGTGTGCGTCATGGCATGCACATCGCCATGCAGGGCAGGGATTTATTGAACTTCGCGGGCAATGATTATCTGGGTCTTAGCGTTCATCCGGCAGTGACGGCCGCGGCACGTCAGGCGCTTGAAAAGTCCGGCACCGGTAGTGGTGCATCGCGTCTGGTCAGTGGTGACGATCCGCTGATGCATGTATTGGAATGCGGGCTGGCGGAATGGAAAGGCTTTGAAGCCTGCCTGCTGGCAGGTTCCGGCATGCTGGCCAATCTCGGCCTGTTGCAGGCCCTTGCGGGTCGCCATACCGCCCTGTTCTGCGATAAGCTGAATCACGCCTCGCTGGTGGACGGTGCGCGTCTTTCCGGCGGCAGGGTGAAGCGTTATGCGCATCTCGATACAGGGCAGTTGCAGCTGATGTTGCAGGATACCGGAGAAGCACGTCGCATCATCGTTTCCGACGGCGTATTCAGCATGGACGGCGATTGCGCCGATATATCCGGCCTGATCGGGTTGGCGGAGCGGCATGATGCGCTGCTGCTGCTCGATGATGCGCATGGATTCGGTGTGCTGGGAGAATGCGGGCGCGGGCTGAGCTCGTCCGCCGGGGTGGCAGGGCATGCACGGCTGATCGAGGTCGGCACATGCGGCAAGGCGCTGGGTTCTTACGGCGCATTCATCCTCGGCACGCATGAAGTGATCGAAGGACTGCGCCAGAGCCTGCGCACCATGACCTATTCGACAGCGCTGCCGCCTGCCGTTATCGCGGCCAGCCTTGCCGCGCTGAATGTCATCCGGCAGGGCGATGTGGTGCATGCGCTGCATGCCAATATCGAGCTGTTCCGCGGACTGGCTGCGCAGCAGGACCTGCAACTGATGCCCTCGATCACGCCGATTCAACCTCTGCTGCTGGGTGCCGAGTCTGTTGCGCTCGATGCTTCCGCTGCACTTAAATGTGCGGGCTTTTTCGTGCCGGCCATCCGTCCGCCGACGGTCCCGGAAGGGACATCACGCTTGCGCATCACGCTGTCGGCGGCGCATGGAGCGGGCGACATCGAGGCGCTGGTGGATGCGCTGTGCGATATGCAGAGGGGTATTCCGGAATGAGCAGGCCTGCGCTGGTGTTCGTGCACGGCTGGGCGCAGTCAGCAAAGACCTGGCATGCGCAGGTGGCGCATTTCGCGCCACATTTTGCTGTGCATACGCCGAATCTTCCCGGTCACGGCGGTGCCCCGGATATGCCGCTGGAAACATGGCAGGATGCGCTGCTCTCAGCCCTGCCGGACGGGCCGGTGATGCTTATCGGCTGGTCGCTGGGCGGCATGCTCGGCCTGCAACTGGCCACACACCATCCCGAACGACTGACCGGTCTGGTGCTGCTTTCCAGCACCCCGTGTTTCCGGCAGCAGGCGGACTGGCAGCACGGCTGCGAGGATGCGGTGTTCGAGCGCTTCGCAGAGGCGCTGGCCACGGATGCACCGCGTCTGCTGGATCGTTTCTTTGCACTGATGATGCAGGGCGATGAGCTGTCGCGCCGGCAGTATGTGGATATTGCGCGGCATGCGGTGGATAAGCGTCACCCCGCCTCGCCGGCAGGATTGCAAGACGGCTTGCGGCTGCTGGACGAGCTGGATTTGCGTGCATCGCTTGCTGCTGTCCGCGTCCCGACGCTGATCGTGCACGGCGAGCATGATGCCGTGACGCCGGTAGGCGCGGCGCGCTTTATGGACGGGGCGATACCGGATGGGGACTTGAAGGTTCTGCCGTCCGGGCATGCGCTGCACCTGTGCCATGCGCAGGCCTTGAATGAACTTCTGGAGGAATGGTGTCTGAGCAACATATCAACACACGACAGGTAGGGCGCTCCTTCGGGCGCTCCGCCGGAACCTACGATGCACATGCCGTGTTGCAGCGCGAGGTGGGCGACCGGCTGATCGCGCATCTTGAATTCAGCAAGATCGCGCCCACCCGCATGCTGGATATCGGTTGCGGCACAGGCTATATCACCCGCCTGCTGCACAAGCACTTCCCCAAGGCAGGTCTGACCGCCATTGATATCGCACCCGGTATGCTGCTCTCGGCACGCGCCGCACAGCCGCGCCGCATGCCCTGGGTGGGGCGCACCAGCTATGCATGCTGTGATGCCGTCCGCCTGCCGTTCTCTGATGGTTCTTTCGATCTGGTGGCCTCGAATCTGGCCATGCAGTGGGTGCGCGAGCCTGAGAAGATGCTCTCCGAGATGCGCCGCGTGCTGGCACCGGGCGGGCTGATGCTGCTCTCCACCTTCGGGCGGCGAACGCTGGGCGAATTGCGCCAGTCGCTGGCTGGCTTCTCGCATGAATATGCAGGATTGGTGCTGCCTTTCCCCGATGTCACCAGTCTGGGCGATGCCCTGATGAAGATGCCCATCGAGGTGCCTGTGACCGATACGGATTTGTTCACCCTCACCTATCCCGACCCGATGGCGCTGATCCGCGAGCTCAAAGGTCTGGGGGCTTCGTCCAGTGCCATCAAAAACCGCCCGACCGGCCTGTATGGCCGTCGCCTGCTGCGCCATATCGAGGCCGACTACGCCGCCAATCATCGTGATGAGGACGGGCGCATCCGTGCCACCTTCGAGGTGCTGTATGCGCAGGCCTGGTATGCCGATGGGTCGCGTCAGTACGACGATGTGATACCGATCCGTATGGAGAATCAGCTTGGGCTGTAGTGTATTTATCACCGCCACCGATACCGATGCGGGCAAGAGCTATCTCACCGCATCACTGAGCCGTGCGCTGCTGGCCAGGGGTGTGGATGCCTTTGCCCTGAAGCCCGTCAGTTGCGGCTATGAAGCCGGGGAAATGAACCCGGACATTGCCAGCCTGCTGGATGCGCAGGACATGGGTTCCGGGCTGGCGGACGAGATCAATCTTTATCATTTCGAAGCGTATGCAGCGCCCATGTTTGCTGCTCAGGCCGAGGGCGAGTCGGTTGATGTCGAAGAGCTCGCTGATTGGTGCGACAGGCGCTCGCAGCAGCATGACCTGACTCTGATCGAAGGGGTTGGTGGCTTGATGGTTCCTCTGGCTGAAGGTGTATTGGTGTCCGACTGGTTGCAGCTCATGCCGCACGCCAAGGTGCTGCTGGTGGTGCGTGCACGATTGGGCGGCATCAATCAGGCCCTGCTCAGTATCGATAAACTGCAGCGCATGGGCAGAGGTCCGGATTGGGTGGTGGTCAATGCTGCTGATGAGCATGGTGGTGTGTGGCTTGCCGACCACTGCGCGGCGATTGCGCCTTATCTGGGAAGCGAAACCTGCCTGTATGAAATGCCATGGTTGCCCGGGCAGGATGATGCCGAGGCTTTCCTGAGCGAGAGCGAGTTATTCGCAGTGCTTGAAGCAATGGTATTGTGAATGCATGCTCCGCTTTCCGGGACGGGGGTTTCATGCGGGCATTGATAGTTGAAGACGACGAGGTTGTGCAGGGCGTACTTTCTGCCTATCTGACGCACTACGCCACCGATCTCGATGAACAGATAGACATCCAGCAGGCATCGAGCGCATCCAAGGCTCTCTCTATACTCAGCATGCGCACGGATCTGTTCGATGTGGTATTCCTCGATGTGCGCATGCCGCAAATAAGTGGCGACGAGATTTACAGCCAGCTGATGCAGATTCGCCCCAGGATGCTCGGTCGCATCATTTTCATCACCGGCTACCGCGACGATCTGACCGCCCGCTTTCCCGGCCTTGACCTGAACATCCTCGACAAACCCTTCCGCTACGTGCAACTCATCGAAGCCATGGCCGCCATTGCTTAACCATAAGGATTATTTGAACTGTTTGCGGAGGACATGACTGATGTTTTTGCTTGCGGGGTTTTCGGATACTATGCGCCGCATTGAGATTGCAGGCTAAAAAAGATCATCCCCATGGAGCTCCAATGACCATTCGCACCCGTTTCGCCCCTTCGCCGACAGGCATGCTGCATATCGGTGGTGCGCGCACCGCGCTGTTTTCCTGGCTTTATGCCCGCCATCTGGGCGGTGAATTCGTGCTGCGTATCGAGGATACCGATCTGGAGCGCTCGACCGACGAGGCCACGCAGGTGATTCTCGACGGCCTGAAATGGTTGGGACTGGACTGGGACGGCGAGCCGGTGTTCCAGGGTTTGCGCAAGGCCGAGCACGTGGTCGCTGCCGAGCAGTTGATCGAAGAAGGCCATGCCTACCGCTGCTATTGCAGCCGGGAAGAGCTGGATGCGATGCGCGAGGAGCAGCGCGCTAACGGTGAGAAGCCGAAGTATGACGGCCGCTGCAGGCATCGCTCGGATCGCCCTGAGGGTGCACCCTTCGTGGTGCGGTTCCGCTCGCCCGACGAGGGCGAGACCGTGGTGCGCGACATGGTGCTGGGTGATGTGGTGTTCAATAATGCCGAGCTCGACGATCTGATCATCCTGCGCTCCGACGGCAGCCCGACCTACAATCTGGCCGTGGTGGCCGATGATGCGGCCATGGGTATCACGCATGTGATCCGCGGTTCGGATCATCTGAACAACACGCCGCGCCAGATCCAGCTGTATCAGGCGCTCGGCCTCACACCGCCGCAGTTTGCGCACATTCCGCTGATTCACGGCCCGGACGGTGCCAAGATGAGCAAGCGCCATGGCGCGGTGGCCATCACCGAATACCGTGAGGCCGGTTTCCTTCCGGATGCCGTGGTCAATTATCTGGCCCGTCTGGGCTGGTCGCACGGCGACGACGAGGTGTTCAGCCGCGCGCAACTGATCGAGCTGTTCGATGTCGCGCAGGTGGGCAAGACCGCATCGCGTTTCGATCAGCAGAAGCTGGACTGGCTCAATGCGTATTACCTGCGCGAGGCTTCCCCCGAAGCTTTGGCAGCAGAGCTTGCAGATCTGATGGGTGTCGATATTGCAGGCGGCCCTGATCTGGCGGCGGTGATCCCGAGCCTGCAGGAACGCAGCAAGAACCTGCTCGAGCTGGCAGCCGGCGCGCGCTTTTTCTATCAGCGTCCGGAGAACTTCGATGAAAAGGCGGTCGCCAAGAACTTCAAGCCGGAAACCGGCGCACTGCTGGATGCCTTTGTGCAACAGGTCGAAGCTCTGCCCGAGTGGACGGCGGAAGCCATCCATGCGCTGATCTCCTCGGTCTGCGAGCAGTTCGAGGCCGGCATGGGCAAGCTTGCCCAGCCCATCCGCATTCTGGTGTCCGGCGGCTCGGTATCGCCGCCGATCGATGCCACGCTGGCTCTACTGGGCCGCGAAGAAACCCTGACCCGCCTTCGTGAGGGCCGTTCGAAGCTTATCTCAGGATAATTCTCAATCGGGTGTCGGTTCATTGACCCCGGCTCACCCCATGGACTAGAAAGACATCGCGCCGGCTGTGAATTCGCAGTCGGTGACATTTCTAACTCCATGGAGGAAACCATGAACACAGTACGATCGCTGAAGACGGACGAGGTGCGTCCGTATACGCAAATCAAGATCGAGCATGACACCGGTCACGCGATGGCCTGGCTGTATATGAATGCCAGGCCGAGGCCCTGTTTCTCAAGTGAGCTGACGCACGAGATTCAGGACTGGTATGCGAAGGTTTGCAACGGTACGGCCGAGCATGCCGGGGATATCCGCTATGTTGCATCCACCTCGAACCTGCCGCAGGTGTACAACCTCGGCGGCGACATGGAATTGTTCTGCGATATGATCGAAAGGCAGGATCGTGAAGGGCTGCTTGAATACGCAACGGCCTGCAACGATATCCTGTACAGCAATCACATCGGCATTAACGGCAATATTACCACCATTGCCGTGGTGCAGGGAGATGCGCTGGGAGGCGGTTTCGAAGGAGCGGTATCCAGCGAGGTGGTGATTGCCGAGCGCAGTGCCAAGATGGGCCTGCCGGATATTCTGTTCAATCTCTTCCCGGGGGCCGGCGCCTACAGTGTGTTGTCACGCAAGATCGGTGCGGTGCAGGCCGAGCGCATCATTCTCAGCGGCAGGCTGTATTCGGGCGAGGAAATGCACGCGCTCGGAGTCGTGGATATTCTGGCCGAGGACGGATGCGGCAGAGAAGCGGCTTACGAATACATCGCGAAGGAGGAGAAGATGCGTAACGGTGTGCGGGCGTTCCGCGCAGCGAAACGCTGCACCAATCCGCTGACCTTCGACGAACTGCTTGCCGCGGCCAATATCTGGGTGGATGCAGCCATGCGCCTGGGCGGCAGGGATATCCGCATGATGCAGCGGCTGGTGAAAAGGCAGTTGAGTAGAAGCGCCTGACAGGAGGGGGGGGACGCAGTGCGCGGGGCGGCAGCCGCCCCGCGTTGCTGTACTACTGTTTGGGTTGTTCCGGCAGTTCGGCGGCGAAGGCCTTCAATGCGGTGCAGCCCTCCCGGTAGATATCTGCAAACTGTTTTGCAAATGTCAGCAGCAGGGTCTGACTCAGGGTGTTCTTCTGCGCTTCAACGGCCTGATAGGGCCGGGTGGCGCGGTGCAGCCCCATGGTGCCGGCCGAGCCCTTGAAGGCGTGCGCGGCTCTGGCAAAGGCCTTGGCATCGTTATCTTTTGCAGCCTTTTCAAGTTTGCTGATATGCCCGGCGGCGGTGCTTTCGAACAGCGCGATGAATTCATTCAGCTTGGCGGCAGAGCCGCAAATCCAAACCAGTTCCTGCAACATCTCGGTATCGAGGATACTATCGTTATCTTCCTGCGGTGCTGACTTCGCGGAATGAACGACTGTTGCTGGCGTGACGATCGGTACTTTGACCTGTTTGTCGGCTCCGTAACGGGCCACGGTTTGCAGCAGTCGGGTGATTTCCACCGGCTTGGTCAGATAATCATTGGCGCCTGCATCGCGGCACTGGCGGATGGTTTCGGGCATGGCGTCGGCGCTGAGCATGACCACCGGGGTGCTGCCGCTGGTGTCAACGAAACGGAACTGCTTGAGTACATCCAGACCGCTGACCTCGGGCATGTTCATGTCCAGCAGCACCAGATCGAAATGCGCATCGCCGATCAGGGCATCCAGCGCCTTTTCGCCATCCTCGGCCAGTTGCACGGAGTGCCCGGCACGCTGCAGGATTTCGCCGATCACCTCCTGGTTCACCGGGTTGTCCTCGGCCAGCAGAATCTTCAGCGACTTGATGTCCTGCTTGCGCTGGTAGATATCTGCAATGGTAATCACCTCGCCCGGCGACTGGCGCACCACGCTTGCGGCATGCAGGGCATTGAACAGCAGCGATTCCTCGATCGGAGGATGCAGCACTGCATTGAAACCGGCCGCATATCGCATGCTGTCGGCCCCCTGATTGGCCTCGTTGTCGAGCAGGATCAGGTCCATAAATTCCAGGCCCTGCTTGCCGCGCACCGCCTGCGCCAGCAACTCGGGTTTGCAGTTCAGCAGGGGACGGTCGATGATCAGCGCATCGAAGGCCTGACCCGTGGACTCGGCATCAACCAGTACCGAGAGAAGCGGGGCATCGTCCTCGATACAAACGCTATGTACATCCCAGCGCTCCAGGGTATCGGCAATGCGCCGGGCCATGTCCCGGTTGCACAGCAGCAGGGCGCGCATCGATGCGAGGCGTCGTTCCCCGCCGGCCTTTTCCTGCCTGCGGAAGGGCAGGATGATGGTAAAGGTGCTGCCCTGACCTTCCGTGCTTTGCAGTTCGATGCGCCCGCCCATCAATTCCACCAGCTGCCGGGCGATGGTGGTGCCCAGGCCGCTGCCGCCATAGCGGCGGGTCACGCTGTTGTCCGCCTGCGTGAACTGGTCGAAGATTTTCTGCTGCGCGGCTTCCGAGATGCCGATCCCCGTATCGCTGATGCTAATGCGAAGCATGGCTTTCCCGTCGGCATCGAAATGCAGCGATACATGCGTGGAGACATGGCCGCGCTCGGTGAACTTGACGGCATTGCCGATCAGGTTGATGAGCACCTGTTTGATTTGCTGCGGATCGCCGATCAGCGCGAAGGGCACATCCGGATCGATACGTATCTCGACGCTGATGTCCTTCTTGCGTGCCAGCGGCTCGAAGATGGCGACAACGTTGTGCACCAGTTGATGCAGGTCGAAGGGCTCCTGTGCCACCTCAAGCTTGCCTGCCTCGATGCGCGACAGATCGAGAATGCGCTCGATCAGGCCCGCCAGATGGGTGCCCGATTTTTTGATGACATCGGCGAAGCGTTTCTGCTCCTTGGTCAGCCGGGTGCTGGCCAGCAGATCGCTCATGCCGATGATGCCGTTGAGCGGGGTGCGCAGTTCGTGGCTCATATTGGCGAGAAACTGTGATTTGGCGATACTCGCGGCTTCCGCGGCGGCGATCGCATGATGCAGCTTGTGGATCAGGGCGGCCATGAACAGTGGCACCACGGCAATCACGATCAACTGCCCGAGCACCAGAAACATGTGATCATGCCAGTAGGGCGAGTAGATCATGATCAGCACGAAACAGAACACCGACAGGACGGTGGCGTACAGCAGGTAGCGGATGCCGAAACGGAAGCCGTTGCCGGTGATCACCCAGAGATACAAGGCCTCGAACAAAAAGGCCTCCTCGCCGTTGGCCAGCATCACGCCGAGCGAAATCATGCCGATGTCGGCGGAGATGCCGAGCAGTCGGCGAAGCGGGTTGATGCCGGGCGAGAGATATACCCAGAGCAGGATTCCCAGCGATACGGGCAGGTAAAGCAGGCTGAGCAGGAAGGGCAGACTGGCCCCCGCCATATGGAAATACATGCAGATGCTTCCCGCAATCAGCAGGCGGAACAGGGTTTGCTCGTGCTCCGAGTCCGGACGTGCGGCAAATTTGGCCCAGATGAGCGCTGGCAGCGTCGGGTTGCGCTGATGGTCAGGGTCGTTTCGGTTTATCACGGCGCCACTATAGCACTGTCATGGCCGATGTAATGGTGAACGATAATCAGGTATCTATATCCAGCTGAATGACACCGGCTTCAACACGCAGCGGGAAGGTTTCGATGTTCTCGAAGGCCGGCGGAGTCAGTGCACGGCCGTCGCGGATGCAGAAGCGGGCGCCGTGGCGCGGGCAGATGATCTGGTCGCCCACGCACTTGCCGCTGGCCAGTTCGCCGCCGTCGTGCGTGCAGACATCAGCCAGGGCATACAATTCGCCATCGAGATTGAACACGGCAATCGGGCCGATCTCGGTTTCAACGACGCATCGGTCTCCCGGTGTGAGCGCCTCCTCTGGCGCGACATCGATCCATTCAGACATGCAATCCCTCCTGTTTCTAGAACATGCCCAGTTGCAGGCGTGCTTCATCCGACATCATGCTGCGATCCCAGGGGGGGTCGAACACCAGCTCTACATCCACCTCGGTCACATTGTCCACATCCAGCAGGCGGGAGCGCACATCCTCGACAAGGATCGGGCCCATGCCGCAACCGGCGGCGGTCAGGGTCATCACCACATCCACTTGGTTGCCGACCTGGGAACCGTCGATCTCGATGGGTTTGATATCGCAGTGGTAGATCAGGCCGAGATCCACGATGTTCACCGGAATCTCCGGATCGAAGCACTGCTCCATGGCTTCCCACAGTGCATCCTCGTTCACAGGGCCGTCCGCCTTGCTGCTCTTTTCAGTTTCCTGCGGCGTGCTTTCAAAGCCCAGTGCATCGGCATTGCTGCTTTCGATTCGCGCCAGATTACCGTTGATGTTCACGGTATAGGAGCTACCCAGCGCCTGCGTGATCATCACGCGGCTGCCTTCGGGGATGGTCACCGGTGTGCCCATCGGGATAAGCAGTGCATCGCAGTCGCGCAGCACGGTGATGTTTTCTCCGATATGCAGGTCCATATGAGGTTTCCTTACTCTGTTTTGGCCGGTTCGGCGCTGTCTTTCAGGGCTGCGTGCAGGGTGTGCCAGCAAAGCGTGGCGCATTTGATACGGCTGGGGAATTCGCGCACCCCGGCCAGTACGGTCAGCTTGCCGAGCACCTCCTCGTCCGGCGCTTCGGCGAGATCGGAGGTGGCCATGTGCTGGAATTGTCCGAACATCTCCTCGCACTGCTGCATGGTCTTGCCCTTCAGCGCATCGGTCATCAGCGAGGCGCTGGCTACCGAGATGGCACAGCCTTCTCCCTCGAAGGAGACGTTCTCGATGACGCCTGCATCGCTCACCTGCAGATAGATGTGCAGCTTGTCGCCGCACAACGGGTTGTAGCCGTCCGCGTCGTGGTTGAACTCGGTCAGTTTGCCGAAATTGCGCGGGCGCTTGTTGTGATCGACGATCACCTGCTGGTATAAATCTCTTAGATCGAACATCAGCCGAATATCTCCTGTGCCCTGGTAAGGGCGGCGAACAGGGCATCCACCTCGGCTTCGCTGTTGTACACCGAGAACGAGGCACGCGCCGTGGCCGGCACTTTATAGAACTGCATGACCGGCATCGCGCAATGATGACCGGCGCGGATGGCCACACCCTCGCGGTCCAGGATCGTGCCCAGGTCGTGCGGATGGATACCCTTGAGCACAAACGACAGCACGCAGGCTTTATCTTCGGCCGTGCCGATGGGTGTCAGACCATCGAAGTCCGCTGCTTTTGCGGTGGCATAGGCCAGCAATTCTTTTTCGCGTTTCTCAATGGCATCAAATCCGATGCCCCGGATGAACTCCAGCGCCTTGCCGAAGCCGATGGCTCCCGCGATGTGCGGCGTTCCGGCCTCGAACTTGTAGGGCAGGTCGTTGTATTCGGTTTTCTCGAAGGTGACCATGCGGATCATATCGCCGCCGCCCTGATACGGAGGCATCTCCCTGAGCAGCGACTCCCTGCCGATGAGCACGCCGATGCCAGTCGGGCCGTACATCTTGTGCGCACTGGTCACATAGAAATCGCAGTCCAGTGCCTGCACATCCACCGGCAGATGGGCTGCGGCCTGTGCCCCGTCGATCAGCACCTTCGCACCCGCGGCATGGGCTCGCCGCACGATATCCGCGACCGGATTGACGGTACCCAGCGCATTGGACATGTGCACCACGCCGACCAGCTTCGTGCGTTCGGTCAGCAATGCATCGAACTCGTCCATGAGCAGCTCGCCTGCCTGATTGATCGGCACGACCTTCAGGATTGCGCCGGTCTGCTCGCAGAGCATCTGCCAGGGCACGATATTGGAGTGGTGCTCCATGTGGGTGATGAGGATCTCGTCACCGGCCTTGATATTGGCCCTTCCCCAGCTCGATGCGACCAGATTGATGGCTTCGGTGGTGCCGCGCGTGAAGACCACCTCGCGAACACTGCGCGTGTTGAAGAATCCGCCGACGGTCTTGCGCGCTCCTTCATAGGCGGCGGTGGCACGCTCGGAAAGGGCATGCACGCCGCGATGCACATTGGCGTTGTCCTCTTCGTAATAGCGGCGGACGGCATCGATCACGCTTTGCGGTTTCTGTGTGGTGGCCGCATTGTCCAGATAGGCCAGCGGCCTGCCGTGGATCTGCTGGCTCAGGATCGGAAACTCCGCCCGGATCTTTTCGATATCAAACATAAAATAAAACTCCGGATCAGCCCAGCATGGCTTCGGCGTCCGCGCCGAGCGGCAGCTTGGAGAATGCACGTTTTTCGATGAAGCGGCGTACGGCCGGCACACGCATGCCGGTGAGCACGCTATCGGCAAAGGCGAAGGTCAGCATCTGACGTGCCTCCTCGTCCGACATGCCGCGCGTCTTCAGATAAAACAACTGCTTGTCGTCCAGCTGGCCGACGGTGCAGCCATGCGCGGCTTTCACATCGTCGTGATGGATCACCAGTTCCGGCTTGGCATCGACCTCTGCTTTATCGGATAACAGTAGATTGGCATTGCTCTGCGCCGAGTCGGTGCCGGAAGCGCCCTGATGCACCACCACCTTGCCGTTGAACACGCCGTGCGCGCGTCCGTCGAGCACGCCGCGGTAATGCTCACGGCTGATGCAGTGCGGTGCGCTGTGGTCGATCTGCGTATGGTGGTCGCAATGCTGCCGGCCGGTCGGCATGTACAGGCCGTTGAGGATGCACGAAGCACCCGGTGCAGCCAGATCGACGGCGAGATCCAGCCGGGACAGGGATGCGCCGAGGCCGACGGCATGCGAGCTCAGCATGCTGTCGCGGCCCTGTGTGGCATGCAGCCGTCCGAGGTGGAAATGCTTCGGTGATTCGTCCTGCAGGCGGTCATGATAAAGATGCGCGCCAGCACCGAGGTGCACCAGTGTGACCGCATGGGTCAGGCCGGGTTCTTCATTTACCCCGGCATAGTGTTCGATGACATGCGCTTCACTGTTCTTTCCGAGCCACAGACCGTGCCTCAGATGCGAGGCACCGCCGTTGCCGGCGATGTGTAGCATGTACACCGGCTTGTCGAGTTTCACGCCGTCGGTCAGGCACAGGCACAGGCCGTCTTCGGCCAGCGCGCTGTTGGCGGCCAGTGTGCCGTTGAACAGCGGGGCATCGTCCTGCCATTGCAGGGCGACGGCGGCCTGTTGTGCATTGCCGGTCAGCAGTTCGGACAGCGGTGAAAGGGTCAAGCCGTCGGGCAGATGCGTTGCGCCCCTGATCAGGCGGCCATTGGCAAACACCACGCGCCATGCATCGAGCTCCGGGATGGCCAGTGCCTCTATGTCGGCGTCATCGAGTGAGGCCGGATCGGCAGCTGTCCACCATGCCTCGCCCAGCGTGCTGCCGATGCGTGCCAGTGAAGTGTATTTCCACTCCTCCTGACGCGTGGTCGGCAGGCCGGCCTGCTCGAATGCGTCCCACGCTTGTTTGCGGAGTGCAGCGATATCAGGCATGGGCTGCTTCCTCGCGGACCCAGTCGTAGCCGCGCTTTTCCAATTCAAGGGCCAGTGTACGATCGCCGCTCTTCAGGATCTTTCCATCGGCCAGCACATGCACCACGTCAGGCTCGATGTAGTCGAGCAGGCGCTGGTAATGCGTCACCATGATGATCGAGCGCTCGGGCGAGCGCAGCTTGTTCACGCCGCCGGCCACCACGCGCAGGGCGTCGATATCCAGTCCCGAATCGGTTTCATCGAGAATCGCGAGGCTGGGCTCCAGTACGGCCATCTGGAAGATCTCGTTACGCTTCTTCTCGCCGCCGGAGAAGCCTTCGTTCACGCCGCGCGACAGAAAGGCCTGATCCAGCTCGACCAGCCTGGCCTTTTCGCGTACCAGCTGCATGAACTCCATGGCGTCCAGTTCTTCCAGTCCCAGATGGCGGCGGCGCGCGTTCACGCCGGCCTTGAGCAGGTAGACATTGTTCACACCGGGGATCTCCACCGGATACTGGAAAGCCAGAAACACACCCGCCCAGGCGCGCTCCTCCGGCTGCATGGCCAGCAGATCCTTTCCGTGGAAGGAAATGGAACCCGCGGTGACTTCATAACCGTCGCGTCCGGCGATTACATTGGACAGTGTGCTCTTGCCCGAGCCGTTCGGGCCCATGATGGCATGCACCTCGCCGGGCTTGATGGTCAGATCAATGCCTTTGAGGATCTTTTTGCCGTCCACGGAGGCGTGCAGGTTTTCAATCTTCAACATCATTCAGTCCTCTTTTCCAGTTTCCTTAACCGACCGCGCCTTCAAGGGAGACTTCCATCAGACGATTGGCCTCCACGGCGAACTCCATCGGCAACTCGTTGAACACATCCTTGCAGAAGCCGTTGACGATCAGGTTCACCGCGTCTTCCTCGGCGATGCCGCGGCTCTTGCAGTAGAACAATTGATCCTCGCCGATGCGCGAGGTGGTGGCTTCGTGCTCCATCGTCGCCGTCGGGTTCTTCACCTCGACATAGGGGAAGGTGTGCGCCCCGCAGGTGCTGCCGATGAGCAGCGAGTCGCACTGTGTATGGTTGCGTGCGCCGGTCGCGTCCTTGCCGATATGCACCAGGCCGCGATACGACTGCTGGCCGAAGCCCGCCGAGATACCCTTGGAAACGATCGTGCTGCGCGTGTTTTTACCCAGATGCACCATCTTGGTGCCGGTGTCGGCCTGCTGGTGCATCTTGGTCAGGGCCACGGAGTAGAATTCGCCGACCGAATCGTCGCCGCGCAGCACACAGCTCGGATATTTCCAGGTGATGGCGGAGCCTGTTTCCACCTGCGTCCAGGAGATCTTCGAACGCGCGCCGCGGCAATCGCCGCGCTTGGTCACGAAGTTGTAGATGCCGCCCACGCCATTTTCATCGCCAGGATACCAGTTCTGCACCGTGGAATATTTGATCTGCGCATCATCGTGCGCAATCAGTTCCACCACGGCTGCATGCAACTGATTTTCATCGCGTTGCGGGGCGGTGCAGCCTTCGAGGTACGATACATATGCACCTTCATCCGCGATAATCAGGGTGCGCTCAAACTGGCCTGTGTTGCTGGCATTGATTCGGAAGTAGGTGGAAAGCTCCATCGGGCAGCGCACGCCCTTGGGGATGTAGACGAACGAACCATCCGTGAACACTGCGGAATTCAGTGCCGCAAAAAAGTTGTCGCCGGTTGGCACGACAGTGCCCAGATATTTCTTCACCAGTTCAGGGTGCTCCTGCACCGCCTCGGAGATCGGGCAGAAAATCACGCCCGCATCCTTCAGCTTGCCCTTGAAGGTGGTCGCCACGGAAACCGAATCAAACACCGCATCCACGGCCACACCAGCCAGAAACTCCTGCTCATGCAGCGGGATGCCGAGTTTTTTGTAGGTTTCCAGCAGCTTCGGGTCCACTTCGTCCAGACTCTGCGGACCGTCTTCGCGCTTTTTCGGGGCGGAGTAGTAGGAGATGGCCTGATAATCCGTCGGCGTGTATTTCACATGCGCCCAGTGCGGTTCGCTCATGGTCTTCCAGTGGGCGAAGGCCGCCAGACGCCAGTCGAGCAGCCAGTCGGGCTCGCCCTTGATGGCGGAGATATGGCGGATGACATCTTCGTTCAGGCCGGGCGGCAGGGTGTCCGATTCGATATCGGTGACAAAGCCCGCCTCGTATTTCTTGTCGACCAGATGTTCGACCTGTGCGTTATCGCTCATCACATTTATCCTTGTGTTACCGGCATGCGTGTATCGGCATAGCGCTTTTCCAGTCGCAGCACCGGCGTGAATCCCGGCTCGATCATATCGGCCAGCGAAATATCGCCGAGCGTGCCGCGCACCACCTGATTGATCAGGTTCCAGTTGCCCCGCGTGTTGCAATGTTCCTGCTGCTCGCAGCTGCTGTGATCGAGGCTGCATTCGGTCAGCGCAATCGGGCCCTCAAGCGCCACGATGATGTCTCGGATCGAGATTTCGGAGGCATCGCGGGTCAGACGGTAGCCGCCACCGGCACCGCGTACCGATTCAAGCATGCCATTGCGCAATAAAAGCTGGAGAATCTTGCTCACAGAGGGGGCGGGCAGGTGCGAGCGCGTGGCAAGTGCAGCGGCATTGAGTACGGGTTCTTCTGCCTGGGCCATTTCGGTCATCAGCATGACTCCGTAGTCGGTCAGTCGCGTAATGCGGAACATCAGAAGCACCTTTCCATAAGTCGGACTATTCTAGTCCAGTATAAAGAATGTGCAACCGCAATAGCCCATTCCGTTCTAATGGGTTTGCCGGTGGCGGACTGTCATCCGTCGGAAACTGCCGCTACGATGGGCTTTTACGGAGGTGAATATGCAGTTGGCACTGAGCACATGGCAGGAGGTGGAGCGATACCTTGAGCGTTCCACCGGCATCATCATCCCCATCGGTTCCACCGAGCAGCACGGGCCGAACGGCCTGATCGGCACCGATGCCATCTGTCCGTTGCGCATTTCGCAGCACATCGAAACCTTGCAGGACGTGCTGATCGCACCATCCATCAACTACGGCATGTCGGCGCATCATATGGCCTTTGCGGGATCGGTGACGCTGAAGCCCTCCACGCTGGTTCAGGTGATCATCGACGTGGTCGGATCGCTGCGCCGCCACGGCTTCACGCACTACTATTTCCTCAACGGTCACGGCGGCAATATTCCTGCTGTGACAGCGGCCTTCTCCGAGTTGTACGCAGATGTATCCGAGGGGGATTTGTCGCTGCGTTGTCGCATGGCCAACTGGTGGCGGGATGCTGCTGTGAAACAACTGGCCGCAGAGCTGTACGGAGAGGCCGAGGGCTTCCATGCCACGGTCAGCGAGGTGGCGCTGAGTTACTACGCCTATCCCGAAGCGGTGAAGGATGTACCTCTTTCCCCCGAGGTCGCCCCGACCGGCGAGTTCTTCGATGCCTTCGATTTCCGCCAAAAATTTCCCGACGGTCGTATCGGCTCAAGCCCGCAACTGGCGACAGTAAAGGACGGCGAACGCTTTTGCAGGCTGGCCGCCGATGCGTTGCTGGCCGATTATCTGGAGTTTCTCTCCGCATAAAAAAGAAGCCGGCAAAAGCCGGCTTCTGTCTATCCATGGTTTAGGGTCGATCAGACGCCCGAGTATTGGGCGTGGACTTCCTTGGCATGCATGCCGGGGAGTTTGTTCAGGGCATCGATCAGGGCTTTCGCAGATGCAACGACGATATCGGTGTCCTTGCCCTGGCCGTTGACGATGCGATCGCCGTCCTGCAAACGAACCGTGACCTCGCCCTGCGCATCGGTGCCGGCGGTGATGGCGTTCACCTGATACAGCAACAGTTTGCCGTTTGGTTCGACCATGGACTTGATGGCTTTGAAGGCGGCATCCACCGGGCCGTCGCCCTCGGCGGTGGCCTTGTGGCTCTTGCCCTCGATCTCCAGTTCGACGGCGGCCACCGGGGTATCACCCGTACCGGAGGCGGCATGCAGACTGAGCAGTTTGATGCGTTCGGCAGCCACATCATCGCCCTGCTCCAGGATAGCCATCAGGTCTTCATCGAAGATGTCCTTCTTCTTATCGGCCAGACGCTTGAACTGCTCGAACACGGCATTGAGAGCATCGCCGTCCAGTTGCGCGCCCAGCTCGGCATAGCGCGATTTCAGCGCGGCGCGCCCAGAATGCTTGCCCAGCACCATGCGGTTGGTGGTCCAGCCGACCGATTCCGGGGTCATGATCTCATAGGTCTTCTGGTGCTTGAGCATGCCGTCCTGATGGATGCCCGATTCATGCGCGAAGGCATTGGCGCCGACGATCGCCTTGTTCGGCTGCACCGGCATACCGGTGATCTGGCTGACCAGTTTGGAGGTCGGCACGATCTTGGTGGTATCGATACAGGTCTCGATGCTGAAACGGTCCGAACGGGTGCGCAGGATCATCACGATCTCTTCCAGCGCGGCATTGCCGGCGCGCTCACCTAAACCGTTGATGGTGCATTCCACCTGACGCGCACCGTTTTCCACGGCATTCAGGGAGTTGGCTACGGCCAGCCCCAGATCGTTGTGGCAATGCACCGAGAAGATCGCCTTGTCCGAGTTCGGCACGCGCTCGCGCAGCTCTTTGATGCGGGCGCCGAACTCGTTCGGGGTCATATAGCCCACGGTATCGGGGATGTTGATGACGCGCGCGCCAGCAGCGATGGTCGCCTCGACGATGCGGCACAGGAAGTCCATCTCCGAACGACCGGCATCTTCGGCGGAGAACTCCACCTCGGCCGCCAGCGAGCGTGCCTGCTTCACAGCGGCCACGGCCATCTCGACCACATCATCCGGACTCATGCGCAGCTTGGCCTGCATGTGAATGGGGCTGGTGGCGATGAAGGTATGGATACGCGAGTGCGCGGCGGGCTTGATGGCCTCTGCGGCGCGTTCGATATCTTTCGGATGTGCGCGGGCCAGGCCGGCGATGGTCGGACCTTTCACCTCGCTGGCAATGCGATGCACGGCCTCGAAATCGCCGGGGGAGGCGACCGGAAAGCCTGCCTCGATGATGTCCACGCCGAGTGCTGCCAGCGCATGGGCCACGCGCAGCTTTTCATCCAGATTCATCGAGCAGCCGGGCGACTGCTCGCCATCGCGCAGGGTGGTGTCGAAGATGTATAAACGGTCGGACATCGGTTTCTCCTGTTGGCTCTTCGGAGCCGGTTGTGTTTGCGGGTGGTGCGGGTGAAGCGTTGCGGCCTGCCTACAAACAACAAGGCCGCAGGGTATAGCTGCGGCCTTGAGGGAAAACTATGGAATCATTATTCCGGATGAATACCTCAGAAGTCACGCTCAATCCTGCCTAGCAGCAGTGCAGGCATGGATAGGTTCAAGATGGCATCAAAGTCGCGCTTGGTGTTCATGCGGCGGAGTAAAGCACTGCCCGTCGGGGGTGTCAATCATACCGCTTTGGCTGCGTGTTCAGTTGGCCGGTTCGTCTACTGGGGGCTGGCCGCCGCTGTGCCCGTCATCCTTCCTGCTGCGACCGGTGATGCCAAGCAACACGCCGTGGATGACGTAGGCCAGCACCAGGATGAACAGGCAGGTATGCGGATTGGTCATCACGAAGGCGATCGCCACCAGCATGACAAGCAGGATGATCGCCGGCTTGCGTTGCTTGAGGTCCACATCCTTGCCGGCAAAGAACGGTACATTACTGACCATCAGCCAGGCCAGAGCCACGGAGATGGCGAACCACAGCCAGGCTATCGGGTCGAGCCCGGCATCTTCATGGAACAGTACGGCTGTGGCGATCAGCATGGCCGAGCCCGGGGTGGGCAGGCCGTTGAAGTATTTCTTGCTTTGCGTATCCAGTTGCACATTGAAACGTGCCAGACGCAGTGCTGCACCGGCCGCCAGCAGAAAGGCAGCCATCCAGCCTGCCTTGTGCAGGGGGGCCAAAGCCCACATATACATCAGCACGGCAGGCGCGATGCCGAAGGAGAGCATGTCGCACATCGAGTCGTACTGTGCACCGAAATCAGACTCGGCATGCAGCAGGCGGGCCACACGCCCGTCCAGGATATCGAAAATGGCGGCGGCGATCAGCGCCCAGGCAGCCAGTTCGAAGCGCCCCTGCACGGCGGCGATCAGCCCGTAAAAGCCGGCAAACAGGCCGGCCGTGGTGAACAGGCTGGGCAGGATATAGATGCCGCGTTCGCGAACCGAATTAGGCTTGCTCATCGTCCTTTCCCCCCGGCTGCTGTTTCGCAGTATCCAGTTCGGCCAGCACCGTCAGGCCTGCGCTGACCATGTCACCGACCTTCACCTTGAGAGCAAAGCCTGCCGGCAGTTCACAGTTAACCCTGGAGCCGAAGCGGATCATACCAATGCGCTGACCGGCTTTGACCTGATCGCCGACCGCCACATAAGAAATAATGCGGCGTGCAATCAGGCCGGCTATCTGCGTATAGCGAACCACAGGGCCTGCATCGGCCTGCTGCTCGAAAAGGTTGCGCTCATTGTGCTCGCCTGCGTCCTTGTGGGCGGCGTTGATGAAGCTGCCCCGGGTGTAGGCGATGTGGCTGATGCGTCCGGCCATCGGGGCACGGTTCACATGCACATTGAAGACATTCATAAAGATGTCCACGTGCACGCCGTCGGCAGTCTGTTCGGCGGTCACCACCTTGCCGTCGGCAGGGGAGATGAACAGCCCCTCGCCCTGCGGGGTGGCGCGCTCCGGGTCGCGGAAGAAATTAAGCATAAACAGAAACAGGATCAGCAGGATGACCGCCAGTGCGGTCCAGCACATCAGCCATGCGCCAACAGTGAGGGCCGCGCCGCCGATCAGGAACGGCCAGCCCTGCGGTGAGATGGGGATGCCGCCGCGCGGTTTTCCGGAAATGGCTTGTGCTGGGGTGGTGGTCGTGTCGTTCATGGCGACAGGTTACATGCATCCTGCGTCTTGCCAATACATCGTCCTGCGGCCGGTCAGCCCCCGGGGCCGGGAAACAGGGCTGCGGCATGCGGCAGCAGGCGGACTTCCACCTCGTCCCGGCTTACCATAACCCCCTCGGCATGTATCGAGGTAACAGGGGCATCACGCATGCCGCAGGGCACGATGCCCGAGAAATGGCGCAGGTTCGGATTGATATTCAGCGCAATGCCGTGGAAGGTGATCCACTTTCGGCAGCGCACGCCGACTGCGGCGATCTTGTTGCCCTTCACCCATACGCCGATGCCGCGCTGGCTGCGTACCCCCTCGATGCCGAAATCAGCGAGCGTGAGGATCACCATCTCTTCAAGCCGGTGCACATGTTGATGCAGGTCGGGATCGTTGCGCAGATCGGCCAGAACATACATCACCAGTTGTCCGGGCCCGTGATAGGTCACCTCACCACCACGACCACTGGCGAACACGGCAATACTTTCGCCATCAATCTCGCGGCTGAGGATATCCCCCTCGCGGCCCGAGGTGCCGACGGTGTAGAGCGGCGGGTGTTCAGTCAGGATGAGGCAGGGCTTGTGTGTGCCAATGATGATGCCTGCGACACGCTCTTCCTGTTCGCGCATGGAGTCAGGGTAATCCTGCTGCTGATGGCGGATGACTTCTTGGGTGAACATGGCACAAGGCTAGTCCGCTGCAGCCCCATATGCCATGTGCCGGAGGGTGATACATGCAATATACAATCTATTATATAGATGGCTGTTTGCGGATATCCAGAAAGCATGAATAAAGTGTTGACGCAGGCGGTCACATCACTATGTTTCGCCGCCCTCCGGGGTGTGAACCAGGTCTGATTCAGGCTGAGTTCACAGGGCGACAAAAGGGTGTTGACGCAGAAGATTGCACCCCTATAGTTCGCCGCCCTCCGGGGTGTGAACGAGGCCTGATTGAGGCTGGATTCGCAAGGCGAATAAAAGGTGTTGACGCAGAAGATTGCACCCCTATAGTTCGCCGCCCTTCGAGGTGTGAGCGAGGCCTGATTGAGGCCGGATTCACAAGGTGAAAAAAGGTGTTGACGCAGAAGATTGCACCCCTATAGTTCGCCGCCCGTCAGTCAAATGTTGCATAACGATGACAGGCGGTAGTTAAATCCGGTGTTGCATTTCCCTTTGGGGGCAATATGATTCCGGTCCCCGCGGAAAGCGCGGTCGCTCTTTACAATTTGTGGTTTTTGCTTGAGCTGTGAACGTGTCGGGTCATCTTGATTTGATGGAGACCTCTGACACGAACGCAATCAAGTGTACGTGAAATGAGTAATTTCCGTCAATTAATCGGATGAGTTTTAACATATAGGTAATAACTTTCTATGGAGAGTTTGATCCTGGCTCAGAACGAACGCTGGCGGCGTGCCTAACACATGCAAGTCGAACGGTAACAGGACTTTGGTCGCTGACGAGTGGCGCACGGGTGAGTAACGCGTGGGTTACCTGCCCATAAGTGGGGAACAACTTGGAGAAATCCAAGCTAATACCGCATAATACCTTCGGGTTAAAGAGGGGGATCTTCGGACCTCTCGCTTATGGATGGTCCCGCGTCTGATTAGCTAGTTGGTAGGGTAATGGCCTACCAAGGCAATGATCAGTAGCTGGTCTGAGAGGATGATCAGTCACACTGGAACTGAGACACGGTCCAGACTCCTACGGGAGGCAGCAGTGGGGAATTTTGCACAATGGGCGAAAGCCTGATGCAGCGACGCCGCGTGCGGGAAGAAGGCCTTCGGGTTGTAAACCGCTTTCAACAGGGAAGAAGGAATGAGAGCTAATACCTCTCTGCCTTGACGGTACCTGTAGAAGAAGCACCGGCTAATTTCGTGCCAGCAGCCGCGGTAATACGAAAGGTGCAAGCGTTGTTCGGATTTACTGGGCGTAAAGAGATCGTAGGTGGCTTGTTAAGTCGGATGTGAAATCCCGGGGCTCAACCCCGGAACTGCATCCGATACTGGCAGGCTTGAGTTTGGGAGGGGTAAGCGGAATTCCGTGTGTAGCAGTGAAATGCGTAGATATACGGAGGAACACCTGAGGCGAAGGCGGCTTACTGGACCAATACTGACACTGAGGATCGAAAGCGTGGGTAGCAAACAGGATTAGATACCCTGGTAGTCCACGCCCTAAACGATGTCAACTAGCCGTTGCGGGTATCGACCCCTGCAGTGGCGCAGCTAACGCGATAAGTTGACCGCCTGGGGAGTACGGTCGCAAGATTAAAACTCAAAGGAATTGACGGGGGCCCGCACAAGCGGTGGAGCATGTGGTTTAATTCGACGCAACGCGAAGAACCTTACCTGGGTTTGACATCCTTGGAATCTTTCAGAGATGAGAGAGTGCCTTCGGGAGCCAAGTGACAGGTGCTGCATGGCTGTCGTCAGCTCGTGTCGTGAGATGTTGGGTTAAGTCCCGCAACGAGCGCAACCCCTATCTCTAGTTGCCATCATTAAGTTGGGCACTCTAGCGAGACTGCCGGTGACAAACCGGAGGAAGGTGGGGATGACGTCAAGTCATCATGGCCCTTATGTCCAGGGCTACACACGTGCTACAATGGCGGCTACAAAGGGCTGCAATGGGGCGACCCGGAGCCAATCCCAAAAAGCCGTCTCAGTTCGGATTGTAGTCTGCAACTCGACTACATGAAGTCGGAATCGCTAGTAATCGTGGATCAGAATGCCGCGGTGAATACGTTCCCGGGCCTTGTACACACCGCCCGTCACACCATGGGAATTGGTTGCACCAGAAGCCGCCGGGCTAACCTTCGGGAGGCAGGCGTCTACGGTGTGGTCAGTGACTGGGGTGAAGTCGTAACAAGGTATCC